>Ga0213875_10001953_pt1 | contig 12746 bp, 13 predicted proteins | sample BarmaccomBMRX_R8_FD_160105 | JGI IMG/M metagenome (GOLD analysis project Ga0213875, IMG submission 160105) | Root-associated microbial communities from Barbacenia macrantha in rupestrian grasslands, the National Park of Serra do Cipo, Brazil - RX_R8 | ecosystem: Host-associated > Plants > Roots... | reverse complement strand
CCGGGTCGAGGCCGAGTTGCTCGGCGAGCTGCCGGTTGACCCGGACCAGGTGCGGCGCCCGCACCGGCGTCGGATCGACGCGCTGATAGAAGCGCTCCGGCAGCCCCGCATAGGAGTTGTCGAACCGGAAGAGCCGGGTCATCACAGGGTCGGCCGTCTGCAACGCTCACCTCCGCGCCTATCCCAGTGCGGCCAGCGAGGCGCGATCACGCCGACTGGGACCTCGCTCAGATGCTGGCGCAGCCCTGGAAAATCAACCGACCCACGAAGGGAGGGACGGCTCGGGGCCGCCCCTCCGTTTGCCTCAGCCGCGGGCGCGGGCGCGCTGGCGCGTGTCGGCGCGCACCACCTCGACCTCGTCCTGGCGCACCGTCTCGCGCACGGTCTCGACGTGCTCGACCCGCTCGGTGCGGATCACCAGCTCCTCGCGGAGCTGGACGGTCTTGGCCACCAAGGGAACCTCGTCCGTCTCGACCACCTCGATCGTCAGTTCGGTCAGCGCCTCTCCGGTGAGCTTGTCGGTCGTGGGGCGGCGACGCTCGACCACGACGCGCTCGCGCACCAGCGACACCTGCTGCTCCACCGGCGTCTCGACGACATAGCGGCGCACGCGGGTCGTCCCGGTGTTGACCGTCCGCTTGCCGACGACGAGCACCTCTTGGGCGAGCGGGATCACCTCTTCGTGGTCGGCCGCTTGCCGGGCCGGAGCGGCCGGGGCGCTCTCCGCACGCGGGGCCTCACGACCGGAGGACGGAAGCCCGAACATCGCGTCCCAGAACAAGAAGCCGGTGCGCGGCGCCGCGGACGCCGCCTCGCCGGCCACCTTCAGGGCGCTTGCCGCCACCTGCTTGCTGCCCTCGGCGACGGTCTCGAGCGTGGCCTCCGCCGCCTCGGCCGTGGCCTTCACCGCCTCGTGCGCGGCCTGTTCGGCCTGTTCCGCCTGCTCGCGCAGCTCACGCTCGCGCCTTGCTGCCGCGCGCCGCTCCTCGGCCTCGACCTGTCGCGCCTGGTCCGCCTCGGCCAGCGTCTCTTCCATCTTCTCGACCAGGCCCTGTACCTGCTCCTCGCTCAGCGCCTTCTGCACAGCCGGCAGCAGCTCCCGCTTCTCGTCGCGCGCGTGCTGGCGGAACGCCTTCTGCAGCTCGGCGAGCTTGGCCAGGAAGGCCGCGTCGTTCTTCGGCAGCGTGTCCAGCTCGGCGAGCTTAGTGCGCAGCTCCTTATTGTCGCGGATCGCCGTGGCGACCAGCTCCTTGGTCTCCGCCTGCTTGCGCAGGATCGGGAACAGGTGCTTCTGCTCCAGCTCCACATGGGTTTCGAGCTCGGTCTTGAGCTCGGCAAACAGGCGTTCGCGGGTCTTCACCGCAGTCTCGGGCGTGTCCGCGAGCTTGGCAAAGAGTTCGACAGCCTTGGCAGGACCAGCCTGCATCAACGAGCGTAAGTTCATTGCAATGATCCCATGTTGCAGTGCATCAACGCAGGTCACAATACCCCAGAACCCGAGTCGGTTCCCGCACTGCACAAAAAAGTTCACTTAGGATTAAGTCCCCTCCACCAAGGGACGAATCTTACCGCGTCCGCCGCCCGGCGGAGGACGCCATTTCCGGCCGAAGCAGCAAGAGCGCGAGGAAGGACAGGCCAACCAGGCTGCCGGAGAACGCCAGGGCCGAATAAGGCCCGCCCCGGTCCAGCAGCAGCCCGAACACGACCGGCGCTGCCCCCTGCAGCAGCCGCGCCGGCGTGGCCAGGATGCCCGTGCGCAGGCCGTAGCCGGCTGGACCGAACAGGGCGAGCGGCACCGTGCCGCGGGCGATCGTCAGCATGCCGTTGCCGCTGCCGTGCAGCAGCACGAAGGGCACCGCCGCCGGCGCGCCGAACAGCGCCAGCAGCGCTGCGCCGATCGGATGCAGCGCCGTGGCCAATCGCGCCGAGAGCAGCGGCGAGGCCCGGCGCAGCAGCCCGAATTCCGCCAACCGCGCCGCCACCTGCGCCGGGCCGATCAGCGCCCCCGCGGCGACGGCCGCCGTCTCGCTCGCACCCATCGCCTGCAGCAGCCGCGGCAGGTGCGCCGCCAGCGCGGTCGAAACGAACCAGGTCGCGCCGAACACGCAGGCCAGCACGATCATCGCCCACGGCACGCGCCCCCCACCCTCCGCGGGCGCGTCCGGCCCGCCCAAGACCGGCGCGGCGCGCGGGATCACCAGCCGGTTGAGCGGCAGCCCGACCACCACATGCAGCCCCGCCCAGGCCAGGCACGCGCCGCGCCAGCCGAGGCGGTCGATGAAGAAGGCGCTCGCCGGCCAGCCGACCGTGCTGGCGAACCCGGCGATCAGCGTGATCCCGGTGATCGCGTTCCGCGCCCCACGCCCGTACAGCCCGGCCGCCGTCGCGAAGGCCGCCTCGTACAGCCCGAACCCCATGCCCGCGCCCATCACCGCCCAAGCCGCGCACAGGCTCACCGGCCCCGCTGCCTGCGACAGCAGGACCAGGCCGAGCGCCAGGACCAGGTTGGTCGAAGCCAGCACGTCGCGGCCGCCATGAAGGTCGATCATCCGCCCCGCCAGCGGCCCGAGCAGCCCGGACAGCAGCAGCGCCGCCGAGAACGCCCCAAAGAACCAGGTCCGCGGCAGGTGCAGCCCGGCCGAGACCGGGTCGGCGAACACCGCGGTTAGGTAATAGGTGGACGCCCAGGCGAGAGTCTGCGTCGCCCCCAGCGTGGCGACAACGAGAGCCCTTGGTCGGCTCAATCCGCGGCGAGGATCTGCGCCGGGTCGGCGCCGACCCGGTGGCTGACGCCCTCCGTCTCCGGCGCGAGCCGGAAGTCATAGCGGATGGCGGGAATACCCGGGACCGGCGCGTCCGGATCGTTCGCCACCGGCCGGACAACCAGCGCCTGCGAGACGCCGAACACCACGTCGCTGTCGATATACGGGTCGTGGCCGAGATAGAGCGCGGTCACCAGCTCGCGATAGCCGGGCGCGCCGATCAGGAAGTGGATATGCGCGGGCCGGCAGCCGTGGCGGCGCTGGGCACGGATCAGCTCGCCCACCGGCCCGTCCAGCGGGATGTAGTAGCCGAGCGGCATGACGGTGCGGAAATGGAACCGGCCCTCGGCGTCGGTCCGGAAGTTGCCGCGCGTGTCCATCTGCGCGCCGTGATGGCGCTGCAGGTCATACGTGCCCTCGCTGTCGGTTTGCCAGACCTGGACCAGCGCGTCGGCAACCGGCTTGCCCCGCTTGTCCGCCACCTGCCCGTAGAGCAGCAGCTCCGGCCCCTTCACGTCCACGGCGATGCTGTCGCCGTTGGCGAACGAGGGCGCCTTCTGCTGGTAGAACGGCCCGAGCAGGCTGCTCTCCGTGCCCATCTCGGTTGCTCCTGCGTCGTGCAGCAGGTTGACCAGCGCCGAGAGCCCCAGCACGTCCGAGAGCAGGATGAACTCCTGCCGCGCCGGGGTGCAGGTCTGGCCGACGCGGGTGAGGAAGCTGATCGCGCGCACCCACTCGTCCGGCGTCAGGTTCACGTCGCGGGCGAAGTCGTGCAGGTGCCGCACCAGGCTCGCCATCACCTCGCGCAGGCGCTCGTCGGCCGTGTCCGCCATCTGCGCCAGCACGGCGCCGGTGATCGTGTCGGGTGTCAGGTCCTTCATGCGCCCCTCTTTCAGTGTTGCATCCCCCAACGCCGCACCGTCCGGCTTTCGAGGGTGCGGAAGACCAGGTTTTCGACGGCGAGCCCGATCAAGATCACGCTCAGCAGCCCGGCGAACACGCTCGGGATCTCGAGCTGGTTCTTGTTCTCGAAAATGAACCACCCGAGCCCGCCCGCGCCCGACGATACGCCGAACACCAGCTCGGCCGCGATCAGCGTCCGCCAGGCGAACGCCCAGCCGACCTTCAGCCCGGTCAGGATGCTCGGGAACGCCGCCGGGATCAGGATCGCCGCCACGTAGCGCAGGCCGCGCAGCCCGTAATTGCGCCCGACCATGCGCAAGGTGGGCGACACGCCGCGGAAGCCCGCATGCATATTGAGCGCCACCACCCACAACACGGAATGGATCAGCACGAACACCAGGCTGCCGTTGCCCAGCCCGAACCACAGCAAAGCGAGCGGCAGCAGCGCGATCGCCGGCAGCGGGTTCAGCATGCTGGTGAGCGTCTCCAGCAGGTCGTTGCCGATCCGGACGTTGATCGCCAGCACCGACAGCACCGTGGCCAGCGCCGCGCCGGCCGCGTAGCCCATCAGCAGCACCTTGATCGACGCCAGGGCCCGCGCCGGCAGCACGCCATTGGCGACGTTGGCGGCGAAGGCGTCGATCGTGTCCGAGAAGGTTGGAAACAGCAGGTCGTCGTCGAGGTAGCGCGCGTAGGCCTCCCAGATCGCCGCCAACAGGACGAGGAGGACCGCCTTGCGCACCCAGCCCTGGTTCCAGATGCGCTCCCACGCCGGGATCGGCCGCTCGATCAGGTCGGCGTCGGTGAACGCGACCACTTGGTGCTCGACGTTCGGCCGCGCCGGCGGCGTGGTCAGCATCGTGTTCATGCGAACAGCAGGTCGTGGATGTGCCGCTCGAGCCCGAGCAGGGCCGCCGCGTCCGGGCTCTCGCGCGGCAGGCTGTCCATCTCGGCCCGCACCTGGCCCGGATGCGGCGAGAGCAGCAGGATCCGGTTGCCGATCTTGATCGCCTCGTTGATCGAGTGCGTGACGAACAGCACGGTGAACCGCGTGTCGTCCCAGAGCCGGAGCAGCTCGTCCTGCATGGTCCGCCGCGTCAGTGCGTCCAGCGCCGCGAACGGCTCGTCCATCAGCAGGATCTCCGGCTCCATCGCCATGCCGCGCGCGATGGCGACCCGCTGCTTCATGCCGCCGGACAGCGTGTGCGGATAGGCGTCGGCGAACGTCGCGAGGCCCACCTTCTCGATATAGGCCTGCGCCCGCGCGCGCGCCTCGGAGCGCTTGAGGCGCCTTGTCGCGAGCAGCGGGAACATGACGTTGTCGAGCACCGTCTTCCACGGCAGGAGCTGGTCGAACTCCTGGAACACCATCATCCGGTCGGGCCCGGGCTCGCGGATGCGCCGGCCGCGCAGGTGGAACTCGCCCTCCACCGGGTCGAGGTAGCCCGCGACCGCCTTCAGCAGCGAGGACTTGCCGCAGCCCGAAGGCCCGAGCAGCACGAACCGGTCCGCCGGATAGACCGCGAAGCTGACCCGGTGCGTCGCGGTCACGATCCGCGCCGCCGTCTTGTACTGCAGGGTGACGCCCCGCACGTCCAGCAACGGCTCGGCCAGGCTCGAAGTCTCGCTCCCGTCCTTCATTGCGGCCGATCTTTCTGGCAAACACTGTCCCCTGTCCACTGCCGCGTGAGGACCCGACGGATGCTGCGCCTGCTGACGGCCTTGCTCCTGCTGCTTCCGGGGCTGGCCCGCGCCGAGACCGACGAGCTGCGCATCACCAAGCAGCCGGGGATCATCTACCTGGCGCCGATCGTCATGGAGCAGCAGAAGCTGATCGAGCAGGAGGCGGCCAAGCTAGGCCTGCCCGGCCTGCACCCGCGCTGGATCACCTTCGGCGGCGGCGGCGCAGCCACGGACGCGCTGCTCTCCGGCAACGTCGACATCGTGACCACCGGCCCCTCCAACATGCTGCTGCTGTGGGACCGGACGCGCGGCCAGGTGAAGGGCTTGGCTGGCTCGTCGGCGACGCCGATGTGGCTTATCTCCAACCGGCCGGAGGTCAAGTCGCTCCGGGATCTCACGCCCATGGACAAGATTGCGGTGCCCACGGTGAAGATCAGCAGCCAGGCCATCATCCTGCAGATCGCCGCCCGGCAGCTCTACGGCGACGCCAACTGGGACCATTTCGACGCGATGACCGTGACCTTGGGCCACCCGGACGCGCAGGCGGCGCTGGCCGGCGGCAAGGGCGGCGGACTGACCGGGCACTTCTCCGGCGCCCCCTACGAGGCGATGGAGGCGGCCACACCGGGGCTCCACGTGGTCGCGACCTCCGACCAGATCCTGGGCGGCCCGTTCAGCAACGCGATCTACTTCACCTCGGTCAAGTTCCATGACGCGAACCCGACGGTCATCAAGGCCTTCATGGCGGCGGCGGAGGACGCGTCGGACTACATCGCGGCGCACCCCCGCGAGGCCTGCGAGCTGTACCTGGCGGCAACCGGCGAGAAGACGCCGCTCGACGTGCTGCTGCAGCAGATCGGCGACCCACGGCAAAGCTTCTCGACCGCGCCCTTCGGCATGATGCTGACCGCGAGCCACATGGCCGACACGCACGTCCTGAAGACCCGGCCGAAGACCTGGCAGGAGTTCTTCTTCCCCGAAGCCGCCGACCTGCTGGGCAACTGATGACGTACGACGAGTTCTGGCTCCGCTACTTGCGGGCGCACGCCAAGCCGCAGACCCGGGCGCTGCACTACTGCGGCAGCCTGCTGGCGCTCCTGTGCCTCGTTCTGGCGATCTGGCGCCTCGACTGGCGCTGGCTGATCGCCGCCCCGGTGATCGGCTACGCCTTCGCCTGGGGCGCCCATTTCGGCCTCGAGGGCAACCGGCCGGAGACGTTCGGGCACCCGTTCTGGTCGCTGTTCAGCGACTTTCGCATGCTGGCGCTATGGATCACGGGCCAACTCGGGCCGCATCTCAGGCGGAGCGGCCTGGCGCACCCAGAATCCAAGCGCCCCTGATGAGGATGCCCGTTCGGCTCAACTCGGATCAGAAGGTAGACTTGCTGCAGCATGCTCGTGCGGGTCGCCTAGAACCGCGAGCATCGGTCCAAGGTGCGCCCGATAACGGCGCCACCGGCCGACCGAGCTTTGATAGAGGGGCTGCCGGACCTGCCACGCACTTGCGGTCGTGACGACGCGCTTCGTCATGTGGAAATCGAGGCAAGCCGGATCCCAGTCCAATCCCAGGAAGCCGATCAGGCGGCGGCCTTCCGCCTCGAGATTGGCGACGAGGGTCTCGTAGGTTACTTCCAGCACGCGTCCGGGCGGAATCACCTGTTGCCAATGATTCAAAAGCCGCAGGATTTCCCCGTGCCGAAAGGCGCAGTCCTCCAGGTCCGTTGTCCAGTTCAGCGTATCCTGGAAGTTGTTGGTGAAGCACGACAGGCACACGTCCCGTGGATCTCGGCGGCAAACGACGATCTTGGCGTTGGGAAACAGCAGTGAAATCTGCCCGAGAAGCTGAATGTTGTCCGGCATCTTGTCGATGACGCGCCGGGCCGGGCCGCCCAGATCGCGCAGCAGAGCCACATAGCGTTCGGTTTCCGCGCGCGCGCGTGGCCAGTCCCAGGCGGCTGGACGCCGTTCACCGTTGCCGCCAACTCGGGAAACGATCGCGCGCATCTCCTCGCGCTCGCCGGCGCCGTGCACCAACGGATGGCTGGCCGCGATCTGCTCGACCAGCGACGTTCCGGAGCGCGGCATTCCAACCACGAACACCGGCAGGTCTGTTGCGTGGCCGAAAGCTCGCCACTGCGAGAACACCCCGGGCGCAAAGGCCGAGCGCGCCCAATCGACATAGCGCGATAAAAGGCCGCGGTCGAACGCACGGCCGGACGCGGCGAGCCGCGCGTGCGCGAGCCGATTGGCTGCGTCGAAGGCCTGGAACGCCGCGTCATACCGGTCCAGCTGCTCGAGCGCTTTGCCCGCGGCGAAGCCGGCCGCGATCCGCTCGGTTATCGGCAAGGCTTCGTCGAGCAGGCGCCGCGACAGGTCCGACGCACCGGCGGCGGATTGGCCTTGCGCGCGGATGCTGATCAGTTGTTGTTGCGCGTTTGCGTAATCCGGCTGGAGCGCCAGGGCGCGCAAGCATACCCCCGATGCTTCATCGAACCGGCCCAGCCAGATGTAGGCCGCCGCCAACAGCGACAGCATATCGAGATCGTCCGGTTGGTCGCGCAGCAGGTCGCCGCAGACGCCAAGCAGTGCGACGGCGTCGGAGCGCCGATGATAGGTGATCGCCAGCGCACGCCGCGCCGCGTAATCGGTCGGGGCGGCGGCCACCGCTCGCTGCAGAATCGCCAGGGAAGCGTCGAGGTGCTCCAGATGTCCTTCGGCGACGCCGAGGTTGAGCACGGCATCCAGGCGATCGGGTTGGATGCCGAGAAGCGCGCGCCACGCTTCGGCCGCGGCGGCATGATCATTGGCCCGCTGCGCTGCCTGCGCGATCAGCGCCAAGGCTTCCGCTGCGCCGGGGAACGCGCCGGGATGCCGGCGCAGCGCGTCCAGGGCCTGCGCATAGCGGCCGAGCGCCGCGCCGGCGATGCCCAATTGATGGGACGCCTCCGCGAGGGCTGGATCGAGCGCGACGGCCCGGCCGGCCGCCGCGATCGCTTCCTCATATCGGCCCAGTGACGCCAGGCCCCGCGCGAGATGGGTCAGCGCCTCGGGAAACTCGGGCTCCAGTTCGATTGCTCGTTGGATCAGGGGCAGCGAGGCGGCAACGCGGCCGGTATCCTGCAACAGGGCGCCCAGGAGATTGAGGGCGTCGGGACTGTCGGGGTCCGCCTGGAGCGCATCGCGATACAAGGCTTCGGCGCGCAGGAGGTCATCCTGCGCATGGGCGGCGAGCGCCGCCTCAAGCAGCTGATCCAGCTCCGTGGACGCTGTCACCGCGCGCGCTGTCCGCGGTGATCTGAGTCGCCGCTTCGCGTACGGCGCATCTGGCGCCTGGGAGGCGGTCCAGGCGGCCTGGGCTGCCCGGCAACGGTGATGGTGGCCGGGATCAGCCCTTCCGGTGGCGGCGCAGGACGCTCAGGCCAGCCATTGCCGAGCCGAGCAGGGCGACGCTGCCAGGCTCCGGCGTCGTTACCGGGGGCGGCACCACCACGGCCGGACTGTAGTTGTAGGTGACGGTGATGCCGACGGACCCGGTCACTGAGGTGCCGCAGAAAACCGGATTAGAGCAAGTGCCACTCACGCTTGCCGTGTCGGTCAAGGTCACGAGATAGGTGGTCGAAGCGCCGATATACTGGACCAAATTAGTAGGGGGGCTGGACAGGGTCTCAGAACCAGATATGGCGACCGGGCCGCTATGCGTTACCGGGACGGTGCTGTTTCCCGGGACGACACCGCTCGCGGCGGGGGCGCTGAAATTCTGTGTGATGTCAAAAGCAGACGGGCCAGAGGTGGTCAAAGTCAGCGTGCCATTGCCAGAGACATTCATATAGGCTTGCGGGGAGCTGCTGATGTTCGTCGCGGAAACGTTCAACTCTTCCGCACCGTAGTCGGTGATGGTGATGGCAGTGAGGGTGCCAAGTGCCGGGTTGAAACCCGCGACTGTGACGGTTTCCGATTCGTTATTCAAATTGAATGTAACCGGCGACCCGGTCGTCACCGCGGTGATAGAGGCAGCGCGCGCGCCAGCCCCGACCGTCATCCCGATCGCGGCAGTGAAGGTCAGGAGGCCCACTTGTCGGGCATGATACCGCATGTGCAGGGCTCCAACCGCTCGGGACCTGACCATGCCGAACGTATAGACGTTGTGTCAATCCTTAGACCGGAAATATTCCTCGTTAATACAGAAGGAACGCTGGAGCGGCGGGGGCGAGCGCGACCATCGTGGACTTTGTCAACACGCGCCCGGGCAGCGCCGGATCATCGCGTCCCCACCATGAACAGCCGCGGAAACGGCAGCAGCGCCGTGCCGTCCGGCTGTGCCGGATAGGCTTGGGCGATCCCCTCCCGATAGCGCTCCAAGAAGCCGGCCCGCTGCGCTTCGTCCAATGGCACCAGATAGGGCCGCAGCCCGCTCCCCTTGAACCATTCCACGATCGCGTCCGCCCCGCCCTCGAGCACGTGGAAATAGGTCGTCCGCCAAACATCGACCCGGCGGCAGTGCGGCCGCAGCACGCCGTAATACCACTCCGGGCTGCCCATCCGACTCCGGAACCCGCCGGCTTCGGCCAGCTTCGCCGCCCAAGGGCCGGAGGACGCGACCTCGCGCATGATCACATACGCCGGCTCCTGCTCGTTGTCGGGCATCTGCACCGCCAGGCTCCCGCCCTCGGCCAACAAGCCCACCAAGCGCGGCAGCAGCGCCGCATGCTCCGGCACCCATTGCAGCACCGCGTTGGCGAGGATCGCGCCGAACGGACCGGGGCCGTTCCAGGTCGCGATGTCGGCGACCTCGAACCGGAGCTGCGGCAGGCGCTTGCGGGCGGCCTCGATCATCTCGGGGGAGCTGTCGATCCCCGTCGCCTCCTGGCCCGGGAAGCGGGCGAGCAGCACCTCGGTCGAGTTGCCGGGGCCGCAGCCGATGTCGACGGTCGGCGCCGGCGCGTCCGGAATGGCGGCGACCAGGTCGCGCACTGGCCGGGTGCGGTCGTCCTCGAAGCGCGTGTATTGCTGCGGCGACCAGCTCAAGGTTCGCCGCCCAGCACGGCGGTCCCGAGCGCGGTTAGCCGCACCGGCCGCTCCGCCTGGCGCCCCTCCCCGCTCCCGACCTCGACCAGCCCGTCGCCGGTCGCGTCCTCCCAGACCGAGAGCCGCGGGCACGAGGTCCGCCACGCGTCCATCGTCTCGCCATAGAGGCGCGGCCGGGCTGCCACCCAGGCCAGGAATTGCCGCAGCAGGCTGGGCGGGGGCAGATCGACCGTCTTCATGTGCGAGGTCTCCTTCCGCAGGCAGGATCAACGAATCTCGACGGTGACCATCACCTCGCGCGTCATCGTGGCCTGTTCGACATCATATTGGAATTGATCAGTGCCGACGAAGCCCGGCTGGGACGTGTAGTACACCCCCGTGCCCGGCATCATGCGGCCAGTGCAGTCCACCGAGTTCGCGCCCAACTCGCGAACCTCCACGGTGTCCGGCCGCACGCTGATGGTTCCATGTGCGGGCTGGACGCGGGTCGTCACCAACGGCGAGGCCCGAGCTTCGCATCGCGTGTTGAAGTCCACATGTGTGTAGATGCGGACCGGCTGGCCGGAATGGGCCGTCCGGTTCAGCGTCATTTCCTGTCCGATCCGCCTTTGCGCCGAGGCGGTCGAAACGGCGATTGTGGCAGCGACGATCAGGAACAGACGACGCATGTGATCCTCCTCGGACCACAGCATGCCAGGCCCGGCTACCCGCGTCACCGTGCCCGCGGCTTCTCCGTCAGATAAAGCGCCAGCGCCGCCGCGCCCATCAGCACGCCGATCGCGACCGTCGTACCCCAGCCGCCCCGTTGATACGACGCCGTGCCGAGCAGCGAGCCGAGCGCGCCGCCCGCGAACAGGATCGTCATGTAGATCCCGTTGACCCGGCCGCGCAGATGAGCCGGAGCGGCGAAGATCACCCGTTGGCTGACGACCTGGTTCGTCTGCACCGCCGCGTCCAGGATCACGGTCAGCACCACCATCGCCAGCAGGCCGGTGGTGCCCCGCGCCCAAGCCATCGGCAGGAAGGCGAGCGCCACCGCCGCCATCGCGCCCGCCGTCGCCACCCGGATATGGCCGCGATCGGCCACCCGCCCGGCCAGCGGCGCGGCGAGCGCACCCCCCGCGCCCGCCAGCGCGAACAGCGCGATCCCGTGCTGGCTGAGCCCGAACCGGTCCGCGAGCATGATCGGCGCCGCGGTCCAGAACAGGTTGAAGGCGCTGAACATCAGCCCCTGATAGATCGCCCGCCGCCGCAGCACCCGAGAACTGCGGAGTAGCCCGACCATGCTGATCAGGACGGCGCCATAGTTGCCGCCGCCGCCGGGCTTGCGCGGGGGCATGAGCCGGGCCAACGCGACCCCGATCGCCACGACGAGGACGGAAGAGGCCCAGAAGATCGTCCGCCAACCGGCGAGCCCGGAGACGAACAGGGCGAGCGGCCGCGCCAGCATGATCCCGGTCAGCAGCCCGGCCATCACGTTGCCGACCGCGCGCCCACTGCGCGCCGGCGGCACGAGATGGGCCACGAACGGCACTAGCACCTGTGCAGCCGTCGAGCAGACGCCGACGACGAAGGAGGCGAGGAAGAACTGCGGCGCCCCGGCCGACGTCGCCTGCACCACCAGCGCCAGCACGGTCGCCGCCAGCGCCGCGAGCACCAGGCGCCGGTTGTCGACCAGGTCGGCGAGCGAGACCAGGAAGAACAGCCCGGTGCCGTAGCCGATCTGCGTCACGCTGACGATCGACCCGGCCAGCTCCTGCCGGATGCCGAGCGCCGGCGCGATCGCGGCGATCAGGGGCTGCGCATAGTAGAGGTTGGCCACCAACACGCCGCAGGCCAGCGTGATCACCCCGAGCAGGAGCGGCGATGGTCCCTCGCCGCCCTGCACCCCGCAATCCACGTCGCTGCCGTCCATGCCCGGCCTTAACCGGGCCGGCGGCTTGCGTTGCCTTCAGGCCGCGCCCACCACGTCGTCCAGATCCGCCATCCAGCCCGCGGCGGTCAGCGGGAACTCCTTGATCGTGGTGCTGACCGCGACCTGGTAGATCGGCTGGAACAGGACGACGAGGTTGGCGAAATCGACCATCCGCTTCTGGTACTCGACCCAGAGGTCGGCCTGCTTGGCTTTGTCCTGCTCGGCCGCCGCCCGGTTGACGAGCTGGACCAGGTCGGCGGGCGGCGTGAACCCGACCCGCTTGGCCACGCGCTCGACCGTCGCCGCCGCCCAGAGCTTGTTCTCCACCGCCGGCGGGTTCCAGAACGTGATCACCGACTGTAGCTTGCCCGCGAGATACTGGGTGCGCAGGTTGACCTGGTCCATCGGAGCGAGCTTGGCCTGGATGCCGACCCGGATCAGGTCCGACTGGACCTTCTG
>Ga0213875_10001952_pt1 | contig 12754 bp, 11 predicted proteins | sample BarmaccomBMRX_R8_FD_160105 | JGI IMG/M metagenome (GOLD analysis project Ga0213875, IMG submission 160105) | Root-associated microbial communities from Barbacenia macrantha in rupestrian grasslands, the National Park of Serra do Cipo, Brazil - RX_R8 | ecosystem: Host-associated > Plants > Roots... | reverse complement strand
CGTACGAGCTCGACGGCGCACCGTTGCCGCAGTCGACGAGCTCGAACTTCGCGCAGCTCGTCGACCCGCGCAACGCGCAAGCGGTCGAAATCTTCACGGGGGCCTTCCCCGCGGAGTTCGGCGGCTCGCGGCAAGGCGCCGTCGTGAACGTGCTCTCGGGCGGCAGCGATCTCGGCGGCGGCAACGGCGGCGCGCTCACGCTCGGCGGCGGCGAGCAGGGCACCGCCGACGCGCGGCTCGTGCAGCAACTGGCCGCCGGGCGTGCGCGCATCTCGCTCGCGCTGAGCTCCGACCGCACGGATCGCGGGCTCGACACGCCGTCGTTCGACGCGCAGCACGACGACTCGTCGGCGTCGAGCCAGTTCCTGCGCATCGCGCTGCCGATGGGCGAGCACGACCTCCTCGCCGCCGATTTCTCCAATCAGTACTCGACGTTCGAGATCCCGATCAGCACGACGTACTCACCGTCGTCGCCCGTCGTCGCCGTCCCCGGCACCGACGACGTGCAGCGCGAGTACGATCGCTTCGCGAGCCTCTCGTACACGCACACGTCGCGGGACGGAAACGGGTACGTTCGCGTCGTCCCGTGGGTGCGGTGGAATCGCGTCGCGTACGACGGCGATCTCGCGCGCGACGTGCAGGGCGTCTTCGTCGGCGACGACGGCACCGTGACGTCGCAGAACGGCCTGCGCCAGGATCGCGTCGCGTCGTACAGCGGCCTGCGGGCTTCGGTGTTCCGCGCGAGCGACCGGCATGCGATCAAGGCCGGCGTCGACCTGCAGGAGGAGACCCTCGCGTCGAACGTGCGGATCGCGATGCCGGGCTCGCCGGATTTCGTCGACGACGCGTCGGCACGCGGCACGCAGAGCGCGGCGTATGTGGAGGACAAGTGGACGCCCTTCCCGCGGCTCGCCGTGAACGCGGGCGTGCGGTACGACCACAGCACCGGCTACGTCGGCGGATCGCAAGTGAGCCCGCGCCTCGAGATCAACGACGAGATCGCGTGGCGCACGGTTCTGCACGCGTACGTCGGGCGGCTGTATGCCGCACCGGCGCTCGAAGACGTGCGGCGCGACGCGGTCGTGACGGCGACGTCCTCGAGCGCCGCGCCGGTGTACGACCTCAAGCCCGAGCGCGACACGTACGTCGAGGTCGGCCTCGCGCACACGTTCGCATCCGGTCTGCGCGCGTACCTCAACGCGTTCGACCGCACCGCGGTGAACGTGCTCGACACCACGCAGCTCGCGAACACGCCGCTGTTCGCCGTGTTCAACAACGCGGTCGGCCGCGACCGCGGCCTCGAGTTCCGCCTCGACGGCTCGTCGCCGCGTTCGGACGCGGGCGTCTCGCTCACGTACCAGCGCGCCGAAGCGGGCGGCGTGTCCGGCGGCACCTTCCTCTTCGATCCGGGGTCGGTCGCCGACATCACGCTGCAGCCGGAGGACCACGACCAGCGTTGGACCGGCAACGCGTTCTACACGCGGCGATTCGGCGCCGGACTGCGCTCGTTCGCGACGCTGCAGACGGAGTACGGCACCGGCTTTCCGGTGCAGTTCCAGAACGGCGAAGGCCGCCTGCCGGCGCACTGGGTCGTCGACGCGTCCGTCGGCCGCGCGGCGGACGCCGCGACGCGTCGTCTCGGGTACGCGCTCTCGGTAGAAAATCTGTTCGACCACCGGTACTTGATCAAGGTCGACAACGGCTTCAACACGACGCAGTGGAACGCGCCGCGCCGCGTCGTGTTCCGCGTGATCGCGCCGTGGTGATGCTCGCGCTCGCGTTCGTCGCGTCGATCCACGGCGACGTCGTCGCCGTGGACCGCGCGCACAACCTCATCAGCGTGCATCACAGCGCGCACGCGGGGATGCGCATGGAGATGACGATGGTCGTCCGCATGCACGACCCGCGCGAGCTGGCGCGCCTTCGAACCGGTCAGTTCGTGCGGCTCGCGTGCGACGAGCGGCAGAATCCGTGGGTGTGCGTCAGGCGTTGAGCCGGCGATGATCGGACGCGTCGCCCCGCAGCGCGTGCGCGAGCTTCGTCGCCTCGCGCAGCGCTTCGGGCAACGCGGGCGCGGAGGCGTGCAGCGCGCGGGCGGCTCCACCGACGGCGACGATCGCCGAGACGCCGAGCAGGATCGCCGGAACGCCGCGCACCTCGAACGCATCGCCGATGCGGATCCGCGACGCGCGGAGGATGCGCGCGGGATCGACGCGGAGCCGGAACGTGCGGGCCATGACACGGGCGGGTGCGCCGGGCGCCGCTGCGAATCCTCGCCGGTATGACGGATAACGCGTTCACCTGGGCGGTCCCGCCGGACTTCAACTTCGCGCGCGACGTCGTCGACGCGCTGGCGCGCGAAGACCGCCCGGGCTTGACGTTCGTCGACGCGCAGGGCGCGTGCCGCGACTACACGTTCGCAGCGATCGCGGACGCCTCGAAGCGGTGGGCCGCCGTGCTGCGCGACGCGGGCGTGTCGAAGGGTGACCGCGTCGTCGTCGTGCTGCCGAAGATCCCCGATTGGCTGTTCTGCATGACCGCGCTGCTGCGCATCGGCGCCGCCGCCGTGCCGAGCTCGGAGCAGCTGCGCGCCAAAGACCTGCTGTACCGCGCGAACCACAGCGGCGCGACGGCGGTGATCGCGCATGTGAGCAACGCGGCGGAGTTCGACGCGATGCGCGCGGACGCGCCCGCGCTGCGCACGTGGCTGCTCGCCGGCGGCGAACGCGAGGGATGGTCCGCGGCGGATCCGCTCGTCGCGAAGGCGGAGCCGTACGACGGCGCGCCGACGGCGGCGGACGATCTCGCATACATCGTCTACACGAGCGGCACGACGAAAGATCCCAAGGGCGTCGTGCACACGGTTGCGTACACGTGGGCGAAGCGCATGCAGGCGTCGATCTGGCTGGACGCGCGTGCGGACGATCTCGTGTGGTGCACGGCGGGCACCGGTTGGGCGAAGTCGCTGTGGAACGTGCTGCTCGGACCGTGGTCGTGCGGCGCGCAGATCGTGCTCCACGAGGGCGCCTTCGTCCCCGAGCAGCGGATGGACATGGTACGCGACCTCGGCGTCACGGTGCTGTGTCAGGCGCCTACGGAATATCGCCTGGAGGCGAAGCTGGCGGACCTTGGTACGCGCTGGAAGCTGCCGCGCCTGCGCCACTGCGTGAGCGCGGGCGAGCCGCTGAACCCGGAGGTCATCGAGCGCTGGAAGGATGCGTTCGGTCTCACGATTCTCGACGGCTATGGCCAGACCGAGAACACATTGCTCGTCGCGAACCGGCCGGGGATCCCGGTGCGGCCCGGGTCGATGGGCAAGCCGACGCCCGGACACGACGTCGCCGTGGTCGACGAGAGCGGCGCCGTGTGCGAGCCCGGCGACGTCGGCGACATCGCGCTGCGCGGCGACCCGCCGTCGCTCTTCCGCGGATACTACAAGAACGAGGACGAGACGCGCGGCACGCGTCGCGGCGACTGGTACTTGACCGGCGACCGCGCGCAAGTCGACGATGACGGCTACTTCTGGTTCGTCGGGCGCGCCGACGACGTCATCTCGTCCGGCGCGTACCGCATCGGGCCGTTCGAGGTCGAGAGCGCGCTGCTCGAGCATCCGGCCGTGGTCGAATCCGCGGTCGTCGGTTCGCCCGACGCCGATCGCGGCAACGTCGTCAAAGCCTTCATCGTGCTGCGCGCGGGCAACGAGCCGAGCGACGCGCTCGTGCGAGAGCTGCAGGAGCATTGCAAGCGCGTGACCGCGCCGTACAAGTATCCGCGCGAGATCGAGTTCGTCGCCGAGCTGCCGAAGACGCGCTCCGGCAAGATCCGCCGCGTCGAGCTGCGTCAGGCGGAGCTGCGGAAGAAAGGCGCGACCGCCGCAAGCGGTTTCGTCTGATCGTTGTCGCGCGGCGCGGGTACACGCGCCGCATGAACGTTCGCAACATCACGGCTCCGCACGACTGGTTCGATGTCCTCGTGAACGGCGAGACGCTGCAGGCCGCCGTGATGGATCTCGAGCCCGGCGGCGGTGAGAGCGGCTCGAAAGGCAACGAGCATGCGGGCAGCGAGCAATTGCTGTTCGTGCTCGACGGCGAGGTGGAGGCGGAGATCGGCGATGAGACGCGCACGTTGCGTGCGGGCGACGTCGTGATCGTGCCGCGCGGCGCACCGCATCGGTTCACCAACGCGGGCGACCGTCCGGCGCGCACGCTGAACGCGTACTCGCCGCCGGCATACTGACCGGGGCGAAACGCCGCGCACCCCGGCGCGGTACCTAGGGGCGTGTCGACGACACCGCCCCCATCGTCCGACGACCTCGAAGCGACCGTCGCGATGCCCCGCGTGACCCCGCCCCCGCCCCCGCATCGGCGCGTGATCGATCCCGCGGTCGTCGAGCCGCCGCGCGCATCGGACGGGCCGCCTCCCGCGGCAGACGCGGCCTATCAGCCGCCGCCGTTTACGCAGCCGCCGCCGTATGCGCAGCCGCCGCCGCGGACCGGGCCCGTGTACGGCACCGTCGTGCCGCCAAACGTTCGGGTGCGGACGGATCGCGCGCGCATCGACGTCGGCAACCCCTTCGGCTATCTGTGCGCGCGGCTGTTCGCGTTCGTGCTCGACGTCGGGCTCGTGTCGGCGGTCATCACGTCACTCGCGTACTCGATGATCGCGTTCAACCCGATCACCGGCTTGCCCACGAACAGTCAGCGCGGGTTCGATGCGACGCTCGCGCTCGGCCTCGCGCTCGCGCTCGTGTACGTCTGGGTCGCGGAAGCGGCGTTCGGCACGACGATCGGCAAGCTCGCGACGGGCTTGCACGTGTACGCGGTGCGCGGCGGGCCCGTCGGGCTCGGCCGTGCGTTGCTGCGCTCGCTGCTGCGGCCGGTCGACGTGCTCGGGATCGGCGCGTTGCTCGCGCTGCTGCCGTCGCACCGGCGGCTCGGCGACTTCGCGGGCGGCACGTACGTCGGACGGCGCACGTGGCGCGGCTTCGGCCCCGCGGTCGGCTGGGTGCTGGCACTGATCGTGGCGGGGATTCCGTTCATCCTCGCCGGCGTGCCGCGAACGTTCGCGTCGATGATGGCGTTCTATCAGTTCGTGCCCGGATTGATCGCGCGCCTGATGCTCCTGCCGCACACGATCGCGGCGCATCTCCCGGCGAGCGTGCACTTCTAATTGGCCGTTGAGGTATTGCCGGCGCGCGCGTGGTCGTGATAGCCATGCGTGAAGCAATGTCGCTGCACGAGATCGTCCTGCCCGAGACCAAGCCCGAGACGGAGTGGATCCTTGGGCGTCCCGTGCGCAAAGCGAGCCCGAAACGGCGGCATGCCGTGCTGCAGGGCGCGCTTGCCGCTGCCTTGAGCGCGTGGGCGGGCGATCGCGCGCAGATCGGCACGGAATGGCGGTTTCGCATCGCGCCGCCCGGCGAGATCCGGCGACCGCTCGTGCCGGACGTGTCGCTGGTGTGGAACGAGCGTTTGCGCGACCTGGACGACGACGACGTCGAGCTGCCGCCGTTCGCGCCGGACGTCGCCGTCGAAATCCGCTCGCCGGGCGACCGCCCTCGACACCTCGCGCACAAGATCGCCGTGTACCTCGCGGGCGGTGCGTCGCTCGTCATCGTGGTCGATCCGTCGAACCGCACCGTCGCACTGCACGACGCGGCCGGTACGACCGTGCTGCGTGACGGCGACGCCGTCGAGCACGCGTCGCTGCCGGGCTTCTCGCTGCCGCTGCGCGTGCTGTTCGATCGCGCCGAACGCCCGCGCTGAGCAGCCACCCCGCGACAACCGGCACGAACGCGCGGTCCAGGACGGCTCGCGGCGCGCGGCAAACGGCGCACGAGGAGGACTTGCCGATGATCCTGGCCGGTGACTCGCTGGCGACGAAGCACGCACGGTACGTGCTCTCGCCGTGGCTCGCGCAGGGGAACCTCGCGCCGCCGGTCATCGTGCGCGGCGAGGGCGTGTACCTGTACGACGCCGACGGCAACCGGTATCTCGACCTCACGTCGGGGCTGATCGCGGCGAACCTCGGGCACGGCCATCCGGCGGTGCGCGCCGCGATGCACGAGCAGATCGATCGCCTGTGCTTCAGCCCGCCGGGATGGTTCAACGACGCGCGCGCCGAGCTGGGCGAGGCGCTCGTGGCGCTCGCGCCGTGGGACGGCGCGGGGCGCGTCTTCTTCTCGACGTCCGGCGCCGCCGCGAACGAGGACGCGGTGAAGTTCGCGCGCGCGGTCACGGGCCGTTCGAAGGTGCTCGCGGGGTACCGGTCGTTCCACGGTTCCGGCACCGGGTCCGCGACGCTGACCGGGGAGAACCGGCGCTGGTACAACGAGCCTGCGAACGTCATGTCGGGCGTCGTGCACTTCTGGGCGCCGTATCCGTACCGCAGCCCGTTCTTCACCACCGATCCGGCCGAAGAGACGCGCCGCGCGCTGCATCACGTCGCCGACGTCGTCGCGGCGGAGAACCCGCAGTCGGTCGCCGCGATCCTCATCGAGCCGGTGATCGGATCGAACGGCGTGATCGTGTTCCCCGACGGCTACCTCGCCGGACTCCGCGCGCTCTGCGACGCGCACGGCATCGTGCTGATCTTCGACGAGGTCATGACGGGCTTCGGCCGCGTCGGCGCACCGTTTGCGGCGCAGCGTTTCGCCGTCACGCCCGACATCATCACGTTCGCGAAGGGTGTGACGTCCGGATACGTGCCGCTCGGCGGCGTGCTGATGCGCGAAGAGATCGCATGCGCGTTCGACACGAAGCCGCTGCCGGCCGGCCACACATACTCCGGCCACCCGCTGGCGATGGCGGCGGGCGCGGCAACCGTGCGCGCGTACCGCGACGACGACATTTTCGCGCGTGCGAAGGATCTCATCGAGCCACGGCTGCGCGCAGGCCTGGAGCGTGTACGCGACAAGCACCCCATCGTCGGCGACGTTCGCGGAACGGGCGCGTTCTTCGCGCTGGAGTTCGTGAGCGATCGCGCGACGCGCGCGCCGCTCGTGCCGTGGCAGGGCGCCTCGCTCGGCCCGATCCCGGCGCTCTTCGCGGGCCTGAAGAAACGCGGCGCGTACGGCTTCGGACGCTACAGCGTCATGCACATCGCGCCGCCGCTCGTCATCACGAACGACGAGCTCGACGAAGCGATCGCAATAATCGACGGTGCCGTCGGCGACCTCGAGGAGGCGGCAGGCTCACCCTCGGCGTAGGCTTGCCCTCCTTGCTGCGCCGACCCGAGGAGGCCATCGAATGCGAACCATCGTCGCGCGCCTGCTGTGCGCCGCTCTTCTCGCGGTGGTGGCCGGAGGCGTCCCCGCGGCGGCGCAAGATCATGGCGCGATGCCGCCCGGCATGACGCCCGAGATCATGAAGATGATGATGACGCCGCTCAAAGGGAAACCGCACGGTCTTCCGGCCGGCGTGACGCCCGTCGACGGCTGCATTCCCGCGATGGGCTATCACTACGTGAACTCGAAGAACTGGCCCGGCGGACCGATCTACGGGTACTACGCGGGCAAGCCGATCTTCACCGAGATCATGGTCGCGAAGAAAGACTTCGACGCCGGCCTCAACCTGGACGACAAGTTGAAGCCGCTGCCGGGCTACAAGATCGATCACGTCGACATCTGGTACGAGCCGAACGGCCACCCGGGCTTCGCGACGCCGCACTATGACGTGCACGCGTGGTACATCCCGCATGCGCAGCACATGACGTTCTGCAAGAACGTCTCGGGCAAACGGCCGGTCTTCGTCTAAGCCGAGCTCGCGTCCGTCGCGGCGACGGTCATCCGCGCCGCGCCCGGCGCGCCGTCGGTGATCGACGCGTATTCCGCTTCGCTCAGACGCGACGGCGACGACCGCATGAAGACGCCGTACGCGATCGCCGCGACGATGATGCCGAACAGCCAGCCGCCGGACCACAAGAACCCGAGCGGCGCGTAGAACAAGCCGATCACCGGCGGTATCCACCCGACGATCAGCGCGCCGATCGCGCGCAGATTCCAGCCGCCCGCGTAATCGTAGCGCCCGCGCGGCGTGTACAGCGCGACCAGGTCCAGGCGCAGCGCGCGCACGATCCAGTAGTCGGCGATCGCGATGCCGTCGAACGGCCCGAGCAGCGTACCGTACGTGCCGAGCCACGTGAAGACGTACGCCTGAAACGTTGAGAGCACGTACCACGGCTGCATCAGCAGCGAGAGCAGGCCCGTCAGCACGGCGCCGAGCGCGAACGTGATGACGCGCGGCCAGAGGTTCTCGAAGGCGCGCGCCGGGGCCATGACGTTGGCGCCGACGTTGATCGTGATCGACGAGAGGATCACGATGACGCCGCCGATCAGCACGACGATCGTCGGGAACTTCACGATGAGCGCGACCGGGTTCCACAGCGCCGTCCCGAACAGCGCGACCGTCGCCGACGTCACCGCGATGCCCACGAACGAGAACGCCGCCATCACGAACGGCATGACGAGCTGACCGCGCACCTGCGCGCGCTGCGACCGCGCGTACCGTGAGTAGTCGGGGATGTTGAGCGCGAGCGTCGCCCAGAAGGCGATCACGCCGATCACCGAGGGGAAGAACGCAGCCCAAAACGCGCCGCCGTGGAGTTTCGCCGGCGCCGAGAGCATCGGGCCGACGCCGCCCGCGGCGCTCATCCCCCACGCGAACAGCGCGATCGCGGCCAGCGCGAGCGTCGGCGCCGCGAACGCGGCGAGTCGCCCGATCGCCTGCGGCCCGCGCATCGCGATGCCGACGTTGAGCAGCCAGAACAGACCGAACGCGATGAAGACGTGCGAGCCGACGGCGGACCACGCCGGGACGAGACGCGCGACGATCGCGTCGAGCGCGAGGCCGCCGAACCACGAGTTGATGCCGAACCAGCCGGCCGCGATCACGGCGCGCGCGAGCGCCGGCACGTGCGCGCCGCGCGTGCCGAACCACAGCCGCGCGAAGACGGGATACGGGAAGCCGTAGCGCGTCCCCGCGTGCGCGACGAGCAGGATCGGGATCAGCACGACGCACGAGCCGACGAAGATCGTCAGCACCGCTTCCCACCAGTTCATCCCGAGCGCGATCATGCCGCTCGCGAGCGAGTACGTCGGGATGCACAAGCACATCCCGATCCACAGGCTCGCGAACCGCGACGCCCTCCACCCGTGCTCGCTCAGCGTGCACGGGCGCAGGTCGTCGTTCCAGAGCTCCGCGTGCTCGGACGCCGCGCGCGCCGCGGTCGGCGTCAGCGTGACGATGCCGTCGCGCTCGATCTGCGTGATCACACCTCCACCATCGCGCCGTACGTCTCGGGTCGCCGGTCGCGATAGAACTGCCACGTGTTGCGGACCTCTTCGATGACGCGGCGATCCATGTCGCCGACGACGACCTCGTCGCGGTCGCGCGACCCGACCGCGACGAACTGCCCGCGCGGATCGACGAGGTACGACTGCCCGTAGAACTCGCCCATGTTCCACGGTGTCTCGAAGCCGACGCGATTGATGGCGCCGACGTAGTAGCCGTTCGCGACCGCGTGCGCCGGCTGCTCGAGCTTCCACAGATACTCCGAGAGCCCGGCGACCGTCGCCGACGGGTTGAACACGATCTCCGCGCCGTTGAGGCCGAGCAGGCGCGCGCCTTCGGGGAAGTGGCGGTCGTAGCAGATGTAGACGCCGATGCGCGCGAACTTCGTTTGGAACGTCGGGTATCCGGCGTTGCCCGGCTTGAAGTAGTACTTCTCCCAGAAGCCGCACGGCGCCGGGCCGGCCGCGACCTGCGGGAGATGGTGCTTGCGGTAGATGCCGAGGAACGATCCGTCGGCGTCGATGACGGCCGCCGTGTTGTAGTACACGCCGCTGATCGTGCGCTCGTACATCGGCACGACGAGCGCGATGCCGAGCTCGCGCGCGAGGTCCTGCATCGCGCGCGTCGTCGGACCGTCCGGGATCGGCTCCGTCGCCTCGTACCACTTCGGGCTCTGCTCCGTGCAGAAGTACGGCCCGTAGAAGAGCTCTTGCAAGCACACGATCTGCGCGCCGCGCTGTGCCGCCTCGCGGATCATCCGCACGTGCTTCGCGAGCGCTTCGCGCTTGTGCACGTCGACCGGCTGTCCGCCGTCGGTGTCGTGATGCGCTTGGATCAGCCCGATGCGAACGATGTCCGTGTCAATCATCTCTTCCTCGAAGTGGGCGGCTCGGCCCGAAGGGCCGAACGCGACGGCTTCGCGGCACGCGAAGCCACTAAAGGTGGACGGGTCGGAACGGCGCGGACTTCTGGTGCATGCCCGTGCCGGGCGCGCCGGTGAACGCGCCGTCGTCGGCGATCTTGCGGCCGCGCGAGAACACGTAGCGCGGACGCCCGCGAACGGTCATCCCCTCGAAGATGCTGTTGTCGGCCTTCATGTGGTGCGTCTTCGCGGAGATCGTGCGCTCGGCGTTCGGATCCCACACGACGATGTCGGCGTCGCTGCCGACCGCGATCGTCCCCTTGCGCGGAAAGAGCCCGAAGAGCTTGGCCGGGTTCGTCGACGCGAGCGCGACGAACTGGTTGAGGCCGATCACGCCTTTGTTCACGCCGTGCTCGAAGAGGATCGACACGCGGTCCTCGATCGTCGGCGCGCCGTTGGGGATTTTCGAGAAGTCGTTCTTGCCGAGCTCTTTCTGGCCGCAGTTGTTGAACGAGCAGTGGTCGGAACCGAACGCGTGCAGCTCGCCGTTCTTCAGCTTGCGCAGCAGCACGTGCTGGTCGCGCTTCTCGCGCAGCGGCGGCGACATCACGTAGTTCGCGCCGGCGAAGTTCGGACGGTCGTAGTCGCTCACGTCGCACACGAGATACTGCGGGCACGTCTCGCCGTAGATCGGCAGGCCGCGTTTGCGCCCGTCGCTGATCGCGTCCGCCGCCATCGCGCTGGAGACGTGCACGACGTAGAGCGGCGCGCCCGCGACCTCGGCGAGGCGGATCGCGCGCGACGTCGCCTCGCTCTCGAGCTCGACGGGGCGCGTGAGCGCGTGGTACTTCGGCGCCGTCTTGCCTTCGGCGAGCGCCTCCTTTACCGTCACCTCGATGACGTCGCCGTTCTCGGCGTGCACCTGCACGAGGCCGCCGAAGCGCGCCGCGGCTTTGAGGACCTTGAAGATCGTCTCGTCGTCGACTTGCAGCACGTGCTTGTACGCCATGAAGACCTTGAACGAGTTGACGCCCTCACGCTCGATCATGCGCGGGATCTCTTCGAGCGTCTCGTCGCGGCCGTCCGCGATCGTGAGGTGGAACGCGTAGTCGATCGCGGCCTTGCCGTCCGCTTTCGCGTGCCAGGTCTTGAGCGCGTTCGCGAGCGAGTCGCCCTTCGTGTGCAACGCGAAGTCGACGATCGTCGTCGTCCCGCCGAGCGCCGCCGCGACGGTGCCGCTCGCGAAATCGTCGACGGTCGTCGTGCCGCCGAACGGCATGTCGAGGTGCGTGTGCGGGTCGATGAAGCCCGGGAACACGTACGCGCCCGACGCGTCGACGACGTCGTGACCGGAATCCGTGATGCTGCGCGCGATCGCGGTGATCGTGCCGTTCTCCGCGAGTACGTCGGCCGGGAAGACGTCGGTCGCCGTCACGACCGTGCCGCCTCTTACGATGGTACCGATTGCAGCTTCTCCCTCCAGGTGTGCACGGAATCGCCGGCGTCGACGCGCACCATCTCGATGCAGTCGACGACGGGGCAGACCATCGAGCACAGGTTGCAGCCCACGCAGTGCTCTTCGTCGACGACCGGCGCCAGGCGCGGATCCTCGGGACGGTCGATGCACTGGTGCGCGGCGTCCTCGCACGCGATGTAGCACTTGTTGCAGCGGATGCACGTCTCCGGATCGATCCGCGCGACGACCTTGTAGTCGAGGTTCAGGTCGTTCCAGTCGACGAACCGCGGCACGGTCTTGCCGACGAGCTCGCGCACCGAGCCGATCCCACGGCCGTCGAGGTAGTTGCTCAGCCCGTCGATCATGTCGCCGACGATGCGGAAGCCGTGGTGCATCACGGCGGTGCACACCTGGACGCTCGTCGAGCCCATCAGCATGAACTCGACGGCGTCGCGCCAGTCGGAGATGCCGCCGATGCCCGAGATCGGAATGCGAACCTGCGGATCGTGCGCGCACGCGCCGACCATGTTCAGCGCGATCGGTTTCACGGCAGGGCCGCAGTAGCCGCCGTGCGAGGACTTCCCGTCGACGTGCGGGATCGGCAGCCAGGTGTCCAGATCGACGCCGATCAGCGAGTTGATCGTGTTGATGAGGCTGATCGCGTCGGCGCCGCCGCGCGCGGCCGCGCGCGCCGCGTAGCGCACGTCGGTGACGTTCGGCGTCAGCTTGACGATCACGGGAACGTGCGCGGCCTCCTTCGCCCAGCGCGTCACCATCTCGATCAGCTCGGGGTCCTGTCCGACCGCGGCGCCCTGACCGCGCTCCGACATGCCGTGCGGGCAGCCGAAGTTCAGCTCGAACCCGTCGACCTTCACCGTCTCGCAGCGCGCGATGAGCTCGTGCCAGCTCGCCTGCGTGCACTCCGTCATGAGCGACGCGACGATCGCGCGATCGGGGTACGCCGCCTTCACCTCGGCGATCTCGCGCAGGTTCTCGTCGAGCGGCCGGTCCGTGATCAGCTCGATGTTGTTCATGCCGGCCATGCGGTACGCGCCGACGTTGTAGCCGCCGAATCGCGACGTGACGTTGACGATCGGCTCGAGCGCGAGCGTCTTCCACACCGCGCCGCCCCAGCCGGCGGCGAAC
>Ga0213875_10001951_pt1 | contig 12757 bp, 9 predicted proteins | sample BarmaccomBMRX_R8_FD_160105 | JGI IMG/M metagenome (GOLD analysis project Ga0213875, IMG submission 160105) | Root-associated microbial communities from Barbacenia macrantha in rupestrian grasslands, the National Park of Serra do Cipo, Brazil - RX_R8 | ecosystem: Host-associated > Plants > Roots... | reverse complement strand
GCCCTGATCGAAGCCTTGATGCCCAATTACGCGCTCGGTCAAAAGGTTCGCCGCGACGATGAGCGGATCGAAGCCACTTACGAGACCATCCCTTCCCCGGATGGCAACGGGCACATCCGCGGCTACCTCGTCCGCCCGTTCTCGGCGGATCATTTCGCGGCGACACCGGCCAAGCTCCCCGGCGTAATCGTCATCCACGAGAATCGCGGGCTCAATCCGCACACGGAAGACGTCGCCAGGCGGTTCGCACTGGCGAACTTCATGGCCTTTGCGCCGGACGCTTTGACCACGGTCGGCGGCTATCCGGGGGATGATTACAAGGGCGGCCAGATTTTTGCGACGATCGACCGGGGCAAGATGACGCAGGATTTCGTCGCCGCTTCCCGTTGGCTGAAGTCGCGGCCGGACTGCACGGGAAAGATCGGCGCCATTGGCTTCTGCTTTGGCGGAACCATGGTCAACACGCTCGCCGTGCTCCTCGGGCCCGATCTGGCCGCCGCGGCGCCGTTCTACGGCACCCCTCCGGCCCCAGCCGACGTACCGAAGATCAGAGCCGCCGTCTTGGTTCAGCATGGCGCGCTCGATAAGACCTTGGCCGACGGATATCCCGCGCAGGAGGCGGAGCTGAAGAAGAACGGGATTCGCTACGCGGGTTACGTGTATCCGAACAGCGTGCACGGCTTCTTCAACGATGCCACACCCGAACGATACAACGAACCCGCCGCCGAGGAGGCGTGGGCGCGGACGATCGCCTGGTTCAATCAGTACGTGAGGGACGCGCCGGGCTGATCGGGGTCGCGCCGCTCGAACTCGGCGCGGTGGTCATCGAATAGCGAGTTGCCACATAGCTGGAGTCAGCTTCCCCTCCATGGCATCAAGGCCCCCTTCCGTCGACCGTGTCGCGCGTCTTGCGGGCATCGCGAGCCTGTTCGAGCCCTATGGACGTAGCGCGGTCATCGATGCGATCCGCGCCGTGCTGGAGCGGCACCGCGCCCGCAGGCACGAGGCGGGAGGTCTCGCGCCCACGGAGGCGCAGCTCGCGAGCGAGGTGGCGGACTATCTGCAGCGGCGCAGCACGCCCTCGCTGCGGCGCGTGTTCAACCTGACCGGCACGGTGCTGCACACCAACCTTGGCCGCGCGCTGCTCTCCGAGGCGGCGATCCAGCACGCGAGCATGGCGATGCGCGAGGCGTGCAATTTGGAGTTCAACCTGGACGGGGGCGCGCGCGGCGACCGCGACAGCCTGGTCGAGAACGTGCTGACCGAGTTGAGCGGCGCCGAGGCCGCGACGGTGGTCAACAACAATGCGGCCGCGGTGCTGCTCGTGCTCGCCGCCCTGGCGCAGGAACGCGAGGTGATCCTGTCCCGCGGCGAGCTGATCGAGATCGGCGGGTCGTTCCGGATCCCGGACGTGATGCGCAGCGCCAACACGCGGCTGGTCGAAGTCGGCACGACCAACCGCACCCATGCGGCCGACTACGCCAACGCGATTGGCCCGGCCACGGCGGCGCTGATGAAAGTCCATGCCAGCAATTACAAGATCATGGGATTCGTGGCCGAGGTCCCGGAGCACAGGTTGGCCGCTATCGCCCATGCGCACGATCTGCCGCTGGTGGTCGATCTGGGCGCGGGCAGCTTGATCGACCTGTCGACCTACGGCCTGCCGAAAGAGCAGCTCGTGCGCGATACGATCGCGGCCGGGGCCGATGTGGTCACCTTCAGCGGCGACAAGCTGCTGGGCGGTCCGCAGGCGGGCCTGATCGTCGGCAAGAAGGCGCTGATCGAGCGGATCAGGCGCCATCCGCTGAAGCGCGCACTGCGGGTCTCGAAGCTGACGCTGGCCGCGCTGGAGGCGACGCTGCTGGCCTATCGGACGCCCGATCGCCTGCTCCGGGACCTGCCGACGCTGCGCTTGCTGACCCGGCCGATGGCGGAGATCGAGCGCCTCGCGCGGCGCTTGCAGCCTCGCCTTGCCGCGGCACTCGGTCCGCAATGGGACGTCACCGTCGCGCCGGTCTCGAGCCAGGTGGGCAGCGGCTCGCTGCCGCTCGACGTCATTGCGAGCATGGCGCTCGCCATCGCGTCGACCCGGGCCAAAGCGGGAGCGGCGCTCGAGCGCTTGGCACAAAGGCTGCGTGGCCTGCCGGTGCCGATCATCGGGCGCATCGCGGAAGACCGGCTGCTGCTCGACCTGCGCTGCCTCGAGGACGAAACCACGTTCGAGGCACAAATCGAGCTGCTAGCGAAACGCTGACAGTCTCCAGCGCTTCAGAGCGGCAGGAACGGCGCCGTGAGCAGGAGCTTGTTCTCCTGCGTGAGCAGGTAGCCGGCTTCCGCGCTGAGCCGCAGATAGTTCTGCCATTCCGGGTCGGCCGCCATCGCCGCACGCCGCCGGCTGCGGTCCGCCGCGTCCTCATAGGCCCAGATGTGGACATACTGGTTGACGTTGCCGACCTCGGTCACGGCGTAGAGCACGGGCTGACCGAGATGCCGGGTCTGCGGCTTGAACCCATGTTCCGCGTAAAGCTCCAGCGCCTTGCGGATCGTGCCCGGGCGGCAGGTGTAGGTGCGGTGGTCATAGAGCACGTTCGCATCTCCTCGTTGACGTTCGGCGAGAATAGGCGAAGGCGCCGGGTTTGAAAGTCGGCCCTTATCGACGACGAGTCGCTGCAAACATCACCATTCCCCCGCTTGGCCCGGGCGGATGCTGCCCTGGTCCATGATGGTGACACCAGACGACGTGCGGCTGGCCTGGTGCGCCCACCTCCTCCGGCGCGGGCGACACCTCGCGGCACACCGCGGTGGCGCGCGGGCAGCGCGGGTGGAAGCGGCAGCCCGGCGGCGGGTTCGAGGGATCGGGCGGGGCGCCCGGCAGCACGACCCGGGTCGCGCCGCCGCCGCCGCGGGCCGGAACCGGAACGGCCGACAGCAGCGCGAGCGTGTAGGGGTGAGCGGGGGCGGCGAACAGGTCGGCGGTGGCGGCCAGCTCGACGATCTGCCCGAGATACATGACGGCCACGCGGTCGCTGATGTGGCGGACCATCGACAGGTCGTGGCCGATGAACAGGTAGGTGAGGCCTAGCCTGGTCTTCAGCTCCTCCAGCAGGTTTACCACCTGCGCCTGGATGGACACGTCCAGCGCCGAGATCGGCTCGTCAGCGATGATGAAGGACGGCGATGCGGCCAGGGCGCGAGCGATGCCGACGCGCTGGCGCTGGCCGCCCGACATCTCGAACGGGTAGCGGCTGCGGAACGCCGGGCCGAGGCCGACCAGGTCGAGCACCTCGGCGACGCGCGCGTCCTGCTCGCGTCGCGTGCCCAGCTTCTGCGCGCGCAGCCCCTCGCCGACGATGCGGCCGACCGTCATGCGCGGATTGAGCGCGCCATACGGGTTCTGGAAGACCATCTGCATCGCGCGCCGGCGCTGCTGCCGTTGTGCAGGCGTGGGCTTGGCGTAGTCCACGCCGTCGAAGGCGATGCGGCCCGCGTCCACGGGGACCAGGCCCATGATGGCGCGTCCCGTGGTGGACTTGCCGCAGCCGCTTTCGCCGACGAGCGCCAGGGTCTCGCCGCGCATGACTTGGAAGCTCACGCCGTCCACGGCGCGCACGGCGCCGACCACGCGCCGCAGCACGCCGCGGCGGATCGGGTAGCGGACCTCGAGGTCCGTCACGTCGAGGAGTGCGTTGCCGGCGGGTCCGGTGAACCCGGCATCCGACCCAGCTAGCGCTGGCGCCTCGTCGCGGACGCGCGGCCATTCCCAGCAGGCGCTGCGGTGCCCGCCCTCGACGATCTCGAGCGGCGGCTTCTCCGCGACGCAGCGCGGCACCTGATAGTCGCAGCGGGGCGCGAAGGGACAGGCGCGCGGCGGGAACAGGAGGTTGGGCGGGGCGCCGCGGATCGGCACCAGCGGTGCGCGGCCGCCGGCAAGCGACGGGATCGAGCGGAGGAGGCCCTCCGTGTAGGGATGCGCCGGGCGTTCGAACAGGCGCCGCACCGGTGCGGTCTCGACGATGCTGCCGGCATACATCACGGCGACGCGGTCCACGAAGCTGGCCACCAGGTTGAGGTCGTGGCTGATCCAGATGATCGCCATGCCGAGCTGCTTCTGCAGCCGGGCCACGAGCTCGACGATCTGCGCCTGGATGGTGACGTCGAGCGCGGTGGTCGGCTCGTCGGCGATCAGGATCGACGGCCGGCAGACGAGCGCCATGGCAATGCCGACGCGCTGGAGCTGGCCGCCGGAGAACTGGTGCGGATAGGCGCGCATGCGCTCGGCCGGGTTGGCGATGCCGACCAGGCCGAGCATATCGGCGGCGACGCGGCTTGCCTCGGCTGGCGACACGCCGCCGTGCTCGACCACGCCCTCGGTGAGCTGCAGGCCGACGGGCAGCACGGGGTTGAGCGCCGACATCGGGTCCTGGAACACCATGGCGATGTCGCGGCCGCGGATGCGGCGCAGCTCGCTTTCGGGCAGCGCGAGCAGGTCGCGGCCGCCGAACCAGGCGCGGCCGCCACCGATGCGCCCGGGTGGGCAGCGCACCAGGCCCATCACCGCCTGCATGGTCACCGACTTGCCCGAGCCGGACTCGCCGACGATGCCCAGCGACTCGCCCGGATAAAGGTCGAACGACACGTCGTTCACGGCATGCACGGTGCCCTGGGCGCCCGCGAACGCCACATGGAGGTTCTCGACCCGCAGCAGCGGCGCTTGGTTCAAGCCGGGCCGCCGCGCTGGACGTGGCGCGGGTCGAGCGCGTCGCGCAAGCCATCGCCGACGGCGTTGACGCTGAGCACGGTGAGCGCGATCAGCAGGCCGGGCGGCAGCCAGAGCCAGGGCTGGCCTTCGAGGATCGACAGGGTGCGCGCGTCGCGCAGCATGTTGCCCCAGGATGGGGTGGGCGGCTGCGCGCCGAGTCCCAGGAAGGACAGGGACGCTTCGAGCAGGATCACCGTCGCCACGTCGAGGGTGACGGCGACCAGGATGGGGCTGAGGATGTTCGGCAGCACGTGCTCGGCGATGATGACGCGGCTCGAGGAGCCGAGCGCCTGGGCCGCCTGGATGAACTCGCTGCCGCGCAGGGACAGGATTTCGCCCCGGGTCAGCCGGGCGGTGGACGGCCAGCTCAGCAGGCCGATCACGAGCATGGTGTTGAAGATGCCGGGCCCGACCACGGCCACGAAGGCGATGATCAGCACCAGGCGCGGAAAGGTCAGCACCATGTCGATCACCGAGGTGAGGATCAGGTCCGCTTTGCCGCCGAAATAGCCGGCGATGCAGCCGACCGCGATGCCGATCGCGGCCGACACCGAGACGGCGGCGATGCCGACCGCGAGCGAGATCTGCCCGCCGAACAGCACCCGCGCCACGATGTCGCGGCCGGTGCCGTCGGTTCCGAGCCAGTGCGCCCAGCTCGGCGGCTGGCTGCGCGCGCGGAGGTTGATCGCGTTGGGGCCGTACGGGCTGATCCACGCCGCCAGCGCGCAGAGCAGCACCAGCACGAGCAGCACGACCAGCCCAGCCGTCGCCAGGCGGTGGCGGCGGAAGCGCCGCGCCGCTTCGCCCCACAAGGAGCGTGTGGGCACGGCTGCCACGCCCGGCAGGGAAACGGCCTCAGCCATAGGATACGCGCGGGTCGAGCACGGCGTAGGCGAGGTCGGTCAGCAGGTTCGCCGCCATGACGATGACGGCGGTGAGCAGGACGTAGCCCATGATCACCGGGCTGTCCCGGTCCACCACGGCGTTGATGAACAGCAGGCCGATGCCGGGCCACTGGAAGATGGTCTCGACCACGACGGAGCCGCCGAACAGCGTGGGCAGCGAGAGGCCGAACACGGTGGTGAGCGGGATCAGGGCGTTGCGCAGCCCGTGGCGGAGCAATATCAGGCGCGGCCGCAGCCCCTTGGCGCGGGCGGTGCGCATGTAGTCCTGGTTCAGCACGTCGAGCATGCCGGCGCGGGCGTAGCGCATGAAGATCGCGGTGCGGAACAAGGCGAGCGACGCGGCGGGCAGCACCAGGTAGCGCAGGTGGTCCGCCCAGGAGAACGCGCCGCCCTGCGTGCGCACGCCGGCCGACGGGAACCAGCGCAGCTCCAGCGAGAACAGGTAGACGAGCAGCAGGCCGAGGAAGAAGTCGGGGATCGACACGCCGACCAGCCCGGCGACGGTCAGCCCGTAATCCGCGGCGCCGTACTGGCGCAAGGCCGACGCGAGGCCGAGCGCGGTGCCGAGCAGGAAGGCGACCAGGAGGGCCACGCCCATCAGCTCCAGCGTGATCGGCAGGCGTTCGCCGATCAGGTCGATGACCGGCCGTCCACTGACGAAGGAGCGGCCGAAATTGCCATGCAGCAACTGGCCTAGCCAATGCAGGTATTGCTGCACGACGGGCTGATCGAGGCCGAGCTCGCCGCGGCGCATGGCGATCAACTGCTCGCTCGAGGGCGCCTCGGCGGTGATCATCGCCAGCACCGCGTCGCCCGGCATGGCGCTGGCCACCGCGAACACGATCAGCGTCACGCCGAACAGCACCGGGATCGCGAGCAGCAGCTTGCGCAGGATGTAATGGATCACGCGCGCCTCCGGCCGGCGCGGTCTTCGATCAAGAAGGCGCTGACCTCAGCGCACGTCCCATGTCTCGACCTCGTTGTACACGGGGAGGTTGAAGAACAGCAGCGGCTGCTGGGCGAAGTGCTCGGCGAGGCCGCTTATGCGCTTGTTGAAGGCGAGCGGGCGTACCTCGTTGAACAGCCACAGCTTGGGCAGCTCGCGGTTCAGGATGACGGAGGCCTGCTTGTAGGCCGCCGCACGCTCGGCGCGGTCGGCGGTGGCCAGGCCGCGCTCGAACAAGGCGTCCACCTCCTTGTTGCAATAGCCGAAGGCGAGCGGCTTGGCGTTGCAGGTGACCACCAGCGCGCCCAGCGACGGGTCGAGCCCCATGCCGTTGGCGAACAGCCCCATCTCGAATGCGTTGTCGGCGTAGACCTGGTTGATGCTGGCCGGGTCGAGCAGGCGCGGCTTGATGTCGATGCCGACGTCGGCGAGGTAGCTCTGGATGGCGACCACCGTGTCCACGTTCATCTGGTCGGAGTAGTAATAGATGAAGTCGATCGGCTTGCCCGTCTGCCATCCGGCCTGCTTGAGCAGGTCGCGCGCCTTGTCCGGGTTGTATTCATAGGGCTCGAGCCCGTCGGCGCGGGCCCAGGCCTGCGGGAACAGTGTGTTGGACAGCTCGCCGGTGTTGCCCTTCACCGTTTCGATGATGGAGCGGCGGTCGATCGCGTACATCATCGCCTGGCGCACGCGCACGTCGGCGAAGCGGGGATCGGCGAGGTTGAGCTGGATGTAGGTCGGCAAGCCGCCGTTCATGTTGGGCATCACCTGCAGGGACGGCACCTTTTGCAAGCGGGGGATCTCGGAGAGCGGCACGCCGCCGCCCTCGTAGGACATGGCGTCCACCTCCCCCAGCTCCAACGCCGAGACGATCGGCGAGATGTCCTTGTAGATCTGGTACACGATGCGATCGAGCTTGGGCGCGCCGAGGAAATAGTCGGGGTTGCGGGTGACCTCGACGTATTGGTCGCTGGCATAGGCCTTCCAGATGAACGGGCCGGTGCCGACGCGGTTGATCCAGAACCGGTTGCCGCGGATGTCCTGCGGGGCGACCGCGCCCAGGATGTGCTCCGGCAGGATGCTGATGAAGATCAGCTGCAGCTCGACCCAGGCCGGTTTGGGGCCGTCCAGCTCGATGCGGACGGTGCCGTCATCGGGCGCGGAGACCCCGGCGAGGTGGTCGGCGGCGCCGGACTGGAACTCGTTATAGCCCTTGATCGACGACAGCTTGGACGCCCAGGGCGAGCCGACCTTGGGGTTGGCATAGGCGTTGAGGCTGAACACCACGTCCTTGGCGGTGAACGGGGCGCCGTCGTGCCATTTCACGCCCGGGCGGAGCTTGAACACCCAAGTCTGGCCGCTATCGGGCGTGCTCCAGCTTTCGGCGAGCATGGGCTTCACGCCCTGCCCCGTCCACATGAGGTGCACGAGACTCTGCAGCACCGTTTCGTCGAGACGGTGGCCGCAGGTGGTGTGCAAGGTGCCCATTTCGATGCAGCCGGTGCGCATGGCGGAGCGGAAGGTGCCGCCCTCGGCGAAGGCGGGCGACGCGGCGGCGAGGCTTAGGGCGGCGATCAGGCCGAGGAAGCGGGACGTGAACCTCACCAGTGTGCTCCTTCTTGCGGGGCGGTGCGCTTGCTGGTCTAATAGCGTAACAGCTCCGTCATGGGACAGGGGCATTCTTCGCCGCAAGCTGCCCGGCGATGGTCCGCAGTGGGCACGTTCGGCCCGGCGTTCGTCCCGCCGTAATCGCACCCCGAGGCACTCGCGCATGGCCAAGCTCACCGGCATCCTGTCCGCCCTGCTCACCCCATTCGACGCGGCGGAGCGGATCGACCACGATGCGGTGGGGCCGCTGGTGGAGTTCCAGGTGCGCCTCGGCGTGCAGGGGCTCTATGTCGGCGGCAGCTCGGGCGAGGCGATGCTGCAAGGCCAGGCCGAACGGGCGGAGTACCTGCGCTCGGTCGCGGCCTGCGCCGCCGGGCGCCTGCCCTTGGTGGCCCATGTCGGCACCACCGCGACGCGGGACGCGCTGGAACTGGCCGAGGCCGCGGCCGAAGCGGGGTATCAGGCGATCTCGGCGGTGACGCCGTTCTATTACCCGTTTTCCCGCCCGGAGGTGATGGCGCACTACCGCGCCATCGCCGACGCCTCGGCGCTGCCGCTCATTATCTACAACATCCCCGCGATCGCCCAGGCCTTCAGCGTGGCCGAGCTGGGCGAGCTGCTGGCGCACCCGCGGATCATTGGGGTGAAGCACACCTCGACCGACCTGTTCGCGCTGGACCGGCTGCGGCGGCACAACCCGGACGCGCTGATCTACAACGGCTATGACGAGATGTGCCTGGCCGGGCTGTGCATGGGCGCGCAGGGGGCGATCGGCACCACCTACAACTTCATGGGCGACGTCTTCGTCGAGATCGCCCGGCTGGTGGCCGCGTCGCGCTTGCCGGAGGCGCAACGTCTGCAGCGTATGGCCAACGTGGTGATCGAAACGCTGATCGAGGTCGGCGTCATGCCGGGGTCCAAGGCGCTGCTCGAGATGATGGGCGTGAAGGTGGGCGGCTCGCGCCGACCGTTCCGGCCGGTCGACGATGCCGGGCACGCCCGGTTGGCCGCGGCGATCCGCCCGGTGCTGGACTGGCGCGACGGCATGCGGAAAGCAGCGTGACTCCGCCATAACGGTTATCGGCAACGCCTTCGACGGCTTGCGCGACGGTTGATCCGCGCCCGTCCTGCCGGCAAGATCGTGGGCAGTTCTCAGGGAGGGAGCGCTGCGATGCAAAGATTGCTGCTGGCCGGGCTGTTCGCGGTGGCGCTCGGGCTCATCTCGCCGGCTGGGCGCGCCCAAGAGCCGACCATCCCGATCATCGTCAAGGACACGACGAGCTTCTATTGGCAGATCGTGCTCGCCGGCGCCCGCAAGGCCGGCCAGGACCTGCACGTCCAGGTGCCGGAACTGGGCGCGCAGAGCGAGAGCGACATCAACGGCCAGATCTCGATCCTCGAGAACGCGGTCGCCAACAAGCCGGCGGCGGTCGTGATCTCGCCGACGCAGTTCGCCGCCCTCGGGCGTCCGATCGACGACGCCGCCAAGTCGGTCAAGATCATCGGCATCGACAGCGCCGCCGACAGCAAGGCGTTCACCTCCTTCCTGACCACCGACAACGTACAGGGCGGGCGCGCCGCGGCGGACGCGCTCGCGCAAGGCATCGCCAGCAAGAACGGCGGCAAGGTCGAGGGCAACGTGGCACTCATCACCTCGCTGCCCGGCGTCGGCTCGCTCGATCAGCGCGCACAGGGTTTCAAGCAGCAGCTCGCGGCCAAGTATCCCAATCTGAAACTGGTGGCCGACAAGGTCGCCGACGGGCAGGCGACCACGGCGCTCAACATCATGACCGACCTGATCACGGCCGATCCGGACCTCAAGGGCGTGTTCGCCTCGAACCTGATCATGGCCCAGGGCGCCGGGCAGGCGATCGCCGAGAACAAGCTGCAGAACCGCATCGCGCTGGTCGGGTTCGACAATGACGACAAGCTGGTGAAGTTCTTGGGTGACGGCGTGATCTACGCCCTCATCGTCCAAGACCCGTACCGGATGGGCTATGACGGCATCAAGACCGCGCTCGCCGCCAGCAAGGGCGAGAAGGTGCCGGAATTCGTCGACACCGGGGTGAACACGATCACCAAGGAAAACATGAACACGCAGCGGAGCCAGGAGCTGTTGAACCCGAAGGTGAAGTGAGCGAGGCGGCCCGGTGCCGCCGATCCTCGAGCTGCACGGGCTCGACAAGCGCTTCACCGGCACGCACGCGCTCCGGCACGTGGACCTCGCCTTCGAGCGCGGCGAGATCCACGCCATCGTCGGCGAGAACGGCGCGGGCAAGTCCACCCTGATCAAGCTGCTGACGGGCGTCTATCCCCGGACGGCGGGAGAGATCCTCTGGGAAGGCCGGAAGGTGGCGCTCACCGGGCCGCAGGAGGCGCTGGCACTCGGCATCAACGCGGTGCACCAGGAGGTCGTGCTGTGCCGGCACCTGAGCGTGGCGGCCAACCTGTTCCTGGGCCATGAGCGCGTGCGCTTCGGGTTGTTGCAGCGCGCCCGCATGGAGCGGGAGGCGCAGCGCGTGCTGGACGAGCTCGGATTTGCCATCCCCGCGGCCGCCCTGCTCGCGGGGCTGACGATCGGCCAGCAGCAGCTCGTGGCCACCGCCCGGGCCGCCCTGCACGGCACGCGGTTCTTGATCTTCGACGAACCCACCGCCTACCTGACAAGGCAAGAAGCGGCGCAGCTTTTCGCGCTCATTCGTCGCCTGAAAGCAAGCGGCGTCACCCTGGTTTATATCAGCCACCGGCTCGAGGAGGTGTTCGAGCTCGCCGACCGCGTCTCGATCCTGCGCGACGGTGCGCTCATCAGCACGGAGGCCGTGGCGCAGACCGACGAAGCGCGCCTGATCCGCGGCATGATCGCCCGCTCGATCGAGCAGATCTACCACAAGGACGATGTGGCTCCGGGGCCGGAACTGGTCCGGGTGGAGGGCCTGTCCGGCCCAGGATTCACCGATATCAGCCTCGACGTGCGCCGCGGCGAGATCGTCGGCCTGTACGGCCTGATCGGCGCCGGGCGGAGCGAGTTCGTGCAAGCGCTGTTCGGCCGCTACCGACACACGGGCGGGACCATCCACTGGGACGGCGGGACGGTCGACATCCGCTCGCCGCAACAGGCGATCGCCCGCGGGATCGCGCTGGTGCCGGAGAGCCGGCGCGACCAAGGTCTGTGCCTCAACCTGGGCGTCGGGACGAACCTCAACCTGGCGATCTTCGACCGCCTCACGCGGGCCCTGACGGTCGATCACCGGGCTGCCGCGCGGGCGGCCCAGGCGCAGATCAAGGATCTGCGGATCCAGACGGCCAGCCAGACCACGCTCGTGCAGTCGCTATCCGGCGGCAACCAGCAGAAGGTCGTCGTCGGCAAGTGGCTCGCGCACGGGGCCGAGCTGTTCATCTTCGACGAGCCGACCGTGGGCGTGGACGTCGGCACCAAGGTGGAGATCTATCGGCTGTTCGGCCAACTGCTGCATCGCGGCGCCGGGATCATCCTGATCTCCTCCTACCTGCCGGAAGTCTACGAGCTGGCCGACCGGCTGCACGTGTTCCGCGCGGGACGCAAGGTGGCCAGCTATGGCCACCTTGAGGCGCCGGTCGAGACGATCCTGGCGCAAGCGATCGGCGCATGAAGAAAGCAATGGCATGAGCGACATCGCGGCGGACCAGGCCCGCGCCGAAGCAGCAAGGCGTTCGCAGGCCCGCCTCAACCTGCTGCTCAGCCTGACGCTGCTCGGCCTGCTGGTCCTGCTCTGGGTGGTGCTGGCGCTCAGCACGCGGACGTTCCTGACCGAGATCAACGTCACCAACCTGATGCGGCAAGTCTACCTGGTCGCCATTCTCGCGATCGGCCAGACCTTCGTCATCATCACCGGCGGGATCGACCTCTCGGTCGGCGCCGTCATCGGCTTCTGCAGCGTGATCTTGGCGCTGCTGTTGAAGGCGCCGGTCGCGATCCCGCTCGCGATCCTCGTCACGCTGGCGCTCGGCGCCGCCATCGGCGCCTTCCACGCCTTCGGCATCGTCCAGCTCGGGCTGCCGCCCTTCATCATGACCTTGGCCACCCTCACCGCCTTGCGCGGCATGGGGTTCCTGATCACCAACGGCAGCACGATCTCCGGCTTGCCGGAGGCATTCACCTCGTTTGCGCCCTCGAGCTTCCTGGGCATCCCGAGCCTGTTCTGGATGGTGATCGTCGTCGGCGTGCCGTCTTACGTGTTCCTGCACCACACGCGTTGGGGCCGCTACCTGTTCGCGATCGGCAGCAACCCGGAGGCCGCGCGGCTGACCGGTATCGACGTGACGCGGATGATCTACGTGGCCTACACGCTCTCCGCCGTCCTGGCGGCGGTGGCCTCCGTGCTGACCACGTCACGCCTGTCGATCGGGACGCAGAACACCGGCCAGGGGCTCGAACTGCAGGCCATCGCCGCGAGCGTGATCGGCGGGACCAGCCTGTTCGGCGCCGTAGGCAGCATCAACGGGCCGCTGCTCGGGAGCTTCCTGCTGACGACCATCGCCAATGGCGCGAACCTGCTGAAC
>Ga0213875_10001950_pt1 | contig 12764 bp, 10 predicted proteins | sample BarmaccomBMRX_R8_FD_160105 | JGI IMG/M metagenome (GOLD analysis project Ga0213875, IMG submission 160105) | Root-associated microbial communities from Barbacenia macrantha in rupestrian grasslands, the National Park of Serra do Cipo, Brazil - RX_R8 | ecosystem: Host-associated > Plants > Roots... | reverse complement strand
CACTGCTCGGGCGCCGGGACAGCGTGGTGCTCGCCACCAAGGCCCACGGCCCGATGGGGGACGATCCCAACGCCGGCGGGAACTCACGCCGCTGGATCGTGCGCGAGGTGGAGAACAGCCTGCGCAGGCTGCAGACCGACCACATCGACGTCTATCAGATGCACCGGCCCGACCCGGAAACGGATATCGACGAAACCCTCTCCGCGCTCTCCGACCTCATCCACGACGGGAAGGTCCGCGCGATCGGCTCGTCGACGTTCCCCGCCGAGCAGATCGTCGAGGCCCAGTGGGTCGCGCAGCAGCGCGGCTACGCTCGGTTCCGCTGCGAGCAGCCGCCCTACTCGATCCTCGTGCGCGGCATCGAGGCGGGCGTGCTTCCCGCCTGCCAGAAGTACGGGATGGGCGTCATCGTCTGGAGCCCGCTGGCCGGCGGCTGGCTGACCGGCCGGTTCCGCAAGGACACCGACGTGGACATGACCACTGGCCGCGCCCAGCGGCTACCGCAGCGCTTCGACCCCGCCCTCCCGGGAAACAAGGCCAAGCTGGCGGCGGTCGAGGAGCTCATCAAGATCGCCGCCGACGCGGGCGTCTCGCTCACGCACCTGGCGCTGGCGTTCGCGACCGCGCATCCGGGCGTGACGTCGGCGATCATCGGCCCGCGCACGATGGAGCAGCTCACCGACCTGCTGGCCGGCGCCTCCGTCGCGCTGGACGACAGCATCCTCGACCGCATCGACCAGATCGTTCCGCCGGGCATGACGCTGAACCCCGCGGACTCCGGCTGGCAGGCCCCCGCGCTCACCAGCCCCGCCGCCCGCCGCCGCCCGCCCGGGGACCGGGCCGCATCCTAAAGGCTGGTGCGGGCCGCGACCCGGAGGGGGCGCCACAGCAGGGTGGCGAGCGAGCCGGTGTACGTGAGGTTGGGCCCGATGTTGACGTCGGCCAGCACCGCGAGGACCGCGCCCGCGCCGGACGGAACGGCGAGCGGCAGCAGCACGAGCACCGCGGGCAGGTTGTTGATCAGGTTGGCGAGGGCGGCGGCCACGGCGGCCACGGCGAGCAGCGCGGGCAGTGACGCGCCCGCCGGCAGCAGCGCGCCGATCGCCCTGCCGAGCCCGTGCGCTGTGACGGCCCGCACGTCGCGGCCAGCCACGGCAGCGCCATCAGCGCCGCGAACCTGGCGAATGCCAGGCCGCTGGCGGCGAAGGCGAGCAGGTTGGTCAGGTTGGAGACCGGCAGCAGCAGGGAGGCGGAGTTCGCCAGGTGCGTGCACGCGTACACGTGCGGCCTGGCGCCGAGGCGGGCGGCGGCCAGCGCCAGCACCGTCTCCGCGGCCGCCGGGCTCATGCGGTGTTCCCCGCTCGCCTCCGGGCCGGCTTCAGGCCCTTCGGCCGCGCGTTCAGCTTCCGCACGCCCTATGGTTTACCAGGCTGTTCGCGGGGCGGGACACGAGTCTCGCGGCGATGGCGGCGACCGTGGCCTGCGGCACGCTGACGGCGATCCGCTGCAGGACGGCGGCCGCGGGCCCGGTGACGTCCGCGGCGTAGGCGGTCAGGATGACGCCGGTCGCGGCGGCGCTGGCCAGCAGCCACGGCCGCCAGCGCCGCCAGCCGGGGTCGCGGCCGAACCGGCTGGCCAGCACGAGCTGCGCGACGACCAGGTCGACGTAGACCAGGCCGCTGAGCGCGTCGTGCGCGACGGCGTGCCATGTGGCGCCGGGCTCGCCGGGCGCGTTGAGCAGCATGTGATCGCGGCGCAGCAGGCCCGCCGCGATCGTCAGCAGGCCGGCGCCCTGGACGAGGGCAGGCCCGGGTCCCGCGCCGCGGCTGGCGTTCCCGCTGAGCGCCTCGCGCAGCGCCGCGCCGAACGCGACCGTGCACCCGCCGAGGACCAGGAAACCGGCGAGCATGATCCACGGATCGCGCGCGTCCGGCGCCGCCAGGCCACTGAGCTGAAGCCCGCCGGGCCCGCGCCGTGTCTGCCGCAGCGAGCTGGCGATCCACGCGCCGGTGAAGGCGGCCGGCCCCGCGATGCCGCCCGCCGCCCCGGCGCGGAACCCGATCCGCCGCGCGCTGCTCGCCGTCGCCTCCGTCCCTGCGCCGAACATGATCCGCGACCTCTCACTCCGGTCGAGACTATCTTGACGGATACGTCTGGTGTCTATGTACAGTAGACACCATGACGCTGGATCACCAACTGCTCGATCAGGCGCGGACGGCGGAGGCGCGCGTCATCGACGCCGAACGCGATGCGGAGGTGGCACGCGCGGAGTTCCACCGCGCGGTGCGCCGTCTGCAGCTCGGCGGCGGATCGCTTCGCGAGATAGCGAACGCTCTTGGCATCAGCCATCAGCGGGTGCACCAGATCGTGGAGGGAGCAGGCGGCGCGAGGCGCTGGCGCCGCCGCAGGGGCCGGCCGGCCGCCACGGCGTGCTGCTCGTTCTGCGGCAAGAGCCAGCCGCAGATCAGCAAACTCATCGCCGGCCCCGGCGTCTCTATCTGCGGCGAGTGCGTCGACAAGGCCGACGCCGTCATCGCCACCGGGGAGGTGGCGGCCACCCCGCTGTCGGCGATGAAGTCCCTGAGTGCGGAGGTCACGGCGGCCCGGTGCAGCTTCTGCGGCAAGCGCCGCCATCAGGTCTCCGGCCTCGCAGCCGCCGCGGGCGGCATCATCTGCAACGAATGCCTTGTGCTGTGTCACGAATTCCAGGCCGAGGACCTGTCCTGAGTCCTGCCGCGCCTCCAAATGATCATGAAAGCCGTCGCGCCGCTGGTGGCTCGGCCATAATGCCCGGTATGCGGCTTTGGAGCGCTCCGTGGTGTTCGCGGAAGCCGTTGAGGTGTAGGTTCGCACCGAAAGGTCACGGTAGGTGACACCAGCGGAGGTTATATGAGCATCCTGGGTACCCGGGTGATACGGACGGAGGACCCGCGGCTGCTGACCGTCGGCGGCGTCTACGTCGACGACCTGCGGGCACCGGAACTCGAGGGAGCGGCGCGGCTGACGTTCGTGCGCTCGACGATGGCGCACGCGCTGATCACCGGCATCGACGCGTCGGAGGCGCTGCGGGAGCCCGGGGTGGCCGCGGTGCTGACCGCCGGCGACATGGACGATCTCCCGCCGCCACCGCCCGAGTCCGAGGGCGGCGGGGAGGGCGGCCCGGTCCCGGTCGGCGGCCCGTGGTCCGAGCCGCTGCTGGCCGCCGACCGCGTGCGGTTCGTCGGCGAGCCGATCGCCGTGGTGATCACCGACGGCGGGTACCAGGGCGAGGACGCGGCCGAACTGGTCAGTGTCGACTATGAGCCGCTGCCGGCCGTGGTGGGCGCGCGGGCGGCCGTGGCCGGCGAGAGCCTGCTGTTCCCTGGAACCAGCAGCAACGTGCCGGTCAGTCGCGTTCCCGACAGCGTGGACGACAGCCCCTTCGCGGGCTGCGACGTGGTCGTCGAGCAGGACATCGTCAACCAGCGGGTCGCCTGCCTGCCGATGGAGTCGCGGGCGACCGCGGCCGCCTACGTCAACGGCAAGCTGACCATCTGGCACAGTTCGCAGAACGCGCAGCTCTGCCGTCTCATCCTGGCCGGCGCGCTCGGCATGGCGCCCGATCAGATGCGGGTGATCGTGCCCGACGTGGGCGGCGGCTTCGGCGCGAAGGTCGGCATCGACAGGGATGCGATCATCGTCGCCTGGGCGTGCAAGCACACCGGGCGCGCCCTTCGCTGGGCGGAAACCCGCAGCGAGAACCTGGTCGGCATGACGCAGGGCCGCGCGCAGCTTCACCGCGTGAAGATCGGTGGCAACCGGGACGGGCGCATCCTCGCCTACCGGCTCGACGTCATCCAGGACACCGGCGCGTACCCGCGCACCGGAGGCTTCCTGCCCGGCCTCACCTGCCTGATGGCGCCCGGCGTCTACGACCTGCCCGAGGTGCAGACGTCGTTCCGGGTCGCGGTCACGAACGCCACGCCGGTGCACGCATACCGCGGCGCCGGCCGCCCGGAGGCGACCGCCGCGATCGAGCGCGCCGTCGACCTGTTCGCCGCCGAGATCGGCATGGACCCCGCCGAGGTGCGCCGCCGCAACTTCGTCGCGCCGGACAAGTTCCCGTTTGCCACCAAGACCGGCGCCCTCTACGACAGCGGCGAGTACGGGGCGGCGCTGGACAAGGTGCTCGCGGCGGCGGGATACGGCGAGCTTCGCGCGGAGCAGAAACGGCGCCGCGAGCACGGCGGCCCCAGGCAGCTCGGCATCGGGGTCTCGACGTACGTCGAGATCACCGCCGCGGACGCGGGCGCCGGCGAGAGCGCGAAGCTGGTCGTCGCGGACGACGGCACGGCGACCGTGTACACGGGCAGCTCGGCGCACGGCCAGGGCCATCACACCGCCTGGGCGATGCTCGTGCAGGACGAGCTCGGCATCCCGATGGACAAGGTCACGGTCATCCACGGCGACACCGACCTGATCCCGGACGGGGTCGGCACCTATGCGTCGCGTTCGCTGCAGCTCGGCGGCTCGGCCGTGCACAAGGCGGCGATCGAGGTCAAGGACGAGGGGCGGCACCAGGCCGCGGAGATGCTCGAGGCCGCCGAGGCGGACATCGTGCTCGACACGGACACCGGCTTGTGGCAGGTGCGCGGCGACCCGGATACCGCGCTGACCTGGGCGCAGGTCGCTGGCCACGCGAGCGGCGGCACGCTCATCGCCGACGTCCGGTTCTCTGCCGACCGGCCCACGTTCCCGTTCGGCGCTCACGTCGCGGTCGTCGAGGTGGACACCGAAACGGGCAAGGTGACCCTGCTGCGGCACGTGACCGTGGACGACGCCGGGCCGGTGCTGAACCCCGTGCTCGCCGAGGGGCAGCGGCACGGCGGCATCGCTCAGGGCGCGGCGCAGGCGCTGCTGGAGGAGGTGCTCTACGATGCGGACGGCAACCCGCTCACCTCGACGCTGGCCGACTACGCGGCGATCACGGCGACCGAGCTGCCGAGCTTCGAGCTCGTGTCCAGCGAGACGCCGACCACGCTGAACCCGCTCGGCGTCAAGGGGATCGGCGAGGCGGGAACGATCGGGTCGACCCCGGCGATCCAGAACGCCGTGGTGGACGCGGTCGCCCACCTCGGCGTCCGGCACATCGACATGCCGGCCACTCCCGAGCGGGTGTGGGCCGCGATTGAGGAGGCGAGGGCTCAGTGAAGGTTTCCGTGAGGGTCAACGGGCACGACATGACCGCCGATGTCGAGGACCGCATGCTGCTCGTGCACTTCCTGCGGGACGTGGCCGGCCTGACCGCGACCAACGTCGGGTGCGACACCACGTCCTGCGGCGCCTGCACCGTGCTGCTCGACGGCGAGTCGGTGAAGTCCTGCACGGTGCTCGCCGCGCAAGCCGACGGGCGCGCGGTGACCACCGTGGAGGGGCTGGCCGGCAACGGGGAGATGCACCCGGTGCAGCGGGCGTTCCACGAGCAGCACGGGCTGCAGTGCGGTTTCTGCACGCCCGGCATGGTGATGGCCATCGTCTCGCTGCTGCGGGAGAACCCGCACCCCACCGAGGAGCAGGTGCGGGCCGGGCTGGAGGGCAATCTGTGCCGGTGCACCGGTTACCACAACATCGTCAGGGCGGCGCTGGCCGCGGCGGAGGTGGCCTCGTGATCCCCGCATCGTTCGCCTACCACCGGGCGGCGTCGGCCGACGAGGCCCTGTCGCTCGCCGCGGAGCACGGCGAGGACGCCAAGTTCCTGGCCGGCGGCCATTCGCTGCTCCCGCTGATGAAGCTGCGGTTCGCCGCGCCCGAGGTCATCATCGACATCGGCAGGCTGAGCGAGCTGTCGTTCATCACCGACGAGGGCTCCGCCATCAGGATCGGAGCGCTGACGAGGCACCACGACGTCGAGCATTCGGAGCTGCTCGCCCGCGAGATCCCGCTGCTCGCCCACGCGGCAGGGCAGGTGGGCGACCCGCAGATCCGGCACCGGGGCACCATCGGCGGCTCGGTCGCGCACGGCGATCCCGCCTCCGACCTGCCCGCGGTCCTGCTCGCGCTGGACGCGACGTTCGTCGCGCGCGGTCGCGCGGGGACCAGGGAGATACCGGCGGGCGAGTTCTTCCGCTCGCTGTTCGAGACCGCGCTGGAGCCGGGCGAACTGCTCACGGAGATCGTGGTGCCCAAGCCCGCCAACGGCGCGGCCTGGTCATTCCAGAAGTTCACCAAGCGCGCGATCGACTGGGCGATCGTCGGCGTGGCCGTCCAGGACGACCGCATCGGGTTGATCAACATGGGCAGCGTTCCGCTGCGCGCCGGGAGGGCCGAGGCGGCTCTCGCCGCCGGCGAGCCGGTGGCCGACGCCGCCGCCGTCGCCGCCGAGGGCACCAGCCCCGGGTCCGACATCCACGCGAGCCGCGCCTACCGCGAGCACCTCGCCCGCGTCCTCGTGGGCCGCGCTCTCGAGGAGGCCCGCTCCCGGTCCTGACATACCCGCCGGCTCCCGGAGCCCCCGGAGGCGAGCGGGAGACAACGATAATGAGGTGTGACGCTGCGCGGCGCTAAGGCAAGGCTCATCCGGTACCCGTGGGGAACCAGGCTGCTCATGCTCTTCGCGGGAGGGCTGCCGCTGCTGGCTTTTCCCGGCCTGAACCTGGAGTTCCTCGCCTGGTTCGCGCTGGTGCCCGGGCTGCTGCTGATCATCAATTCGCCGGGTCAGCGGGAAGCCGCGGTGCGCGCCTGGTGGCTCGGCAGCGGGTACCTGATCACGGCGCTGTACTGGATGGCGCCCGAGATCGGCCCGGGCCTGCTGCTGGTGGGCGCGGTGTTCGGGGCGCTGTGGGTGCCGTTCGGGGTGGCCGCGTGGCGGCTGCTCCGCCCGCCGGTCACCTGGCGGCGGGCGCTCGCCGCGCTGACCGTGGTGCCGAGCTGCTGGCTGCTGACCGAGTGGCTCAGGTCCTGGCAGGCGCTGGGCGGCCCGTGGGCCGTCTACGGCGCCAGTCAGTGGCAGCATCCCGCGGTGCTCGCGCTCGCCGCGGTCGGCGGCGTGTGGCTGGTCACCTTCGCGCTGGTCATGACCAACGTCGCGATTGTGCTCGTGCTCGGCGTTAGGCGGCCGGCCCGGCTGGCGTTGGGCCTGGGGGCGGTGGTCGCCGGCGCGGGCGCGGGACCGCTGGCGTTCGCGCTCACCCCCGCCGCGCCCGCGGTCCGCCAGGTGACGATCGCCATGGTCCAGCCGGGCCTGGTGCACGACCCGGCCAAGCGGGTGGACGCCAGCGAGACGCTGACCGCCTCGCTGAGCCGTTCCGGGTCGCTCGGCGGGGTCCGGCCGGACCTGATCGTGTGGGGCGAGAGCAGCGTCGCGTTCGACCTGGCACTGGACCACTCCCTGCTGCGCGCGGTCGAGGCGCTGTCCGCGCAGAACGGAGCCGACATCCTGGTCGACCAGGACACCACGCTCCCCGGGAAGGGCGACGAGAAGGTGGCCGTCCTGGTCAGCCCCGCCGGAATCGAAGGCACTTACGTGAAGACGCGCCTGGTTCCGTTCGGTGAATATATTCCGTTCCGCCGGGAGCTCGGCTGGCTCACCAAGATCAGTAAGGCCGCGGCGGCGAACATGATCCCCGGCACCGGGGCGCGCCTGCTGCACCCGGTGGACCGCGCGGGCCGGCCGCTGCCGATCGGCGTGCTGATCTGCTTCGAGTCGGCGTTCCCGGACATGTCCCGGGTGGAGACGGGCCAGGGCGCGCAGCTCATCGTCTACCAGTCCTCGACCCCCACGTTCCAGGGCACATGGGGACCGGACCAGCACGCGTCGCTCGCGGCGCTGCGCGCGGCCGAGACCGGGCGCCCGGCCGTCCAGGCCGCGCTGACCGGGGACACGGTCGCGTTCGACGCGCGGGGGCGGCAGGCCGCCTGGATGGGGCAGTCCTCGCGCGGCGTGGTCACCGTCCGCCTCGGGCTGCCCGCGGTCTCGGCGAGAACTCCCTATGACCGGCTCGGCGACTGTGTACCGTGGGCGGCGACAGCGATCGTCGTCATCGCGGCGCTGATCCTGCTCGCGCGTTCTCGCGGTTTTCTCGGCGGGGATACTAGTGTTCGAGAACGGCGTGCGGCAGTATATGATTCGGGGAACGGACAGCGTGTCGCCACCTAACGGAGCCGGCCGAGCTGGCTCCCGATGAGGCCGCAGGGGAAGGCGACCCTCATCAAGGAGGCACGGTGTCCGCACATGGCGTTCTATACGTTCATTCCGCGCCCCCGGCGCTGTGTCCGCACATTGAGTGGGCAGTGGCGGGGATTGTCGGCATGCCCGTCAGCATGCCGTGGGTCAGCCAGCCGGCGGCCCCCGGCGCGCTGCGCACGGAGCTGACCTGGCAGGCCCGTCCCGGGACCGCCGGGGCGATCACGTCCGCGCTGGCCGGATGGAACCGGCTGCGCTTCGAGGTCACCGAGGACAGCTCACCCGGATGCGACGGCGTCCGCTACTGCTACACGCCCGAGCTTGGCACCTTCACCGGGGTGATCAGCGCGAACGGGGACATCCTCGTCCCGGAGAGCAGGCTGCGCGCCGCGATGATGATGTCGTCGGCGCGGGGATCGGGGCTGGAGGGCGAGATCAGCCGGCTGCTCGGCACGGCGTGGGACAACGAGCTCGAGCCGTTCCGGCGGGCCGCCGACGGCGCGCCGGTCCGCTGGCTGAACGCGACCGGCTGAGTTGGACCGGGGTCCCGGGGCTACCCCGGGCTAACATCGCGCGGCCGTCTGCGCGGAGCGAGGGGTTCCGCATGACCGCGGTGCCGTTGAGGAAGCGCTCGATCGGCAGGGTGGCGGCGCCGAGGGCGACGGCGTCCGGGCCGAGCTGCCCGAGCTCGATTGACGTCTCGGCGAAGTGGTGCGCCAGCGAGTGCCGCCGGGTGGCTTCGCGGATCGCCGGCATCAGCCGCTCGCCCAGCATCAGTCCCGCCCAGCCGCCGAGGATGATGCGGCCCGGACTGAACAGGTTGACCAGGTTGGCGATGCCGATGCCCAGGTACAGGGCGGTCTCGTCCAGGATCTCGGCCGCCCGCGGCGCGGTGGCCGCGGCGTCGACCAGGGCGGCGAGCGATGATTCCTCGTCGTCGCCGGGCAGCGGAAGGCCGTAACGCTCCAGGATGGCTTCCGCGCCTACGTACGCCTCGAGGCAGCCGCGCGAGCCGCAGCGGCACGGCCGGCCGCCAGCGACGATCGTCGTGTGGCCCCATTCGGCCGAGATCGAGGTGCCGCCAAGGCCGGGGGAGCCGCCGGTGATGACGCTCGCGCCGACCCCCGAGCCGACGAGGCAGACCACCGCGTGCCCGGCGCCGCGCCCGGCGCCGAACCACAGCTCGGCCTGCCCCATGGTCTTGGCGCCGTTGTCGATGTACAGCGGGAAGCCCGTGCTGGGCCGCAGCAGCCGTTCGAGCGGGATCGCGTCCCAGCCGTAGGTCTGCCCGTGCACCAGCACCTCGGCGCCGTGCTCGACCACTCCGGGGACGCCGACCCCGGCGCCCAGGACGTCTGAAGGATCGGCCCCGCTGTCCGCCAGCACGCTGCCCAGGCCGGCCGAGATCCGCTCGGCCACCACGTCGACACCGTGCTCGCGCGGATCCAGCGGATAGTCGGCTCGCGCGCACGCGGTCATCGTCAGGTCGAACATCTCGACGCGCACCCGGGTCTCGCCGACGTCGACCCCGATGACGTACCCGTACGCGGGATTCATCCGCAGCAGCACCCTTGGCCGGCCGCCGTCGGAGTCCACCGAACCCGCCTCGGTCACGATGCCCTCGCTGATCAGCTCGCGGATCACGTTGCTGACCGAAGCCGAGCTCAAACCCGTGGCCTCACTGAGATCCTGGCGGCTGCACGGCTGGCTGAAGAACAGCGACCACAGCAGGACCGACCTGTTGTCCCGGCGCAAGTCGCGGACGGTCGACCGCCTTCTCTCCGCCATCATGCCCCCGTTCTCTCCGCCATCATGCCCCGTTTCTGCCTATTTTTATCACATCTTATATCAAGTGGATCATGAACACCGGGCGTCGGCCGGCCCACCCGGCGCCATCTCGGGAGCGGCCGACGCCATTTCGAGGGAACCGTCCCGCCGGAGGATTGCCCGCCGCCTTGCCCGCGTAAAATCCGCATTAATTAAAGCCTTAGATTAAGTCGGGGAGGTGCCCATCCATGACGAGGCCCGCCTGCTTCCCGCGTTCCCCCGTTCCCCCCGTTCCCGCCGTTCCGCCGTTCCGCCGTTCCCCCCGTTCCGCCGTTCCCCACCCATGATCGCGGAATCGCCGGGCCGTATGTGGGGCTCTGCCATGTATTTCCCGGATGGTCGCAACCGGGTTCACGATGGCGGCGGGGCCGCTGGCGCATTTGGGCCCGCCCAGTGGGGCCGCTGGCGCATTTGGCCCCGCCCAGTGGGGCCGCTGGCGCATTTGGCCCCGCGCAGGGGCCGGCTGCCGGCAGCAGGGGTGTTACCTGTGGGCATGCAGGGCGGACAGCGATCGATGAGGTAGTTACCCTCGCCCCGAGATTTAAGTAAGAGCCGAATGCGGCACCCCAGACTTCCGGGATCATGGAGTGTGGTGCGGATGTGGCGGAAGCGGCTGCCACGCGCCGCAGCCCGTTACTGTCCCCACGGGCGCCAGACGTAGAGCACCCGCCCCGATCGTCGCCATCGGCGTCCGGAGGCGTGGCCGGGGCAGCCGGGGTGACCTCATAGATGCGGCCGTCGAGCGCGGAGTTCTCCCAGTATTCGACCCGCTCGGCCTCGTACTTCGCCACGGACCGCCACCTCCTGTCGCAACGCTACGCGCTGCTGCGATGCTGCGTACGGATCACCGGCCGGCTCGCTGCGCACGGCTCAGCGGCCCGGCTCGCTGTGCACGACGACCCAGATGGCGTGCACGTAGTCGCCGGACTTGTTCCAGTACTCGTGCGGCGTGGAGGAGTCGAACGCTATCGAGTCGCCGGGACCGAGCTCGTAGGCCTCGAAACCGACGTTGGCCTGGAGCGTCCCGCGGAGAATGACGCCGTATTCGTGGCCGTCGTGGCGGAGCGGGCGGCGCTCGTCGGTCGAGTGCCCCCCGGGAGCGTAGATCACCTCGAGGAAGTCGGTCCGGCTGTCCGAGGCCGGGGTGAGCCGCTCCCACCGCACGCCGCTGGCCAGGTCGATGATCCGGCGGCTGGCGGCCCGCTGCACGATGCACGGCAGCCGCTCCGTGCCGCTGCTTCCCGGGAACGGCGCCACCTCGGCACTCCCAGCCCCAGCACCAGGCCCAGGCCCAGGCCCAGGCCCAGCCCCAGCACCAGGCCCAGCATCCCCCGCCCCCGCACCAGCCCCAGAAGTCCCAGAAGCAGCCGAAGCCACAATCGCCCCGCCCGCCCCGGCGGTCAGAAGATCACGCGCCTCGGCAGCGCCCGTCCCGTTCCGATGATCAATGACCGGGCTGCGCTGGTCCGATCCGAACAGCAGATAGTCCAGCGAGCTCCCCAGCTCGGTCGCGAGCGAGTAGAGCACCCCGACCGAGGGCACCGAAAGCCCGCGCTCCACCTGGGAGATCAGGCTCGCCGAGCACCCGACCCGGCGGGCGAGCTCGCGCACGGAAAGCCGCAGGCCCTCCCGGACCTCGCGCAGTCGCGGCCCGAGCCCCGTCCCTGGGTCAAACTGAGCCGTCACGGGGCGCGACGCCTCCGCCGCCTGAGACACATGGCGTTAATGTACACTACACAGCTCGCGCCAGCCCAGGAGCACGGCCGGAAGAACCGGGGCGAGCGCCGAGCGGACCGCATACTCGCACGCCAGAATCCTCGTATGGCATGATCGGCGTAAACGTCGCCGCAACACGGTCTTGACAGTGCTACTGCACGCATCGTTCTATGGTGCTGAACAGGAGGCTCCAATGGCCACTCCCTCTTCTCCGCCCGCCCGCCCGCCCATTCCGCCCCGCCCGCTTGCGCCGGCGCCGGGACGAATGAACGTCGACTTCGAGGAACGGATCGACTTCGCGCGGCTGCGCGCGCACAGGCTGGAACGGGCGAAGCACGCCATGGAACAGGCCGGGCTCGGCGCGTTGCTCGTTTTCGACAACAACAACATCAGGTACCTCACAGGGGTCGCCATTGGCGAGTGGACCAGGGACAAGCTGTGCCGGTACGCGCTGTACACCCGCACCGGCGAGCTCGTCCTCTGGGACTTCGGCTCGGCGGCCGTGCATCACCGGATGTACTGCCCGTGGCTGAAGCCGGAGAACTGCGTCGCGTCGTACACGACGATGCGCGGCGCCGCCCCGCCGGGGTCCGGGCTGACCACGAAGCAGGTCGCCGAGATCAAGGCCAGGCTGAACGACGCGGGCGTCGCCGGCGAGCCGGTCGGCGTCGACTGGGCCGAGATCCCGACGTTCTTCGAGCTGCAGGCGCAGGGCATCGGGGTCAGGGACGGCCAGCAGGTGATGCTGGACGCGCGCGAGGTCAAGTCGCGGGACGAGATATCCCTGCTGGCGACCGCCGCCGCCCTGGTCGACGGCACCTACCAGGAGATCGCCGACGCGCTCAAGCCGGGTGTCCGCGAGAACGAGATCGTCGCGCTCGCGAACAAGCGGCTCTACGAGATGGGCTCCGACGACGTCGAGTCGATCAACGCGGTCTCCGGCGAGCGCTGCAACCCGCACCCGCACAACTTCTCCGACCGCATGATCAGGCCAGGCGAGCAGGCGTTCTTCGACATCATGCACTCCTACAACGGCTACCGGACCTGCTACTACCGCTGC
>Ga0213875_10001949_pt1 | contig 12769 bp, 12 predicted proteins | sample BarmaccomBMRX_R8_FD_160105 | JGI IMG/M metagenome (GOLD analysis project Ga0213875, IMG submission 160105) | Root-associated microbial communities from Barbacenia macrantha in rupestrian grasslands, the National Park of Serra do Cipo, Brazil - RX_R8 | ecosystem: Host-associated > Plants > Roots... | reverse complement strand
CCCGTCACAAGGCTGCACGAACAGCGCTCGTACGACCCGGCGGACTTCGGGGTGCCCACCGGCCGTGAGGAGGAGTGGCGGTTCACCCCGCTGCGCCGGCTGCGCGGCCTGCACAGTGAGACCGGTGAGGCGACGGCGAAGGTCACCGTAAAAGTCGACACTGACCCCTCGGTCACGACCTTTACGGCCGAACGGGGCAGCGATCTGCTTGGCCGCAGCTTCATTCCGGCCGACCGGGTGAGCGCCCGCGCCTATGCGTCGTTCGGCGAGGCGACGGTTATCCGCATCCCGGCGGAGGCCGACGCCTCCCGCCCCACGCTGGTCACCGTGACCGGCGGGGGGACTGAGGGCAGCGCGTTCGGCCACCTGCTCGTGCAGGCCGAGCGGTTCTCCCGGGCCACCGTCGTGCTGGACTACCGGGGCAGCGCCACCTACGCGGACAACGTCGAATTCGTGGTGGGCGACAGCGCCTCGCTATCCGTGGTCAGCGTGGCGGACTGGGACGACGACACGGTGCACCTGTCGCAGCACTACGCGAGCCTGGGCCGGGACGCCAGGTTCCGGCACGCGGCGGTCACGCTGGGCGGCTCGGCCGTCCGGCTGGGCGTCGAGGTGGACTACGACGGCCCCGGCGGCGACGCCGAGCTGACCGGTCTGTACTTCGCCGACGCCGGCCAGCACCTGGAGCACCGGCTGTTCGTCGACCACAGCGTGCCGCGCTGCCGCAGCCGGGTCACCTACAAGGGCGCGCTGCAGGGCCAGGACGCGCACGCGGTCTGGATCGGTGACGTGCTGATCCGGCCGGAAGCCGAGGGCACGGACACCTACGAGTACAACCGGAACCTGGTGCTGACCGACGGTACCCGGGTGGACTCGGTGCCGAACCTGGAGATCCTCACCGGGGAGATCCTCGGGGCCGGGCACGCCAGCGCCAGCGGGCGGCTGGAGGACCAGCACCTGTTCTACCTGATGGCCCGCGGCATCCCCTTCGCCGAGGCCCGCAGGCTCGTCATCCGCGGATTCTTCGGCCAGCTCATCGCCACCATCGAGGTGCCCGAGCTGCGGGAGCGGATCGCCGAGGCCATCGAGGCCGAACTGACCAGGTCGCTGTGATGCCCGGCTACACCCGCGCCTGTGCTCTGGCGGACGTGCCCGACGAGGGCGTGATCGGCCTCGAGGTCGACGGTGAGCCGGTCGCCATCGCCCGGGCCGAGGGCGAGGTCTACGCGATCCGTGACGTGTGCTCGCACGCCGAGGTGCCGCTGTCCGAAGGTGACATCTACGACCGCACCGTCGAGTGCTGGCTGCACGGGTCGTGCTTCGACCTGCGGACCGGCAAGCCGACCGGGCTGCCCGCCACCGAGCCGGTGCCCGTCTATCCCGTCAAGATCGAAGGCGACGACATCTACGTCGCGCTCACGCCTTAACAAGCCATAAAGGAGTTCTAGTGGCCACCCTCGAGATCCGCGATCTCCACGTCAACGTGGAGGAGAGCCCCGGTGTGCACCGGGAGATCCTGCGCGGTGTGGACCTGACCGTCCGCGACGGCGAGACACACGCGATCATGGGCCCGAACGGCTCCGGCAAGTCCACCCTGGCCTACGCCATCGCGGGCCATCCCAAATACCTGGTCACCAAGGGCAGCGTCACCCTGGACGGGGAGAACGTGCTGGAGATGACGGTGGACAACCGGGCCCGGGCCGGGCTGTTCCTGGCCATGCAGTACCCGGTCGAGGTGCCCGGCGTCACGGTGTCGAACTTCCTGCGCACCGCGGTCACCGCGGTGCGCGGCGAGGCGCCGAAGCTGCGCGACTTCGTCAAGGAGCTGCGGGCCGCGATGGCCGCGCTGTCCATCGACCCGGTGTTCGCCGAGCGGAACCTGAACGAGGGCTTCTCCGGTGGTGAGAAGAAGCGGCACGAGATTCTGCAGCTCGAGCTGCTGAACCCGAAGATGGCGATCCTGGACGAGACCGACTCGGGCCTGGACATCGACGCGCTCAAGGTGGTGTCCGAGGGCATCAACCGGTTCCGCGACAAGCCGGGGCACGGGGTGCTGCTGATCACCCACTACACCCGGATCCTGCGGTACGTGAAGCCGGACTTCGTGCACGTGTTCGTGGCCGGCCGGATCGTCGAAGAAGGCGGCCCCGAGCTGGCCGAACGGCTCGAGAACGAGGGCTACGAGAAGTTCGTCGGGGTCCCGGCATGAGCCAGGCCCCCGGCCACCTCGACGCTGGTCACCTCGACACTGGTCACTTCGACACTGGGGCGGTCCGGGCCGACTTCCCGGCGCTGGCCCGGACGGTGCGCAACGGCAAGCCGCTGATCTACCTGGACTCGGGCGCCACCTCGCAGAAGCCGGTTCAGGTGCTCGACGCCGAGCGCGAGTTCTACGTGCGGCACAACGGCGCCGCCCACCGCGGCTCGCACCTGCTCAGCGAGGAAGGCACCGAGATCTACGAGGGGGCGCGGGCCACGGTGGCGGCGTTCCTCGGCGCGGACGCCGGTGAGGTCGTGTTCACCAAGAGCGCGACCGAGGCGATCAACCTCGTCGCCTACACGCTCACCCCGTCGCTCGGCCCGGGCGACGAGATCCTCATCACCGAGATGGAGCACCACGCCAACCTGGTGCCCTGGCAGCAGCTCGCGGAGCGCAGCGGGGCCACGCTGCGCTGGCTCAAGGTGCTGCCCGACGGGCAGCTCGACGTAGACACTGCGCTGATCACCGAGCGGACCAAGATCCTCGCGCTGACCGGGCAGTCAAACGTGACCGGCGTGATCCCGCCGCTCGCGGAGATCACCAGGCTGGCCCACGAGGCCGGGGTTCCCGTGCTCGCCGACGGCGCGCAGCTGGTGCCGCACCACCCGGTCGATGTCCGGGCGCTGGACATCGACTTCCTGGCCTTCTCCAGCCACAAGATGCTCGGCCCGCTCGGTCTCGGCGTGCTGTACGGCAAGCGGGACCGGCTCGAGGCGCTGCCGCCGTTCCTGGCCGGCGGGGACATGATCGAGGTCGTGCGGATGGAAGGATCCACGTTCCAGCCGCCGCCCGCCCGGTTCGAGCCGGGCGTGCCGCCGGCGCCGGAGGCAGCGGGCCTGGCCGCCGCGATCGACTACCTGTCCGCACTGGGCATGGATAATGTCGCCGCGCACGAGGAATCGCTGACCGCGCACGCACTGGACGTGCTCCGTGAGATCGGCGGCGTGCGGATCCTGGGGCCGGACACGACCAAGGCGCGCGGCGGGGCCGTCGCGTTCGAGGTCGACGGGGTGCACCCGCACGACGTGGGCCAGGTCCTGGACGAGCTCGGCATCGCGGTCCGCACCGGGCACCACTGCGCATGGCCGCTGCACCGCGCCCTGGGCGTGCAGGCCAGCACCCGGGCTACGTTTTACGTGTACAACACCCATGACGAGGTAGACGCCCTGGCCGACGCCATCCGCTACACACAGCGCTTCTTCGGCGTGAGCCGGTAGGGGAGCAGCGGGATGACGGTGCGGGCGTTCGGTGTTGGGAGGTGATGTGATGCAACTCCAGTCGATGTACCAGGAGATCATCCTGGACCATTACCGCAATCCCCATCACAAGGGACTGCGGGATCCGTTCGATGCCGAAGTGCATCACGTCAACCCGGTGTGCGGGGATGAGATCACCCTGCGGCTGAGCCTCAAGGACGTCAACGGCGAGCCAGTGGTCGAGGACGTCTCGTTCGACTCCCTCGGCTGCTCCATCAGCCAGGCCAGCGCGTCGGTCATGAGCGACCTGGTCATCGGCAAGCCGGTATCCGAGGCGATGATCATCAACCAGGCGTTCCTCGAGCTCATGCAGTCCAAGGGCGAGGGAGAACCCGACGAGGGCGTGCTCGAGGACGCGGTGGCGTTCGCGGGCGTGTCCAGATACCCGGCCCGGATCAAGTGCGCCCTGCTCGGCTGGATGGCCTGGAAGGACGCCACCGCGCGGGCCATGGAGGAAGCGCAATGACGGAGAACACGACCACGCAGGACCAGGCACCCGCGGAGGGTGCGGGCACCGAGCCCGTTCCGGAGCCGCTGACTCAGGAGCAGGAAGACGTGCTCGAGGCGCTGCGCGACGTGGTGGACCCCGAGCTCGGCATCAACGTGGTGGACCTGGGACTGGTCTATGGCGTGGATGTGGACGCCGACAAGGCCGCCACCATCGACATGACGCTGACCAGCGCGGCCTGCCCGCTCACGGATGTGATCGAGGACCAGGCCCGGGAGGCCCTGGAGGGCCTGGTAACCGACTTCCGCATCAACTGGGTGTGGATGCCGCCGTGGGGCCCGGAGAACATCACCGAGGACGGGCGCGAGCAGCTCCGCGCCCTCGGCTTCAACATCTGAGCGCAGCCCGGGCCTGGGGCCCGGGCTTCTCCGCTGGCTAGAATCTGGCTAGAAACCTGGCTAGGAACGGATGTAGAACGGCTCGGCGTGGGCCTCGATCCACTTCTCGACCTGGTCCGGCTCATGCTCACCGGGGAACGTGACGTCGATCGGGAAGCCCTGCTCGGGAACGGCGTGCACGGCCCGCTCGATCGCGTCAAGCACGTTCTCGTGCGTGACCGGGCTGTCCGGGTCGCCCAGGGTGACCGAGATGACCAGGCCCTCGCCCTCGCCGGCCACCGACAGCCAGGTCCGGGAGGCCTGCCGGACGTCCGGGATGGCGTCCAGCGCGGACCGGATCTCGCTCAGCAGCGTCACCGGATCGGCCGGCGGACGGCCGACCCGCACCTGGGTGCCGTCGGCTACCATCAGCGTGGCGGCCAGGTAACCGACCCCTTCGGGATAGATCGGCACGCTGGCCTCGGCCCCTGGGTTCAGCGCGATGCCGATGCCGGCCGGCATCTGCCGGGCCAGGTCGGCGGCGGGAACAACGATGTGCGCCATGGGCTCGCCGGTCGGCACCTCCAGCCAGCTGGCCAGCCGCCTGGCAGAGGTGAAGGCCGGGACGAACTCGGCGCTCAGATAGGTGACAGTAGGCAGCATCACCGCCGAGCCGTCGGTAACGGGCCGCTCATCGGGCAGCGGAAGCCACAGCCGTCCCCGGCTAAGCTCGTCAAGCAGGTCGGTCACCCGGTCGGGATCCTTGGCGGCGGCGCTCAGGGCGTGCTCAATGACGGCGGACGTCGCCGGGATACCCGGATTGGAATGGTCACGGGCTTCTCCCAGGCCCCAGGCGATGGCCCCGGGCCGCATGAAGGTGCCGCCTTGGGACATGGCGGTGGTCGGAGTCTTCGGGTTCATAGGTGTGTTCCTGTCATTGACTGGCTAGATCACCCCGCTGCGAGCCCGATAGCAGCCGCCGGGGTCAGGCAACTCATAGTACGGATAGTAAACACGTTAGGGCACTGCGTAATGAAGAATCCTGCCGCCGGGGGCGGTCGATGGGTGGAAGTTCCGCCAGAACGCCTGGTGTCCTGGATCGTCACGTTCGGCAGGCGTCATGGCGGTACCGGACCAGTGACCCGGGAGGAGGACGGCGCCACGGTGACGTTCCCGGCCACGGACGGGGCGGTGGCGCAGTGCCATCCGCCGTTCCCGCCCGCGCCGCCGTTCCCGGTGCCGCCGTCGGCCCCAGCGACGGCGGTGGAGGCGGCGGCGGCCATCACCGCGCACGCGATCAGGGATCGTACCGTCGGCGTCCTGCTCGTGCGCCTCGGCGGGTACGCGGCCGGGGTGTTCGCCGGCTCGCCGCCAGAACTGGTCAGCTCGAAGGCGGGACAGCGGCCGGTGCACGGCCGCAGCGCGGCTGGGGGCTGGTCTCAGCATCGCTTCGCCCGCCGCCGGGAGAACCAGGCGGCTACCGCACTGCGGGCCGCGGCCGGCGCCGCCGCCCAGGTCTTCGGGCCCTACGGGGCCGGCGGCCTGGACGCCGTCGTGCTCGGCGGGGACAAGCGATCGGCCGCCGGCCTGCGCGATGATCCCCGGCTGGCGGAGTACCTGGTCAAGGCGACCGGGCGGTTCCTGACCGTGCCCGACCCGCGGATGGCTGTGCTTCGCGGCATCGCGCCCGCCTTCCTGGCCATCCGCATCCGGCTGACCGAGCCGGAATCGGCTGGCCCGCCAGCCGGCTGACCAAGTACACTCGGTGGCATGCTCCTCACCTCGGACTAGGACACGCCTAGGGGAGAGGTCTGTCCATTTTCGGTCCTAGGAGCATCACTCATGATTGTGGCAAGCGACATCGAACTGCGGGCTGGCGCGCGCCTGCTGCTCGAAGGCGCGTCCTTCCAGGTAGCTGCCGGCGACCGCGTCGGCCTCGTCGGCCGCAACGGCGCGGGCAAGACCACGCTGGCCAAGGTGCTGGCCGGGCAGGCTCAGCCGGCCGCGGGCTCGGTACGGCGATCTGGCGCCGTCGGGTATCTGCCGCAGGATCCGCGCACGGGGGACATGGACACGCTGGCGATCGATCGCGTGCTGTCCGCGCGCGGCCTGGATGAAATCCGCGCCGAGCTGCGCGCGGCGGAACTGGCCATGGCCGATCCGGACTCGGGCGCGGCGGCGGCCGCCATCCGCAAGTACGGGCGGCTGGAGGAGCGGCTGGCGGTGCTGGGCGGATACGCCGCCGAGTCCCAGGCCGCGTCGATAACATCCAGCCTGGGCCTGCCCGACCGGGTGCTGCACCAGCCCCTGCACACCCTGTCCGGCGGCCAGCGCCGCCGGGTGGAGCTGGCCCGGATCCTGTTCTCGGATTCCGAGACCATGCTGCTCGACGAGCCGACCAACCACCTGGACGCCGACTCCGTGGTCTGGCTGCGCGATCACCTCAAGAGCTACCGCGGCGGGCTGGTCGTGATCAGCCACGACGTGGCCCTGCTGGCGGATGTGGTGAACAAGGTCTTCTACCTGGACGCTCAGCGGTCCTGCCTGGACATGTACAACCTGGGCTGGCGTGCGTACCTGCAGCAGCGGGAGACCGACGAGCGCCGCCGCCGCCGGGAGCGGGCCAACGCGAGCCGCCAGGCCAGCGCGCTGATGGTCCAGGCGGACAAGATGCGGGCCAAGGCGACCAAGGCCCGGGCGGCGCACAGCATGCAGCGCCGGGCCGAGCGGATGCTGGCTGGCCTGGAAGCCGAGCGGACCGCGGACCGGGTGGCCAAGCTCCGCTTTCCCACCCCGGCGCCGTGCGGCCGCACCCCGCTGTCGGCGGAAGGGCTGTCGAAGTCCTACGGCTCGGCCGAGGTATTCGCCGGTGTCGATGTCGCCGTGGACCGGGGCAGCCGGGTTGTCGTGCTGGGCCTGAACGGTGCGGGAAAGACAACCCTGCTCCGGCTGCTGGCCGGCCTGGAAACTCCGGACACGGGAAAAGTCACGCCCGGGCATGGCCTTAGCCTTGGATATTACGCTCAAGAGCACGAGACTCTGGAAACCGAACGCACTGTCCTATCACACATGCGTTCTGCCGCGCCGGAGCTAACCGAATCCGAGCAGCGCAAGGTGCTTGGCTCATTCCTGTTCTCCGGCGATGATGTGGAAAAGCCCGCGGGTGTGCTTTCCGGCGGAGAAAAGACAAGGCTGGCCCTCGCTCTTCTTGTTGTATCGGGCGCCAACGTCCTGCTGCTCGACGAGCCGACGAACAACCTGGATCCGGCCAGCCGGGAAGAGGTGCTGGCAGCGCTGCGGAGTTACCGCGGCGCCATAGTGCTTGTGACGCATGATGAAGGTGCGGTCGAAGCGCTTTCGCCGGAACGGGTAATCGTGCTGCCGGATGGTATCGAAGACGCGTGGAGCGAGGATTTCGCCGAACTTGTCGCACCTGCGTAGCGCGCGGCGCATGTGCTTATGCATGTGCGGTCCGGCCTAAAGCTACGATTCCGCCATAACCGCGTAAAAATATAGTGATCATTTGCCGCCATCTGGGTGGCCAATCACCCCGCTATGCCTGATCATTGCCAAGGGGGACGTGTAACTCGCTGATGACCAAAGCTAACAGGAGGTACATGTGGTGGCAGAGACCCTCAAGAAAGGCACGCGGGTGACCGGGGTGGATCGCAGCAAGCTGGCGACAAGCCTCGGTAAGAGATATGACTCAGGTGAAAGTATTCGATCGCTCGCGGCCTCGACAGGAAGGTCGTATGGCTTCGTCCACCGGATTCTGACCGAGACCGGAGTGACGTTGCGCGGCCGTGGCGGCGCGACCCGAGCCACCAAGAACGGCAAGGTGAAGCGCTAGAGCGGCTTCCGGGTGGCGCACGTCCCGGCGACGCCGCCGCCGGGACTCCCGGACTGCCACCTGGAGTTCGCTGCTAGCAGACAGCTTTAACCCCGGATCCGGGAACGAATGCCCGCCCTCGGGAGGTTCTCTCCAGCATGTACGGGCGGCCGCCAGCAATGATGATGATGCGCGGGTTCCACATGGACCCGTCCATCACCAGGCAGAAGCTGAAGCCGGGCACGGTCCGCCGGATCGCCTCCTACGCCCGGCCCTACCGGGTGCACCTGGCGGTGTTCCTGGTCGCGACCTCGATCGACGCGCTGATCACCGTGGTCAATCCGCTGCTGCTGCGCCAGATCATCGACCACGGGATCCTGGCCCGCGACGATGCGGTGGTCATCAGCATCGCGATCGCCGTCGCCGCGGTGGCCATCTTCGACGCCGGGCTGAGCTTCGCCATCCGGTGGTTTTCCGCCCGGATCGGCGAGGGGCTCATCTACGATCTGCGCACCCAGGTGTTCGACCACGTGCAGCGGCAGCCGATCGCCTTTTTCACCCGGGCCCAGACCGGGTCCCTGGTCAGCCGGCTGGACGGCGACGTGGTCGGTGCCCAGCAAGCCATTACCTCGACCCTGTCCGGGGTCATCTCGAACTTGCTCAGCCTGATTGTCATCCTGGTGACCCTGTTCTACCTGTCCTGGCTCGTCAGCGTCATCGCCTTGGTGATGATCCCGCTGTTCATCCTGCCCGCCAGGCTGGTCGGCCGCCGGATGCAGCGGCTGACCCGGGAGAGCATGCAGCTCAACGCCGAGATGGGCTCCACCATGACCGAGCGGTTCAACGTGGCCGGAGCGATGCTGGTCAAGCTGTTCGGGCGGCCCGACGAGGAATCCGCCGCGTTCTCCCGCCGCGCGGTCAAGGTCCGTGACATCGGCGTGGTCACGGCCATGTACGGCCAGGTGCTGTTCGTCGCCCTGACCCTGCTGGCCTCGCTGGTGACCGCCGTGGTCTACGGCCTGGGGGGCACCCTGGTCATCCGCGGCACCTTCCAGATCGGCACCCTGGTCGCCCTGACCACGTTGCTCGGCCGGGTGTACGGGCCGATCACGTCGCTGTCTAGCGTGCAGATCAACGTCATGACCGCGCTGGTCAGCTTCGACCGGGTCTTCGAGGTCCTGGACCTGAAGCCGCTGGTCGCCCAGAAGCCGGGCGCGGTGGCACTGCCGTCGGCGGTGCAGCCGGCGGCGGGCCGCCAGGCCGCGGCTGGCGACGCCGGGCTGGCCCCGGAGATCGAGTTCGACGACGTCTCCTTCCGGTACCCGACGGCGGCCGAGGTCTCGCTGGCCTCGCTGGAATCGATCGCGCTGCCGTCGCCGGAGCGCCGGGACGAAGGCACCGGGGTGCTGCACGATGTGAGCTTCCGCGCGCCGGCCGGGCAGCTGACCGCGCTGGTCGGGCCGTCCGGCGCGGGGAAGACCACGATCACGGCACTGGCCGCCCGGCTGTATGACCCGAACGACGGGACGGTCCGGATCGGCGGGTACGACATCCGTGACGTCACCCTCGATTCGCTGCATGACGTGGTCGGCGTGGTCACCCAGGACGCGCACCTGTTCCACGACACGATCCGGGCGAACCTGACCTACGCGCGGCCGGCCGCCACCGAGCTCGAGCTCATCGAGGCGTGCGAGGCCGCCCAGATCTGGGACCTGATCTCGCAGCTGCCCGACGGCCTGGACACGGTGGTAGGGGACCGGGGATACCGGCTGTCCGGCGGGGAGAAGCAGCGGGTGGCCGTGGCCCGGCTGCTGCTGAAAGCCCCCTCCGTGGTGGTGCTCGACGAGGCCACCGCGCACCTGGACTCCGAATCGGAGGTCGCCGTGCAGCATGCGCTCAAGACGGCGCTGGCCGGCCGGACCTCGCTGGTCATCGCGCACCGGCTGTCGACCGTCCGGGACGCGGACCAGATCCTGGTCGTCGACGGGGGCCGGATCACCGAGCGCGGCACCCACGCCGAGCTGCTGGCCGCGGGCGGTCTGTACGCCGACCTGTACCGGACCCAGTTCGCCAGCCAGGCGGCCTGAGCGCCCAGTTGCGTTCAGGCGCCGTAGCCGGCCGCCTGCAGCGCGAAAAGCTCGGCGTAGCTGCCGCCGCAGGCCAGCAGGCTCTGGTGGTCGCCGGCATCAGCCACCCGCCCGCCGTCCATCACGACGATCTGGTCGGCCATTGACCCTCGGCCGCCCGCCGCCAGAACACCTGCCAGAACGCCATGAACCCGGGGTTTCAGTGCGCTCGAACGCTATGAACCTGCGGTCTCATGGCGTTCAGCGCGGGTGGCGGGCGGGGCTGGGCGCGGGCGGAGGCGGGGTTGGTGGGAGGCGGGAATTACGGGAGGTAGCCGAGGCGGCGGAGTTCCTCGCCGGAGATCTTCTCGATCTCGGCCAGGTCTTCGGCGGACAGCGACATCTCCCATGCGGGGGAGCGGCGCCCGCGGCTGCGGTGCCGGGAGACGCGGGCCTCGGCCCGGATCCCGGCCGCCTGCACGGTGGTGCCCGCGAACCGGGACAGCTCGGCCAGCTGGTCATCCGGCTTGCTCATCAGGTGCTCGTAGCGGATCGTCTTCAGCTGGCCCGGCGGCAGGCTGTGGTGCAGCCGGGCGGCCAGCCGGACCGACCAGCGCCAGCGCAGCGCGCACCGGCCCGCGGGGGACAGCCGGGGCCAGATCTCCCGGTCTTCCTCGGACTCGATGCCGAAGAACGGGTTGGGGAACTCGGTGTCCACGTTGACGAAGCTCGGCCTGAACCATGACATCACCACCGGGTCGGCCAGCATGGCGGCCACCACGTCCCGGCCGTCCCGGACCACCTGGACGATGCGCGCGTCGGGAAAGGCGTAGGTGAGCGCCTCGGCGCAGTAGATCAGGTCCGGGCTCGCGTCGCCGAACGTCTCCAGGCCCCGCAGTTCGACGCACGGTCCGGCCGCGCCCTCACCAAGGCCGGCCGCGGCCCGGCACTCGCGCGTGCACTCCAGGCAGCTATGCGAGGTCACCCGCCAGCCCTGCGCGAAGGCGTCCCTGATCACGGTGGCCGCCGCCTGGGCGCGCCCGGCGTGCATCGAGGGCCGCCGGGCGAACGCGTACACGGTGCGCAGCACGCTCGGCTGCCCGAGAGTGAGGTGAAAGCCCGCGGACGCCTTCAGCGCGCGGCCGATCAGGTCCGCGCCCGAGTGCGGTGCGCCGACCACGAAGACCGGCTGGTGCACGCTGCGGGAGTTGACGATGAGGATGTGTCGAGCGGAGGGCATCATCGCCTGACGGTCGGGGGAGTCATGTGTGTTCCTAGCCTGGCACGCTCCGGCGCTCATCCCAGGGACCACGCCGGTGTTCGGTGGCGTGACCGCTCAGGTTGAGCGCCGTCTGCACCAGCGGGACATGGCTGAACGCCTGCGGCATGTTACCTACCAGCCTGCTGTAGCGCGGATCGTACTCCTCACTGAGCAAGCCTACGTCGTTACGCAGGGCGAGCAGCCGCTCGAAGAGCTCCACCGCCTGGTTGTGGCGGCCGCTCAGCTCCAGCGCGTTCGCCATCCAGAAGCTGCAGGCCAGGAACGCTCCCTCCGAGCCGGCCAGGCCGTCGACCTCGGACGTTCCGCCCGGCGGAAGCTCGTAGCGGCGCAGGAAGCCATCCGGCATCAGGTCGCGCTTCAGTACCCGCATGGTGGAGACGAGCCGGGGATCATCCGGCTCGAGGAGACCCACGTCGGAGATGAGCAGTACGGCAGCGTCCAGCTCACTGGAACCGAAGTACTGGGTAAAGGCACCCCGTTCGGAGTTATAGCCCTTCTCGCACACCTCTTTCTTGATGGCGTCCCGGGTCGTGACCCAGCGGTCCGCCAGCTCGGTCTCGCCGATGCCCTTCGCGTAGCTGGCCGCGCGGTCGAAGGCCACCCAGGCCATGACCTTGGAGTGGACGAAATGGCGGCGCGGGCCGCGTACCTCCCACAGCCCGTCGTCGGGCTCGGTCCAGTGCTCCTCGAGGAACCGCAGCAGCGAGCGCTGCAGCGACCAGGTGTGCTCGTCCTCGTGCAGCCCGGATTTGCAGCTGAGCAGGAGCGCGTCGATGACCTCGCCGTACACGTCGAGCTGGAGCTGGCCGGCCGCGGCGTTGCCGATTCGGACCGGCGCCGATCCCTCGTAACCGGGCAGCCAGCCCGCCTCCCACTCGGCCAGCCGCCGTTCCCCGGCCACGCCGTACATGATCTGGATGTCCCGCGGGTCCCCGGCGATGGCCCGGCCCAGCCAGTGCCGCCAGGCCAGGGCCTCGTCGGTGTAGCCGGTCCGCAGCAGCGCCTCGAGGGTGATGGTGGCGTCGCGCAGCCAGCAGTACCGGTAGTCCCAGTTCCGCACGCCGCCGATGTCCTCGGGCAGCGAGGTGGTGGCCGCGGCGACGATGCCCCCGGTGGGCTGGTAGGTCAGCGCCTTCAGGGTGATCAGCGAGCGGATCACGGCTTCCCGGTAGTTCCCGGTGTAGGTGCAGCGCGAGACCCACTCCCGCCAGAACCTGGTCGTCTTGTCCAGCGCGTGGTCCGCGTCGAGGC
>Ga0213875_10001948_pt1 | contig 12770 bp, 10 predicted proteins | sample BarmaccomBMRX_R8_FD_160105 | JGI IMG/M metagenome (GOLD analysis project Ga0213875, IMG submission 160105) | Root-associated microbial communities from Barbacenia macrantha in rupestrian grasslands, the National Park of Serra do Cipo, Brazil - RX_R8 | ecosystem: Host-associated > Plants > Roots... | reverse complement strand
GCCGACGCGCTCGACGTCCTCGGGCGGATCCGCGCCATCGCGCCCGAGCCGGGCTCCGCCGCCATGCTGGCCGCGGTGGACGCGCTGATCCTGGCCGCCTCCGCCGACCGCCGCGTCGATTGCCATGCCACGGTCGGCCAGGCGCAATCCCATGGTATCCCGATCATCTACATGGAGGAGCCGTCGCTCGCCGAGTTGATCGGCCACGGCGGCTGGCCGGTCCGGGCCGAGGATCCGGGCCTGCTCGCCCGGTTGCTCGACGAAGTCGGGAGCGACCCGGCGCGGCGGGCGGCGGCCAGCCAGGCGGCGCTTGCCGAGGCCGCCGAGCGCAACTCGCCCGAGGCCGCGGCCACCAAGCTGGCTTCCGCAATCTGGGGCGCCCATCTCGGCCCCCGCCGCAACCGGGTCCCTCTGGATTCGCGTCGCATGCTTGGTTTCCCGCAACCCGGCGACGAACGGGAAGCCAGCAGGACATAATGGCCGGTCGTGTGCTGCAAACCGGTGCCGGACGCCAAAGCGCCCAGCGGCTCGCCGTGCTGCTGATGGCCGGCGCGCTGTTCAGCAAGGTGCTCGGGCTCGTCCGCGAGGTGCTGGTGGCGCATGCGATCGGCGCCTCCATGATCGCGGACAGCTTCCGCGGCGGCTTCACGGCGATCTTCCTGCCGATCGGCTTCTTGCAAAGCGAAACGGTGCCGGCCATCCTGATCCCCACCTATCGCGCCTGGTACGCGACCGGCGAGGCGGCCCGACGCTTTGCCGGGCTGAGCGTCGCCCTCACGCTGCTCGCCGCCCTGCTGTTCCTCGGGGTCGAAGCCGCCGCGCCGGCCTGGATCGATATCCTGCTCGGCGGCTTCAGCGAGGCGGCGCGGAGCATGACGCTGCGCTTCACGCGGATCATGGCCCTGGCGATGCCCGCCTCCGTCCTGTTGGGCTGCCTCTCGGCTGCCGAGATCGCGCAAGGCCGCTCCCGGCTGACCTCGGCGCGCGCCAGCGTGGTCAACGTCGCCGTCATTGCCGGTGTCAGCCTGCTGCTCACCACCGGCAACGCCGAGGCGCTCGCTTGGAGCTTCGCCGCGGCGTTCAACGGACTTGCGGTCTGGGGGCTCTGGCTGCTGCTGCGCGACGGGTCGCTGGACGTGTCGGCGATGTCGGTGCGCAGCATCTGGGCCGGAGGCGCGGCCTTCTTCGTGCGGCTGCGGCCGATGGCGTTGCAGCCGGTGGCGGAATACGCCGCCATCTGGATCGAGCGGCTGCTGGCCTCCGGCCTGCTGATCGGCTCGCTGGCCTCGCTCGACTATGCGCGCACCATCACCGACTGCGCCGTGCTGCTGGTCAGCCAGCCGATCGGGCTCGCGGTGCTGTCCGCCGGGCCGAGCCGCGACATCCGCGCGCAGATGGACGCGCTGACCCGGCCGGCCCTGGCGTTCGCCATCCCGGGCTCGATCTTCCTCGTGCTGTTCGCGCCGGAACTCGTAGAGCTGGTGTTCCGTCGCGGCGCGTTCGATGGGACGGCGGTGATGCTGACCAGCCAGGCGCTGCGCGGCATCGCCGCCGGCATGTGGGCGATGACGCTGGGCTGGATCCTGCTGCGCATCCTCAACAGCGCCGGACGCAACGCCCGCGCGACGATGATCATGGCCGCCGCGTTCGGCGCCAACGCGCTGACCAGCGCCCTGCTGGCGCCGCGCCTGGGCGAACTCGGCCTCGGCCTCGGCGAGGCCGTCCGTGGCGTGGTGCTGCTCGCCGGCGTAGCAATGGCGCTCGGCGGCGCCGGCCAGCTCGTGCGCCTGCTGCTGCTGGCCTCGCCCTGTGCCGCGTGCCTCCTCGCGGGCGAGTGCCTCGTCCGGGCGCAGGTGATCGGCGTCCTGCCGCGCCTGCTGTCCGGCGCCACCCTGGCCGCGGCGGCCTCCGTCCTGCTGGTCTACCTGCTGGTCCCGGTCGGCCGCGAACGCATCCAGCTCGGGCTGCGCGCCCCCTTGCAACGGATCAGGTGAATGCTCCTGGAGCGACAGACGCGGAAAATCCGCGACACGGGCTGGACCAGGTGGCCAAGGCCGCGGCGTGCAGCCCTCGACCTAAGTTCGGCCATGCTCGGCGACCGAGGCTGCTGCTTCACCTTCCACCGGCTCGCCCCTGCGGCGCACTGGGCCGAGCTGCCGAATCGCGAGTTCCATCTCGACGCCGGCTTCCTGATCCGTCTGCTGCAATACCTTCGACAGACCGGCTGGGCGATCGTCTCCATGGACGAGGCCCTGCGCCGCAGCGCGCAGCCCGGCGGCGGCCGGTTCGTCAACTTTTCGGTTGACGATTGCTATCGCGACACGGCCGAGGCGGTGCTGCCGCTGTTCCGGCAATTCGGCGCGCCGATCACGCTCTACCTGCAGACCGGCATCCCCGACGGCACCGATTGGCTGCGCGACGCCGGGTTGGAGACGATCCTGCAGCAGCGCGAGGACGTCACCGACGACGGGATGCGCTATCGGCTCGCGACGGCCAAAGCGAGGCGTGCGGCTTTTGCCGCCATCGCGCGCCGCTGGGATGCGGGCGACGGGGCGGCCAAATACCTCGCGTTCTGCCACGCGCACGGCTTCGACCCAGCCGCACTCCAGGCCAAGCACGCCATCACCTGGGAGATGCTCGAGGCGATTGGCGACGACCCCTCGGTCGAGATCGGCGCTCACACCGCCTCGCATCCGCACCTGGCCCGGCTCGCGGAGGCGGACGCCGCTGCCGAGATCGCCGGCAGCCGGCGGCGCATCGAGCAGCGGCTGCGGCGCCGGGTCCGGCACTTCGCCTTCCCGTTTGGGCGTCGCGCCGATTGCGGCCCGCGGGACTTCGCGCTTGCCCGCGCGGCCGGCTTCGTGAGCGCCGCGACAACCCGCAAGGGCCTGCTCCGTCCCGGCCGCGACCCCTTCAGCCTGCCCCGCAACACGCTCAACGGCTCCCATCGGCGGATGTGGCAGGCCGAGGCGCACCTGAGCGGCGCAACCGGGACGTTGGCAAGGATCGCCGGACGTGTCTGACCGTTTGCGCGTGCTCTCGATCGCCCATACCGGGGTCAGCAGCCTGGCCGGGCGGCACCGCTACCAGCCGCTGGCCAATGATCCGCGGCTGGACGTGCGGCTGGTCGTGCCGCAGCGCTGGTACCAATTCGGCCGCTGGTATGAGGCTGATCCGCCGGAGGATGCCGGCGTGCAAACGCTCGCCCTGCCGATCCGCCTTCCGCGCGCGGGGCCGGCCGGCTGGTACCTCTATTACTATGCGGGCCTCCGCGCGATTGCCCGGCGGTTCGCCCCCGACGTGATCCACCTGTGGGAAGAGCCGTGGGGCGCGGCGGCGCTGCAGGGCAGCATGCTCGCCCGCAAATGCGGCGCCGCGCTCGTGCTGGAAGTCGATCAAAACCTGCTCAAGCAATTGCCGCCGCCCTTCGGCCAGATCCGACGCACGGTGCTGCGGCGCACGACGCTGATCCTGTCCCGCAGTGCCGACGCGACGGCCGTGGTCCGGGCTTGCGGCTACACGGGCCCGGCGATGCCGGTGGCCTACGGCGTCGATCCCTCGATCTTCCGCGTGCAGGGCGCGAGGACGCTTCCGCAATCGCCGCTGCGGATCGGCTATGCCGGCCGGCTGGTACCGGAGAAGGGTCTCGACGACCTGCTGGACGCCATTGCGCTAGCCGGCGCGCCGGTCCGGTTGGGGATCATGGGGGAGGGTCCGTACGCGGCGGCGCTCCGCAGCCGGGTCGCGCAGCTTGGGCTGGAGGACCGGGTCAGTTGGCGGCCCTGGGGCGAGCCGGCCGAAGTCGCCCGCTTCATGCACGAGCAGCACGTGATTGCCCTGATGACGCGGACCGACGCGGTGGCGAAGGAGCAGTTCGGGCGCATCATCATCGAAGCGCAGGCCTGCGGCATCCCCGTGATCGGCTCCACGAGCGGCGCGATCCCGCACGTGGTCGGTGAGGGCGGCTGGATCGTGCCCGAGCGCGACCCGGCGGCCACCGCCGCCGTGTTCGACCGCCTCGCTGCCGACCCGGCGAGTGTGGCGGCGCGCGGGCGGGCGGCGCAGCGCAATGTCGCCGAGCGCTTCACCTACACCAGCGTCGCGCAGTCGCTGGCGGACGCCTGGCGGCAGGCCGACACGCTGCATCGGCGTCGGCGCACCGCGGCGCCGCAGCCGGCGCGCCGGTCCGAATGGGTCTGGCCGCGCCCGCGGGAGAACCAGCATGGATGAGCGCGCGGCCCAGCTTGCTGCGCCACCGCCCTTTCGCCGCTTCCGGCGCCGCAACCTTGCCGAACTCTGCCTATGGCTTCGCGGCGCCGAGATCGGCGTGTTCCTCGCCTGCGGGCTTGCCGCTTCAGCCGCTCTGGGCTCCGGCGAGTTGCCGACCGAAGGCGCGATCGTCGCCGCCGCAGTTGCGACGCTGGTGGCCTTGGAGGTTCTCCGCCTCAGCGCGGTACAGGGCCAAGGCGCGCCTTCGCACCGGCCGAGCATCGCCCTCTGCGAGGTCGGTGTCGTCACCGCGGCCGCAACGGTCAGCCTCGCCCTCCACCACGCGCCCATGGGCGCGCTGCTGCGCTGGGATGCGAGCTTCGCGATCTCCTCTTACTTGGCGCTCACGCTGCTGCGCACCGGGTTCGCCGAGCGGTTGCGCCGCATGCTGGGGGGCGGCCGTCTGGCGGTGAACGTCGCGGTGTTCGGCAACGGAGCCGCGGCGGCCAAGACCATCGCCCGGCTGCAGACGAGCGATCCGCGCCTGATCGCGGTCGTCGGCCGCTATGCCAATGGGTCCGACAGCGGCCCGGCGCCGGTGCGTGGCGGCTCACGTACCCTCCTCTCGGACTGCCGGCTCCGCATCGTAGACGCCGTCGTGTTGGCGATGGAGGAGGAGGGAGAATTCCGCCGGGTGCGGCAGATACTGCGCGGCTGCGTGCAGGACATCTATCTGGCCGCCGAGTTGGTCGAGTTCGCCGGGCCAGGCGCGCGCGCCGCCGCGCTTGGGCCCGCGCCGCTGTTCCTGCTGAGCGAGCGCCCGCTCAAAGGCTGGACCAAATACACCAAGGTCGCCTTGGATCAGGCCGCGGCCTTGCTGTTGCTCATCCTCCTGGCCCCGCTGATCGCGATCATCGCGGCGGCCATCAAGCTCGACTCGCCCGGTCCGGTGCTGTTTCGGCAGTTGCGCGTCGGCTACAACGGGCAGCTTTTTTGGATCCTCAAGTTCCGCTCCATGTACCACCATGAGGCGGATCGGCTGGCCAAGCAGCAGACTGTGTTCGCCGATCCGCGCGTGACTCGGGTCGGCCGCTTGATCCGGCGGCTCAGCATCGACGAATTACCCCAGCTCATCAACGTCCTGCGCGGCGACATGTCGCTCGTCGGCCCCCGCCCGCACGCCCCCGGCACCAGCGTGGGCGGACAGCGGGTACACCAATTGCTGGACGACTACGATTGCCGGCACCGCGTGCGGCCGGGCATCACCGGCTTGGCGCAGGTCCGCGGCTATCGTGGCGGCCTGCACACCGTGCTGCAGGCGTCGGATCGGCTGGAGTCCGACCTCGAATACATCCGTCGCGCCTCGTTTTGGCTCGACCTCAACATCCTGTTCTTAACCTTTTTCCGCGAAATTCGCAGCGGCAGAGGCCTGTAGCCGGCCCAAAAGCGGGGTCCGCACGGTCGGGCGCCGTTCGCTGTCGCGCGTCTGCAAGGAGTGAGTGGCTCAGTGCGGGTTCTGAAGCTCTGTTGGATCGCGCTCGTGCTCGCGGCCGCCCTGGCCGGCGGCGCGCGGGCGCAGTTCCTGGATACCTATCTACCCGCGAGCGTGCCTGGGCTCGATCGCGATCAGGGCGTCACCGTGCTGTCCCGCCTGCGGCCGCTCTACGAGGATCCCGGGGTCAGGCTGGGCAGTTTCGTCGTGCGGGGCGGCGTCGACGAGGCGCTTGGCTACGATTCCAACATCACGGGCTGGACGAACGGACCACAAAGCCCGTTCGTGCGAACATCGCCTTCCATCAGCGCCGCCTCCGATTGGGGGCGCAACCGGCTCGGCTTCGACGCCAGCCTGGATCAATACACGTTCTTCTCGGCGCCCAGGGAGAACTATACCAACTACAATATCGCCCTAGGCGGCGGCTGGACCATACTGGAAGACTCGCTGAACGCCGGCTACGCGCACCAGCACGCGCACGAGTTCGGCAACGATATCGGCGCGATCGCCTACGGCGTGCCGGTCACCTACGACATCGATACGGTGAAGGCCGACTACACCTACCGGGTCGGCCGCCTGCAATTCACCCCAAACGTCGATCTGCAGCTCTTTCAATATGGCAACGCGGAGGCCGCGGGGCAGACGATCAGCCAGGCATTCCGTGACCGCACGGTGCTCTCCGGCGGCCTGACCACGCGCTACAGCCTGAGTGACCAACGCGGGCTGCTGCTCGTGCTACAAGGCTCGCAGTCGCACTACTTGCAGCCGCAGCTCGGGGCGCCGAGCAACAATTCAAGGTCGGTCCTGGTGCTGCCCGGCCTGGATTATCAGGCGAGCGGCCCATGGCGCTACCGTGTCCTCGCCGGCGCCGAGTTGCGCGTGTTCGACTCGCCGCAATACCGCAACGTGCTCGCACCGGTGGTCGAGGCGAGCGCGATCTACACGCCGACCGGCCTGACGACCGTCACCGCCTCGATCCGGCGGGAGATCCAGGACCCGGAGGCCGAGGGCAGCAGCGGCCTCACCTTCACGGGGGTGAAGCTGGTCGTGGATCACGAATGGCTGCGCAACGTCTTGCTGCAGACGAGTGGCGAGTTCGGCTCCGTCCGGTATTTCGATGCTGGCCGCAGTTTGAGCTTCGGCGCCGGCGCCAGCGCGACTTGGCTGCTGAACGAGCATCTTAGCGTCTCCGCCAACTACCAATTCAGCCGGCAAGACAGCGCCGGCTCGTTTCCAAACTCCATGGCGGAATCCGCCACGCACCTGCCCAGCTTCACCCGCAACCTGTTGCTGCTTCAGGCGAAATGGCGGCTTTGACTGCGGGCCGGCCTTGGGCCACGGCCACCCAGGACGCCCTGCCGAGCCGCGTGTCGCAAAAATCGACAATTGTCTATTTTAAGCTTGCATTCACCTACTTCTCACGTGTTAGTGAGCCGAAACACGTTCGCTGAAAGCGTCCGATATGCCGGCAAAACCGAACACGATCCGACATCTCGCCCCCATGCTCGCGGATGAGGAGTGGGACCACCATTCCGACGCCATCGCACCGCCGAGTGCCGCGCCATCGGCCAGCGCCGCCGGTCCGAGCCCGCCGCCGCTGCACGACCGGGCGCAGCGCGCGGCTTACGACTCGTTGAGCCTAGCGATCAAGGAAGGGTTCGTATTCGCCACGCTGACCGGGCCGGCGGGTGCGGGCAAGAGCACGGTCCTGGAGGCCGTGCTGGCCGACGTGCCGCGGCACACCGTGCGCTGCATCCGGATCGACGATCCAGACAAGGTGCCGGCCCGGCTCATCGCCCAGATCGAACGGGTGGCCCACGACGAGGCAGGCAAGCCCGAGAACGCCGATAAGCACGTCGTGCTCGCGATCGAGGACGCGCACAGGGCCTCCAACGAGCTCATGCGGTGCCTGACGCGGATCGCCGAAATCCGCCAAGCCGGGCAGCGCATTCCGCAGGTGATCCTCGCTGGCCGTCCCGAGCTGTGGGAACGCCTCGAGGCCGAGGAACTCGCCCCCCTCGCACGTCGCCTGGCGATCCGCACCGTGCTTCCCACACCCTATACCGGTGATGGATGGGCTACGGTGGAGCGGGAACTCTCGCGCACGCAGGAGCTGGCGCCCCCACCGCTGCGGACCCCGCGCCCGCTCTTTGCGCCGGAGGCCGATCTGCACGCGATGGCTTCGCCGCGGCACTGGGCCGAGCCCCTCGCGCAGCCAGGGTCCGAACACGCACGCGCCGGTCACGCCGGCGACGTCGTCTCGCCGACGCTGTACGCGCTGTTCCCGGAGAAGGCGTCCCGCCCCACCAAGCCGGCCCGTCGCCGCTCCCGCGGCACGATCGCCGTAGCGCTTGCCGGCTTTTGCGTCACGGTCGGCATCGGCGCCTATGTCTGGTCTTGGTATGATTGGCCGGATTTCCTTGCCGAACCGCCGGCGCGGCAAGCTGCCGTGGCCGCCGCGCCGCTTCCGGCGAGGCCAGCGGCGCCGCAGTTGCCGGCGCAGGTGGCCGCGATACCCCCCAGTAAGGTGGAGGCGCCCCCGGCGCCGCCCGCCCCTGCCGAACCAGCAGCCCCCGCCGTAACGGCGCAACCGCCGATGGTGGCCGCCGCCCAGCAAGCGCCCACGATGATCGCCCGGTTGCCGGCCGCCCAGCCGCCTGGAAACGCCTTGGCCTCGATCCCGACCGCTGTCGTGGTCACCTTGCTGCGCCGCGGTGACGAGGCGGCGACGCTCGGCGATCTCTCGGCCGCGCGGCTGCTCTATCAGCGCGCCGCCGAGGCCGGCAACGCCCGCGCAGCCCGGCTGGCCGCGCGCACCTACGACGCGGCCTTCCTCGCCTCCGCCGACGTGACCAGCCTGGCCGACCCGGCCGCCGCGCGCGCCTGGTACGCCCGTGCCGCCGCGCTCGGCGACTCCGAGGCCATCAGCCGGCTGAAAAGCCTCAACGGAGCGCCCTGAGCCAATGACCTTTTTGCGCCAGTTCGCGGCCATGGCCGCCGCTTCCCTCCTGCTCGCCGGGCCCGCGGCGGCGCGCGAAACGACCCGGCCGGCTCCCCCGACCCACGCCCCGCACGCGATGCCGGCGATCCCCGACACCCGCGCCGTGCCGAGCACGTCGGTGGTCGGCATCATCTCGGGCGGCCTCGCCGGAACCTACATCCGCGTCGCCACCGACATCGCCTCGGTGCTGGACTCGCAGGGCGCACAGCTCCGCGTGCTGCCGATCGTCGGCGTCGGCTCACTGCAGAACATCGCCGACATCCTCAACGTGCGCGATGTGGACATAGGCATCGTGCAGTCGGACGTGCTGTCGTTCCTGCGGCAGAAATCGGGGGTGGCAGGCCTCGAGCAGAGCATCAGCTACGTGGCCAAGCTGTACGACGAGGAGGTGCATGTCCTGGCGCGCGCGGACATCGCCTCGCTGGCCGACCTCGCGGGCAAGCGGGTGAATGTGGACCTGCGCGGCAGCGGAACGGCGCTGACCGGCTCGGTCATCTTCGAGGCGCTGGGCATCAAGGCCGAACTGGTCAACGACGACCAGGACAAGGCGCTTGCCAAGCTGAAGCAGGGTGACATCGCGGCCCTGGTCTACGTCGCTGGCAAGCCGGCGCGGCTGTTCACCGATCTCGGCGGCACCGGGTTGCATCTGCTCTCAATTCCGCTCAGCACCGCGCTACTCGAGACCTACTTGCCATCTCGGTTCGAACATGCGGACTACCCGGCGCTGGTGCCCGAAGGCGCCACGGTCGAAACCGTGGCGGTGGGCGCCGTGATGGCCGTCTACAACTGGGCGCCCGGCAGCGAGCGCTACACCCGCCTGGCCCGGTTCGTGGACGCGTTCTTCGACAGCCTGCAGGCGCTGCAGTCGCCGCCGCACCACCCGAAATGGCGCCAGGTGAACCTTGCCGCGCGCGTGCCGGGCTGGACCCGGTTCCGGGCGGCGCAGCTCTGGCTCGACCGGCACGGCGTTACGCCGGACGGGGGCAAAGCACCCGGGCCGACCGCGCGGGCGAGCAACGAATAGACGGCTCACACGCCAAGGACGGCGCGCTCGGTGTAGGCGAGGTCGCCAGGACGGGGCCGCACCGGGCCGCGGAAGAATTTGGGATGATCGCCCTGATGCCAGCTCGGCATGAAGCGGACCGGCCCATCAGCGTCCACCACCACGAAGCCGATCCCGCGCCGGGCCAGGAACCGGCCAAGCGGCCCGGCGCAACGCTCGAAGCTGTCCAGGTCGCGGCAATAGATGAGATAGGCAAACGGAACGCAGCCACGCCGCCGCGGGCCGAACACGAAGGGCAGGCGCTCGCCTTCGAGCTCGCAGACCACGCTCAGGCACTCCCAGCGGGCATGATCGAGCAGCACGACGGCTTCATCCGCGGACAGCCCGCCGATCGGCTGCAGCCCCGGCCTGACGAGTGTCACCCTCGACCTACCACCCGCGCTCGCCAGCGCGGGGAGGCAGAAGCTCCGCCCGGCGACGTACGGCTGAAAGCCCTGCGCCTCCAGCATGCGCCAGGTCGGGGGCGCCGGAGTCACGTTAAGGAATGTGGCCGCAGATCCGACGCCGAATGCGCGCTGCACCAGCAACGTCCCGTACGGCCGGAAATCCGGCTCCACGTACCAGCTCGACAGGTTGCACCGGAGTGTGCGCGCGCCAGCCTGCGGCACTTCGGCGGCGATCAGCAGCAGCACGCCGACCAGCGCCCCGGCATGCTCCAGCGCATAGCCGAACCGTGGGAAACCGCAGGGGGGCGCCCGCTCCGACAAGCGCGCCAGGGCACGCGCCCAGAACGCCGGGCTGCGCAGCGGCGCGAAACCCTTCGTGAGCAAGCCGACGACCTGCTCGTGATCGGGTTCGTCAATCTCACGGCACAGCACGTGGCTGTGGCCAATCATCCGCATGCGTGTTCCTCGGACAACCGGAGTGTTCGCACAATATCGGCGCGGACTTTATCTACTCTTAAGGCCCGGATGCGAGAATCCCCCCACACAACGACCGAGGTTTGCGCGTTGATCAGAAGCATCATAATCGAACAGATCGAGGCGGTCGCGGAACAGCAAGGCAAGCAGCTTGCGCGGCTGACCGACGACCTGCCGCTGCTTGACTCCGGGCTCGACTCGCTTTGCATCGCCATTCTCGTGGCGACGCTGGAAGATCGGCTTGGCCTCGATCCCTTCAGCTCGGCGGTATCCGCCCGTCTCCCGGTGACGGTCGGCGATCTCATCGGCATGTATGAAACGGCCTGAGTATCGCTCGCTGCGGCGCCGCGCGGCCGCGGCGGCTCTTCATCGGCCGAGCTTCCTCGCTGACGCGGCGGGCGTGGCCGGGCTTGCGCAGGTGGGCGGGCACAGCAGCCTCGAGCAGGACCTGTGCCACTTCGCCGGGCGCACCGTGCTGATCTCCTCCGTCGGGCAACTTCCGGCCGCCCTCGCCCTGCTCGCGCTCGACGGTGTGGCGCGCCGCCTAGTGCTTTGCCCGCCCGATCTCGTCCCCGAGCATGTGCGGGCCGTGATGGAAGAGGCCGAGGTGGACGCGGTCGTGACCGACGGGACGGGCCCGGCGGCTGCGGCCCCAGGGGCCGCGCGGTGCCGAAGCCGCTTTGTCCGCCCAGCGCCCGCGGTGGAAGGTGCGGTGGAGACCGAATGGATCCTGTTCACCTCGGGCACCACGGGCCGGCCCAAATTGGTGGTGCACACCTTGGCCAGCCTGGCCGGCCCGCTGCAGCAGGGCCCGGCCGGCAGCGGCGCAGTTTGGAGCACGTTCTACGACATCCGCCGGTATGGCGGGCTGCAGGTGCTGCTGCGGGCCTTGCTCGGCGGCGGATCGTTGGTCCTGTCGCAGGCAGATGAGTCGGTCGGGGACCATCTGACCCGCGCGGGCAAGCTTGGGGTGACGCACATCCTTGGCACGCCCACCCACTGGCGTCGGGCGCTGATGAGCCCCACGATCGGCGGTATTGCGCCACACTACGTTCGGCTTTCGGGTGAAGTAGCCGATCAGGCAATCCTGGACCAACTCGCCCGGACCTTTCCCGCCGCCGGGCTGACGCACGCCTTCGCTTCCACTGAGGCCGGCGTTGGTTTCGAAGTCGATGACGGCCTTGCGGGCTTCCCCGCGTCCGTTCTCGAGCGGCCCGGCAGTCCGGTCGAGATCAAGATCGCCAATGGGTCGTTGTGTATCCGCTCGCCTCGTACGGCTATGCGCTATCTCGGCGACCATCGCCCGCTTGCCGACCGGGAGGGATTCGTCGACACGGGCGACACGGTGACGCGCCGCGGCGAACGGTATTTGTTCGCCGGACGCCGCGAAGGGGTCATCAACGTCGGCGGTCAGAAAGTGCACCCGGAGGAGGTCGAGGCGGTCATCAACCGGCATCCCGCCGTGCAGATGGCGCGCGTGATTGGGCGGCCCAACCCAATCACCGGCTCGCTCGTCATCGCGGAGCTCGTGCTCCGCGATGCTGAAGCCTCAGCCTTCGTGCGGGTGCGAGACGAGGTTCTCGCCACCTGCCGCGCCGAGCTTGCCGCGCACAAGGTGCCGGCCATGCTGCGCCAGCGCGCCGCAATCGCGTCGTCCGCCGCTGGCAAGCTCGACCGCTCGCATGCGTAACGTACTCGTCACCGGGGCAAGTCGCGGGCTCGGCCTCGGCATCGCCGCCGCCCTTGCCGCGTCCGGTTTTCGCGTGATCGCCGTCGCTCGGAGCGAGGGTGACGCCTTGCCCGGTCGCCGCGCTCAGCTTGCTGCGTCGGGCGCGGCAGACTTGGAGTTTCGCCGCTTCGACCTCGCCGAGATCGACGTGATTCCTGAGTTCGTCAAGGCGCTGCGATCCGAATTTGGCCATTTCTACGGGCTGGTCAACAATGCCGCCGCCGCGGACGCCAGCCTGCTGGCCAACGCCGATGACGCACACATGGGAATCATGGTGCGCCTGAACGTGCTCTCGCCGCTGATGCTCACCAAATACGTGGTGCGCTCGATGATCACCGGACAGGACGGCCGCATCGTCAACATCGCGTCCGTCGTTGCCGCCACTGGATACTCCGGGCTCTCCGTGTATGGCGCGA
>Ga0213875_10001947_pt1 | contig 12773 bp, 9 predicted proteins | sample BarmaccomBMRX_R8_FD_160105 | JGI IMG/M metagenome (GOLD analysis project Ga0213875, IMG submission 160105) | Root-associated microbial communities from Barbacenia macrantha in rupestrian grasslands, the National Park of Serra do Cipo, Brazil - RX_R8 | ecosystem: Host-associated > Plants > Roots... | reverse complement strand
TGCGCTGCTGCATGGCGCGGCCCTCGGCGCCGATCTCGGCAAAGCCGGCGGTGAACATCACCACCGCCTTGACGCCCTTGACGACGCACGCCTCCATCGCCTCGATCGCGAGATTGGCCGGCACCGCGATTACCGCGCACTCAACAGCGCCGGGCACCGAGGCGATATCGGCGAAGGCTGGCAGGCCTTGCACCGTGTCGCGCGTCGGATTGATGGGATAAAGGCCACCCTTGTAGCCGGCTTCCCGGAAATAGCGCAGCGACCGGCCGCTGATCCGCGACGGGTCATTCGAGGCGCCAAAAATCGCCACGGAGTTGGGGGCGAGCAGCGGGGCTAACGGATGAGAAATGGTCATGACAGCGCCAGCGTTGATGAGTGAATGAGCAGTCGCCGCATCCTTCGAAAAAACGTGCCGCGGCGCAAGCCTAAGCGGCGACCGATGTCGTTATAGGAGACGCGTTTGCCCGCCAACTCCCCTATGATCGCCTGCGTACCGGCGAATGCTCGACAGGGGGGACCGTGGAATATCGCAATCTCGGGCGCAGCGGTCTTATCGTTTCGGCCGTCGGCCTCGGCTGCAACAATTTTGGCGGCCGCAGTGACAGCGAGGCGACGCGCGCCGTTGTGCACAAGGCGCTCGATCTCGGCATTACCCTCTTCGACACGGCTGACACGTATGGCGATCGCGGCGCCTCTGAGGAGTTTGTCGGGCGCGCGCTGGCCGGTCGCCGGCACGAGATCGTGCTGGCGACCAAGTTCGCCCGCCCGATGGACAGCCAGGGGCGGCTCCAAGGTGCCTCGCGCCGTTACATCATGGGCGCGGTCGAGGCCAGTCTCAGGCGCCTCGGCACCGACTACATCGACCTGTACCAGCAGCATATCGCCGACCCGCTTACCCCGATCGAGGAGACGTTGCGGGCGCTCGATGACCTTATTCGACAGGGCAAGGTGCGCTATATCGGGTCATCGACTCTGGTCGCCTGGCAGGTGGTCGAGGCGCAATGGGTCGCGACGCAACTGGGGATCAACCGGTTTGTCGCCTGCCAGGAGCGCTATAGCCTGTTGGAGCGCGAGCTCGACGAGGCGTTGATGCCGGTCCTGCAATCGTACAATCTGGGGTTGATCCCCTTTTCGCCGCTAGCCAATGGTCTGCTGACCGGTAAGTACCGACGCAATACCCCCTTGCCACCCGGTTCAAGGCTGGCGACCACGCCGCGAACCGCCGAGCGCTACCTGACCGAGGGAAACTGGGAGCACGTCGAGGCACTGGCCGATTTCTGCGAGGCACGCGGTCATACAATGCTTGAACTGGCGTTCAGTTGGCTGTTGCAGCGGCCGGCGGTGAGCAGCGTCATCGCGGGTGCGACGACACCCGAGCAAATCGCCGCGAACAGCCAGGCGATCGGCTGGCGCCTGTCACGCGAGGACATGGACGAGATTGATCGTATAACGGCAAGATAACAACGGTTTATCAGGCTGCCAACGGCAGTTTTTGGGAGGAGCTGTAAAATGGAAATCAGGTTGGACGGGCGGAGCGCAATCATTACCGGCGGCAGCAAAGGGTTGGGGCTGGCGATCGGTGAGGAATATGCCGCCTCAGGAGCGGATGTCGCGGTCCTGGCGCGCGATCCCAATACCTTGGCGGAGGCAAAGCAGAAGATACAGGCGCGCGGCGGTAAGGGCAAAGTCGCCGCGATAAGCTGCGATGTATCCAAAGCGGCGGACATCCGCAAAGCCTACGACCAGGTCATGTCCGAGTTCGGCAAAGTCGACATCTTTGTAAACAATGCCGGCCAGTCGACCCGAGGACCATCGGAAACTATTACCGATGAGATGTGGCAGGCCGACTTTGACCTTAAACTGTTTGCGCAAGTGCGGTTTGCGCGGCTGATCTTTCCGCAAATGAAACAGCGCCGCTGGGGCCGCATCATCAGCGTGCTCAATATCGGCGCCAAGGCGCCCGGACCCGACAGCGCGCCGACCTCGATCAGCCGCGCCGCGCAACTGGCGTTCACCAAGGTCTTGTCGCAGGAGGGCGCGCCTCACAACGTGCTGGCCAATTCGTTGCACGTCGGGGTGATTGTGAGTGACCAGATCGTGCGCCGCCACCAGCGCGAAGGAGCCAACGTATCTCTCGACGATTTTATCGCACAGGCGGGCAAGGGTGTGCCGCTCGGACGAATGGGGCGGGCCGAGGAATTCGCCAGTGTCGCGTGCTTTCTGGCCTCCGACGCGGCTTCGTATGTCACCGGCACGTCGATCAACGTCGATGGCGGCCGTTCCCCGGTCTGGTGAGCTGCCGTACATGTGCCCGCCTATGGTATCCGCCTACGGTGAGGGCGTGTTAACCATTTTCCGCTAGACCAAACGGTGCCGGCATGCCTTGGCGGGTCGGCACGTCTAGCGCGGGAGAACTGGATGACGGCGCATGTGATTGAGGACGATCGAGAGCTGGCTTACCGGCGACTCATCGAACTCGGCATTGCGCTTTCATCCGAGCGCAACCGCAGCCAGCTGCTCGAAAAAATACTGCTGGGCGCCAAGGAGATGACCAATGCCGATGGCGGCACGCTTTATCTGGTCAGCGATGACGGGCAGGAATTGCGCTTCGCCATCATGCGCAACGATACACTCAACATCGCTCTGGGCGGGACGACGGGCGCGCCGATCCCGTTCCCGCCGGTCCAGATGCGCGCCAGCGACGGCACCTTCAACTATAAGAGCGTCGTAGCGACCGCCGCGGTCACCGGCGAGACCATCAACCTGGCCGACGCCTACAACACCGCTGGGTTCGATTTCGGCGGCCCCCGTGCTTTTGATGAGCGCACCGGATACCACTCGCAGTCGTTTCTCACGGTGCCGTTGAAGAACCATGATACCGAGGTGGCCGGGGTTCTCCAGCTGATCAACGCGCGTGATCGCGACGGCAAGACCGTGCCGTTTTCCGAGGAGATCGTGCCCCTGGTCGAGGCCCTCGCCAGCCAGGCGGCGGTGGCACTCGACAACCAGATGCTGATCGACGCGCAGAAGAATTTGTTCCGGGCCGTCTTGCGGGTGTTCGCCAGCGCCATCGACGCTAAATCGCCCTATACCGGCGGCCACTGCCATCGCGTGCCGGAGTTGACCAATATGCTGGCGCGCGCGGCCGATCAGACCGGGGAGGGACCGTTCGCCGATTTCCACCTCAACGACGACGAGTGGTACGAGCTGGAAGTGGCCGGCGGGCTGCACGATTGCGGCAAGGTGACGACCCGCGAATTTGTCGTCGACAAAGCCACCAAGCTCGAAACGATCTACAATCGCATTCACGAAATCCGCACCCGCTTCGAGGTGGTCAAGCGCGACGCCGAGATCGATTACCTGCGGGGTGTGATGGCGGGGGGTGACGAGCCCCGGCTGCGTGCTGAGCGCGATGCCCGGATGGCTCAGCTTAATGACGATTTCGCCTTTGTCGCCGATTGCAACATCGGCAGCGAATTCATGGCGCCAGAAAAGCTCGCGCGTCTGGAAGGCATTGCCGCGATCACCTGGCAGCGCACCCTCGACGACCGACTTGGCCTGTCGTGGGAAGAAACCGCGCGCCAGCCGACACCGGTGGAACTATTGCCGGCGACCGAGCACCTGCTGGCCGACAAGCATAACCACATTATCGAGCACGACACCGCGCCGCTCGCGGTCGACAATCCTTGGGGTTTCCGGATCAAGCCGCCGGCGCATAAATCGAACCTGGGCGAGGTCTACAATCTGGCGATCCGGCGCGGCACGCTGACCGACGAGGAGCGCTATCACATCAACGATCACATCGTGCAGACCATCATCATGTTGGAGGCGTTGCCTTTCCCCAAGAACCTGCGGCGGGTTCCGGAATGGGCTGGCGGCCACCACGAAAAGATGAATGGCACCGGTTATCCGCGCGGCCTCAAGCGCGACGAGATGAGCGTGCCGGCCAAGATCATGATGATCGCGGACATCTTCGAGGCGCTGTCGGCGCGGGATCGGCCCTATAAAGCCCGCAAAAAGCTGTCGGATTGTATCGACATCATGGCCCGTATGAGCCGCGAGCACCACATCGACCCCGACCTGTTCGAGCTGTTCCTGAAATCCGGCGTCTACCGCGCGTATGCGGATATCTTTTTATTGCCCGAGCAGATCGACGACATTGATATCGAGCACTACATCGGCCACGTACACCCTGTCTCGGTCGCGGCCGCCGAGTAGCAAAGCAGACCGCCTCGCCGCCTGGCTCGTTCTTCGACTAAGCCTTGAGAAAATCCCGCAGACGTTCGATCTGCTCAATCTCGCCGAATTGTGACCCGATCAGAATTTCCTCGAAACCCATATCCTCGGCCCGCTTGATGCGGCGGCGCGCCTCGTCGGGCGGGCAGATAAAATTTACCGAGGCGAGCTTGGCCAGTTCGGCCGATTCCGGGCGCTCCTTAAGATCGACTGAGCAATTGGCGAGGACGGCGTTGGTCCCGCCCTGCTCACGGTAGACGCTCATGCCATATTCGAGATCTTCGAGGCTGCTGTAGCGGCCGGAAGGTGTCCAGCCCTGCGCCTGTTTGGCGGCATAGGTGATCCAGCGCGGGCTGCGCCAGGCGCCGATCAGGATCGGTGGGCCGCCCTTGCAGCCCGGCCAGGTTGCCAGGGTGCCGCCATTGACCGGCTCTCCGTTCCACACCTTGGCCATGATCTCGAGATCGTTCTTGAAGGTGCGGAAGCGGTGGTCGTAATCGTAGCCGAGCAATTCGAAATCATCACGGGTCGAGCCGCTGCCGACGCCGAGGATCAGCCGCCCGTTCGACATTGCCTGCAGTGACTGCACCCGATGCGCCAACTCGACCGGGTTGCGCAACGGCAATTGCAAGACGCTGATCCCGATCTCGATCTTCGAGGTTACTGCGGCGACTGCCGTTAATACCTGCAATGAATCCAGCGTTGGCCGTCCACGCCCCAGCGAGTCCCCGATCCACACGCCGGGAAATCCGCGCGCTTCGACCTCTCGCGCAAAGCTGGTGATGCTTTCCATCAGCTTGCCGTCGGCCGCCAGGCCGCCATTGATCCGGATCATCGTGCTGATACGCATATTTCCACCCCTCGATTGTGACCCGGCGGATCGTTCTTGCTGTGTAATTGGCTAATACTACCTGAGCCGCGCGTCCAATCGACCGGCGATCGCGGGGCTCTGCCCTGCGCGCCGCCGCGGTCAGCCGCCGCTAGCGCGCTTCGGCGCGCATCTGCTGGCGGCGCAGGGCGCGGCCCGGGCGGGCGCCGGTGGCGGCGCCAGTGCTCCAGACGGGCTGGCCGTTGACGAAGACATGCTCGATGCCGGCGGCGGGGGTCGTCGGGGCGGCGAAAGTGGCGCGGTCGATGATCGTATCGGCATCGAACACGGTAATGTCGGCATAGGCGCCGGGGACAAGGACGCCGCGGCCGGCAAGGCCGAACCGAGCGGCGGAGAGGCCGGTCATCTTGCGCACCGCGACCTCGAGCCCGAACAACCCGATATCGCGGCAGTAATGCCCGAGCACCCGCGGAAAGGTGCCCCACAGGCGCGGGTGCGGATGCACGTCGTGCGGCAGTCCGTCGGAGCCGATCATCGTGTGCTCAAAGGCGAGCACGCGCTGCACATCCGCCTCATCCATCATCCAGTAGATCGCGCCGGCTGGCTGCAGGCGGTCGGCTGCTTCCAATACCGACACGCCCCAATCGCGCGCGATCGCGTCCAGTTCGCGGCCGGCCTGTTCGGGGTGCGATTTCGACCAGGTGATCAGCACCTTGAGCGAATCCTCGATGCGCTGAGTGCGCAACACCGTCGACGAGGCGATGTAAGGATAAGCGTCAAGACCGATTTCCTGGCCCTGCATCGCCGCGGCAATCTTCGGTAAGGTTTCCTTGGTGCGGCCGAAATTGCGGACGCCGGTGGTCTTGTGATGCGAGATCACCACCGGCACCCGGGCCGCCTGGCCGACATGGAAGCTCTCCTCGAGGCTGTCGAGCACCTGCTCGGTCTCGTCGCGCATGTGTGTCGTGTAGAGCGCGCCGGCGTGGCGCAGGTGCTTCGCCAATGCCTCGATCTCGGCCGGTGGCGCGGCCGAGGCGGGCGCATAGAACAAGCCGGTCGACATCCCGATCGCACCCGCATCGAGCGCCTCCTGCAGGCGCTCGCCCATCGCCGCGATCTCGGCGTCACCAGCCGCGCGGGCAAGATCGGGCATCGCACCGACCCGCAGCGTCGAATGCCCTACCAGGCAGGCGGCATTGATTGCCGCCGGCTGCCTGTCGAGCGCCGCGAGGTAATCAGCGAAACGGGGATAGGCGTAATCGGCGGCATCGCCGATCAGGTCGAGAGGCGGTGGCGGGGTCTGGGTCAACGCCAGCGGCGCCAGGCTGACGCCGCAATTGCCGGTAATCACGGTAGTGACGCCCTGGCTCGCCTTGGCCGCCATATCGGGAGAGGCGAAGAGGGCGCGGTCGTCGTGCGTGTGCACGTCGATAAAACCGGGCGCGACGACCTTGCCGGACACATCAATCTCGCCTGCCCCCTGTGCCGCCGAGACAGTGCCGATCTCGGCGATCCTGTCGCCCTTGATCGACACATCGGCGCGCTGCCGTGGCGCGCCGGTGCCGTCGATCACCGTGCCGCCGCGCAGGATCCAGTCTGTCATATAAGGCTCCGCCTCGTTGCCAGTGCCGGGGCGCCACGCCAGACCCGCCCTTCACTGGTTATCTAAAAGCTCTACTCGAAAATAGCCATTCAATGGCGGCAGTGCAGCACATTGGGAGACAGGTCGATGGTTCGGTGGGCACCTGTACGAGAGATCTGCTGATACTCCACAATTTCGGCATGCGCCGCGAAGCCGCCGGGTCGCAGCCGAACTGTGCTAGGGTTTCCGCTCGATCAAAACGGAGGAGCGGATGGCGGCGGTCAGGACCGGCGGATGCCTGTGCGGCGCGGTGCGCTATGAGTCGACCGGCGAGCCGAGCTTTTCGCTGCAATGCCATTGCCGCGATTGCCAGAAATCCAGCGGCAGCGCCTTTGTCGCTGCGATGCGGGTGCCCGCTTCCGGCTTTCGCGTCACCCATGGGATGCCGAAGCGCTTCGTCAAAGGCGCCGAGAGCGGCAATCAGGTGACGCGGCTTTTCTGCGGCGATTGCGGCTCGCCGATCTATATCCAGGTCTCGTCGCGGCCGGACATAGTCGGGTTGCGTGTCGGGACACTCGACGATCCGAGCGAATTCCGGCCCGAGGCCAACATCTTTGTCAAAAGTGCGCAGCCCTGGGTGCATATGGACCCGGATCTGCCTCGCCATGACACTTATCCTTCCGGCAAATCATACACCGGGGCGTGACGTCATCGGGGTTGCCCCTTCGAGGCCGCCGATCTTGTCGATGGTCTCACCGACTGTGATGGGCACCCACCAGCGCAGGCGCCTCGCCCATCCCTGATGACGTCGGGACCGCCGCACCGCGGGCGGCGCGGCCGATCGCTAAATGCCGCTCGACCGCAGCGGCGACCACGTCATGCGGAATGGCGGCGATATCGTCGGTGCCGTAATCCTGCGCCTTAAGACAGATCAATGCCTGCGCAAAGGGCGCGTATTTCTCCGGTCGCGTCGGCCCGAACAGCGACACCATCGGCGCCCCGCCAGCCGCCAGCAGGTGCCCGGTCCCGGAGCAATTCGCCACCGCCACCGACAGCATTTCGCCGAGCGCCGTCACCAGGCACGGCCCGCTTATCGGCGGCGTGTCGCCGGCACGGCATTCTTCGGGAAACAGCGCCTCGGGAACCGCCGCGCGCAGCTGCGGCAGCCATTCGCGTTCATCCGGGCCGAGAAAGAAAACCGGCACCCGGCCGCGCCCGACCTGCCGCCGTGCCACGGTGATAAAGCCATCGAGCGGCCAGCATTTGCCGGTGTCCTTGTTGCCGGCGCCTGGCGACAGCCCGATATACACGCGTCCCGGCGGTAACAGCTCGGCGGCCCGCCGGCGCCACGGCTCGGGGATCGGGATTGGGTTCGGTACCGTGATCGAGCGACCAGTGGCAGCGGCGGCAAGGCCGAGCATTTTGTCCGCGAGAGCCGGCGGGCGACGCAACAGGGGGCGGGGCGGGGCGGCATCGGACCAGGCATAGAGCCAGGTGCCGCTGATAAACCGCCGATGCGGGATGCGGCGCAGAAACAGGGTGCGGCCGATATAGCGCTGGGTATCCACGATCAGGTCGAAATGGCGACTGACGATCGGATGGCCGCGGCGCCGCGCCATCCGTGACGCCGCGCGCGGATCGGCCGGGATGTCGAGATCGGTGATGAATTCGTCGATCCGCCCGTCGACCAGCGGCGCAAGATGATTGGCGAGAAAGAAGCTGCCGCTGGTCCCCGGAACCCAGGTGATGCGCGCCGCCGGAAATGCCTGCTTCAGCGCCAGAAGCAGTGGCAGTTTCAGGACGTTCTCGCCCAGCGCATTATCCGCTCCGCTCGTCACGTAGACGAGGATCGAGCGAATCCCCGCCGCCCCTGCGCGTCGCGCCGAGAACATCATGGCGATCTATCGCGGGACAAGCGATGGACGTTTAGGGAGCGGCCGCTCATTCAGTCGAACCCAGCTCAGCGTCCGGCACCGGATACACAAAGCGGCGTTGCGCTTCCGATGGCTCGTTGACCCGCGAGCGTCGCCCCACTTCGTGCAATCGGCGGTGGGCTTCCGGCCATGAGGGTGGCGCGTCCCCGTCTTGCCACCAATGAGCCACCGCCGCCTCATCGCACCAAACCGGCAGGCGCGGCATGACCCTCCGGTGCGCCGCCGCAATCATAAAGGCACGCATCGCGGCTTCGTCGGTCCACATCGTCCGGGTCCAGAATACCCGGTTGGAATCACGAAGCAGAGTCAACGCCATGTTACCTGGAGCGCGTTTCGCCTGCCGCGTGGAACGCATCGCATAGAACAGGAAACTCGGCATGTGGCGTCGGGCACGGATGCGTAAGCGGGTGATCGAAACAAACGGCATGCGGCTTCTAACCGGCGCAATCCGAGCGAGGCTCATAGGCTCGCTTTCTCTTTGTGGCAACCGCGGGGCAGACCCGCGACATTCACCTGCGCGATGACGCCTCGTCAAGAATCCGGACGATGTGCCGCGCCTGGCGTCCTGCCCCTTCGGCAATCTGATGTCGGCAGCTGGTGCCGCATGCCGCGAGCATTGTCTCCGGGGCGGCGGCGCGCATTTTCGGCAAGACGCCGAGTTCGCCGATCGTCATTGACACATCGTAATGCTCGGCCTCCATCCCGAACGATCCGGCCATGCCGCAGCAGGTCGAGTCGAAGGTCTCGACCTTAAGACCCGGGATCATCTCCAGCGCTTTCACCGCCGCGGTGGCGGTGCCGAACGCCTTCTGATGGCAATGGCCGTGCAGCAGCGCCGTCTGACCCTCCATCCCCGCGAGCGGCAACTCGAAGCGGCCCGCGCTACGTTCGGCCGCAACGAATTCCTCGAAGAGCTGCGCCTGTTTGGCGAGCGCCGCGGTTTCGGCGCCCGGCAATATCGAGGGAAATTCGTCGCGCAGGGTCAGCAGGCAGGAGGGTTCGAGGCCGACGATTGGCGTGCCCGCCCTGATCGCCGGTGCCAGCGCGTCGAGCATGCGGCGCGCTTCCTTCTTCGCCTCGTCGATCCTGCCGGCCGCGAGAAAAGTGCGGCCACAGCATAGCGGCCGGCCGCAGCCCGGCTCCGGCGTCACCACGCGATACCCGGCCCGGGTCAGCACGCGCTCGGCGGCGCGCGCGTTTTCCGGCTCGAAATAGCGGTTGAAGGTGTCTACCAGGAGAAGGACATCGCGCGATCCGAGCGCCGGCTTACCCCCACCCTGACCCTCCCCCGCAAGCAGGTGAGGGGACGAAGGTTGCGTCGTTTCGACCGTTTGTCCAGCAGACCGGAACAGTGCCGTATCGCTTCCCTCCCCTGCTTGCGGGGGAGGGCTAGGGAGGGGGTAACCGGCGCCGCGATAGGGGGCGCTGGACCAGGTTGGGAGTTGCCGCCGCGCGCTGAAGCCAAGCCAGCGCTCGCCAAGCGCCGCCAGCGCCGCGACCCGGTTGCGCAAATTCAACAATCCCGCAAATCGCGCGGCATAGGGTGCATAGCGCGGCAGGTAGGCAATCACCTTGTCGCGCAGGCTCAGCCCGTGCCGCGTCTTGTATGCGTGCAGAAATTCGAGCTTCATCTTGGCCATATCGACGCCGGTCGGGCATTCGCGTTTGCAGCCCTTGCACGACACGCACAATTCCATCGTGTCGCGCATCGCGTCCGAGGTCAGCGCGTCCGGCCCGAGCTGCCCCGACAAGGCCAGCCGCAAGGTGTTGGCGCGGCCGCGCGTCAGGTGTTGCTCGTCGCCGGTGGCCCTATACGAGGGGCACATCACGCCGGGGTCGGATTTGCGGCAGGCGCCGTTGTTGTTGCACATCTCCGCCGCGCTCGCGAGATTGCCCCAATCCGACCAGTCGAGCACCGTATCGACGGGGATCTGCGTATATCCCGGCTTGAAGCGGAACAGGCTGCGATCGTCCATCTTTGACGGCCGCACGATCTTGCCGGGGTTGAACAGCCCGGCCGGGTCGAAGGTGTCCTTCACCTCCTCGAAGGCGCGTACGATGCGCGAGCCGAACATCACCTCGTGATGCTCCGAGCGCACCAGGCCGTCGCCATGCTCCCCGGAATGCGAGCCCTTGTATTCGCGCACCATCGCAAACGCCTCTTCGGCGATCGCGCGCATCTGCTTGGCGCCCATCTCCTGCTTCAGGTTGATGACCGGGCGCACATGCAATGTGCCGACCGAGGCGTGGGCGTACCAGGTGCCCTCGGTGCCGTGCTTGTGGAACACCTGGGTCAGGCGGTCGGTGTATTCGGCGAGGTCTTCGAGCCGCACCGCGCAGTCTTCGATAAAGGAGATCGGTTTCCCGTCGCCCTTCATCGACATCATAATGTTGAGGCCTTCCTTGCGGACATTCCACACCGCGCTCTGAAAGCCCGGATCGACCGCCTGGATCACGCCAGCGTTGGGCACGCTGTCGCCGTAGCCGAGATCGCCCATCAGCTCGACGAGCTGCTTCAGCCGCCGCAGGTTGTCGTCGGCGTCAGGACCGGCAAATTCGGTCAGCAGGATCGCCTGCGGTTCGCCGCGGACAAAGCGATCGACGGTGGCGCGGAAAATCGGGATGTCGCGCGCCAGGTCGATCATCGTACGGTCGACCAGCTCCACCGCCGCCGGGTCGAGCTTGACGATGTGCTGGGTCGCATCCATCGCTTGGTAGAAAGTCGGGAAGTGGCAGATGCCGAGCACCCGATGCGGTGGGATCGGGTGCAGGTCGAGCTCGATCTCGGTGAAAAACGCCAGCGTGCCTTCGGAGCCGACCAGCAGATTGGCCATGTTGCTGCCGGCGTCGCTGATCATATCGATGTTGTAGCCGCCGACCCGGCGCAGCAATTTCGGGAAGCGCGCCTCGATCTCATCGGCCTCACGACGGTGCAGCGCGCGCATGTCGCGCACGATTTCGCGATAGCGCTCCGGCTGCACTTCCTCACCGAAATTGCCGGCGACCTCGCCAAAATGCGCTGATGTGCCGTCCGCCAGGATGGCGTCGATGGCGCGCACATTGTGCACCATGTTGCCGTAACGGATCGACCGCGCGCCGCAGGAATTGTTGGCGGTCATGCCGCCGATCGTGGCGCGATCGCCGGTCGAGACATCGACCGGAAACCACAATTTGTGCTGTTTCAACCGCGCGTTGAGCCGCTCCATCACAACGCCCGGCTGCACCGTCACCCGCCGCGCGTCGGCGTCAAACGAGACGACGCCCTGCATGTACTTGCTGCAATCGAGCACCAAGGAGCGCCCGATCGTCTGGCCGCATTGCGAGGTGCCGCCGCCGCGCGGCAACACCGTCACGCCTTCCTCGCGCGCGATGGTCAAGGCGGCGGCGATATCCTCCTTGTCCTTGGGCACGGCGACGCCGAGCGGCTCAATCTGATAGACCGAGGCGTCGGTCGAGTAACGGCCGCGGGTGAAGGCGTCGAACTTGACCTCGCCCCTCAACTCGCGGCGCAACCGCTCTTCAAGGCGCGGGGAGGGGAGATTATCGAGAGGCATCGTGCGAGGGTCCGCCAAAACACCGTGCTGTCCGGCGGCTACCATAGCGTGCTGGCCGCTGCGATGTCATTCCGCAGCGGCATGGTCGCCGAGACGCCGCGATCAGCTTTGCCGCTGGTAATGCGTCAGCCCGCCAATCACCTTCGGTGGGTGGGCGCGGATCGCGTCCTCGATCGGGTCGCAGCCCCAGCCGGGGCGGTCGGGCACATCGAGATGCCCGTCAACAAATTCCGGGGCGTGGCTGAAGAGTTCGGCGTCCCATTCGAGGCGATCGACATCGATTTCCATGATCCGCAAATTCGGCACCGCGGCGGCGAAATGCAGGTTCATGAACGAGGCGAGGTGGCCGTAAAAATTATGTGGCGCGATGTTGACCTCATGCGCTTCGGCGGCGTTGGCGATCTTCATCGATTGCCACACCCCGTTCCACACCGCGTCGATGATCGCGACATCCATCGCCTGTGCCCGGAAATAGGGCAGGAACTCGCGCATCCCCAGCAAGGTCTCACACGAGCTGATCGGGTGCGGGCTGTGACTGCGGATATAGCCGAGCGCGTCGGGGGTGTAGCTGTCGATCTCGATCCAGAACATGTCGAGATCGGCGATCGCGCGGAGGATCTTCAGATATCCCTCGGTTT
>Ga0213875_10001946_pt1 | contig 12777 bp, 10 predicted proteins | sample BarmaccomBMRX_R8_FD_160105 | JGI IMG/M metagenome (GOLD analysis project Ga0213875, IMG submission 160105) | Root-associated microbial communities from Barbacenia macrantha in rupestrian grasslands, the National Park of Serra do Cipo, Brazil - RX_R8 | ecosystem: Host-associated > Plants > Roots... | reverse complement strand
CCGAGCGTGCCGGCACGCGGATACCAGATGCCGCGCGGCGTCAGCTTCGGGTCGCGCGCCTGCTGGGCCGGGTCGGCGTAGTGGCGGACGAAGAAGTCCCACGCCATGGCCGGGCTCTCGGTCGTCAAGGGGTGGAAGGCGGGCACGTCGTATTGGTCCTGCGCATCATCGCGCGGGTCGCCGCCGGCCTCCAGCACCAGGACCCTCGCCCCCGCCTCGGCGAGCCGCGCCGCGACGGTGCCGCCGCCCGCGCCGGAGCCGACAACGACATAGTCGAACGCGCCGCCTTCGCTCGAAGCGTCCAACGGCACCGGTCAGAACGTCTTCAAGAAGGCGATCAGCGCATTCTTGTCGTCGTCGCTCAGCGCCGGCTCGGCGGTTTGCATCGAGGTGCCGAAGTAATGGCCGCGATTGACCACGAAGTCCGGACACTTGTTGAGCTGCAGCAGCGGCCCGGCCAGGTTGGCGAAGTGCTGCATCAGCTCCGCATCTGTCGCCGTCGACGGCAAGGTCAGCAGGTCGAGCTTCACCCGCAGCAGCAGGCGGGCCAGCTCCAGATAGTGCGCCCCGATGTTGCCGCCCTCGGCGAGCGGCTGCAGGTTCGAGAGCAGGCCGACCGGCACGCCCGCCGGGATCGGGCCGATATCGATGCCGCCATCCGGCTCGAACAACTTGGGCAGCACCGGCCGCAGCGCCCGCAGCGGCCCAGGGATGTAGCCGGCCGGCAGCAGGATATAGCTGCGGGCCGTGGTCCGGTCGATCACCCCGGGCACCTTGTCGCCGAGCAGCTTGTCCTTCTCGCGCCGCTCCGGCCACAGCATCTGCTCGATCGAGGCCTGGAACACCCGCATGCGCGCCGCGACCGAAGGGTCGTGCTCGTAGGGTCCGACCGTGTTGTTCAGCAGGAACGGCGCGGTGGACCAGAGGCTGATCAGGGACGGCACCCGCGTATAGCCCCGGCCGCCGCCGGGCATCTTGTAGGGAGAGGGCTGGCCGGTGAACGGGTCGTAGACGGTGATCGTGCCAACCGCGGGCAGCGACTTGTAGCTATCCGACGAGAAATCGCTCCAGATGTTGCCGGCGAGCGCGTTGGTGGCGAGCGGGCTGCACGCGTTGGTCTGCAGCAGCGTCACCGGGATACGCGCGTCGGTGGAGAGATAGTTGCCGTCCAGGAAGTCGGGCGCGGCGACGATGGCGCGCATCTTCGCCTTGAAGTCGTCCGTCTTCGTCCAAGCCCAATAGCGGTTCCAGCAATCGAGATAGCCGGGGCCGGCGCAGGCCTGGAGGCTGGCGTTCGCCGGCGCCTCGGGCAGCTTGCTGGAGTGGCAGCGCGCGCAGGTCTCTGCGAACACGGTCCGGCCGTGCTCGAGCGTCGCCGCGTCGGCATTGAGGTAGTCCTTGCCCCCAGGCGCGTCGGCCAGGCGGTCCGGCTGGCCAGCGCGCAGGAAGAACTTCGCCATGTCCGGCGTGCCCAGCTCGGTCGCTTGCCAATAGCTCGAGAATTTCTGGGCGGTGGCGATCCGGATGGGGGTGATCGGCTTGCCGCCGAGCACCGGATTGAAGTGGCGGAGCCATTCCTCGCTGTAGAGGCCGATGTTCAGATAGACGCGGTTCAGCGCGCCGAGTGCGCCCACCGAGTCCGAGCCGTCCTTCAGGATGTGCGGCGTGAACACGGTCCCTGGCGGCTGGAAGAACGCGGACAGCGAGGCGGTCGCGGGAAAGTCGTTGAACTGCCGGTTGCTGCGCTCGCCGTCGCCGATCGACTCTTTCCCCCAGCGCAGCGCCTGCTGCATGCGCGGCAGCAGGTTGTAGATCGCGTTCATGGTGCGCGGATTGTCGATGTTGTCGGTGGACACGAGCGACGTGTCCATCGCGCCCGGCCGGTAGGTGTGGACGAGCTGATACATGAAGTTCTTGGTGTCGGCGCTGTACACGAACAGCCGGTCCACCCACATATACTGCGCGCCGACGGTCGAATTCAGCTCCGACCATTGCGGATGCGCGGGGTCGGCCGGCGGATGGATCGGGCTCGGGCCGACATGGCAGAAACCGCAGCTCATGCCGACGCGGTACGGCCGCACCAGGTTCGGGTCGTTGTAGTAGGCCGGGTCGGTGTAGTAGCGCTCGGCGTCCCAATGCCGCTTGGCGGCGTCGTCGAAATCGGGGTTCGGGAACAGGCGCAGGCCGACGATCCCGGTGCCTTCGCCGTAATAGGAGCCGACCGGGACGGTCTTGCCGCGGGCGCCGATGGCGATCCCCGGGTATTTCGCAGCATCGGCAAACGGATCGGGCGGGCAAGCCGTGCTCCGCGCGTCGAGCCAGAGGCCGAAGCGCGCCGGGTCGGGGCCGGTCGCCTTGTCGTAGCAGGGCTCGTTGATCACCCCGAGCCAGGTCCAGCGGCTGTCGCGGTCGGTTTTCTGCCCGGGATGCGAGGTGACGATCTTCAGCAAGTCGAACGCGCCGAACGTGCTGCGCGTCATGCCGTCCCAAAACTTGTCGTCGCCGCCGGTCCAGAGCAGCCACATGTTGCGGCCGCGAACCTCCTCCGGCGTCAGCGCGACGCCGTTGTCCATGTCGTGGAAGTAGTCCTCGCCCGCATGCGGCAGACTCGCCGCCGCGCGCCCGACCCGCCTGGCTTCGTCCAGCGGCTGCGCCGCGGCAAGCCGAGCCCCCAGCAAGAGCCCGGCCAGCGCCCAGACCGACGCCGTCAGCAAGCCTCGAAACCGCCCGTTTTGCCGGCTCGACATCGCGGAACCTTCTTAAATCCCACAACACAATACGATTTCACAATAGGAATGACAAGCGCGAGGCCGGGTGGGGTGTTGCACTCCGTCCAGGGACGGGGCCTACTCGCGCAACGCCAGGGAGGGATCGATGAAACGACGCACGCTGCTCGCACTCGCGGCCTCGGCCGCCGCCAGTCGGGGCCTCCAAGCGCAGACGCCGTTCAAGGTCGGCCTGATCCTGCCGATGACCGGCCCCTTCGCCTCCACCGGCCGGCAGATCGACGCCGCCTGTCGCCTCTACCTGCAGCAGAACCCCGGCCCGATCGAGATCGTGCTGCGCGATGACGCGGGCGTGGCCGACACGACCAGGCGGCTCGCGCAGGAGCTCGTGGTCAACGACAAGGTCGGCGCCCTGGCCGGGTTCGGGCTGACGCCGCTGGCGCTGTCGGCCGCGCCGATCGCGACAAGGGCCAAGGTGCCGATGGTGGTCATGGCCGCCGCCACTTCGTCCATCACCGAGGCCTCGCCCTTCGTCGCGCGAACCTCGCAGACCGTCCCGCAGATCGCCCAGCCCTTCGCCGAATGGGCCGCCAAGAGCGGCGGCTTCAAGAAGATCGTGACCATCGTCACCGATTACGGCCCCGGCCAGGACGCCGAGAAATGGTTCAAGGAGCCGTTCATCAAGGCCGGCGGTCAGGTGCCGGAGGCGCTGCGCGTCCCGCTCGCCAACCCGGACTTCGCGCCGTTTCTGCAGCGCGCGCACGACGCTTCGCCCGACGGCGTGTTCATCTTCGTCCCCTCCGGGCCGGGAGCGGCGTTCATGAAGCAGTTCGCCGAGCGCGGGCTGAAGGACGCCGGCGTCAAGCTGATCGGCCTCGGCGACGTGCTGGACGACGACCTGCTGAACGGCATGGGCGACGTGGCCCTCGGCGTGATCACCGCGCAGCACTACTCGGCCGCGCATGACAGCCCGGAGAACAAGAAGTTCGTCGCCGACTTCAAGGCGGCCAACAACAACATGCGGCCGAACTTCATGGCGGTCGGCGGCTACGACGGCATGGCGCTGATCGCCAAGGCGCTCGCCAAGGCCGGACCCGGCGCGGACGGCACGGCGCTGGTGAACGCCATGAAGGGCCAGGCCTGGGAGAGCCCGCGCGGCCCGATCGAGATCGACCCGCAGACCCGCGACATCATCCAGAACGTCTACGTCCGCCGCTGCGAACGGGTGAACGGCGAGCTGTACAACGTCGAGTTCGTCACCATCCCCCACGTCCGCGACCCGGCCAAGGGCGCCGCTTCCGGTTGAGCGCCGATCCGTTCAATAGCCCTCTCCCTCCGGGAGAGGGTTGGGTGAGGGTGCTTCAGTTGTGCCGCAGCCGCCCCCCCTCACCCCGGCCCTCTCCCAGAGGGAGAGGGGGAACCGGCTCGGGCTCATGCTGACCGTCCTGTTCGACGGCGTCGCGTACGGGATGGTGCTGTTCATCCTCGCCTGCGGCCTCGCCGTCACCCTTGGGCTGATGAACCTGGTCAACCTGGCGCACGGCGCCTTCGCCATGGCCGGGGGCTACGCGGCCGTGGTCTTGGTCAACCGTTGGGGTCTGCCGTTCCTGCTCGCGCTACCGCTCGCTTTCCTCGCGTCGGCCGTGCTCGGCGCGGTGCTGGAGCGCACGCTCTACGTCCACATCTACGCCCGCAGCCACTTCGAGCAGGTGCTGTTCTCGATCGGCCTGGTCTTCATAGCCGTCGCCATCACCGACTACTTCGCGGGCTCGCAGCAAGTGTTCGTCAACGTGCCCGACTTCCTGCGCGCCCGCTTCGAGGTCGCGGGCGTCTCGGTCGGCGCCTACCGGCTCCTCATCATCGTGATCTGCGCGGTGGTGGCGCTGGCGATCCACCTGGTGCTGGCGCACACAAGGTTCGGCAGCCGCCTGCGCGCCGCGGTGGACGACCCGCGGGTGGCCCGCGGGCTTGGCATCAACGTCAACCTGATCTTCGCCGTCACCTTCGCGGTCGGCTCCGGCCTGGCCGGACTGGGCGGCGCCCTCGGCGCCGAGATCCTCGGCCTCGACCCCAGCTTCCCGCTGAAATTCATGATCTACTTCCTGATCGTGGTCACGGTGGGCGGGACGGCCTCGATCTCCGGCGCCTTCCTGGCCTCGTTGCTGCTCGGCATCGCCGACGTGGCCGGCAAATACTACGTCCCGGAGGTCGGCGCCTTCGTCATCTACTGCGTCATGGTCGCCGTGCTGATCTGGCGGCCACAGGGCCTGTTCGGCCGAGTGCGGCTGCGGTGAGGCGCTGGGGCGAATGGGTGTTCTGGGTCGTGGTGGCGGCCGCCTACTTCCTGCTGCCCAGCCGCTCCATGCTGATCGCCGAGATCGCGACCACCGCCCTGTTCGCGCTCTCGCTCGACCTGGTGCTGGGCTATGCCGGCATCCTCTCGCTCGGCCACGCCGCCTTCTTCGGCCTCGGCGCCTACGCCGCCGGGATCGCCGCCAAGAACGGCTACGGCGACCCCCTGCTTGGCCTCGCACTCGCCGCCGCCGTCGCCGCCGCTGTCGGCGCCGTGACCAGCCTGCTCGTGCTGCGCGGCTCCGACCTGACCCGGCTGATGGTGACCCTCGGCGTCGCCTCCATCCTCTACGAGTTGGCCAATCGCCTCTCCTGGCTCACCGGCGGGGCGGACGGGCTGCAGGACATGGACGTGGGCCCGGTGCTCGGCCGCTTCGACTTCGACCTCGGCGGCCGGGTCGCGGCGGCCTATTGCCTGATCGTGCTGTTCCTCGCCTTCCTGTTCGTGCGGCTGCTGGTGCGCTCGCCGTTCGGCTGGTCGCTGCGGGCGATCCGCGGCAACGCGCTGCGCGCGTCGGCCATCGGCGTGCCGGTCAATCGCCGGCTGATCGCGGCCTATACGGTCGGCGCCGGCCTCGCCGGGATCGCCGGCGCCTTGCTCGCCCAGTCGACCCAGTTCGTCTCGCTCGACGTGCTCGCCTTCCACCGCTCGGCCGACATCCTGCTCGTGCTGGTGATCGGCGGGGTGGGCTGGCTTTATGGCGGGCTGGTGGGCGCGGTGGTGTTCAAGCTGATGCAGGACCTGCTGTCGCAACTCACGCCGCAGTACTGGGAACTGTGGATCGGCCTGCTGCTGATCGCCATCGTGCTGGTCGGGCGCGAGCGGATCACCGCCCTGTTCCGGCCGCACGCCGCCCCGGCCCCCGCCGAATGACGCTCGCGCTCGAAACCGTCGAGCTGCGCCGCAACTTCGGGGCGCTCGCGGTCACCGACAACGTGAGCCTCAAAATCCCGGTCGGCGCCCGACACGCGCTGATCGGCCCGAACGGTGCGGGCAAGACCACGCTGATCAACCTGCTCACCGGCGTGCTGCGCCCCAGTTCCGGCCGCATCTTGCTTGGCGACGAGGACATCACCGCCTACTCCCCGGACCGCCGCGTCCGCCGCGGCCTGGCCCGCACCTTCCAGATCAACCAGCTCTTCGCCGACATGCGCGTGCTGGAAAACCTTGGTGTTGCCGTCCATGAGCGGCGCGGCATGGGCAGCACCTGGTGGCGCCGCGCCCGCGCCGAGGCCGACGTGCTCGAGCTCGCCGGCCGCTTCGGGCTCACCCAAGTGCTGGAGCAGCGGGTCGCCGACCTCTCCTACGGGCAGCAGCGCCTGGTCGAGATCGCGCTCGCCTTCGCCTGCCGTCCCCGCGTCATGCTGCTGGACGAGCCGGCCGCCGGCGTGCCGGAGGCCGAGCGGGAGGACATCCTGGCCGTCGTCGCCGCCCTGCCCGAGGACGTGACCGTGCTGCTGATCGAGCATGACATGGACCTGGTGTTCCGCTTCGCCCGCTCGATGTCCGTCCTCGTCGCCGGCGCCGTCCTCGTCGAAGGCAGCCCGGCGGAGGTCGCCGCCAACCCGCGCGTCCGCGAGGTCTATCTCGGCGAGGGCGGCCATGGCTGACCTCCTGGCAGTGGAGGACCTGGCCGCCGGCTATGGCGCGGCCGCCGTGTTGCACGGCATCTCGCTGCGGCTCGGCGAGGGCCTTTCCATGGCGGTCCTCGGCCGCAACGGCATGGGCAAGACGACGCTGCTGAACACGCTCGTCGGCGTGACCCGCCGCTTCCGCGGGTCCATAAGCCTCGCCGGCCAGGAGCTAACCCGGCTAGGACCCGAGCGCCGCGCCGCCGCCGGCATCGGCTGGGTGCCGCAGGAGCGCAACATCTTCCGCTCGCTGACCGTCGAGGAGAACCTGACCGCCGTGGCGCGTCCGGGCCCCTGGTCGCTCGCCAAGGTGTACGGCCTGTTCCCCCGCCTCAACGAGCGCCGCCGCAACATGGGCGACCAACTCTCCGGTGGCGAGCAGCAGATGCTGGCGATCGGCCGCGCCCTGATGCTGAACCCCCGCCTCCTGCTGCTGGACGAGCCGACCGAAGGCCTGGCCCCCGTCATCGTGGACGAGCTGCTGGCCGCCCTGGCCCGGATCATGCGCGAGGAGGGCATGTCCGCCCTCGTCGTCGAGCAGCACGCGCACCGCATCCTGGGTGTCACCGACGAGGCGGTAATCCTCGAGCGCGGCCGGGTCGTGCACGCGGGCTCCAGCGCCGATTTGCGTGCAGACCCGGCAGTGCTCGAGCGTTATCTCGGCGTCTCGCGCAAAGGGGGCATCCCCGCGCCGGCTTGAGGGAGGGCGTATGAACATCGCAATCATCGGCTATGGCGAGGTGGGCGGCATCCTCGCCGAGGATTTCGCCAAAGCCGGCGCCAGCATCAGCGCCTTCGACATCCTCCCCGCCGCCCAGGCCCGGGCCCAGGCGAACGGCGTCGCCGCAGCCACGGCGCATGCGGCGGTGCGCGGGGCGGACGTGATCTTCGTCTGCGTCACCGCGGCCTCGACGGCCGCGGCGATGCGCTCGCTGCAAGGCGGGCTCGATCACCACCCGTTCGTGGTGGACGTGAACAGCGTCGCCCCCGCCACCAAGCAGGAGGACTCCCGCATCATCGAGGCCGCCGGCGGCCGCTACGTCGAGGCCGCGGTCATGGCCAGCGTGCCGCCCAAGCGCCTGCGCACGCCGATCCTCCTCGGCGGCCCGCACGCCGCGGCGTTCCTGCAGGCCATGGCGCCGTTCGGGATGGACCTCTCGGTCTATTCGCCCGAAATCGGCCGCGCCTCGTCCGTAAAAATGTGCCGCAGCGTGATGATCAAGGGCATCGAGGCGCTGACCACCGAGTGCATGCTCGCCGCCCGCCACTACGGCGTCGAAGCCGACGTTCTCCGCACCCTCGGGGACACGCTGCCGCATCCGGATTGGCACGACCTGGCCCGCTACGTCATCAGCCGCGCCCTGATCCACGGCAAGCGCCGCGCCGAGGAGATGCGCGAGGTCGCCATCACCGTGGCAGACGCCGGCGTCGAGCCGCTGATGACCCGCGCCATCGTCGAGCGGCAGGACTGGGCCTGGCGCCGCGGCGCCGCGATGGGCGACGCGCGCAACCTGCCGACCCTGGAGCCGCTGCTCGACGCCCTGACCGAGGCCAACCGGCTGCCGAAGGCCGCCGAGTGATGCTGCCCCGCCGCACCCTGCTGGCGACCGCCGCGGCGGCGCTCGCCACGCCGGCGATCGCCCAGCCCGCCCGCGTGCTGAAATTCGTGCCCTACACCGACCTGCCGGTGCTGGACCCGATCGCCAACACCGCCACCCAGACCCGCAACCACGCCTACTTGGTGTTCGACACGCTCTACGGCCTCGACGCCGACTACGCGCCGCAGCCGCAGATGGTCGCCGGGCACACGACGGAGCAGGATGGCCGGCTCTGGACCCTGAAACTGCGCGACGGGCTGAAATTTCACGACGGCTCCCCAGTGCTCGCCCGCGACTGCGCCGCCTCGATCCGCCGCTGGGCCAGCGCGGACGGGTTCGGCAGCGCCCTGCTCGCCGCCACCGACCAGCTCGACGCGCCGGACGACAAGACGATCCGGTTCCGGCTCAAGAAGCCCTTCCTGCTCCTGCCCGACGGACTCGGCAAGATGTCGCCCAACATCTGCGCCATCATGCCGGAGCGCCTGGCCTCGCTCCCCGCGACCAAGCCGGTGCCGGAGATCGTCGGCAGCGGCCCCTACCGGCTGGTCGAGTCCGAGCGCGTCCCCGGCTCGCGCATCGTGTACGCCCGCTTCGCCGACTACGTGCCGGCGCCGGGCAAGCCGGGGCTGAGCAGCGGCGCCAAGCAGGTCAACTTCGACCGCGTCGAGTGGATCATCATGCCGGAACCCGCCACCGCGATCGGCGCGGTGCAGAGCGGCGAGGTGGACTGGCTCGAAGCGCCGCCCCCCGACCTGCTGCCGCCCCTGCGGCGCGACCGCAACCTGGTGGTGGCCGTCAACGACCGCACCGGCGTCGTCCCGATCCTCCGGTTCAACTGCCTGCACCCGCCGTTCGACAGCGCGGCCATCCGCAAGGCGGTGCTCAGCGCCACGGACCAGTCAGCGTTCATGAGCGCCTTCTCCGAGGACTCGGCCAATACGCGGACCGATGTCGGCGTCTTCTGCCCCGGCACCCCGATGGCCACCACCGCCGGGCTCAAGCAGACCGAGGGCAACGCCAGCATCGAGGCTGCCAAGCGCGCCATCCAGGCGGCCGGCTACAAGGGCGAGCGCGTCGTCATGCTGGAGCCCGGCGACCACCCCGTGAACAGCGCCATGTCCCAGATGGGCGCCGACCTGTTCAAGAAGCTCGGCCTCAACGTGGACGACCAGGCGATGGACGCCGCCACCATGTTCCAGCGCCGCGCCAACCGCGAGGACGTGGACCACGGCGGCTGGAGCTGCTTCCCCTCGGCCGTCGGCGGCATCGACGTGCTCAACCCGGCCGTCAGCTTCACCGTCCGCGGCAACGGCCTCGACGCCTGGTACGGCTGGCCCACCGACCCGGCGCTGGAGCAGCTCCGCCTCTCCTGGTTCGACGCGCCGGACCGCGCCGCGCAGAAATCCATCGCCGAGAAGATCCAGCTCCAGCTGCTCGACCAAGCGCCATTCCTGCCGCTCGGCCAAATCCTGCAGCCGACGGTCTACCGCAAGGAGCTGACCGACATCCTGCCGGGCTTTGCCAAGTTCTGGTCGGTCCGCAGGGCCTGATGCCCACCCTCGCCGGCAAAGTCGCCATCGTCACCGGCGCCGGGTCGGTCGGGCCCGGCTGGGGCAACGGCAAGGCGACCGCGGTCCTGCTAGCGCGCGAGGGAGCTTCGGTCCTAGCGATCGACATCGTGCCGCAAGCCGCGGCCGAGACCCACGCCATCATCGAAGCCGAGGGCGGCCGCGCCGCGCCCCATGTCTGCGACATGCTCGACGCGGCTGCCGTCGAGGCCGCCATGCAGGACTGCCTCGGCCGTTTCGGCCGCCTCGACATCCTGGTCAACAACGTCGGCGGCTCGCACCCCGGCGACCCGGTGGACATGCCCGAGGAGGTCTGGGACCGCCAGATCGACTACAACCTCAAAACGGCCTTCCTCGGCTGCAAATACGCCCTGCCGATCATGGCCGCACAGGGCAGCGGCGCCATCGTCAACGTCTCCTCCGTCGCCGGCCTGCGCATCCTGGCCGGCCGCACCCACGTCGCCTACACCGCGAGCAAGGCCGGCATCATCGCCTTCTCCAAATCGGTCGCGATCGCCTACGCCAAGCGCGGCATCCGCTGCAACACGGTCGTCCCCGGCCTGATGCACACGCCGTTGGTCGAGTACCGGCTTGTGGGCCAACTCGGCGCCAATGACGCCGCCGCCCTAATCGAACGCCGCAACGCCCAGGTCCCCATCGGCCGCATGGGGGACGCGTGGGACGTGGCGAATGCGGTTCGGTTTCTCGTCTCAGACGAGGCGAAATACGTGACGGCGACGGAGATCGTGGTTGATGGTGGGCTTACGGCGGCGAGTCCGAAGTAGCCGACGGGGCCGCTCCCGTTGCGAGAGATCAGGACGAAGCCTCATGCGCACGGTCAACTTCCACGAAGCAAAGAACCAAACGGCTTCGCGAAAGCCGACACATGGGGTGCAACGCTTGATGAGGCACCGTCGAACGATCCTGCCCACGATAGTCCTGGCGGCCTCCACCCTGATAGCGGCCCAAGCCGCCGAGGGGCCCGCCCCGACTCCCGCGCGGACGATCCGCTTCGCCGGGCAGGACTGGCTCGTCAAGGATAGCGCGGGCCAGTTGGTCGGCCCCGGCCCGAATGTGTTCGCAGCCGCCAACGTGCGGGTGACGGGTCCCGACCTGTATCTCGGGGTCAATCCGATCGGCCGGAACTGGACCTCCGCGGAAGTCATCTCGTCGGCGTCCTTCGGCTACGGAAAGTACAGCTTCACCGTCCTTCTCGATCCGTCCAACCTCGATCCCAATTTGGTCCTGGGCCTGTTCACCTATTCGGACGACCCCGCCTTCGCGCATCGCGAGATCGACATCGAGCTCTCGCGTTGGGCCAATCCGACTGCCCAGAACGCGCAATGTGTGGTGCAGCCCTACGACGCTCCCGGCGCGCTGATCCGCTTTCAAGTGCCCGCAGGCCAGCACGAAGCGATGTATAGCTTCACCTGGGCGCCCGGCCGAGTGACCTGCGAGGTCGACGGGCGGTCCGGCGATCTGCCCCCGCCGCCATTCCACTTCACGCACACCTTCACCGACCGCATCCCACAGCCCGGCACCGCGCACGTGCACATCAACCTCTGGCAGTTCCAAGGACACCCGCCCGCGACCAACGCGCCGGAGCAAGTAGTCATTTCAAACTTTTCGTTCACACCGTTGTAGAGCGAGACTCAACGACGGCCTTCCTCGCTCCAGGTCACCACCCCACTCAGCCATTGCCACTTACGGGAGCAACGGTAGGGTGGGGTGCTCTTCTGCACCCCACCGTGACCGGAGACCGCAGGTTTCGGCATCGAGCACCAAGGCGCAAAGCGGCTGGGCCGTTGCGCGACCACCCCGTCCCGAAATCTCCGAACAACAAAACCCCTTGCCACCAGCGCCCGACAATGTTCTTGTTCTGTTCGTGCTCTCTCCAGCCGCCCGCGCCGCCGCCTATCTTCTCGCCGAGGTGCTCCTGCGTCTGCTGCAGGCGCTCGTGTCCGAATGCCCAAATCTATCCCCAGAAGCGGCAGCATCCCTCCAGCGCACCCTCGGAGACCTTCGCCAGCGCCTCCTCCACCTCGCCCGCACCGGCCAAGCCCCAGCCGACCCGTCGCAACCCGCAACGCGCGCGCCCGCTTCCCCCCGCATCCCCGCGCGTGGCCGCTGCCGCACGACCCGAGGCCCGCGTCCCATCATCGCCCGCGCGTCTGCCGGCGCCCAAACCCGTGCCCGCATCCGACCACGAAACCTTCTCACTCCTCATGCGTCTCCGCGCGCACATTTTGTTACGATTGCGCAATGAACATCCGCCTTTCGCATCCCGTTTAGGCTCCTCCAAGCCCGCCCCGAGCGACGGCCCTGACACAAGCCTCAATAAGCCCCCGCCCAACCGTCCCGGCGCGTATCCGACCCGGCCATCCGCACCCCGTTCTCCAGCACCCGGATCGCCTGCATCGCGCATGGCCCCTCCAGATGCCCCACCCGCGTCAGCGCATGCCCGCGCCGCTCCAGCTCCCGCAGCACCTCCTCGCCCGCATCCCGCTCGATCGTCAGCCGTCCATCCCCCTCATGCGGCCAGTTTGCCCCCTGCCCGTCTTGGCTATGCGTCCAGCGCGGCTGCTCGATCGCCGTCTGCGGGTCAGCGCCACCGTCGATCATCGCCGTCAGCACCTGCAGGTTGACCTGCACCTGATTGTCCGCCCCCGGCGTGCCCAGCACCGCCCAGAGCTTGCCGTCGCGGAACACCATCGGCGCGTTCATCGTGTGCCGCACCCGCTTGCCGGGCTCGAGCCGGTTCGCGTGTCCGGCGGCGAGGTGCCAGTACGCCATCCGGTTGTTCATCAGCACGCCCGTCTCGCCCGCGGTCACCCCCGAGCCGAAAGCCGAGTTGATGCTCTGGATGCCGGAGACCGCGTTGCCCTCGCGATCCACCACGCA
>Ga0213875_10001945_pt1 | contig 12779 bp, 11 predicted proteins | sample BarmaccomBMRX_R8_FD_160105 | JGI IMG/M metagenome (GOLD analysis project Ga0213875, IMG submission 160105) | Root-associated microbial communities from Barbacenia macrantha in rupestrian grasslands, the National Park of Serra do Cipo, Brazil - RX_R8 | ecosystem: Host-associated > Plants > Roots... | reverse complement strand
ACGGTTCAAGACTGACGAGGTCTGGCCCGCGGATATGCTCGATAAGAACCCGGCTTACAAAGGCAAGAGCTTATTCGAGGTGCTGTTCGCCAACGACTCGGTCAGCCGGTTTCCAACAAGCCAACTAGACCCTGATTACGCGAACGATGAATCGAAGGCCTTCGGTTATTACATTCAAAAAGGCCTGTTTGAGGAGTACGCGCAGTTTGGACGCGGTCATGCCCACGATCTCGCGCCGTTCGATACCTACCACCAGACGCGCGGCCTGCGATGGCCGGTAGTCAATGGGAAGGAAACCCGCTGGCGCTATCGTGAGGGATTTGACCCGTATGTGGCAAAAGGCTCGGGTGTCCAGTTCTACGGATTTCCCGATCAGAAGGCCCGCATCTACGCTTTTCCCTACGAACCCCCGCCGGAAATTCCCGACAAGGATTACAATTTCTGGCTATCTACGGGACGCGTATTGGAGCACTGGCATTCCGGTTCGATGACGATGCGTGTCCCCGAGCTGTACAAAGCCGTCCCCTACGCGGTGTGCTTTATGCACCCGGAAGACGCAAACCGGCTGTCGCTGCGCGATGGCGACGCGATCCGGGTCATTTCGCGCCGCGGCGAGGTCCAGTCGCGCGTGCAAACCAACGGTCGCAACAAACCGCCGCGCGGCATGGTTTTCATGCCCTGGTTCGACGAGCGGGTTCTGGTCAACAAGCTTACGCTTGATGCAACCGACCCGATCTCGAAGGAGACAGATTTCAAGAAGGCCGCGGTAAGAATTGTCAGAGCCGCGACAAGCTGAGGCGGCGATGGGTCGGGCGGGGTTGCTTGCGGCGTTTGTCGCTGTCGCGTCGGTTGCGGGGCCGGCGGCGGCAGCCGGCCTGGACGGTGTCCGCGGCTCTACCCCTTTCACCGCCAGTGCCGCGCCGCTTCAGGCGCCGCCAATCCTCTCGGGCGATGTTCGCCAACCCCGAGGCTCTCTCGGGCAGCCGCCGGTGATTCCACATACGATCGCGGGATACCGGCTCGAGCTGCGGGCCAATGACTGCCTCTCGTGTCACGGACGCGTCCGGACCGAGCAATCTCCGGGACCCGCAATGAGCATCTCCCACTTTACCGGACGCGACGGTCAGCTATCGCAAACTGTCGCCGCCGATCGCTATTTCTGCACCGAATGTCACGTTTCGCAGGCAGTGGTGAGCCCTCCGGTCAAGAATACCTTTAAGGTGATGACGACGGCGCCGTCTCATCGCCATTCGTGCATGGAGTGCCATATGCCGCAGATCCTGACGTCGGCCCCGTCAGGCGCCGCCAAACCCGCCGTCGCTGCCCCTGACCATACTGCGCGCTGATTCGATTTTGGCCCCATTTCCAGCAGTGAGATCGGTCGTGCTTCAGCGCTGGTGCATCGCGGCGGGTTGCGACACCGTCCGGGGGGCGCTGCTGATCCTGGTGCTGCTTGCCGGCGGCCTGTTTCCGGCTCCTGCCCCGGCCCAGGACAATCCTTCGACCAGTCCGGATGGCGGCATTCACCTCGGGGTCGCGTCCTGCGCCAGCAGCAATTGTCATGGCGCCCGCGAACCGCTGGGGACCTCGTCCGTCCGGCAGGACGAGTACTCGATCTGGTCGCAGGAGACGGATCCCCACCGCATTGACGAGCATCACCGGGCCTACACGGTCCTGCTGGAGGATCGGGCGCTTCGCATCGCGCATAATCTCGGGTTGCCGGACGCGGCGAGTGCCAGCCTGTGTCTCGACTGCCATGCCGATAACGCGGCGGCGGACCGACGCGGACCGGAGTTTCGCCTTGCCGATGGCGTGGGCTGCGAAGCGTGCCATGGCGCCGCGGAAGGTTGGCTAGGCCAGCACCTGACGGGCGCCGGGCACAAGGCCGATCTGGCGGCCGGGCTATATCCGACCGAGCAGCCGGTGCCGCGCGCTGAGCTCTGCCTGTCGTGCCATCTTGGCGACCGGAAACGCGTGATGACGCACCGGATCATGGGCGCCGGGCACCCGCCCCTGCCGTTTGAACTTGATACCTTCACCGCCACAGAGCCGGCGCATTACGTCGTGGATAAGCGCTACGTCGGGCGCAAGGGTACGGAAAACGGCGTGCAGGTCTGGGCGGCCGGGCAGGCGATCAGCGTCGTCAAACGCATGGACGCGATCCTCGACCCGGAAAACACCCCGCACGGTCTAAATCTTGAACTGGTGCTGTTTGACTGCAACGCCTGTCACCACAGCTCCTATGAGCCGCGGTGGCGCAGCCAGCCCGCCGCCGGCCTCGGTCCGGGCGCGATCCGGCTTTATGACGCCAATCTCGTGATGCTGCAGGTGATCGCCGCCCGGATAGCTCCCGCCGATGCGGCATCGTTGCGCGCGCACCTGCTGGCTCTGCACCGCGCGACGCTAGAAGACTGGAGCGCGGTGCAACGGGAAGCAGCGGAGTTGCGCGCCACTGCGCTCAGGCTCGTTCCACTCCTCGCGGGCCATGATTTTACCCGCGAGGATATCGCGGCCCTTGCCGCCGCCGTGATGACGGTCGTGGTGAACGGCGAGGATGTCGAGCTGTCCGGCGCGGAGCAGGCCACGATGGCGCTGGAATCCATTATCGCTGCGATGCGGTCTCTCGGCTACCTGACCAACGATACGATGACCGCGATCGACAATGCGTTGGATAAAGTCGACGAGGCCCTTGCTGGCGCAACGGGGTACCGCCCCGAACCCTTCATGCAAGCTATCGGGTCGCTTCGCAACAGCATCCCGCAATGACCATCTCGATCGGCTCCGATCGGGCATCGACGTAAACCTAAGCGGCAGAGAGGATCATCCGGGCGGTTTCCTGCCCGCTCGCCAATGCCGCCTCGACTGTACCCATGTCGGGGCCGGCGTAGAGTGCTTCGCCGGAGAAGAAGATGCGACCCTCCGGTTTTGTCATCACCGACAGCGCCCGCCGGCTGCGCGGGGTGGCATAGGAATAGGCACCGCGCGCCAGTGGATCGTTGCCCCAGTTGATCGCCCGAGCGGCGACGAGATCGTGGCGCAAACGCTCTGCCGGAACCGCGAAAACCGCTTCCAGCGAGGCGAGGCCCATCTCGATCAGATCGGCCTCGGACAGGGGGGCCACGCGGTCCGCCCTGGGGCCGGCATACCAACCGGTCAACACCAGATGCGGCTGTGGGTTCTGTGTCCACCATGTCGGCACGGTGGCGTCCGACAGCAGGAACGCCATGTCGGAAAGATCGCGCGGGGTCGCGTCGGCCCACCATTTCGTCGCAAAGCGCAGCAGCAATTTGACGACATTGCCGAAACCGATATCGGCCGCGGCCGCGGCCTGCCGGCGGGCCGCCGCCGGCAGGGTAATCTCGGAAAGCAGCGGCACCGGCACGGCGAGAATCGCGCCGTCGGCGGCAAAGCACCGGCCGTCGCGGCATTGCGCCGTAAGCCGATCTCCGGCCTCGCCGAGCGCCGTCACTTCCGCGTCCAGCACGATCGTAGCGCCGTGGCGACGGCACTCGGCCGCGAGATAGTCGATCAGCGCCCCATAGCCGCCGGCGATGCGGCCGTGCTCGCCATCGTCGCGGGCGGTCCATTCCTCGCGCAACGCCAGGGTGCTGAAGCGCTGCGGATCGGCCGCGTCATAGCCCTCGACGGTCCGCGTCACCGAGCGCCGCAAATCCGCGTAGCGCGTCTCGGCAAAGTGCGTGTCGAGGAATTCGGCGATCGGCAGATCCGCCTCAACCCGCATCAGCGCCTGATAAAACCGATCGGCGTCAGGAAAGGACGGTTCGTCCGGCCGCAATATCCCGGAGCGCGCGTTCCAGCGCGTGCCGCTGCGCTTTACCAGCGCCAACCCCGCCTCGCGCATCAGCGCCCGCGTGACCGGCGCCGCGCCATGGACAAATTCCGGCCCGCCCTCCGCCGGATAGCCGAATTCCTCGACCGGCAGCGGATAGATGCGGCCACCGCAGCGCTGGCGCGCTTCGAGGATCGTCACGCGCTTGCCGGCACGCGCCAGATCGCGCCCGAGCAGCAGCCCCGCCGCGCCGGCACCGACAACCAGGAAGCTCGTCATCTGCGAAGAAATCATCACGATCTTATGTCTGGCTGCGCCCACCGAGACTCAAGCCCAGCACTCCGCGAGAGCCTTGCCGAAGCCCCCACGACTTGCCAAGCTCGATTGTGCAGCGGCAGCAACCAGGAGGAAACGCGCCATGCCCGAAACGCCGACCTTTGGCCGCTATGCCGAGATTCCTTATGAACAGATGACCCCCGAGCAGCAGGAAGCCTACCGCTTCGCCGTGGAGACCCGCGGCAAGTTGATGGGGCCTAACAAAATCTGGATACACAACCCCAAGTTGACAAAGGTCGCATCGCCATTCGGCGGGCATTTCAACCCTGGCCACTACTCGCTCACCGAACGCGAGCGCGAGATCGCGGTGATCGTCATCAACAGCAAATGGCGCTCTGCCTACCCCACTGCCGCGCATGAGCGGCGCGGCAAAGAGGTCGGCCTGTCCGCCGCCACGGTCGAGGCAATGCTGTCGGGCCTGCCGGCCTCATTCGACGACAAACGCGAGCAGGTCGTCTACGAGATGGCGGTCTGCCTGTCGAATGCTCGATGGGTGCCGCAGGGCCTCTACGACCGCGCCGTCGAGGCGCTCGGCCATGTCGGCATCACCGACGCAATCACGCTGATGGGGCACTATACCAGCGTCTCGATGACCCTCGCTTTCTACGACGTCCCCGCCGGAGCGCCGGGCCTGGAACGCTAGGCGATAAAATGTCATTGCGGGCAGCCGAAGGCGACGCGGCAATCTCGTCCCAGCGGAGCCTCCGTCGTGGGCGGTTGCCTCGCTGACGCTCGCAACGCCGACCCATGAGGATTGGCATCTGCCATGCAGCGAATGAGCAAGGGTTTTGGCGGCCGACACGCTATGCTGCGTTTTCACAGAAAATTCTGCGAGAATTGATGTCCGGCATCGTTGCAAAGCTCTGTGCGGGGCGCATCCACTACGCGTGGGTCGTGCTCGCGGTGATGTTCTCGGCGATGCTTGCCGGGGTTGGCGTTCGCGCGGCGCCGGGGGTCATGATCCTGCCGCTGGAGCGCGCCTTCGGCTGGAATGTCAGCACGATCTCCGGCGCGGTCTCGATCAATATCATCCTGATGGGCTTCACCGGACCGTTCCTGACGGGGCTGGTTCAAGTGATCGGGCTCAAACGCACGATCCTCGGCTGCATGGCGACACTGGCCAGCGCAACCGGCCTTTCGCTGTTCATGACCGCGCCGTGGCAGCTGTTCCTGACCTGGGGGCTGATGGTCGGCATCGGGTCTGGTGCCGGAGCGGTCGGGATGGCGGCGGCTGTCGCCAATCGCTGGTTCGTCAAGCGCAGCGGGCTGGCGATGGGTTTGCTCAGCGCCGCCAACGCCGCCGGTCAGCTGATCTTTCTACCGATCCTGGCGCTTCTGGCGGAACATTACGGCTGGGAGGGTGTCGCACTTACCGTGACGCTGGCGATTGCGGCAATGATCCCGGTGGTGTTCTGGCTGTTGCCGGAATACCCCGCCGATATCGGGCTTGGCCCCTACGGTGCGATTGCCGAAGCATCGCGCCCCCAGCGATCCGGCAACCCGTTTGCGATCGCGATGACGACGCTGTACCGCGCGATCGGCTCGCTCGATTTATGGCTGCTGACGGTGAGCTTTGGCATATGCGGGTTCTCGACCAACGGGCTGATCAACACGCATCTGATCGCCTACTGCTCGGATCACGGCATTCCCGAGATTACCGGCGCCAGTGTGCTCGCCATGCTCGGCGCCTTCAGCCTGATCGGGGCGACCGCCTCCGGCTATCTGTGCGACCGCTTCAACCCGCGGGTGCTGCTGTTCTGGTATTACAGCCTGCGCGGGTTGTCGCTGGTGCTGATCCCGTTCAGTGCCTTCGATCCGGTCAGCCTCTCGGTATTTTCGGTGTTCTACGGGCTCGACTGGGTGGCGACCGGGCCGGCGACCTTTGCCTTGACCAATCAGGTGTTCGGCCGGCGCGATGCGCCCATTCTCGTCTCGTGGATTTTCGCGGGACATCAGGTCGGCGGCGCCCTGGCAGCGTTCGGCGCCGGCGCGGTGCGTACGATGACCGGCGATTATCTTCTGGCATTCCTGATGAGCGGTCTGGCCTGCCTAGTCGCGTCGCTGCTGGTTTTGCGCGTGACGCGGCCCATGCTGGTGCCGGTCGCCGCCGAATAACCCGCGCCGCCACCGCTGGACGCGCGAGCCGGTTGGAAGGGGGGAGCGATGCCCGCGAAACGCGCCTATGGCATGGACCAGGAATTCTATCCCTGGTCGCCGATCGTCACCCGGCCTGTATTGTGCTGGCCGGACAATGCGCGGGTGGCGCTGGCGGTCATCGTCAATCTCGAACACTGGGATTGGGAGGTGCCGCCAGGCACGCCACTGCCGGTGACGCCGAATGGCGGCCCCGAAGGGTTGTGGACCGGCAACCAGCCGCAATTCCCCGATATCGGCGGCTGGGGCAACCACGAATACGGCAATCGTGTCGGCATCTTCCGCATCCTGGCATTGCTCGACAAGTACGGCATCACCCCGACCCTGGCGCTCGACAAGGCGGTGGCCGACAACTACCCGTTCGTGGTCAACGAAGGGCAGAAGCGCGGCGCCGAGTTCATCGCGCACGGGCTGTCGCGCCGCCGCATCATCCATATCGGCATGTCGGAGGACGAAGAGCGCAGCTATATCCGCGACTCCATCGCCGCCGTTGAGAAGGCGACCGGTGTAAAGCCGATCGGCTGGGCCGGCCCCGATTTCCAGGAGACGCCGAACACGCCCAACCTGCTCGCGGCGGAGGGCATCCGCTATGTCTGCGACTGGGGCAATGACGAACAGCCCTACAAGATGACGCCCAAAACCGGCGAGCTGTATTCGTTGGGCGTGCAGCAATATCTCGACGACAACTACATCCACCTGCACGGCCGCCGCACCATCAACGAAGTCAATCTGATGTGGCGCGAGTGGTTCGACGGGCTCTATGCCGATGGCGCCGTTACCGGCCGCATGATGGTGTTACACCTGCACCCGTGGATCATGGGCCAGCCGTGGCGGATCCGTCACCTCGACGAGGTGCTTGGCCATATCTGCGCTCATGCCGGGGTGTGGAAGGCCACCGGCGGGCAGATCATCGATTGGTTCAAGACACACTCGGGCCAGTGACACTACGGACCGACGGAGACAACAATGACACTCGCACCCGGCCGGTTCGACTACGCGCCGATCACCGATCGCCCGATCATCAGGTGGCCGAACAACGTGCGGGTCGCATTCTGGTGCGCGCCGAATATGGAGTTCTTCGAGTACCTGCCGGAAAACAGGCCGACCCAGCCGGACATTCCGCATTACGCACGGATGGATTACGGCAACCGCGTCGGCTTCTGGCGGATGCTCGATGTCTTGAGCAAACACAAGGTGCGCGCCTGCTGCTGTCTCAATCTCGAACTCCTCGATCATTTCCCCGAGATCAAGGATGCGATGGTCGCGGCGAATTGGGATTACATGGCGCACGGTCTCTACAACAGCCGGCCGATCTATGACCTGACCGAGGAGCAGGAGCGCGCCTATTGGGCCGATTTCATCCAGCACGTGCAGGAGATGACCGGCAAGCGGGTGAAGGGACGGCTCGGCGGCGGCGCCGGCTATACCGTGCATACCGACGACCTGATGGCGGAAGCCGGCTGCCTCTACCACACCTCATGGATCATCGACGACCAGCCCTGGCCGATCAAAGTGCGCGGCGGTCAGAAATTCATCTATGTGCCCTATACCGGCCAGACCAACGATGCCGGCATGCTGGCGTGGAACCGCGAGGCCGATTACTTCGCTCAGATGATCAAGGACCAGTTCGACACCCTGTACCGCGAAGGTGAAGAAAATGGCCGCGTGATGTGCCTGTCACTGCACCCGCACAATATCGGCCGCCCCAACGCCGCAAAGCACCTCGACGAAGCGCTTCGCTATATACTCGGCCACGAAGGCGTGTGGAACACCACCGCCGACGACATCGCCGAATATTACATCGCCAATTACTACGATCAGGTCACCGCCTGGATCGCGGCACGTAACCCGTAGGTAACGCTTTCGCCACCTCACTGAAATCCCGGCTGCCCGATCTGGCCGGGCGATTGCGGGACCCGCCGGAACCGGCTGACATCGTAATTCTGTGCCGCGAACCGCGCCAGCAACGCCCGGTATGTCGGATCATCAATCTCCGGTGAACGGGAGAGCACCCAGCCGTACTCGCGCCCAGGATACCCCACCAGCGCGAAACGGTAGTCGGGATCGACGTAGAGGATCGGATACGACAGGAAGACCGGCCAGAACGGCGACTCGCGCCACAACGCGCCACGCTGGTCCGGCACCACATAGCCGTTCATCGTGAACGCACCATAAGGGGTCGTGAAGGTGTCACGTCCCCAGTAGACATCGCGTACCGCGCCATTCTGAAAGCTGACATCGAAAAAACTGCCGACTTTGCCGCGCTCCGCAAAATACGGGATGTTAGCGATGATGTACCAGCGGCCCGAGTAGCGCTGCAGATCGACCGACGGCGCCAGTGTCAACGGGGGGCCGGCGTCAACGCAGCCCGCGAGGAGCGCTCCCGCGAGCGCCAGTGCGCCCACGGCGCGCAATCCCGCGAGCGCGAGCGTCACGTGTAGCCCGGCGCCAGCCGGTAGGCGCCATTGCGTTGGGTATTGGCGACCGACATCACCACTTCCTCGGTCGGATAGCCGTTATGTTCCTGCGGGGTGAAGGTGTAGTCGCCGAACAGGCCGGGATAGGCATGCTGTTTGTTCAGCCAATCAATGATCGCCTTGTGCTCGGTCGAGCCGGTTTCCGTCACCGCCGTGGCGATCAGGTCGACGGCGTCGACGGCGTCGGCGACCCACCACAGCACCGAGTCCGACAGCTCGATCTTGCCCTGGATGCGATCCATGAATTCCTGCATGCGCGGCGGCAATTTGCCGTTGGGGTCGTAGCTGCAGCTGCGATAGCCGACACAGAACACATCCTCCCAATCCCCCGGTGCGGCCACCAGCTTGCCGACTTCCCCGGTGCCGAGCGCCGGGTGCCCGATGATCGGCACCTTCCAGCCGATTGCGGATCGCGCGCTCATCAGACGTGCATTAAGCCCGGTCGTCACGCTCCAGATGACCAGCGCCTTGGCCCCGGCCTCGCGCGCGTGCAAGAGGTTTGGCGTCACCCCCGATTGATTGGTGTCGATGACCTCCTGATACACCACATTGGCACCATCCTTCTTGAAGCTCGCGACGCTGTCCTTGACGGCGCTGGTGCCATAGCCGGTGGCGTCGCCGAGAATGGCGACATCCGTGAGCTTCAGGATCTTCAGGGTGTAATTGCGCACCGCATCGTCCCACTGGATGTTCGACGGGGCGAGGCGGAACGCGTTGGGGTATTTGTCCGTGTCGATCAGCGAGTTGACGACGCAGGGATGCAGGTTCGGCATCGTCTGCCGCGCCATGATCGGCGTCGTCGCCAGCGACTCGCCGGAATTGCCCGGGCCCCAGATCGCATTCACGTTCTGGCGCGAAATCAGCTCCTGCGTGGCGTTGACCGCCTTGGTGGGGTCGCCCTGGGTATCGCGCTCGATGACCTCGATCTTGCGCGCCTTGGCGTCGGCATTGTGCTGCTCGACGGCCCATCGCATGCCGCGCTGAAACCCGACGCCCGGCGCTGCTAGCGGTCCCGTGACGGAGCCGAGCCAGCCGATGCGGATCGGGTCCGTCTCAGCGATCGCGGGCGTCACCAGCCGCGGCGCCAGCGCGATGCCCAATGCCCCCGCCGCGCCTTGTGCAAAGCGTCGCCTCGTGATCCCCATCGTTTCCCCCTTGATACGGTACCTCTTGCACCATACGGGTCACGATACAGCGCCGCGGTTACCGCACAAGCGCGGCCGCGTGGCCATGCTCGGTTGGCAGGCCCTCGGAGCATGGTCTGGAAATCGACGGCTCGGTATGCCACGTTGAGGCGGAATAAATCGGAGGTGTGCAATGAGCCCACTCGATGTCGCCGACAATCAGGCAGGGGCAGAGGGAGAGAAAGCGTCGGTTTACGTACCGCCGCTCCAGCGCACGGCGGGGCAGCCGGAGCCGATCGCGGCACATGGCGGCCTGTCCTACATGGCGTTCGAGGTCGACGGTGATGCCGGAACCAACGAAGCGCTGAAGGACGCGCTCGCCGAGATCGCCACAGGCGAAAGCGAACGCGTCATCGAGATGATCGCCAAGGCACCGTCCGGCCCGATCCAGACGAAGTGGGGCGTGGCGTTCCGCGAGTATGATGACTGCGTCAAGTACATCCGTCAGTCGAACAGCATCAAGGCGCCGGAAGGCGGCTTGGCATTGCCGCTGCCCTACACCGTGCATGAGCGGCCGAGCTATTCCGTGGTGCCGTCCAACTCGGTCTGGCATGACCCGGAGCGCACAGAAATGGCGGCGATCCTGCGCACGGCCGAGGAGGGTAACCGGCGGCGCGATCTCTATTTTCCGCAGGTCATGCGCGATGCCAGGCGCATCGGCGAATACTACCCGGGCCTCTCGCCCAATAGCCCGGAATGCATGGACAAGCTGGGCCTGTCATTGGCGCACCTCGAGTCCAAATGCGAAAACATCTATGATTCAGAGGAAGTGCGGCGGGTGTTCTATCCGGAGATCGAGAAATTGCTGCTCGATTTCTTCCCCGATGCGACCGATGCGCTGGTCTACAATCACGATGTCTTTGACAAGGACTATCAGGGCGATCGCACCGAAGACCAGGACAGCAAGAACCCTGGGGTGAACGCGCGCTACGCCAATCTTGTGCACAACGACCTGAACGACAATAGCGGCCGCGTGCGCTGCCGCGAATTGCTGACCCGGAACCTGCGCAATTTCGGCCGGCAGCAGAACTACACCGAGGCCGAAGCCGACAAAAAGATGTCGCGGCGGTTCATGTCGATCAACCTCGCCAAGCCGATCGAGACGATCCAGCAATTCCCGTTCGTGCTCTGCGCGTGGCCGTCCTTTGCCGACCAACCCTACATCAACAACTACCGCATCTATGACGACCGTGTCGGCGAGACCACTCGCTTCACCTATCGGCCGAACCACGAGTGGTATTGGATTCCGCGGCAGCAGCCGACCGAGGTCTCGATGCTCAAATGCTACGACTCGGTGACGGACGGCTCGGTGTCGCGCTGGTCGTTCCATACGGCATGCATCGACCCGACCGTGTCGCTCGACGCTCCCTGCCGCAAGAACGTCGTCGTACGATCCTATGTTTTTTTCTGAGCCTACGCCTTTTTCCGGGCCTATGCCTTTTTCTGAAGAGGAGAGAACAGAATGTTCAGCCACATTATGATCGGCAGTAACGACATCGCTCGATCAAAGAAATTCTACGATGCGCTGTTTACCGCGATGGGCGCTCAACCGGCCACCGAGGACGCAAGGGGCCGCCTCGCCTACTCGCATAACGGCGGCCGCTTCATGGTATCGAAGCCGATCGACGGGAAGCCGGCCTGTAACGCCAATGGCGGCACGATCGGGTTTTCGATGAAGGACGCGGCTCAGGCAGAGGCGTGGCACAAGGCTGGCGTCGCGAATGGTGGCACCTCGATCGAGGATCCGCCGGGCGTGCGCGCCAATGGCGCTTTCCTCGCCTATCTGCGTGATCCCGACGGCAATAAGCTGGTTGGTGTGGCCCGTCCGTGAGCTGATTTCCGACGCGCTTAACGCCGAAGGCCGCCCGATGGCGGCCTTCTTTTTTATCGGCACGTATTCAACGGGTTACTGCACTTTTGCCGGCGACGGCTCCGCCACGCAAAGCACCGGCGGCGATATTGCCCCATTGCACGGTATGGCCTTCCGGCAACGGCCGTGTGAACGGGGCCGACAGCCAGATGCGCATCAAGACGCGATGCGCGCCCGCGGCCGGATCGTCGGTGAAGCTGGTGCGGCCATGATAGGTGACGTGCTGGTTCATGAACTGGATGTCGCCCGGCTCGAACGGCATCTGCAGGCACACTTCCTCACCAATCGCATGCAATAGATCCATCGCCTCGGTCTGTGCCGGGGTGAGGCGCGGCACGCTCGCGATTTCCTGCGCCTGACTGATATAGGTGCGGGAATACTGGCTGGTGAAGCTGCCGTCGGGCCCCCGCGCGAAAACCGGCATCGGGAAGGTGCGGTCGTCGCGCTCGCTATCGCCCTCCTCGTCATAGGGCCGCATGCGCCAGTAGGGCTCGTAGAGCACGCGCAGCAGATCGGGGCGGCGGCGCGCAATCTCATTGTGGATCGTGACGCTCGAGACGACCTTGGAGAGCCCGCCGGCGATGCCATTGCTGGCGCAGAGCAGGCAGATGATATCGGTCTTATCGGTGTGGAAACGCAGCGGGCCGGTCGAGCGCGCGATGGTGCGGGCCGATTTGAGCGGGCCGGGACCGTCATAGGTCAATGCCGCGCCGGTGCCGGTCTCGTCTTTGACCTCGCCGAGGATTTCGCCAGCCGCAGTCTGATACATCGGCGTCCCGAGATTGACGCACAACCCCCAGAACAAACGCTGCAGCCGCTCGCGCGGCAGGCGGTCCACCGGGATGCCGCTGAGCCTCGCCACCCCCGGGCCACGTTCCAGCCGGTCGGCGAGCCACTGCAAGGCCGGCCGCAATTCCGGTACGGGGAATTCGTCGGCGGCGAAGCCGGTTGGGTCGACACCTCGCGCC
>Ga0213875_10001944_pt1 | contig 12782 bp, 8 predicted proteins | sample BarmaccomBMRX_R8_FD_160105 | JGI IMG/M metagenome (GOLD analysis project Ga0213875, IMG submission 160105) | Root-associated microbial communities from Barbacenia macrantha in rupestrian grasslands, the National Park of Serra do Cipo, Brazil - RX_R8 | ecosystem: Host-associated > Plants > Roots... | reverse complement strand
GGCCGGTGGGGCCGGTGGGGTTTATGTGTTCGATGGGGTTGATGTGTTCGATGGGGTTGATGTGTGCGATGGGGTTGGTGTGTGCGATGGCGTTGGTGTGCGCGGTGAGGTTGGCGTACGCGGTGGGGTTGGCATGTGCGGTGGGGGTCTTGAGGGTGGTGGGAGGTGGGGTGAGGACGCGGGTGACGGCGGATCGGAGGCCGGCCGCTACCTGGTCGGGGTGGGCGGGTCGCGTGATCGGTTCTCCGGCGCGGAGGAGCACCGCGCCGTAGGGGTCGATGCACTCGGCGATGATGCCTTCGGGGGCGATGCTGACGGCCAGGGCCACCCCCACCTCGGGGGCCAGGGCGTAGTAGGTGCCGACCCGCCCGCGGCCGCGGCCGCCGGGGGTGCGGTGGCCGGTGTCGGCGACCAGGCCGGCCGTGACCAGGCGGCGGACGCTTTCGCCGGCGGTGGGCTTGGAGACCCCGGTCGCGGTGGCCAATTCGGCCCGGGTGAGCTGGCCCTCGCGCATCAGCGCGCGCAGCACGTGCTCGTCGGTGAGGGAGCGTAGCAAGTCCTGCGACGGCTTGGCCGGTTCCACGCCTCGATTCTAGACAGGGGTCTTGACTAGAAACGCGAGGCGGCTTAACTTTTTAAAAATAAAGGGCTTTACTAGAAGGAGTTTCCGGATGAACGACCTGCCACCTGCGCTGCCGCATTGGGAGCAGACCCCCGCCGACCTGCCGGTCGCGATCAAGGAGATCAAGGCGGCGTTGCGGGAGCGGATCGCGGCCTCCGGCCGCACCGTCGAGGAGGTCGTCGCGGTGCTGGAACGCCAGCTGACGGCCGAGGTCGAGGAGATCGAGGCCGCCCGCGACCGGGGCGAGCCGGTCTGGCCGGTCATCGACTACGCCGACATCGCGGCGGGCACGGTCGACCCGGCCGCCGTCGATCAGCTGCGGCGGCGCGGCTGTGCGGTGGTGCGCGGGCAGTTCGAGCACGACCGGGCCCGGGAGTGGGACCGCGAGCTGGTGGACTACGTCGACCGGAACGGCTTTTTCGATCAGTACCGAGGTCCCGGCGACGACTTCTTCGCCAGCGTCGGTTCCAAGCCCGAGATCTATCCCATCTACTGGTCGCGGCCGCAGATGGAGGCCCGGCAGAGCGACGAGATGGCGCAGGTGCAGGCGTTCCTGAACGGGCTGTGGCGGCACGAGTCGGACGGCGTGCAGTGGTTCGACCCGGGCCGCGACTCGCTCTACCCCGACCGGATCCGGCGGCGGCCGCCCGGCGCCAGCTCGGCCGGGCTGGGCAGCCACCTCGACCCGGGCACGCTCGATCTATGGATGACCCGGGAGTACCAGCGGGCGTTCCGGCACCTGTTCGACGGCTCGGTCGAGCGGTACGACCCGTGGGATGCCGCCCACCGGACGACCGGGCCGCAGTATCCCGGCACCACCATGTGCTCGGTGTTCCGGACGTTCCAGGGCTGGACGGCGCTGTCCGACATGGCGCCCGACCAGGGCGTACTGCACACGGTCCCGATCCCCGGGGCGATGGCTTACCTGATGCTGCGGCCGCTGCTGGCGGACGTGCCCGACGACGACATGTGCGGGGTCACCATCAACCGGACGTTCCCGGTCACCGAGCGGTGGCACCCGCTGCTGCGGCGGGCGCTGACCGGCATCCCGGCGGTGCGGGCGGGCGACTCGGTGTGGTGGCACTGCGACCTCATCCACAGCGTCGCCCCGGTCGAGGACCAGCAGGGCTGGGGCAACGTGATGTACATCCCGGCCGCGCCCTGGTGCCCGCGCAACGAGCGTTACGCGGCCCGGGTGCGCGAGGCGTTCGCCAGCGGGTCGAGCCCGGACGACTTCCCGGCCGAGCACTACGAGCGCGCCTGGGCCGATCGTTTCGGGGCCGACGACCTGAACGAGACCGGGCGGCGGGGCCTGGGGCTGGCCTGAACCCGGCGTCGTAACCTGGGTGCGTGTCTGAGCCGGAGCCGGAGCTGGTCGAGTTCGCGACCAAGGTGTTCAACCTGGCCCGGGCCGGCGACACCGCCGCCGTCGCCGCCTACGTGGACGCGGGCGTGCCGGTCAACCTGAGCAACGACAGCGGCGACAGCCTGCTGATGCTGGCCGCCTACCACGGCCACCCGGACACCGTGCGGGCGCTGCTGGAACGCGGGGCCGACCCCGGGCAGGCCAACGACCGCGGCCAGACCCCGCTGGCGGGCGCGGTGTTCAAGCACGAACCGGAGATCGTCCGCGCCCTGCTCGACGCGGGCGCCGACCCCACCACGGGCCAGCCGAGCGCGGCCGCCACCGCCGCCATGTTCGGCAATCAGGACTTCCTGGCCTGGTTCGCCGAAGGCGACTCGGCCGGCTGACGCAGCGAGGACGCGGCCCGGCTAGCGTGGGGGCGAGGAGGCTCAGTTGAACTCACCGCTGTCGTCGCTCGGCGTCGAGCTGCCGGTGCTGGCCGCGCCGATGGCCGGCGGCGGCTCGACCCCGGCTCTGGTGACCGCGGCCGCCCGGGCCGGCAGCCTCGGCTTCCTGGCGGCCGGGTACAAGACCGCGGGCCAGCTGGCCGAGCAGATCGCCGCCGTCCGCGCGGCGGGCGGGACGTTCGGGGTGAACGTGTTCGTGCCCAATCCGGTGCCGGTCGACCGGCGGGCGTTCGCCCGCTACGCGGCTGCCCTGCAGGCCGAGGCCGACGGCTACGACCTGCGGCTGACCGGGCAAGAGCCGGTCGAGGACGACGACGCCTGGCGGGACAAGCTGGATCTGCTGCTGGCCGAGCCGGTACCGGTCGCCGGGTTCACGTTCGGCTTGCCCGAGCCGTCCGTGTTCCGGGCGTTCAAGCAGGCGGGGACGCTGACCGTGCAGACCGTCACCTCGCCGGCCGAGGCCCGCGCGGCCGCCGAAGCCGGAGCCGACCTGCTGGCCGTGCAGGGGCTGGCCGCAGGCGGGCACTCGGGGACCTGGACGCCGGAGCGGATCCCCGACCCGGTGGCGTTGCCGGACCTGGTGCGGGCGGTCCGGGCCGCCACCGGCTTGCCGATCATCGCCGCCGGCGGCCTGTCCACCCCGGGCGAGGTGGCGCAGGCGGTGCAGGCCGGGGCGGTCGCGGTCCTGGCCGGGACCGCGCTGCTGCGCAGCGACGAGAGCGGCGCCTCAGCCGTGCACCAAGCCGCGCTGGCCGCCCCGGACCGGGGTGATCCGGTGCTGACCAGGGCGTTCACCGGGCGGCCGGCCCGCGGGCTGCCCAATACGTTCATCGAGAAGTACGGGCCGATCGCGCCGTCCGGCTACCCGGCCCTGCACCACCTGACCAGCCCGCTGCGCAAGGCGGCGGCCGCCGCCGGTCACCCGGAGCTGGTGCACCTGTGGGCGGGCACCGGCTACCGGAACACCCGGCCGGGGCCCGCCGCCGACATTCTGACCGCCCTGGCCAGCGGCAGCTGACGGCCGCCAAGCCAGACCAGACCTCACGAACCGGCTGGCCCGGGCGTCTACCCGGTGAGAGTGAGGAGGTGCCACCGATGTCTACTCGGCACACCATCGTGGAGACGCCGATCGGGCCGCTGACCTTGGTCCGCGACGATGACGGGATCACCGGCGTGTACTACCCGCACCACTGGACCCGGCCCGACCCGGCCACGTTCGGGCCACGGGTGGAGGCAGCTGATGATCGCGGCTTCGACGGCATCGCCGCCCAGCTGGGCGAGTACTTCGCGGGCGAGCGCCGGGAGTTCGAGCTGCCGCTGACCCCGCACGGCGACGAGGGCGCCCAGCGGGTGTGGAAGCTGCTGGCCGAGATCCCCCACGGCCGGACCACCACCTACGGCGAGCTGGCCCGGCGGGTCGGCGGCGACGTCACCGCCCAGGAGATCGGGGGCTTCGTGGGGGCCAACCCGCTGTCGATCCTCATCCCCTGCCACCGGGTGGTCGGCGCCAACGGCAAGCTGACCGGTTACGCGGGCGGCCTCAAGCGCAAGCAGCGGCTGCTGGAGCTGGAGGGAGCCCGCGGGCTTGTGGTGAGCCCGCGGCCCTTAGCCGCCCACCAGCTCGGACAGGAACTCCGGGAGCCGGCCGGTGCCGAAGTCGTAGTACCGGGCCCAGGCGGGCCGGACCGAGATCCGGGCCATCTGCGGGTAGGTCTTGCGCACGTTGGCCTCGAACTCCTGGCGGGCAGCCTCATCCGGAATGCCCTTGAACGAGGCCTTCAGGTACTCGTCGGGGATGCCGTCGACCACGTCGATCTCGGCGGTACCTCGGACCTGCAGGGCCCGCGCATCGTTGGTGTCGATGCTGAGCGCGACCGGCGGGCGGGCTCGCAACGCCCTGACCTTGGGTGCGGTGGTGGCCGTGCACATCACGATCTCGTCTCCAGTCCACCAGAACCCGATCGGGACGACTCGCGGCGTCCCGTCGGTCCCGCTGTAGGCGAGCCGGGCCAGCGATTGCGTGCGCAGCAGGTCCTGGGCGCCGGGTTGGTTGAGCTCCTGGGCGGTCTGGTCTCCGTTTCCAGTCATGATCCCGAGGCTAACCCGGGGGTCTGACGCCGGGCCGCCGGCCGGTTCGCGCGGGCCCGCCGGGGCAGTACCGGACCCGCGCGCGGGGTGGACCTGAGGGTTTGGGCAGCGGAGTCAGTCAATAGCGCTGAGTTCGCTGCCCACATCGGAGGTGGCCACCCAGCTCGGGAGGCTAGGCCGGGACCGGCTCGGCCCGGGTGGCGGCCCGCAGCGCCAGCAGGCCGGCGGTGATGCCGGCCAGGGCGGCGATCCCGATGATGACGAACGCGGCCGCCAGGCGCCCGCCGCCGAGGCCGGGGCTGAGGACCGAGCCGAGGATCGACACCGCGATCAGGGCGCCCGATTGGCGGGTGGTGTTCTGCAGACCAGAGCCGAGGCCGGACTGGGCGGGGGGCACGCTCGCCATCAGCAGCGAGGTCAGCGCCGAGAACGCGATCGTGCTGGCCGCCCCGGTCAGCAGCAGGCCGGCGGCGGCGACCGCGTAGCTGGTGTGAGGGCCGAGCCAGCCGAGGGTGGCGGTGCCGGCCGCGCACAGGGTGAAGCCGGCCAGCAGCAGCGGGGGGTGGCCGTAGCGGCGGGCCAGCGGCCGGTACAGCAGCAGCGGGCCGATCGCGCTGCCCGCCGTCAGCGGCAGTAGCGCCAGGCCGGCCGCGGCCGGGGACTGGCCGCGCAGCTGCTGGAAGTACAGCGAGGTGACGAACAGGGTGCCGTAGAACGCGAACCCCATCAGGCCGGCGCTGGCGATGGCGACCGTGCGGGTCCGGTCGGCCAGGAACGAGGGTGGCACCAGCGGGTGAGCGGCGCGGCGTTCCCGCCAGCGGAAGCCCGCGGCGGCGGCGATCGCCCCGGCCAGCGCGGCGAGGGTGGCGGGGTCGGCCCAGCCGGCCGACCCGCCCAGGATCAGGGCGGCGGTCAGCAGGCCGAGGGCGGCGACCGCGGCCACCTGGCCGGGGTGGTCGAGCGGGGCGGCCCGGCGCGAGGTCTCGGTCACGGTGGCCGGACGTGAGGTCCCGGTCACGGCGGCCCGGCGCGGGGTCTCGCCGACGGCGGCCGGGCGTGAGGTCCCGGTCACGGCGGCCGGGCGCGGGGTCTCGGTCACGCTGGCCGCGATCAGGGCGATGCTGATCACGCCGATCGGCAGGTTGATCAGGAAAATGCTGCGCCAGCCGAACGCCCCGATCAGGGCGCCGCCGGTCAGCGGGCCGAGCGCGACCGCCACCGCCCCGGCCGCGACCCAGGTCACCGCGGCCCGGGCCTGGCCGGCGGCGGCCGGGAACAGGTGCGGGATCATGGCCAGGGTGGCCGGCAGCAGCGCGGCCGCCCCGATCCCCTGCACCGCCCGGGCGGCGATCAGCGCCCCCGGGTCGGGGGCGGCCGCGCAGGCGGCCGAGGCCAGCGTGAACAGCGCGATCCCGCCCAGCAGCATGCGCCGCAGCCCGAGCCGGTCCCCCAGCGCCCCCGCCGTCAGCAGCAGCGCCGCCAGCGGCAGCGTGTAGGCGTCGAGCACCCACTGGGCGCCCGCCATCGAGCTGCCGAGCCCGCTGCGGATGGCCGGGACCGCCACGTTGAGCACGCTGGCGTCGAGGATGATCGCGCAGTAGGCCAGGCAGATCGCGAAGAATCCGAGCCGGGGCCGACCCGCCGCCCGCGCTGGTACCGCATTTTCGACCATGGAAAGATCTTAAATAGTGAGACACTGTGACCGTTATCTGATACCGCGAAGGTACTCCGGCCGGGCGCCCGGCGGCCAGCGAATTCCCGGAGGCTGAGACGGGCAGAGACCCGGGCCGCGGTGGGCGGCCCGGGTCTCCGGCTGGGCGGGCGGTGCGGCCGGGGTCAGGTGGTGACCAGGCCGCTGGCCAGGGGGGTGGTGACCGGGGTGCCGTCGCCGGCCGGGACGACCGCCGAGTAGAGCGCGGTCCAGCAGCCGGGGCAGCTGAACTGGCGGAACACCACCGGGGCGTCGACGTAGTCAGCGGCGTTGGCGATGATCTGGGGGCCGGCCTCGGTGGGCGGCCCCTCGTGGACGGCGGTGACCAGGGCGGCGCCGGGAGCGGCGTCGCCGAGGATCTCGCCGCAGTGGCGGCAGGCGACCAGGGCGCCGCCGCCCGAGCCATCATCGGGGCCGGTGACCTGGACCAGGTTGTCGTCCAGGCGGCGGGCGGCGGTCAGGTCGGCCCGGCCGCGGCGGTCGCCGGTGAGCCGGGAGCGGGCCTGGCGATCGGCCCGCAGCCGGTCGCGCTCGCCGGCCGTGGCCGCGTCGTCGACGACCGGACCGTCGGGACCGTCGGCCAGCACCACGCCGTAAACGCCGCGGGCGCCGTCAACGGTGACCTTCTGCTCGCGGACGTCGGCGACGACCGCGGCCGGGTCGCGGGTCAGCGGGTCGCCGTAACCGCCGCCGCCCTGCCAGGTCATGGCGAACACCTCGCCGGGGGCCAGGTAGGTGGAGGCGTAGTTCTGGCCCGGTTCGAGGGTGTCGCTGACCTCGCTGAGGTCGGCGGGCAGCTGGCCGGCCGCCAGCAGGTCGGCCACCCGGCTCTGGCGGGCGATCACATCCAGGCCGGTGTTGCCGGGCAGGCCACCGGCCAGCCCCGCGTTCTGGGCCACCGCCTTGCCGGCCGAGGCGAGGATCAGCCCCATCGGCACGCTGGTGCCGTGGGCGGTGATCGCGACCGAGGCGCCGACCCCGCCCCGGTGGCGGCCGGGGCCGCCGCTGTCCGGCTCCTCCCGCCGCCACAGGGTGAGGACCGGGTAGAGGAACTCGGTCATCTCCACGTCCGGGACCCGGCCCATCGGGATGCAGAACAGCCCGCCGGTGTCGAGCCCGTCGGCGTGCGGGCGGGCGCCGTAGCCGCCCGCCATCGGCTCCATGATGATGTTGAGGAACGGCACCGGCTGCGGACCGCGCTGGTCGAGGCCGGCGATGATCGCCGTGTCCCAGGTCCCGCAGCAGGTGGCCTGGACGTTCTGGCCGAGCTCGAACGACTGGTCGAGCATCTGCGACAGGCACTCGGCGATCAGGCTGCCGGTCAGCCAGGCCGGCCCGATCGGGCCCCGGCTGACCGCGGCCGGGAACGTCGCGTTGTTGAGCGTGCCCTCCTCGGTGATCAGGTCGAAGCAGCGCATCAGGCCGCCCGCCGACCAGGGGATGTCGCTGGCCAGGATGGGCAGCAGGGCCAGCATGACCCCGCCCCGCAGGCCCGCGTAGGTGCAGTTGATCACGCCGGCCTGGGGGTCGGTGCCGGTGAAGTCGAACGTCAGCCGGTCGCCGGCCTTGGTCGTGGTGACGGTGATCTTGTGCAGGCCGCGGTCGCCCTCGTGCGACTGGTCCTGGTAGCCGGTGGCCGACCAGGAGCCGTCGGGCAGGCTCGACAGCTTGCCCCGCAGCCGGGACTCGGCGTCGTTCATCATCCGCTTCATCACGGCCTTGACCGTGTCCGCCCCGTACTGGTCGATGAGGGCACCGATGCGCTCGCGGCCGACGTTGTTGGCGCCGATCTTGGCCCGCAGGTCCAGCGCGATCAGCATCGGCACCCGCGAGCGGCGGACCCACAGGTCGGCCACGTCGCGCTGCAGCTGGCCGTCGCGGACGACCTTGACCGGCGGGGTCGGCAGCGACTCGGCGAACACGTCCTGGGCGGCCGGCGAGAACGAGCCGAGCCCGGTCCCGCCCAGATCGGGCTGGTGGGCCACCGCGCTGGTCCAGGCGAACAGCTTCCCGTCGTGGAACACCGGCTGGTAGACGATCACGTCGTTCTGGTGCAGGCCGCCGCCGACCCAGGGGTCGTTGCACAGGAACATGTCACCCTCGGCGATGCCGGGGTTGGCGGCCCGGTTGCGCAGCGTCCAGTAGATGGCGAGGTCGACCGCGCCCACCAGCATGGTGTTGTAGAGGCCGACCTGGACCTCCTGGCCGAGCTCGTCGCACAGCGCGAAGTCGAAGTCGTTGGCGTCGGTCACGATCGGCGAGCCCGACATGCGCTTGAGCGCCTCGCCCATCTCGTCGGTGACCGACCACAGCCGGTGCCGGATGACCTCGTAGGTGAGCGGGTCGAGGTCGTCGATCAGGTCCTGGCTGACGGTGTGGGTGGCCAGCGCCGACGGCAGCGAGCGGCGCAGCTCCTCGGGGTCGACGGGACGGCTCGAGAACGCCTCGGAGCCGGCGATGGGCATGGTCACGACGCGCTCCCAGTGGTGGTGGCCTGGATGGACAGGTTGCCGAGGGTGTCGACGGTGCCGGTGGTGCCGCCGGGAACCACGACCGTGGTGGTCGGCACCTCGACGATGGCCGGGCCGGTCAGCCGGTGCCCGGCCCGCAGTTTCCGGTAGTCGTAGACCGGGGTGTCCACGTAGCCGCGGCTGGCGTCCAGGCAGACCGGGCGGGTGCCCGCCTGCGCCTCGGCCGGGTCCGGCGACGACGCGGTCCCGATCGCGGGCAGGGCCGGGGAGAACGGCAGCACCCCGATGCCGCGGACCCGGAACGTGATGGCCTGGATGCCGGCCTCCCGGAAGCCGGTGTCGGCCCCGTACAGCTCGGCGTAGCGGTGCTCGAAGGCGGCCGCGGCGGCCTCGATGGCGGCCATGTCGAGCGGCCCGCCGGCCACCGGGGCGGTGACCTCGGCCAGCTGCATGGTGTAGCGCATGTCGATCTCGCGGTGCAGCTGGACCTGCTCGAACCGGACCCCCTGGCGGTCCAGGCCCTCGCGGACCAGCTTCTCCAGCTCGGTGAAGTTGCTCATCGCCCGGGCCGGGTCGAACGGGACGATGGTGGGGTCGGACAGCTCGGCCGACACCGCGATGTCGGAGGAGGCCAGCCCGAAGGCGGAGAACGCGGAGGCGACCGGGCCGAGCGGGACGATCACCTCGCCCACCCCGACCTCGGCCGCGTACTGGGCGCAGTGGGCCGGGCCGGCCCCGCCGAAGGCGTAGAGCACGAAGTCGCGGGGGTCGTGCCCGGCCTCGACCACGGTCTTGCGCAGCAGGTCGCCGGTCTGGGCGTTCTGGACCGCATAGATCGCGGCCGCCGCCTGCTCGACGGTCAGCCCCAGCGGCTTGGCCACCTGGCTCTCGATCGCCTGCCGGGCCAGGTCGGCCGACAGCGGCTTGCGCCCGCCCAGCAGCCCGCGCTCGGGCAGGATGCCGAGCACCAGGTTGGCGTCGGTGTTGGTGGGCTCGGTGCCGCCGTTGCCGTAACAGGCGGGGCCGGGCACCGCCCCGGCGCTGCGCGGGCCGACCCGCAGGTTGCCGCCGTTGTCGAGCCAGGCGATGGCGCCGCCGCCGGAGCCGATCGCGTGCACGCGGAGCGTCGGCACGTTGATCGGGTGGTGGTTGATCACGGTGGTGGTGTCGCGGACCGGCTCGCCGTCCACGATCAGGCCGGCCAGGAAGGTGGTGCCGCCGACGTCGGTGGAGACGATGTTGCGGTGGCCGAGCTGGCGGCCGAGCGCCACCGACCCGATCACGCCGCCGGTCAGCACCGAGCCGATCGTGCTGATGGCGGCGGCCGGGGCCTCCGAGGCGGCCACCGCACCGCCGTTGCTCTGCATGACCAGCAGCGGGCCGGACAGCTGGCTGGCCCGCAGCGCGTCCTCGAGCGTGCTCAGGTAGTCGCGCAGTCCCGGGCCGATCTGGGTGCTCATGATCGTGGTGGCGTTCCGCGCGAACTCGCGGATCCGGGGGCTGACCTCGCTGGACAGAGCGACGAAGACGTCCGGGTCCTGCTCGGCGATCAGCTCGCGTAGCCGCCGCTCGTGCACCGGGTTGCGGAACGACCACAGCAGCGAGACCGCGATGGCCCGGACCCCGTCGTCGAGCAGCGCCCGGATGGCCACCCGGGCGGCGTCCTCGTCGAGGGCGACGACCACGTGGCCGTCCCGGTCGACCCGCTCGGTGACCTCGAGCGCGTGCCGCTTGGGGAGCAGGCCGTGGCCCTTGCTCTGGCCGAGCACGTTCTGCAGCTCGTCGGCCGAGCGGCCCAGGTAGCGGCCCTCCACGTTCATGATGAAGATCGAGTCGCGGTGGCCCTTGGTGGTGAGGAACCCGACCGGCGGGACGTTCCCGGTGACCAGGGCGTTCAGCGAGGAGGTGGTGCCGTGGGCGATGTGGTGGGTGTCGGCCAGCATGTCCGCCAGCGGGACCCCGAGCTGCTCGGCCAGCAGGCTCAGCGCGTCGAGGACGCCGCGCGAGTAGTCCGGCGGGGTGGACGGGGACTTCGCCGCCAGTACGGTCCCGGCGTCGTCGTCCAGTACGGCGTCGGTGAACGTGCCGCCCACGTCCACGCCGATGACATAGGCCATGGCACTCGCTCCTTTACGTAGCACTCCAGGACCGTTAGATTGACGTTAGCGTAGACTATTCTACGGTTGCGACGGATCGTCAATAGCCGGCCTGGAGGTGCGGGGATGGAACTACGGCGAGCCGCGGTGCTCGGCGGCGGACCCGGCGGGCTCTACGCCGCCCGGCTGCTCAAGCTCGCCCGTCCGGCCTGCGACGTCGTGGTGTACGAGCAGGGCGAGCCGGGCCGCACGTTCGGCTTCGGGGTCGGGCTGGCGGCGGGCACTCAGCGTAACCTGGCCGCCGCGGACCCCGACACGCTGCGTGACATCGTGGCGGCCGGCTACCGGCACGACATGACCTTGCGGGCGGGCGGCCGGACGGTCCGGGTCCACAACGACCGGCTGGTCGGTATCGCCCGGACCGAACTGCTGGCCATCTTGCAGCGCTATACGGAAAAGGCTGGCGTGCGGCTGGAGTTCGGCACCCGGCCGCGGGCGGCCGACCTGGAGGCGGACATCGTCATCGCCGCCGACGGGATCAGCAGCAGCACCCGCGATGACGGCGACTTCGGCACCAGCATCGAGACCGGGCGCGGCCTCTACCTGTGGTGCGGGGCCGGCTTCGCGCTCGACGACGCGGTGTTCGCGCCGGCCGAGACCGAGTACGGGCCGTTCGTCACCCACGCCTATCCCTGCGCCGAGGGGCTGAGCACGTTCCTGATCGAGACCGACGAGGCGACCTGGCGGCGGGCCGGGTTCGACGTCAGTACCGGACAGACGGCGGGTGACGCCTCCGACCTGGTGGCGCTGCACTACCTGGAGCAGGCGTTCGCGGAGACGCTGCGCGGGCACCCGCTGATCGGCAACCGGACCCGGTGGACGCGGTTCCGCACCGTGCGCTGCCGGCGCTGGTCGGCGGGCCGGACGGTGCTGCTGGGCGACGCCGCTCACACCGCCCACTTCTCCATCGGATCGGGCACCAAGCTGGCCATGGAGGACGCGATCGGGCTGGTCGAGGCGCTCGGGGCCGAGGACGACACGGCGGCGGCCTTGGCCCGCTACGAGGCGAACCGGCGGCCCGCCGTCGAGCGGATGCAGGAGCTGGCCCGGCGCAGCCAGCTGTGGTGGGAGTCGTTCCCGGGGCGGTTGTCGCTGCCGGCCGAAAGGCTGATGGTGGCGTACATGACCCGGGCCGGGAACGTGGCGCTGGACCGGTTCGCGGCGACCAACCCTGATGTGGTGGGAGAGGCTCTGGGGCAGTACGAGGATGCCGGGGCTGGTGGTACTGGAGAGGTTGTGGGTGAGGCTGGTGCGCTCGATGGGGCTGGGCGGTCGAGGAGGGCCCGGGGAGCTGGCGCTGGGACTGGTGTGACTGGGGAGGTTGCTGTCGGGACCGGTGGGACTCCGGGAGGGCCTGGGGACATCACTACCTGGGTGCTCAGCCGATCCCTTGAGTACGCCGGCCGGACGTTTCCGTCGCGGGTGCTCGACGGCCCGGGACGGGTGACCCTGCACACGATCAGCGACGTGGTCAGCGATCCGTGGGACGAGAGCGGGGACGCCGTGGTGGCCGCGGCCCGGCGAGCCCGGGCGGCGGGAGCCGGGGGGTTCCGGTTCAGGGGGCCGCCGGACCGGCCCGCGGTACTGACCAGGCTGGATCTGGCCGAGCGGGTCCGGACCGAGGTCGGCGGCCTGATCGTGGTCGAAGGGCCGGCCGCGGTGCGCGACGACCTGGCGGCCGGGCTGGTCAGCGGGCGGGCCGACCTGATCTCCTACTCGGAGGAGGAAGCGTGAGCGTGAGCCGTTGGGGTGACCGGGTAGTGCCTTACCCGGCCGACCTGGTGCGCGAGTACCGGACCGGCGGGCTGTGGGGCACCCGCACGATCGCTGATGAGTTCCGCGCGGTGGCGGCCGCCCACCCGGACCGGGACGCGGTCGTCGCGCTGGACGGGCGGCTGACGTTCCGGGAACTGGACGAGGTC
>Ga0213875_10001943_pt1 | contig 12786 bp, 17 predicted proteins | sample BarmaccomBMRX_R8_FD_160105 | JGI IMG/M metagenome (GOLD analysis project Ga0213875, IMG submission 160105) | Root-associated microbial communities from Barbacenia macrantha in rupestrian grasslands, the National Park of Serra do Cipo, Brazil - RX_R8 | ecosystem: Host-associated > Plants > Roots... | reverse complement strand
CGGCCTGATGACCGACAGGCAGGCCAAGAAAAGCGGCGTGGGCGGCGAAGTCCTCGCCTACGTCTGGTAACGAGGGGAGAGACGCTATGTCACGCATTGGCCGGCTCCCCGTCGCCATCCCCAGCGGGGTGGACGTCACGATCGAAGGCCGCGACGTCACCGTCCAGGGGCCGAAGGGAACGCTGGCGCTCACCGTCGCCGAGCCCATCGCGGTGCAGCAGGAAGACGGCGTCATCAGGGTCACCCGGCCGAGCGACGAGGGCCACGTGCGCGCCCTGCACGGCCTGTCGCGGACGCTGATCGCCAACATGGTGACCGGGGTCACCGAGGGGTACCGCAAGACGCTGGAGATCGTCGGCGTCGGCTACCGGGTTCAGGCCAGGGGCGCCGCCCTGGAGTTCTCGCTCGGCTTCAGCCACCCGGTGACCGTCCAGCCGCCGGAGGGCATCACCTTCCGGGTCGAGGCGCCCACCAGGTTCGTGGTGGAGGGCATCGACAAGCAGCAGGTGGGCGAGGTGGCCGCCAGAATTCGCAAGCTCCGCAAGCCCGACCCGTACAAGGCCAAGGGCGTGCGGTACCAGGGTGAGCAGATCCGCCGCAAGGTCGGGAAGGCTGGGAAGTAAGTCATGTCTGGCACCAGGACCAGGTCCCGCGAGTACGCGAGCGGGCGGGTGCGCCCGCGGACGGCGGGGGCGACGCGCGCGCGTGTGCGGCGGCACCTGCGGGTACGCAAGAAGATCACCGGCAGCCCCGGCCGGCCGAGGCTGGTGGTGAACCGGTCGGCGCGGCACATGTTCGCGCAGATCATCGACGACAACGCGGGCCGCACGCTGGCCTCCGCGTCGACGCTGGACGCGTCGATCAGGGGCGAGACCGGCGACAAGACCTCGAAGGCGAAGCTCGTGGGCGCGCTGCTCGCGCGGCGGGCAGCCGAGGCGGGCATCACCGCCGTGGTCTTCGACCGCGGCGGCTACCGGTACCACGGCCGGATCGCGGCACTAGCCGACGCCGCCAGGGAAGCCGGGCTGACACTGTGATGAGGAGGAACAGCTAATGCCAGGAGCTCCGCGGCGCGGCGGCGGCGGTGGCGAGCGGCGGGAGCGCCGTGAGGACCGGCGCGGAGGCGCGGCCGAGAAGCAGGCGGCCTACCTTGAGCGGGTGGTTACCATCAACCGCGTCGCCAAGGTGGTCAAGGGCGGCCGCAGGTTCAGTTTCACCGCGCTTGTCGTGGTCGGTGACGGCAACGGCATGGTCGGTGTCGGGTACGGCAAGGCCAAGGAGGTGCCCGCGGCCATCGCCAAGGGCGTCGAAGAGGCCAAGAAGCACTTCTTCAGGGTGCCCCGCATAGCCGGCACCATCCCGCACACCGTGCAGGGCGAGGCCGCCGCCGGTGTCGTGCTGCTCAAGCCGGCCAGCCCCGGCACCGGCGTCATCGCCGGCGGCCCGGTGCGGGCGGTGCTCGAGTGCGCCGGGATCAGCGACGTGCTGTCGCGCTCGCTCGGCTCCTCCAACCCCATCAACGTGGTGCACGCGACGGTGGCGGCGCTGAAGGACCTGAGCCGCCCAGAAGAGATAGCGGCCAAGCGCGGCCTGCCGATCGAGGACGTGGCGCCGGCGGCGATGCTCAAGGCCCGCGCCGCCGCCACGGTGGGGGCGTGAGCACGATGGCGCAGCTGAAGGTCACCCAGATCAAGTCGAAGATCGGCGGGTCAAAGCAGCAGCACGACTCGCTGCGCTCGCTCGGCCTGCGGCGTATTGGCCAGGTGGTGCTCAAGCCGGATCGCCCGGAGTTCCGTGGCATGATCCAGGCCGTCCGGCACCTGGTCCGGGTAGAGGAAGTGGACTGACTCATGCTGAAGTTGCATCATCTGAGGCCGGCTCCCGGCGCCCACACGGCGAAGACGAGGGTTGGCCGCGGTGAGGCGTCCAAGGGCAAGACGGCGGGCCGCGGCACCAAGGGCACGAAGGCCCGCGCCCAGGTACCGGCCAGCTTCGAGGGCGGCCAGATGCCGCTGCACCGCCGCGTGCCGAAGCTGAAGGGCTTCTCCAACTCCGGGTTCGGCACCGCCTACCAGGTGGTCAACATCGGCCGGCTGGCCGAGCTGTACCCGGCCGGTGGCGATGTCACGCCGGAAAACCTGGCGGAGCGCGGAGCCGTCCGCCGGGGCGAACTCGTCAAGGTTCTCGGCACCGGCGACGTCAGCGTCGCGCTGCGGGTCAGCGTGCACGCGGTCTCCGCGCCGGCCAGGGCGAAGATCGAGGATGCCGGCGGTACCGTCACGCTGCTCGGCTAGCTCGCCTGCCGGGCCTGCGGGTAGGATACGGACGCTGCTGCATCTGCGTCGCAGGTGACGATAGAAGTAAGGATCGCGTATGCTGACCGCGTTCATCCGGGCGTTCAGGACACCGGACCTGCGGAAGAAGCTTCTGTTCACGGTCGGCATCCTGGCGCTGTTCCGGTTCGGGGCATCGCTTCCCGCGCCGGGCATCAACGAGAAGAACGTGACCCACTGCGCGGGCCTGGTGAGCGCCAGCGGCAGCTCGGTCGCGAGCGTCTACCAGATCGTGGACCTGCTCAGCGGCAACGCGCTGAAGTACATGTCGGTGTTCGCGCTCGGCATCATGCCCTACATCACCGCGAGCATCATCCTGCAGCTGCTCACCGTCGTGATCCCGCGGCTGGAGGCGCTGAAGAACGAGGGCCAGGCGGGCCAGGCCAAGATCACGCAGTACACCAGGTACCTCACGGTCGGCCTGGCCATCCTGCAGTCGACCGGCTATATCGAGCTGGCCAGGTCGGGGAACCTGTTCCCGACCTGCTCGACATCGCAGTACCCGATCATCCCGAACGCCTCGGTGTTCAGGATCGCGACGATGGTGATCACCCTGGTCGCGGGCACCGCCGTGATCATGTGGATGGGCGAGCTGATCACCGACCGCGGTGTCGGCAACGGCATGTCCGTCCTGATCTTCACGCAGGTCATCGCCGTCATCCCGGGCGAGCTCCTGACGATCTACCAGACGAAGCACGCCTTCGTGGCGCTCGTCGCGATCATCGTGATCATGGTGATCGTCGCGTTCATCGTGTTCATGGAGCAGGCGCAGCGCCGCATCCCGGTGCAGTACGCCAAACGGATGGTCGGCCGCCGGATGTACGGCGGCACGTCCACGTATATCCCGATGAAGGTCAACCAGGCGGGCGTCATCCCGGTCATCTTCGCCTCGTCCCTGCTGTACATCCCCCAGCTCGCGGTCTCGCTGTTCGGGAACCAGTCGCACCCGCAGGGCTGGGACGTATGGGTGCAGAAGTACCTGGAGTCCAGCACCGGGTACGTCTACATCGGCGCCTTCTTCGTGCTGATCATCGCGTTCACGTACTTCTACGTGTCGATCACTTTCAACCCGACCGAGGTCGCCGACAACATGAAGAAGTACGGCGGCTTCATCCCGGGCATCCGGCCGGGCCGGCCAACCGCCGAGTACCTGAGCTACGTGCTGAGCCGCCTCACCGCGCCCGGCTCCTTCTACCTGGGCTTGGTCGCCATGTTCCCGCTGATTGCGCTCGGCGTCCTCGGGGTGGCCAACCAGTTCCCGTTCAGCGGCGTGAGCCTGCTCATCATGGTCGGCGTTGGCCTTGACACGGTCAAGCAGATCGAGAGCCAGCTGCAGCAGCGTAACTATGAGGGTTTCCTGCGATAGTGCGCATCGTCCTCGTCGGGCCCCCCGGTGCGGGCAAGGGGACACAGGCCCAGTTCATCGCCTCCGAGCTCACGATTCCGCGCATCTCGACCGGGGACATATTCCGCTATAACGTCACGCACAACACCGAACTGGGCCGTAAGGCCCGGGAGTTCATGGAGCGCGGTGACCTCGTGCCCGACGAGGTGACGATCGCCATGGTGCGCGACCGGCTCGCGGAGGACGACGCGCAGGACGGTTTCCTGCTGGACGGCTTCCCGCGTAACGTTCCGCAGGCCGAAACGCTGAAGAAGATGCTCGCCGAGTGGGAAACCCGGCTCACGATCGTCCTCGAGCTGGTGGTCGACGAGGACGAGGTGGTGCGGCGGCTGTCCGGGCGGCGTACCTGCCGTCGCTGCGAGCGGGTCTGGCACCTGCTCTACGACCCGCCGCCCCGGGACGGGATCTGCGGCGACTGCGGCGGCGAGCTGTTCCAGCGGGACGATGACTCCGAGGACACGGTCAGGCACCGGCTCGAGGTCTACCAGGACCAGACCGCGCCGCTCATCGCCTTCTACGCCGACGAGGGCATCCTGGTCGGCATCGACGCCACCGGGCCGGTTGAGGACGTCACCAGCCGCGCCCTCGCCACGCTTCGCCCTTACGTCCGGTGACACCCCGGTTCGAAGGTAGCGTTGTAAGCGGGTACCGGAACGCTGTTAGGAAGTGGCAGGATGCGGTGGCGGCGCAGATGGGCGATCGAGATCAAGACCCCGGAGCAGGTCGCTCGCATGCGCCAGGCTGGGCTGGTGGTGGCGCGGACCCTGCGGGTGCTGGCGGAGGCCGTGCGGCCCGGGATCACCACCGCCGACCTCGACTCGATCGCCGCGCGCGAGATCCGCGCCGCCGGGGCCGTGCCCAGCTTTCTCGGCTACCAGGGCTATCCCGCGACGATATGCACGTCGGTCAACGAGGAGATCGTGCACGGCATACCGAGCCCGGTCAAGCGGCTGCGCGGCGGGGACATCATCTCCATCGACTGCGGCGCCATCGTGGACGGATGGCACGGCGATGCCGCCGTCACGGTGGGCGTCGGCGAGATCGCGCCGGAGCATGAGCGGCTCCTGTCGGTATGCGAGGCGGCGCTCTGGGCGGGGCTGGCCCGCGCGCGGCCCGGCGGCCGCCTCAGCGACATCTCGCACGCCGTGGAGCGGTCCGTCCGTACGGCCGGCCCGTACGGCGTGATCAGGGAGTACGTCGGCCACGGGATCGGCACCGCGATGCACATGGATCCGCCGGTGCCCAATTACGGGCCGCCGGGGCACGGCCCGCGCCTGACCGCGGGCATGGCGCTGGCGGTGGAGCCCATGGTGGTTCTCGGCAGCAGGCAGACCGCCGAGCTTCCCGACGGGTGGACGGTTGTCACCGTGGATGGCTCGTGGGCAGCGCATTTCGAGCACACGGTGGCGATCACTCCCGAGGGGCCGTGGGTGCTCACCGCTGAGGACGGCGGCCGGCCGGCCGGAGCCTCGCTCACGTCTTCCACCGGAGCGCGCGGGGAAGGAGGTGCCGCCGATGCCCGGTGACCCGCGGATCCGCGCCTCGGACGCCGACCGCGACCGCGTCGCGGCGCTGCTGCGCGAGCATCACGCCGACGGCAGGCTGACGGCCGAGGAGTTCAACGAGCGCCTGGACAAGGCGCTCGCGGCACGCACGATCGGCGAACTCGACGCGCTGCTGGAGGACCTGCCCAGCATCGACCTCTACCGGCTGCCCGACGCATCGCTGCGCCGCCCTCCGCCCGGCTCCACGCTGCCGTGGCCGGGGAGTGGCCTGGCGCCCATGCACGCGGCCAGGTGGGCGGCATGGGCCGGCGTCAGCTCGCTGCTGTTCATCGTGTGGCTGGTCACAGCCATCGCGACCGGCGGGGGCGCCTGGTTCCCCTGGTTCATCTTCGTCTCGGGCCTCTGGGGTTACGCTCTGGCCCGGCGCAGGCGTTAGGCTGCGGAATAACCACGCGACCGGTGGCGTTACGCTAGCTGGTTCGCGTAGGGGGGATTCGTCGAGTAGAATCTGCTGCGGTCCATCGGCTGGCTTTCGCATGGCTTGCGCTCTTCGGTGCGTTAACTATGCGCCGGCCGTGCCCTGTGCCGGGGCCGCCAGGAACTGGCGGGTCCGCGGGGAGCTCGCCACCATCAAGTATGCGCCTGGCGGCGGCTCACCGCCGCCTGACCGTACGTGAACCAGCCGATAACGCAGAAGAACGAAGCGCGGAGGATATGCCCAAGAAAGACGGCGCCATAGAGATTGAGGGCACGGTCGTCGAGACCTTGCCGAACGCCTTCTTCCGAGTGGAGCTGGACAACGGGCACAAAGTACTCGCCCACATCAGCGGGAAGATGCGGATGCACTACATCCGGATACTTCCCGACGACCGGGTCGTCGTCGAGCTGAGCCCGTACGACCTGAGCCGCGGGCGGATCGTGTACCGGTACAAGTAAACGGAGGGGCCCCGGAGAACGGGGCAAGCCAAGCCAGGTGGCCCGCGGGACGGGCCAGAGGAGACATCACCGTGAAGGTCAAGCCGAGCGTCAAGAAGATCTGCAGCAAGTGCCGGATCATCCGTCGGCACGGCCGCGTCATGGTCATCTGCTCGGACCCGAGGCACAAGCAGCGCCAGGGTTAAAGGCCGGGCAGCCGGCGTTACGCGCACCGCAGGCGGCACAGCGATCTGAAGATCGCCTGTGCCGCGACCCCCGGGTGGAGGCCGGGGCCGGTCCGGGCAGGGACCGGGAGGCGGCGCGGAGGACCTCCAGGAAGAGAAGGGAACTGCCCGTACATGGCACGTCTTTCCGGCGTCGACCTTCCGCGCGAGAAGCGGCTCGAGGTGGCGCTCACCTACATCTACGGGATCGGCCGGACCAGGGCGCTCGAGACGCTCCAGGGGACCGGCGTGAGCGGCGACGCGAGGGTCCACAGCCTGTCCGATGAAGACCTGATCAGGCTGCGCGACTGGATCGACGCCAACTACATGGTCGAAGGCGACCTGCGCCGTGAGGTCCAGGCGGACATCCGGCGCAAGATCGAGATCGGCAGCTACCAGGGCATCCGCCATCGCCGCGGGCTTCCGGTGCACGGTCAGCGCACGCAGACCAACGCCCGTACCCGCAAGGGCAAGAAGAAGACAGTGGCCGGCAAGAAGAAGGCCGGCAAGAAGTAGTTCTCTGCCAGCCCAGGGGGGCCACCCCCGGGAACCCCAGCAGGGGACAGCACATGCAGAGGACCGATCACCTCCAGGAGTCAGGAAGCATATGCCGCCGAGGAGCCGCAGCGCCGGTGCCGCCAAGAAGGTGCGCCGCAAGGAGCGGAAGAACGTCGCCCACGGGCACGCCCACATCAGGTCCACGTTCAACAACACCATCGTCTCGATTACCGACCCGACCGGGAACGTCATCTCGTGGGCGTCATCCGGGCAGGTCGGGTTCAAGGGCTCGCGGAAGTCGACGCCGTACGCCGCACAGCAGGCCGCCGAAGCCGCGGCACGCCGTGCCATGGAACACGGCATGCGCAAGGTGGATGTCTTCGTCAAGGGCCCGGGATCGGGCCGGGAGACCGCGATCAGGTCGCTGCAGGCAACCGGTCTGGAGGTCGGCTCCATTCAGGATGTCACCCCAGTTCCGCACAATGGCTGCCGTCCGCCGAAGCGGCGCAGGGTCTGAGGAGGACGGAGAGACTCATGGCTCGATACACGGGCGCGGACTGCAAGCTGTGCCGCCGCGAGAAGGTCAAGCTGTTCCTGAAGGGCGCGAAGTGCGACTCGCCGAAGTGCCCGATCGAGATCCGGCCCTACCCGCCGGGTGAGCACGGCAGGAACCGGCCGAAGGACAGCGAGTACCTGCTGCAGATCCGCGAGAAGCAGAAGGCGCGCCGCATCTACGGCGTCCTGGAGCGGCAGTTCCACGGGTATTACGAGGAGGCCGCGCGCAAGCACGGCATGACCGGCGAGACGCTGCTGCAGATCCTGGAGAGCCGCCTGGACAACGTGGTGTACCGCGCCGGATTCGCGAAGAGCCGCGACATGGCGCGCCAGCTTGTCCGGCACGGGCATTTCCTGGTGAACGGGACGAAGGTAGACATCCCGTCCTACCGGGTCACCGAGAACGACGTCGTCGAGGTCCGGGCCAAGTCCCACGAGCTCACACCGATGATCATCGCGCGCGCCGAGGCCGGCGAGCGCATCGTCCCCGCCTGGCTCGAGGTCATGCCGGACCAGATGCGCATCCTCGTGCACGCGCTTCCGGCCCGGGCACAGATCGACACCCAGGTTCAGGAACAGCTCATCGTCGAGTACTACTCGAAGTAAGTAAGACCCGTGGCGGCACAGGAGTCCGCCGCGGTCGCGAACGTCATATAGCGGGCTTCGCGGAAAGGAATACCAATGCTCATCGCACAGCGTCCCTCGCTCGGCGAGGAACAGATCGGCGACTACCGGTCGAAGTTCACCATCGAGCCGCTCGAGCCCGGCTTCGGTTACACGATCGGCAACTCGCTGCGGCGCACCCTGCTGTCCTCCATCCCGGGTGCGGCCGTCACCTCCATCCGGATCGAGGGCGTCCTCCACGAGTTCTCCACCGTGCCCGGGGTCAAGGAAGACGTCACCGACATCATCCTGAACCTCAAGCAGCTGGTGGTCTCCTCCGAGCACGACGAGCCCGTGGTGATGTACCTGCGCAAGCAGGGCCCGGGCGCGGTCACCGCGGCGGACATCGCGCCGCCCGCCGGGGTCGAGGTGCACAACCCGGAGCTGCACATCGCGACGCTCAACAGCAAGGGCAAGCTGGAGATGGAGCTGACCGTCGAGCGCGGTCGCGGCTACGTCTCCGCCACCCAGAACAAGCAGCCTGGCCAGGAGATCGGCCGCATCCCGATCGACTCGATCTACTCGCCGGTGCTGCGCGTGACCTACAAGGTCGAGGCCACCCGGGTCGAGCAGCGCACCGACTTCGACCGGCTCATCCTGGACGTGGAGACGAAGCCGTGCATGCGCCCGCGCGACGCCGTGGCCAGCGCGGGTAAGACGCTGACCGAGCTGTTCGGCCTCGCCAGGGAACTCAACGTGGACGCGGAGGGCATCGACATCGGCCCGTCGCCGACGGACGCCGCGCTCGCGGCGGACCTGGCGCTGCCGATCGAGGACCTCAACCTCACCGTCCGCTCCTACAACTGCCTCAAGCGCGAGGGCATCCACACCGTGGGCGAACTCGTCGCGCGCAGTGAGCAGGACCTGCTCGACATCAGGAACTTCGGCGCGAAGTCCATCGAGGAGGTCAAGCAGAAGCTGGTGGACATGGGCCTCGCGCTCAAGGACTCCCCGCCCGGGTTCGACCCGAGCAGCGCGGTGGACAACTACACCGGCGACGACGACGAGAGCTACGTCGAGACCGAGCAGTACTGAGTCCCGCGGCATCGCGCTTCACGGCACTGAGGTCTGACGCTACAGAAGGGGACGGTAAGTTCGTATGCCCACGCCAACCAAGGGCCCGCGGCTCGGCGGCAGCCCGGCTCACCAGCGGCACATGCTGGCGAACCTGGCCGCCGCGCTGTTCGAGCACGGGAAGATCACCACGACCGAGGCCAGGGCCCGGCGGCTGCGCCCGGTCGCCGAGCGGCTGATCACCTTCGCGAAGCGCGGTGACCTGCACGCCCGGCGCCAGGTGCTCACCGTGGTCCCGGACAAGGGCATCGTGCACTCGCTGTTCACGGAGATCGGACCGGGATTTTCCGAACGGGACGGTGGCTACACCCGCATCACCAAGCTCGGGCCCCGCAAGGGCGACGCGGCCCCCATGGCCGTCATCGAGCTGGTACGCGAAGAGGTGACCGCCGCGAGGCCGCGCCGCCGTACCCGCCGTGCCCAGCCCGCCGGGACCCCGGCCGCCCCGGGAACGACGGCCGCCGTGAGCACTGACGCTGAGACCGCCACCGACGCCAAGGCCGATGAGGCGGCGGTGGCCGCCGAGGCCGACGCGGACGCCGAGGCCGAAGCGGACGTGGCGGACGCCGCGGACGAAGCCGGGACGGAGGACACCGCCGAGGCCGACGCGGATGCCGGGGAACAGACACGCAAACCGGAAGCCTGACAGCCCCGGACGGGAACGGGGCGAGCGAAGCGGTCGTTCGGCTTCGTCTTGATCTGTCCTACGACGGGTCAGGGTTTTCCGGGTGGGCGGCTCAGCCGGGCCGCCGCACGGTGGAGAGCGTCGTCGCCGAGGCGGTCGGGCGCGCGCTGCGGCTGCCTGAACCGCCACGGCTGACCGTAGCGGGACGGACCGACGCGGGTGTGCACGCGCGTGGGCAGGTCGCGCACCTCGACACGGCCGGGGCCGCATGGGACGCGGCCCCGGCTGGCGTCGTTCGGCGGCTGGCCAGGGCGCTGCCCGATGACGTCCGGGTGCGGTCGGTCACCGTCGCGCCGCATGGCTTCGACGCGAGGTTCTCCGCGCTGTGGCGCCGCTATTCCTACCGGGTGTGCGACGATCCCGGCCGTGCGGACCCGCTGCGCCGCCACGACACCCTGTGGTACTTCCGCGAGCTCGATCTGGCCGAGATGAACTCGGCCGCGGCCGCGTTTGTCGGCGAGCACGACTTCGCGGCGTTCTGCCGGCGCCGGGAGGGCGCGACGACGGTCCGGTCGCTGCGGCGGCTGGAATGGCGCCGGGAAGGCGATGGCGTCGCGGTGGCGAGCGTGGTTGCCGACGCCTTCTGCCACAACATGGTGCGCGCGCTCGTCGGCGCGCTGCTCCCGGTGGGTGACGGCGGCCGGCCGCGTTCCTGGCCCGCGGAGGTGCTCGCCGCAGCCGCCCGCGACCCCGCGGTGCGGGTGGTACCGCCGCACGGCCTGTGCCTGGAAGAGGTGCGGTACCCGGAGCCGGAGCGGCTCGCCGGGCGCGCCGCCGAGACCCGGCGAACGCGCTCTCCTTAACCCCGCTCGCCTCCGGCCGCTTTGAGCCCTTTGGCTCGCGGGGTCAACTGACGGTGCCGGGCTTGCCGGTCACCATGCGCTCGCTCAGGCTGATGTTGGCGGTGCCGGCCACCAGGTCCGTCTCGAACTTCTCGAGAACGCGGTCCTGCGCCGTCGATGACGGCGTCCTGAGGTTGGTGTACTCGGCCCAGGTCAGGATCAGATAGTGGCCCTTGTACTCCGCCTCCACCACCCCGGTGCCCTGGCCGAGGCGGCGGGCGAAGCCGTGCTTGGAAGAAAGCGGCGTGATGAAGTCGCTCCCCCCGACCATGCGGCCGGCCTTGGCGGCGCTGGACGTGGTGTTCAGGTTGAGCACGCCGATGGTCCCCATGACCTTGCCGTTGCCGGACACATAGCTCGCACGGAGAACCTGGGTGCAACGGCCGGCCTTGAGCGCCGCCTGGAGCTGGCTGCCGATGACCGCGCCGGCGCAGTCCTTGTCGGCACGCTCGGCGGCCATGAGGAAGGAGGCGTGATCGCTCACGACCTCGAGCTGGGGCTGGAAGAGCTCGGTGAGCGACAGCGGCACCGGGTCGCTGGTGCGGGTCTGGATGTGGCAGTACCTGCCCAGTTTCGCCTGGCACGCGGTCGTGGCGGCCGAGGAGGTGCTCGGGCCCGGCAGCCGCTGGGCCGTCGGGGGCGCCGTGGGCCCGGCGGCCGTGTTCTTGTGCTTCACCAGGAACATGTAGGCGGTGACGCCGAGGGCGGCGACCACGATCACGGCGGTGGCCGACAGCAGCACGGTCCTGGACATGAGGCCGCGCAGTCCCGGGCGGCGCCGCTCCTGCCCGCCGCTCACGTCGTCATACGGGTTCCGGTAGTCGTTCTCGTACGGGCCGCCCCGGCCGCCGGGGCCATCCTCGTCGTCGTAGTCGTCCGGGTAATCCTCGGAGTCAGGCTGCGGCGGGGGCGGGAAACCACGGACGGGGTCCCGGTAGGGCACCAGGGCGCCGCCCTGGTGGGCGCTGTCCTGGTAGGCACCGTCCTGGTCCCCGTACGCCCCCTCTGGATATCCGTTGCCGCCGTACTCGGGCTCGTCGTACCAGTCGCCGGGCTCCGCATCCCCGAACGGGTCACGGCCGCCTTGCCCGGCATATCCCGCGTCCGCGCCGGAGCGTTCGCGCCCCGCCTGCTGGTCATAGTCGGCGACCTGGTCATACGTCGGCGCCGCGTGGTATGCCTGCCCGTACCCCTCCGGGTGGCCGGCCGGCGCGTATCCGGGCCGCTGGCCGTACCCCTGCGGCTGCGCGTATCGGGGGCCCTGGCCGTATCTTTCCAGCTCGCCGTGTCCCTGGGGCTGGTCGTTTCGCTGTGGCTGGCCGTAATCCTGCTGCGGGTATCCCTGGGGCTGCCCGTATCCTGGCTGCCGCGGCCAGCCGGGCTCCTGGCCGTAGCCGGCTCCCTGGCCGTAGCCGGCGTCCTGGCTGTACCCGCGGTCATCGGCGCCGTGCCCGGCGTAGTTCTCGTACCCGGCGTAGCCGTCACCGCCAGCATGCGCCGTGTGCCGGCCATGCCCGCTGTATCCGCCGTCGCCGTCGTATCCGCTGTATCCGCCGTAGCCCGGAGCGTCGCCGTAGCCATCGGCGCCACGATTCCGCTGTTCACCGGCCACTTGCGGCCCTGATGGCGCCCCCGACGACTGCCAGGGCACTTGGGGCCACGAAGCCTCCGGCGAGCGCGAGACATCCTCCTCGCCCCGGTATCCCATACCGACGAGGGTAGCGTCCATACCAGCGCGGTAAAGCTCGTCGAGGAACTTTCCGCATTCTGTGATGAGAACGTATCAAAGCGTAACCCCGCCACCCTCAATACCATGCTGCTTTCCCAACAAACCCGCAACCGTTTCCCAGCAAACGTTTCCCGGCAAGCCCGCAACCGCCGTGACGCTGGATCGCGCGACAGCGCGATGCGACGGTGAGCACCGGAGCGGGCTACGGTGAAGAGCGCGGGGCAGAGCCTTGCGGCGCCCCGCGATCGCGCGGCTCGCGAGGGCCCGCGGCCCTCCGGCCGCGCGATGCTACGGCGAGCACCCCAGCGGGCAACCGGGGGTTCCGGGGGGTCGTCCCCCCCCCCCCGCCAGCCCCCCC
>Ga0213875_10001942_pt1 | contig 12787 bp, 8 predicted proteins | sample BarmaccomBMRX_R8_FD_160105 | JGI IMG/M metagenome (GOLD analysis project Ga0213875, IMG submission 160105) | Root-associated microbial communities from Barbacenia macrantha in rupestrian grasslands, the National Park of Serra do Cipo, Brazil - RX_R8 | ecosystem: Host-associated > Plants > Roots... | reverse complement strand
CCCTGCTCTACTCTTTTTTTGTGGAGTATTACGTGAGTTCGCTGACCGGGGCCGTGAAGGAGTGATGCAGCTCTACGGATTCTGGCGCTCGCTCGCGACTTACCGCGTCCGTATCGCCATCAATCTGAAGGGCATCCAGATCCCGGAGATCATGGTCGATCTGGACCGGGGCGACCAGCATGAGCCGACGTTCCGCAAGCTGAACCCGATGGGCGCGGTGCCGGCGCTGATCCTGGAGGACGGGACGGCGCTCACCCAATCGCTGGCTATCCTGGAATGGCTCGAAGAAACGGAGGTGCTGCCGCCGCTGCTGCCGAAGGAGCCGGTGGCGCGCGCCAGGGCGCGGGCGCTCTGCGCGATCACCGCGGCGGATACGCATCCGCTCGTGGTGCCGCGGGTGCAGGCCTATTTGAGCCGAAGCTGGGACGAGGCGGCCCGGCGTGAGTGGAACCGGCACTGGTTCCGGCTTGGGCTCGAGGCGTACGAGAAGCAGGTGGGGGAGGGGCCGTTTTGCACCGGGCCGGAGCCCGGCATGGCCGATGCGTGCCTCGCCAGCCACGTCGCCGGCGCCCAGCGGTTCGAGGTCGATCTCGCGCCCTACCGCGCGGTCCGCCACATCCACGACGCCTGCATGGAACGGCGCGAGTTCACGCGAGCGCACCCGCTGCGCCAGCCCGGAGCGCCGCCCTCCAAGTAAGCGTTCCTACCCTCCCGCGGGCTGCAGCCCGGCTAGGATGTGGCCGATGCGCTCCAGCAGCACCGCGCGGGTATAGGGTTTGGCCAGCACCTCGTACTCGCCCTCCGCGCCATAGCGGCTGAGCGCCGGGCCGCCGTAGCCGCTGGTCAGCAGCACGGCGAGCCCCGGACGCAGGGTGCGGGCGGCGCGGGCGAGGTCCACGCCATTGGAACCGCCCGGCATCACGACGTCCGAGAACAGCAGGTCTACTCGGGCGGGGCGACGGAGGATCTCCAGGGCGGCCGGGCCGTTCGGGGCGGTCAGGATCGCGAGGCCCGCATCGCCAAGAACCTCGGCTGTCACGTCGCGGATCCCGTCATCGTCCTCCACCACCAGCACGGTGGCGCCCTGCGGCAACTGCGTCGGCGAGCCGGCCGCGTCGGCTGCCACCAGCGGGCCGACCGGCGCCTCCGGCAGATAGATCACCACGCGCGTGCCGTACCCTGGCGTACTTTCCAGCGTCACGTGACCGCCGAGCTGACGGGCGAAGCCGAACACTTGGCTCAGGCCGAGCCCGGTGCCTTGGCCCACCTCCTTGGTGGTGAAGAACGGCTCGAACGCGCGCGCCCGCACGTTCGGGGCCATGCCGATCCCGGTGTCCTGGACTTGCACGGCGATGAAGCGGCCGGGCTGGGCCTCGTCGTTGCCCTCGAGGTCCGAGGCGAGCAGCACCGCGGGCTGCACCGAGATGCGCAGGCTACCGCCGCGGACGCCCCGTTCGCGCATCGCCTGGTGGATCGCGTCCCGCGCATTGATGGCCAGGTTGAGCACGGCCGCCTCGAGCTGGGCCGCGTCGGCGCGGGCCAGCGGCAGACCGGGCGCAATGTCCAGCGTGAGCTCGATCTCCTCGCCCAGCGCCCGGCGCAGCAGGGTCGTGCTCTCCTGCAGCTGCGCACCCACGTCGAGCGGGGCGACCAGCAGCGTCTGGCGACGGCTGAACGCCAGCAGGCTGGCGGTCAGCTTCGCCGCGCGCTCCGCCGCGGTCTCGACGCTGCCCAGGTAGCGCGCAGCCCGCTCGTCTTCGCCCAATCGACGCCGGAGCAGTGCCAGGTTGCCGATGATCACCGTCAGCAGGTTATTGAAATCATGCGCGACGCCGCCGGTGAGCTGGCCCACGGCTTCGAGACGCTGCGCGTGCGACAGCCGGCCCTCGATCCGGCGCCGCTCGCTGAGATCGCGATGGCCGATGATGATCCGCGCGACCTTGCCGTCCGGCCCGAAGACCGGGACCAGCACCGTCTCCACCTCGAGCGTGCCCGAAGCGAAAGTGAGCATCTGCTCCAACTGCAGCGTCCCCGGCTTGCTCGTGACCCGCCGGTAGGTTTCGAGCACGGAAGCGGCGGTCTCCGGCAGCAGGGCGTCCTCCGGCGTCTTGCCGGCGATGTCGCGCGCCCGGGTTCCGGTCAAGCGTTCGCCCGATTTGTTCATCGTCTCAAAAACGAAACGGCCGCCGGGCTCGACCCGGACGACCATCAGCGCTTCAGCGCTGTGCTCGAAGTAGATGCGGAACCGGCTCTCGCTTTCCGCGAGCTCGCGGGTGCGGGCGGCGACGTCGGCCTCGAGCCGGGCGGCGCCGTCGCGCAGGATGCGCTCGGCCTCGTGCCGGTCGGTGGTGTCGATGGTGATGCCGATCAGCCGGAACGGTTGCGTGTCGCGGAACAAGCTTACGCCGGCCGACCGGATCCAGCGCAACGCGCCGCCGGGCTGGATGATGCGGAACTCGTGCTGGTAGCGCATCGGCTGCGAGTAGGCGCGAGCCACCGTGGCCAGCACGCGGGGGCGGTCATCCGCATGGATCAGTTTTGACCAGCCGTCGCCATGCGGCGGCTCGTGGCGGGAATCCACGCCATACAGCTTGTATTGCTGCTGCGACCAGGTGCGCCGGCCAGTCAGGCAGTCCGTCTGCCAAACGCCGATCTCGCCGACCTCCTGCGCCATCAGCAGCCGTTCCTCGCTCTCCTCGGCGCGGCGCAGCGCCGCTTCGCGCTCCTGATCGCGCGCGATCAGCAGCGCGCCGGCCTGGCCCAGCGCTTCGCCGGCCTGCTCGACTTCGAAGAAGCCGGTGACCTTGTCGGTGTTCGGCAGTCCGCCCTGTCCGAGGCGCGCCGCTTCCTGAGTCAGCTCTTTCAGCGGCACGGAAATCCCGCGACCGATCAGCCACGCCAGCACCAGGCTGACGACGAGAATGGTCGCGGTGCCGGCGGCGAGGACGGTGACCGAACGGAGCAGCGGGCCACGGACCGAGCGCGCCGGGACCGCGACTGCCACCAGCCAGCCGGAAGCCGCCGAGTGCGCGAACCCGCTGTAGATCGGCGAGCCCTCGCGCGAAATGTTCGGGCTGAAGCCTTGGTCCTGCGTGCCGGCCAATTCGGCGAGCGAGGGCGAGATCGGCTGGCCTACCCGCGCCGCCGCGTTTCTGGTGCGGGCGATGATGCGGCCCTCGCGGTCGGCGATGGAGGCAAACCAGTTTTCCGGCAGCGTCTGAACCGCGAGCAGCTTGGAGACCGACTCGGCTGGCAGCTTCAGCATCGCGTCGTAGGCGACGAAGCCGTTGCGGAACAGCGGCGTGTGCAGGACCACGAATGGTGCCTCTGCGGCCGAGGCGTCCATGATCAGGCCCGAGATCTGCGGCTTGGCTTCCTCGAAGGTCCGCCGCAGCCCGGCCGGGTCAGGGGCGGCGACGCCGCCATCGGCCGTGGCGAGTACGGGAACCGCCTCGATCCCGGCGGCTGCAAGCGCCCGCGTGGCAACAGTCTCGAACGCGGCCGAGTCGCCGCTGTCGAGCAGCGGCAGCTCGGCCAGCCCGGCGACCACGGCCTCGGCGCGGCTGATATGCGCATCGAGGGCAAGCGCGATCTGCCGGACGTTGCTCATCGCCGTGTCTTCGATCAGCGCCGTGCTGCCGTTATAGGCGCGCTCCAGCAACGCGGCCGAGAACAAGGTCAGCGGCAGCGTCGCGGCAAGCACCAGCAGCAGGAGCCGGACGCGGATCGAAGCGCTCCTCATACCGGGAGCTTACACTTCTCTGTTCGTCGTTACAGGGCGCTCAGCTTCCCGAGGACATCGGCGAGGACCTGGGCGCGTTCGCGCGGGTCCGGACGGGCTAAGGGGAGGAGGATCCGGTCCTCCTTGACCGTGCCGCCCGACGCCTTGGCAAGGGCGAGCAGCCGCGCCAGGTCGGCGGGGGTGAGCGCGCAGGCTTGCGGCCCGGCGTCGACGCGAGCGATCCCGGCGGCGCGCGCCAGGATGCGGAGGCGCTGGACCGTCAGCAGGTCGGCGGTTTCGGCCGGCAGCGGGCCGAACCGATCGGCCAGCTCGTCCATAAACTCGGCGAGGGTCTCCGCGTCGGTCAGGCGGGCGAGGCGGCGCAGCAGGACAAGGCGGAGATTGGGCTCCGGCACGTAAGCCTCGAGAATGCGGCCGGCAAGCTCGACGTGCAGTTCGGGCGGCTCCGGCGGGTTTGCCTCGCCACGCTGCTGGGCCAGCGCCTCGGCGAGCAGGTGCTGATAGAGCTCCGTGCCGACGGCGCGCAGGTGGCCCGCCTGGGCCGCGCCGAACAAATCGCCGGCGCCGCGCAAGTCGAGATCGGCGGCGCTGACGGCGACCCCGGCGCCAAGGCCGGAGAGGGTCTCCATGGTCGCGAGCCGGCGCGTGGTCGCCGCGGTCAGGCGACGGCCGGGCTCGGTCAGGAAGTAGGCCGCGCCGCGCCGGCCGCCGCGCCCGACCCGGCCGCGAAGCTGGTGCAGTTGCGCCAGCCCGAACCGGTCCGCGTCGGCTACCAGCATCAGGTTGGCGCGCGGGATGTCGAGTCCGGCCTCAATGATATTGGTCGCGAGCAGGACGTCGCCCTGGCCGTCGGCGAATCGCAGGACGGCCGACTCGAGCGCATCGGGCCTCAAGCGGCCGTGGGCCACGATGACCTCCAGCTCCGGCGCTAGCTCGGCGAGGCGCTCCTGCAACGGCGCGATCCCGGCGATGCGGGGGCAAACGATGAAGCTCTGCCCGCCGCGCCGCCGCTCCCGCAGCAGCGCCTCGCGGACGACGACCGGGTCCCAGGGCAGCACGAAGGTGCGGGTCGGCTGCCGGTTTTGCGGCGGCGTGGCCAGCACGCTCACGTCGCGCAGACCGACCAGCGCGGCCTGCAGCGTGCGCGGGATCGGGGTCGCGGTCATGGCGAGCACGTGCGGCGCGAGGCCGGCTAGCAGGCGCTTGTCCTCCTCGCCGAAGCGCTGCTCCTCGTCGATGATGGTAAGCGCCGGCTTGGCAAAGGCGAGCCGGGCCAGGCCCTGGGTGCCGATCACGATCTGGGCCTCGCCACGTTTGGCGGCGGCGCGGACGGCCCGGTTCTCGGGGGAAACCGCGGCCCGGATCAGCCCTTCGACCCGGATGCCGGTGCCGGCGAAACGCCGCCGGAACACGTCCAGGTGCTGGCGCGCGAGGACCGTGGTCGGTGCGGCAAGCGCCACCTGCCAGCCGGCAGCGGTCGCGGCGGCGGCCGCGCGGATGGCCACCTCGGTCTTGCCGAAGCCGACATCGCCGCAGAGCAGCCGGTCCATCGGATGGCCGCTCGCCAGGTCCGCAAGCACGGCGTGGATCGCGGCGCGTTGGTCGCCGCTGAGCAGGTAAGGGAAGCGGCGGGTGATCGGCGCCAATCGCTCGGGCGAGGCGGTGATCTTCGGCGCCGTCGCCTCGGCGCGTGCCGCCGCGGCGCGGGCCAGCTCGGCGGCCGTGCCGGCCAGCTCGGCCGTGATCTCGTCCCGCTTCTTGCGCCAGGCCTCGCCGCCGATCCGGTCCAGGCTCGCGCCGCCCTCGCCGCCGTAGCGCCAGAGCCGATCCAGCTCATGCGCGCCGATCAGCAGCTCCGCGTCGTCGGCGAAGCCGAGCGCGATCCGTTCCTCATCCTGCACGGGGGCAACGCCGGTGACCCGGCATACGCCGTGATCGAGATGGACCGCGGTCTCGCCGATTCGCGGCGCGTCGTCGCCGGTCTCGAGCGTGGTGCTGGCGCGAGGGCGGAGCAGCGGACCGATCGGCAGCAGGAGCAGGCCGGGCTTGCGCAAGCCGGTGGCCGGGTCGGCCACGAGAACCGAGACCTGGCCGGGTTCCGTCTCCGCCCAATGTTGGGCGACCTTCGCGTCGAGGCCGCGCTTGCGCAAGCTCGCGGCCACCTTGTCGGGGTCACTCGGGGTGGCGATGACGACCCGATCCTCCCCAGCCTGGCGAACGAGGGTGAGCAGGTCTTCGAGCCGGTGTGGGGCCGGGAGGTCTTCGGCGCCGTCGGGCTCCAGCGCGAGGCTCGGCCCGGCGCCGGATTCGGCCTGGGCGACGGTGAGGTAGAGTCGGTCTGGCCGGGGCAATTCGCCGGCGGCGCCGGTTACCCGCCCGGCCTTGCGGGCAGCGGCGTACGCGTCGTCGATCGCTTCGCGCGCCGCCTGCCAGCGCTCCGGCACTTCGGGATCGCGGTAGCAGGCGGCGCCTTCAATATAGGAGAACAAGGGGACGAGGCGGCGGGGGATGGCGAGTTCCGGCAGCGTCCCCTCCTCGGCCGTCGCCGGCGTGGACAGGGCCTCGGCCGCCTCTTCGATCTCCGCCGCATCGAGCGGAAACTCGATGGCGGGGCGGAGCACGACCTGATCCAGCGCCTCGCCGCTGCGAAGCGTGACCGGGTCGTAGCTGGCGATGGCGGCGATGCGGCTCTCCTCCAGCTCGAGCCGGGCTGGCTGCGGGGCGCCGGCGGGAAAAAGGTCGATGACCTGTCCGCGCAGGGCCACCTCGCCGGGTCCGTCCACCCGCTCGTCCCAGTGATAGCCCCGCTCGGCGAGGGCGGCCCGTAGCGCGTCGAGGTCGATCGCGTCGCCGGGCCGCAGCGTGAGATCCGCGGAGGCCCAGGCGCCGGGGGGCCGGACGCGCTGCATAACGGCCTCGGCGCTGGTCAGCACGAGGCGGCTGCTCGCCGCCGGCCGGGCCAGGCGCGAGAGGGTCAGGATGCGCTGGCCGACCACGGCGGCGGAGGGTTGGGCTCGGTCATAGGGCAGCACGTCCCAAGGCGGCAGCGCGAGAACCTCGACGCCGTTCGCGACAGAAGAGGCCAGGCGAAAGACGCGGTCGAGCCGCCCGGCGCTGCGCAGGATGGCCAGCAGGGTGCCGCGTTCCGCGGCCGCTTCAAGCAAGAGGAAGGCCAGGGCGGGTTCGGGGGTCGGCTGCAGCATGGTGGCGAAGAACCCCGGCCGGCGCAGGCGGTTGCACGGCCGGGGTTCCGGCCCCAATTGCCGGCCGATGCAATTGCCATTCTTGCGGCAGGCCGCGCTGCGCGGCGGGCTCGCGCTCGGGGCGGCGCTGGGCGGCCCGATCCGGGCGCACGGGCAAACGATGGACCCGCACATGTCGGCACTGGTCCGCTTCGCGAACCGCGGCGTCGGCCGGGTCAATGGCGGTCTCGAAGGCTTGCGGGCCCGCTACGAGTCGGGGCCGCGCTGGACCGGTCTGCGGCCGGAGCGATCCGTCGCGGTGTCGGCGTTGCGGATCGGCGATCTGCCGGCGCGGCAGTACCTGCCCCGAGGCGCGGCGCGGGCCAGCGTGCTGTATTTCCACGGCGGCGGCTTCATCATCGGCAGCCTCGACAGCCATGATCCGCTCTGCCGGCGCTTGGCCCGGATGGCTGGGGTGCGCGTCGTCAGCGTGGGCTATCGGCTCGCCCCCGAGCATCCGTTCCCGGCCGCGCATGAGGACGCGGCTGCGGCCTGGGCCTGGACGCGGGCGAACCTGCCGGGCCCGCTCGTGGTCGCGGGCGACAGCGCCGGCGCCAACCTGGCGGCTGGCGTGGCGCTCGCGGGCGAGCCCGATCTGCAGGTCCTGCTCTACCCGGTGGTGGACATGCTGCACCAGGACGGGCTTTACCCCAGCATCGAGCTGTTCAAGGAGGGGTACCTGCTGACCGGCGAGGGCATGCGGGAGTGCGCGCGCCTGCTGCTGCCGCCGGATCAGGACGCGGCGGACCCGCGCCTCTCGCCGCTGCGGGCCGATCTATCGCGGGCGTCGCCAGCCTTGATCGCGACCGCCGGATTCGACCCGCTCCGCGACCAGGGCCTGGCCTATGCGGAGGCGCTGCGCCGGGCTGGGCGGCGGGTTACACTGTTGGAGGAACCGCGCCTGGTGCATGGGTATGCGGACTTTGCCGGGGTCGTGCCGGAGGCCCGGCGTGCGGTCGATCGGGTGGCGGCCGCGATTCGGGCAGAACTGGAGTAGGAGAGAATGATGCAGCGGCAACGCGATCCGGTGGTGGTGGCTTGGGCGCTCGGCCTGGGCCTGGCGGCGCTGGTGTTCGTGCTGGGGCCGCAGCACTTCCTGGCCCGGCTGCTGGACACGCTGCAGATCGCCTTCTGGCAGCTCGGTCAGTTTGTCGCCGGGCTGTCGGCGGTGGCGCTTGACGCGGTGCGGGCCCTGGCGATCGGGCTTTATGCGACCTTCCTGGTGCTGGCCTTCGCGGTGCTGCGGCGGGGCGGACGGGCGCGGGCCGCGCTGGTCGTAGTGACCGTGCTGTTCCTGCTCCTGGTCGTTAACGACGACTTACCCACCGAAAGCAACGGCCGCTGGGCGGCGGCGCTGGCGCTCTCGGCGGTCGGCGCGCTGGTCATGACCGGCCGGTTGCGGCAGACAGCGCTGGTGCCCCGGCCCTATTGAGCCCGGTTCAATAGGCTTACAATCATATCGATGCCCTGGGCGTGCCAGCGCTGCACGGCCTTGTGGTCGGCGCCGACCGCCGTGCCGAGCCGGCGCCAGCTATAGAGGTACCGGCCGGTCAGGGGGTGGACCAGGCTGCGCGCGCCCACGACCCGGCGCAGGACGTAGCGGTCGTCCGGAATGGCGGAAATCCAACGCAGCGCCTGATCCATCCGGGTGATGTGGGCTGCACTCGGGATCGCCGGGCGGAGCTTGGCCCGGTTGTGGCCATAGCTCTCGGCAACGCTGCGCACCCACTCCATGCCGCTCTGGACCAGCCGCGTGCTGGGCCCGGTGTTCGGGAGCGCGAGCAGGGTGCTGCCCGCTTCTTCGAGGCGGGCGATGACCCACTCGGCTCCGGCCGGGTTCCCATCAGGCGTGTGCGGGTTGATCAAGGAAGGAAGACCGGGAACGGGTATTCGGCGCTATCGAGCACGGTTCCGCGGGTGATGGCGCCCCAGGTGGTGGGATGGCCGGCGGGCAGGGCAGGGCGGTCGTTCTGGCCGGGTCGTCCGCGGACGACGAAGATGGTGGCGCGGTGACGCTTGATATCGGCCGCGAAGGCCTCCTCGGGGCAGATGCTCATGTCTGTTCCCTATTTGTTCTCAGTCCCGAGTTAAGCTATTTTTCCTAACAGTGAGCGTCAAGGCTTCGGGTCCGGCCAAGGCTGAATCTTTTAAAAAATCTTGTCACGCTCGAAGGTTCTGCGCGGCGAGGGATGGCCACCGTTACGGTTTGCAACAACCGAACCTTCCTCACGCGATCGCTAATCCGCAATCGCTGGTTTCCGCCATTTTTTGGGTTGCTCGCGGATAGAACCTGGGTTAACTGGCCATAGTCGAACTAAAAGGACCTTCGATGGCCACAGTCACAGGCGGCGGCATTACGACCTACATCAATGCTGGGTCGAACGACGCAAACGGCTTCGCTCAGGCGCTTGCAAGTGTCGTGAGCACGGGGCTTGGGAACGGAACGTACACGCGTACGGGTGGGCCCAACCCGCCGACCGGCGCGGGCGTACTCACGATTTCGACCCCCGGCGCGGTGGTCTCGGACAATTTTGCGGTCAAGGTTGACCTGATCAATGCCAATGGCAACAGCGCGCCCGGCACTGCGTCGGTCACCCTGGTGGGTGCGGGCGGACCTGGCGAGATCGTCATCGGCGACGGCTCGAACATTACCTACTTTACCCGGACCGGCGCGGGCCAATACGTCTTTGGTGACGGCAACGACGTCTTCGGCACCAATACGGTCGGCGGCGGCAACAACCACGTCTCCATGGGTGGTGGCGCCGATACGGTGAACATCTACAGCGGCAACGCAACGGTTTCCACCGGGACCGGCAACGACACCGTCAACAGCGGCCTTCCGGGCACGTATTCCAACCTGCTCGTGTTCAACAACGGCAATGCCAGTGTCATCGCCACGGGCGGCCTGGGCACTGACACGGTGATCGGCGGCAACGGCACGACGTATATCAGCGACGGGTCGAAGAACGTCATCTTCAACGGCCAGGGCGGCACCGGTGCGGCAACCGTCGTCGGCGGCACGGGGAGCGACACGGTCTATCTCGGACCCGGCGGCGGTCAGGCGGGCGGCGGCTCGGCTGGCAACAACATGCTTTACGGCGGCACCGGGTCGGCAGGCTCGACGCTGTTTGGCGGCGGCAACGGCGACGTCCTGTTTGCTCGCGGCAGCGGCCAGACGGTGCTGATCGCTGGTCCCGGCAACGAGACCCTACAGGGCGGCGCGTCGAGCGGGAGCAACGTGTATATCGCCGGCTACGGCGGCAACACCACGATCGGTGGCGGCTCGGGCAACGAAACGTACTACTTCGGATCGCCGAACGCGGCCTCGGTCGCAGGCGGCAACGTCGTGGTCGATACCGGCACCGGCCAGGACATCTTCAACTTCATCAATCGCGGCGCCGGCGGCAGCACGGCTTCGGTGCTGATCAACAGCTTCAGCAGCACAAGCGACAAGATCCAGTTGATCGGCTTCGGCTCGGGCCTGTCCTCCACGGAGGCTTCCATCACCAGCGCGGCAGCGAGCGGGAGCACTGTGACCCTCTCCACCGGGACGAAGATCACCTTCGGCTCCGTCGTCAGCCTGAACAGCAGCAACTTTACCAACATCGGCTAGTCGATCGCGACAACTGCACCGAGGCGGGACCGGGCTTTTTGCCCGGTCCTTGTCGTTTGGGGCGTTCATTCCAACGGGACGCAGTCTTTGAAGCTACGGGGTTTGGAATTGCTGCGCGGCTTGGCAGCGCTCTCCGTGGCCATCGCCCATTCCGATAGCTCGATCGGCAACAATCCGGCGCTGCATTTTGGCCGCTGGCACCCCTATGAGATGCCCGGCACGCCGGGGGTCGAATTCTTCTTCGTGCTCAGCGGCTTCGTGATGGCGCTGATGCATGCCGGCGAGATCGGGCGCGGCGCCCGGGTTGGCCGATTCCTGTGGCGGCGGGTGTGCCGCATCTATCCGCTCTACTGGATCATGCTGGCGCTGATGGTCCGGCAGTTCTGGGGGGCGCCGGCCGTCAACGCCGGCAGCCTGCTCGGGTGGGCAAGCCTGCTGCCGATAAGGACGGACAACCTGATCGTCGTTGCCTGGACGTTGCGGCAGGAGGTCACCTACTACCTGCTGTTCGCGCTTTGCCTGCTCCCGGTCGTGGGCTGGGCAGTGCTGGCAACGTGGGTCGTCGGCCTGCTGCTCTGGCTGTTCGCGGGCTGGGCGGTGTTCGTTCCCGGGGTGACCGGAATCGTCGTCTCGCACGTCATGAGCCCGTTCAACGTCGAGTTCTTGGCCGGGCTCTCCGCGGGCGCGCTGTTCCGGCGCATTCCGGGGCAGCGCGGGCCGGCGGCCTGTATCCTGGCGGCAGGGCTGATCATCGTGGCCTGGCGGATGTCGCAGGATGGCTGGGGCGCGGAATACGGGCCGGACAGCGCCCGCCTTGTCTACGGTCTGGGCTATGGCGGCGTGATCCTGGGGCTCGCGATGCTGGAGCGCTCCGGCGCGCTGCCATTCCGCGGTCGGGCGGGGCGGATCGCGGCGGCAGCCGGGGTGGTCTCTTATCCACTCTATCTGAGCCATCTGCTCACGATCGACTGGATGGCCAAGCATCTTGCCGCGGCGGGGCTGGCGGGACGGCTCGGGGCGGACGCCTGCTTTGCGCTTTTCCTCATCGCGTCTGTGCTGGTGGGCGCGGCGCTCGCCTACGGGCTGGACCGGCCGATCCAGGCCGGGCTGCGGCAGCTCGGCATGCGTTTCAGCGCAGATAGTAGGCCAGCACCAGCAGCAGAGGCGTCGTGACCAGCCCGGCGGCGGCGGCCAGGACCGCGGGAATCTCGAGCAAGGTGCGCAGCGCCGCACCGCCCGGCAGTCGCAGGCGCGGCCAAATGAGGCCGAGCATCGGGATCAGGGGGACGCCGTAGCGGCCCTGGAGGCCGTCGATGGCGCTCGCGCCGACGAGGGTCCATGAGAGATACTGGCCGTCGGCGATCGCGATCACGGTGGCCGCGATGCAGAGCAGACCCAGCAACGACGCCCAGAACGGCCAGCCGGGCCACTCGCGTTCGCTGCCGAACAGGGCGCCGACTCCAATTGCCGCCAGCGCCAGGAACCAGACCGTGTAGAGCCAGGGCGGCAACAGCAAGTCCAGCGTGCCCAGGATGCCGACCAGGCCGAGCAGCAGGTTATAGCCGTCCCGAAGCGCGTCGAGCGGCAGGGTGAAGAGAAGGGCGGGGTCGTGCAAGAACACCCGCAACTGCTCGTGCGTGTTCGTGGCGGCGAACATCTGGCCCGATGGACCCGGCCAGAGCGGGCCGGCTGGGTAGGGCTCACCGCGCACGAACGGGACGGCGACGAAGCGCTGTGCGACGGCAAACCAGGCGATCGCCGGCAACGCCGCCACGAGCAGGCCGGCCGCCCGCAACCCGAGCTCGAGCCGACGGCGCGGCAGGCCCAAAGCGGGAAGGCCGGCGAGCGGAAGGTAGACCGGCTTGGCCGCGATGACGAGGGCCAGCGCGAGCACCCCCGTCCACCAGGCGCCCAACTCAGGCCGGGTCAGCAGCGCGGCGGTCAGGCAGGCGGTGGCGATGACCAAGCCGTCCTGATTGCAGGAGGCGCCCAGGGCGATCGACATCGGCAGGGCGAGCGTAGCGAAAAGGACGCCCTGGGCCCGATGCGTGAGCAGAAGGGCGGCAAGGCCGAGGGCGGTGAAGCAGAGCGCGTTGCAGAGGCGCGCAATGAGGATCGCCTTGTAGGGCCCGAATCCGGCCAGATGCGCCGCCCCGAGCGCGATTGCGGCCGGGACGTAGAAGGCGGGCG
>Ga0213875_10001941_pt1 | contig 12788 bp, 15 predicted proteins | sample BarmaccomBMRX_R8_FD_160105 | JGI IMG/M metagenome (GOLD analysis project Ga0213875, IMG submission 160105) | Root-associated microbial communities from Barbacenia macrantha in rupestrian grasslands, the National Park of Serra do Cipo, Brazil - RX_R8 | ecosystem: Host-associated > Plants > Roots... | reverse complement strand
ACCAGCCCCACCAGCCCCACGCACCCCGGTGGCCCCAGACTCCCCGCCAGCCCCGCCAGCCCCGCCGGCTGGGCAGGCCGGTAGCGCCAGCCCCGCCAGCCGCGCGCTCAGCTCCTCCTCCCGCCCCGGGTCCCCGTCCCGGCCGAGCCCGGGCAGCAGGTGCTCCCACACCGCGTCCAGCACCGCCTGCATGTCCCAGGTGGCGGCGGTGATCGCCACCACCGTGTCCTGCTCCGGCAGCACCACGCAGAACTGCCCGAACGCCCCGTCCCCGCGATACCCGTGCCGCGCCATCCAGAACTGGAAGCCGTAGCCCTGCCGCCAGTCCGGCCACTCCCGGTCCGGGTTGTCGACCTGCTTGCTGGTGGCCTCGGCCACCCACTCGGCCGGCAGCAGCTGCCGCCCCTCCCAGCGCCCGCCCTGCAGGTGCAGCAGGCCGAGCTTGGCGACGTCCTCGGTCCGGGCGAACAGCCCGCTGAACCCCTGCTGCCGCCCGGGTGGCCAGGTCTGCCAGCCGACCGGCCCGATGCCGAGCGGGTCGAACAGCCGCGGCCGCAGGTACTCGGTCAGCGGCATTCCCGCGTTGCGCTGGACGATGCTGGCCAGCGTGTAGGTGCAGGGCTGGTTGTAGGCGAACAGCGTGCCCGGCTCCTGATCGGGCGGGATCAGCAGGAACCCGCGCACCGGCTCCTGCCGGTCCCGGGCCAGCGCCTCGCCGGCCAGGTCCCGGTCGTGGCCGCTGGCCATCGCGGCCACGTGGCGCACGAGGATGGCCCGGCTGCCCGGATCGGTGATGTCGGCGTCGAATTCCGGAAAATGCTTGACCACCGGATCATCCAGGCCCAGCAGGCCTTCGGCCTGTGCGAAGCCGGCCGCGGCCGAGGTGAAGCTCTTGCTCAGCGAGTACAGCAGGTGCCGCCCGGTCGCCGAGTACGGCGCCCACCAGCCCTCGGCCACCACCTGCCCGTGCCGCACCACCATCAGGCTGTGCATCTCGAGGCCGGGCCGGGCCTCGACCGCGTCGAGGAACGCGAGGACGGCGGCCGGGTCGGTCTGCTGGGCGGCGGGCGTACTGCGGGGCAGGGTCATGCCCCGAGCCTAAGCCGCGCCGGCGCCGGGTTAAGAGAACGGTTAATCCACGGTCGCCAGCCGGCCGCCGCCGGCCTACAGTCGAACCATGGAACAGCCAGAAGGTCTGGAAGTGCTGCGCACGGTCTGGTCCGCCCAGGGCCAGGGTGACGGCGATCTGGACGAGGCGTTCGGGCACCACGGGCACGGCAAGTCCTGCAAGAACATGCGCAACGTCGGGTTCGACGGCGACGACGAGGACCTGCGGGCGGCCTGGCGCGGCCGGCTGGAGCGCGAGGGCAAGCTCGCCCGCACCGGCACCGTCGCCGACCTGGTGTTCGGCCAGCAGCAGGACGCGCACTGACCTCGTGGACCTGCCCGCCAACGAGCTGCCCGCCAGTGTCGCCGAGCTGACCGGCACCCTCCGCGACGGCGGCTACCTGGCCGACCGGGGGCTGGCCACCACCTTGTTCGTGGCGCTGTCGCTGCAACGGCCGGTGCTGCTGGAGGGCGAGGTCGGGGTCGGTAAAACCGAGGCCGCCAAGGTGCTGGCGTCGGTGTTCGGCCGCCGTCTGATCCGCCTGCAGTGCTACGAGGGCATCGACACCAGTCAGGCCCTTTATGAATGGGATTACACCCGGCAGATGCTGCACATCCGGGCCCTGTCGCAGCGCCAGCAGGCCGACGACGACGCGGTCGACCAGCTGTTCGGCCCGAAGTTCCTGCTCGAGCGGCCGCTGCTGGCGGCGGTCCGGGCCGGCGACCAGGCGGTCCTGCTGATCGACGAGATCGACCGGGCCGACGACGAGTTCGAGGCGTTCCTGCTCGAGGTGCTGTCGGACTTCCAGGTCACGATCCCCGAGGTCGGCACCGTCCGGGCGCCGCGCCCGCCGCTGGTCGTGCTCACCTCCAACCGGACCCGGGAGCTGCACGACGCGCTCAAGCGGCGCTGCCTCTACCACTGGATCGGCTACCCGTCGCCCGCGCGCGAGCTGGAGATCGTGGCGGTGCGGGCGCCGCAGGTGGGGGAGACGCTGGCCCGTAAGGTGGTCGCGGCCGTGCACCGGCTGCGGGAGCTCGACCTGGCCAAGCCGCCGGGGGTCGCCGAGACCATCGACTGGGCCCGCACCCTGGAGTTCCTGGGCGAGACCGACCTGGATGAGGACACTGCCACCGTCACCCTGGGCGCGGTGATCAAGGAACGCGACGACCTCGACTTCGTGCGCGAGAACCTCACCGAGATCACCTCCGGTGCCTGAGGCCGCCTTTACGCCAGTGCTCGCAGGCTTCACCCAGGCGCTACGAGACGAAGGCCTGGCGGTCGGCACCGGTGACCTGCTCACCTACTGCGCGGCCGCCGCCCGGCTCGACCCCACCGACCTGACCGACCTGTACTGGGCCGGGTCCGCCACCCTGGTCACCAAAAAGGAGGACCGCGAGGTCTACGACCGGGTGTTCCGCCGCTACTTCCTCGCACGTCCTGACCCCGTCCGCGAACTGCTCCAGCTCAGCACCCAGGCCGGTGCCCAGGTCGACGGGGCCGTGCTCGACGTGCCGGCCACCGATCCAGCGGACGGCCCCGGGGACGAGGAGGAGGCCAGGCTCGGCCTGATGGCGGCCGACGCCGAGGCGCTCCGGCGCAAGGCGTTCGGCGCCTGCACCCCCGAGGAGCTGGCCGCGCTGCGGCGGATCATGCGGCGGATGCGGCTGACCCCGCCCCGGCGGCGCACCCGGCGGACGGCCGCCGCCCGCGCCGGCCGCGTCCCCGACCTGCGGCGTACCGTCCGGGCGGCCATGCGGATGGACGACGACACGCTGCGCTGGCGGCAGCGCAAGGTCAAGCTGCGCCCGCTGATCCTGATCCTCGACGTGTCCGGGTCGATGGCCGACTACTCGCGCAGCCTGCTGCAGTTCGCCCATTCGGCCCGCCGGGCCAGCGGCCGGGTCGAGGTGTTCTGCTTCGGTACCCGGCTGACCCGGATCACCCGGCCGCTCGGCCGCCGCCGCCCCGACCAGGCGCTGGAAGAGGCGGGCCGGGCGGTGCTCGACTGGGAGGGCGGGACCCGGATCGGCGCCTCGCTGGACGAGTTCGTCCGGGTCTGGGGACGGCGCGGGCTGGCCCGCGGCGGGGTGGTGGTGGTCTGCTCGGACGGGCTCGACCGGGGCGACCCCGAGCTGCTGTCGACCGCGATCCAGCGGCTCGCCCGCCAGTGCCACAAGCTGGTCTGGCTCAACCCGCACAAACGCGACAACCCCGGCTTCCAGCCCAGCACCCTGGGCATGATGGTGGTGGCCCCGCACGTGGACCTGCTGCTGTCCGGGCACGACCTGCGCAGCCTGGAAGAGCTGGCCACGCTGCTGCCGGCCCTTTAAAGGGGAGTGGACATGAAGTGGAGTGTCAGCCTGCAGGCCGAGGGTGACCGGGTGCTGACCCAGGCCGAGATCGTCGAGCTGGCCGACGCGGTCGCGCCCAGCTCCGGCATCGCGTCCGGTATCGGCTCCACCCGCTACGGGGCCCAGCTGCTGGTCGAGGCGGCCAGCCGCGACGAGGCGATCGAGAAGGGCCGGGCCGAGTTCGCCCGCGCGGTCCGTAAGGCCGGGCTGCCCGCCTACCCGGTGGTCGAGGCCGACGCGATCAGCGAAGCAGAGGACGACGCCCGATGAGGCCAGCACTGTGATCAGGCTCGGCTCGCTGGCCGGGTACCCGTTCGAGGGCCCGCGGGTGCTGGCGGGCTGGACCCCGCCCGCGACCGCCGCCGTGTTCGTGATCCTCTACAAGCCCGACCCCGAGCACAAGCCCGAACGCTACGCGGTCACCTACGTCGGCCACAGCGACGACCTGTCGGCCGAGCGGTTCCCGTTCCGGCACCCGCGGGCGGCCTGCTGGGTCAAGCGGGCCGGCTCACGCTGGAAGGTCTACGTCGCCAGCTACGAGGTGCCGGGCGGCGGCCGCGCCCACCGGGAGCAGATCGCCCGCGAGCTGATCGCGGTCTACCGGCCGCGCTGCAACGACCAGCAGTACGACCAGGCCTGGGAAGAGCACTGGATCGGCGCCGACCGCACCGACCCGGCCTGAGCCCCGCGCCTGCGCCCGCGCCCCAGTCGCCTCATCGGCCCCAGCAGCCCCATCGGCCTCATTCGCCCCATCGGCCCCATTGGCCCCATTGGCCTCATTCGCCCCATCGGCCACAGCGGCCTCATCGGTCCCATCAGTCCCAGCAGCCCCATCGGTCCAATCAGTCCCAGCCGCCACAGCCACTCTGATCGCACCCGCCCCACTACGCCCCCAACCCCCGCCTCCCACTGAAGTCACAGCGCTCCGTGTGCACTTCCGATTAAGGAAGGCTTTTGGGCAGCATCTGTACAAAAGTCTTCCCTAATACCCCGACCAAGCCCCACGAGTACCCCGACCAAGCCCCACGAGTCACACCGGCCCCAGCTGGCTGGAGGCACCCGACCGCTCGGCTGGGCCAGACCTAGGGATTCGCGACCGAGAACGTGTCGCAGGCCGACGGCTGACCCTTGTCGTAGCCGGTCTGCAGCCACTTCTGGCGCTGGGCCGACGAGCCGTGCGTCCATTTCTCCGGCTGAACCGACCCGGTTGCCTGCTTCTGCAGGAAGTCGTCGCCGACCGCCGCGGCCGCTGTCAGCGCCTCGTCCAGGTCGCCCGGCTCGAGCAGGTCGCGGGTGTAGGCCGAGTGCGCCCAGACGCCCGCGTAGCAGTCAGCCTGCAGCTCGGTCCGGACCGACAGCGAGTTGGCCTGGGCCGGGTGCTGCTGGCTGAGCTGCTGCACCTGGCTGGTCACCCCGGTCAGCAGCTGGATGTGGTGGCCGAGCTCGTGGGCGACCACGAACGCCTGCGAGAAGTCGCCCTTGACCCCGTACTTCTGCTCCATGTCCTGGAAGAACTTCAGGTCCAGGTAGACCGTCTGGTCAGCCGGGCAGTAGAACGGCCCGACCTCGGAGGTCTCGTTCCCGCAGCCGGTCTGCACGGCCGAGCTGAAGATCACCAGCCGGGCCTTGTGGTACTGCTGGCCGGCCTTGGTGAAGATCGACTGCCACTCCTCCTGGGCGTCGGTGAACACCGCGGCGATGAACTTCTGCTCGGCGGTGGCGGTCGACGGCGCGGGCAGGGCCGGGCTGGCGGTGGCCGACGGGAACGCCGGCAGCGAATTGGCCCCGCTGTCCGAGACCGCCGTGCTGGTGGCCGACGGGGACGCCGACGCCGGAGCCGACGCCGAAGCCGACGAGGAAGCGCTCGGAGACCCGCCCGACGACGAGCAGCCGGCCACCACCCCCAGGGCCAGCAGCATGATCGGGGCCAGGCGCAGGCGTCGAAGCATGATCCAAGCTTACGGTCGGGTCAGTGGGTGCCGTCAGACCCATCGTGCGTGCCGAACGTGCGTTCTTCGTGATCAAGTTCGCGTTCGAGCACACGCAGGCTGGAATCGGGCAGCCGCCCGGCGTCGCGCCAGCGCAGGAGTTCCTCGCGCTGGGCGTCGATGACCGCCCGCCGGGCCCATTGGACCGCCTCGTGCTCCGGCGATCCGGGGGCCGACACGTCCGGGCCGTCCCCGCCGTCACCGCCTTCGTCGGCGCTCTGGTAGCGCCGCAGCCGGATCTCCAGCGTGGACCGCAGCCCGTCCAGTTCGTGCTCGGGCACCTCGGGGTCCTCGGCCACCTGGCCCAGCCGGGTCAGGCCGGCCTGGATCGACGCGGCTCGGGCATCGTTGCGGAGCGCGGCCGCGTCGGCCGGGTCGGCCCGCACGCCGAGCGCCCGCACGATCGGCGCGAACGTCACCCCCTGGAGCACCAGCGTGACCACGACGATGATGTACGCGCAGAACAGCAGCAGGTCCCGGTCGGGGAACGCTTTCCCGCTGGAAACGGTCAGCGGCAGCGTGAACACGGCCGCCAGGGTGATCACGCCGCGGGTCCCGGCCCAGCTCAGCACCACGATCTCCCGCCCCGACAGCGGCTGCTCGCGGCGGCCCATCCGGGAGTGCAGCGGGCGCGGCAGGTGCTGCGTCACCGCCAGCCACAATGGCCGCAGCAGCAGCACCACGCCCACCGTCACCAGCACGGCGGCGGTGATCGTGGCGGCCGGGTAGCTGCGCAGGCCCTTGACGACCGGCACGATCTGCTGCCCGATGAGCAGGAACACGAACCCCTGGAGCAGGAAGTCGGCCAGCCGCCAGACCGCGGCCGCCTGCAGGCGGCTGGCCCCGGTGGTGAACCGGGGGGTGTCGTGCCCGACCATCAGCCCGGCCACCGCCACCGCCAGCACCCCCGACACGTGCGCTTCCTCACCGAGCAGGTAGGCGGCGAACGGGGTCACCAGCGACAGGCAGTTGACCAGCAGCGGGTCGCGCACCACCGACCGGGCCAGCCGGACCGCGATGCCGACGACGATCCCGGCGATCAGCCCGCCGGCCGACGCCACCACGAAGTGCAGCACCGCGTCCCCGAGCGAGAAGTCGCCGCTGGTGGCGGCGGTCACCGCCACCGTCAGCGTGGTCAGCGCGGTGGCGTCGTTGAGCAGGCCCTCGCCCTCGATGATCGTGATCAGCCGGGCCGGCAGCCCGACCCGGCCGCCGACCGCCAGCGCCGCCACCGGGTCGGTGGGGGAGACCGCCGCTCCCAGCGCCACCCCGGCCGCCAGCCCGACGCCCGGCACCACCAGGTCCAGCCCGATCCCGGTCAGCAGCGCGGTGACCAGCACCAGCCCGATCGACAGGCTGATGACCGCGCGCAGGTTCTTGCGGATCGCCAGCAGCGAGGAATCCAGCGCCGCGCTGTAGATCAGCGGCGGGATGACCAGGGTGAGGATGATCTGCGGGTTGAGCTTGAGGTTCGGCCCCGGCAGCAGCGCGTAGATCAGCCCCGCCACCGTCAGCAGGGTGGCCGCGGGCAGCCCGGTCCGGTTGGCCAGCAGCTGCAGCACGCAGATGGCCACCACCGCGGCCAGTCCCAGCGCGAGCAGCTCGGTCATGGGACCTTGTTATCAGACCCGTTGATCGTCCCTGGCCAGCTGGCCTTTACCCATCTTTAAAGGGCTGCTGCCACCCGGGCTCCTACCGAGGTGCGTAGCCGACCGCGTCGTGCATCCGCGACCGCCGGGTGCCGGAGGCGGGCCGGGCCGGCTCGCGCGGCTCGGTGTGCTCCTCGGGGTTCCAGGTGGCGCCGGTCACGATCTCCTCGGCCATCCCGTACAGCAGCGGCAGCGCCCCGGCCACCACCCCGCCGGTCCGGTTGATGTGCTCGACGTTGGGCCCGATCAGCTCGGCGTGGGCCACGATCGAGCGGACGATCCCGGCGCACTCCTCGAGGTTGGCCGCGATCCGGTTGAGCAGCGAGCCGACCCAGAACAGGTACACCGCCAGCCCGGCGATCAGCACCACGATCTCCAGGACCGTCAGCACCACCAGCGCGGTCATGACTTCACCTTCCCCAGCACCCGGCCCAGGAACAGGTGGTGCTGCAGGCCCTCGGCCAGCACCGCCTCGACCCCGCCCGCCACCACCGGCAGCAGCGCGGTCGCCTCGGTGTTGGCGTCGGCCGTCGTGAGCGTCTGCTTGATCGTGGCGACCCGGGTGTCGATGACCTTGACCAGGTAGATCAGCGTCGACAGGAGCGCGACCACGGCCAGGATCACCACCAGGCCGACGATCAGCCCGATGCTCCAGGCGGTGTGCTGCCCGGCCGACAGGGCCAGCGGGGATTGGGCAACGGCGTGCGGTTCCATTCCTCAGCCTCCCAGCCGCTCGCGGCCGCGCTTGAGCCCCGCGATGATGTGCGTGGCGTGCTCGATGGTGGTGTTCAGGCCGGTCAGCGGGGCGGTGTGGCGGGCCGCGGCCGCCAGCTGGTCGTCGATCAGCGGGGCCGCCCGGCCGATCGAGCGGGCCAGCAGCAGGATCGGCACCACCAGCGCCACCACGACCAGCACGATCGCGATGCCGATCCCGTAGCCGATCCACCAGCCGGTGTAACTCATGCTCTGGCTCCCCTCGGCCCGGTCAGACCGTGTTTGCCCGCTCGCCTTCGGGGCGCCTTGAGGCGGCGCCTTCCCTCGTCGCTCGTTCCTCGCTCCTCAGTCCAGGCACCGCCGCGCCCCTCCGGCTCGCTCATACCGTGTCGCAGAAGTCGCGGACGGGCTTGAGGCTGGCGTTGACCGACGCCACCACGGCCGGCACCCCGCTGGTCTGCTGGGCGACCACGGTCACGCCGCCCAGCACCTGGACCAGGGTCGCCTTGGTGGCCCGCAGGTGGAAGATGACCCGCAGCAGGCCGATCGCGGTGATCCCGACGATCAGCGCCGCCACGATGATGGTGAACCAGGCCACAGCCGGCATGACGTTTTCCTTCCTAGCCCAGCAGCTTGCTCACGGGGCCGGCGTAGCGCACCGCGCCCGCCGCGACCGCCTTGATCGTGGTGTCGGTCTGGCCCAGCGCCTCGGGGGCGCCGTCCAGCTCGCCGACCAGGGCCACCCCGCCCGCCAGGATCTCGTCGCTGGCGCCGCGGATCCGCTCGAGCGCGGCCAGCACCCGGTTGAGCAGCGCGATCACCACCGGCAGGACCACCACCAGCAGCACGATCGCGCCGATCCACCACAAGGCCATGACTGTCTCCTCAGCTAGCGGGGGACTGGTAGGGCAGGAAGAACCGGGCGTACACCCGGCGCAGCGCCATCAGCGCCGCCTGCAGCCCGATGGCCAGGCCGCTGGCCTGCCGGGCGGCCGGGGCGGCGCCCGCCAGCGACTCGCCCCGGTCCAGCCGGGCCATGCCGTCCTGCAGGTTGGCGGCGAACTCGCGCATCAGCACGGCGGTGACGTCGGAGATCATGCCCCGCCCGTACTGGGCGGCCGCCCCCGAGATCTGCAGGTCCATGTGCACGCCGACCTTGGTGCCGGCCCGGGCCCGGGTCAGTTTGGCGGTGACCCCCATCGCCGCCTGGCCGCGGCCGCGCTCGTCGGCCCCGGCCGCGTTGACCACGATGCGCCGGCCGGCCTCGTCCCGCTCGACGATGTCGGCCGTCCCGGTGAACTTCAGCCGGACCGGTCCCATCCGGATGCCGACCAGGCCCTCGTACCGGTCGTCGCCCAGGTCCTTGGTCAGCTCGGTGCCGGGCAGGCAGGCGGCCACGTGCGGGATGTCCTGGAAGAACCCCCACACCTTCTCGATCGGCGCCGGCACCTCGAATTCGTTCGTGATCAGCATCGGCTCTTGTCCTTCGCGAATGCGTTCCGGCAGCCCAGGCAGCAGAAGTAGTAGGTGACGCCGTCCAGCTCCAGCGGGTAAGCGCCCCGCCCCGCGGTGACCGTCATCCCGCACACCGGATCCACTGCCTCGGCCGGCTCCGCCGCCCCGGCGGCCGCCCCAGCAGCCGCCCCTGCCGCGGCCGCCGCCCCAGCCCCACCCGTCACTCCAGCCCCACCCGTCACTCCAGCCCCAGTCGTCGCTTCAGCCTCACCAACCTCAGCAACCCCACCAGGCCCAGCCACCGCCAGCTTCCCGGCCGCCCGCAGCTGCACCAGCTCGGCCAGGATCGCCACCGCGATCTCCTGGTGGGTGGTCCGCCCCAGATCGAGCCCGGCCGGGCTGTGCACCCGTTCCAGCTCGGCCGCCGGCACCCCCCGCTCGGCCAGGTACCCGAGCACGGTCCGTCCCCGTTTGGCCGAACCGACCAGCCCGATGTAGGCCGGCTTGGCCGCGACCGCCGCCGTGATCGCCTCCTCGTCGTGGTGCCCCTGGGTGGCGACGACCACGATCGACCGGGCATTGGCGTGCTCGGCGGTGAAGTCCTCGCCCGCGATCACGTCCGCCCGCCAGCCCAGCGCCCGGGCCAGCTCGCCCAGCGTCTGCGCCATCGGCGAGTGGCCGACCACCACCAGGTGCGGGGACGGCTGGACGGGCTCGATGTAGACCTCCAGCGAGCCCTCGCTCGAGCAGGAGATCGGCACGAACAGCATGCCGTCCGGCAGCGACTCGCTGAACTGGTCGGGCGTGCCCAGCAGCAGCAGCCGGGGCACGCCCTCGGCGATGACCTCGCGGGCCTGCCGGATCACCACCGGCTCGGCGCAGGCCCCGCCGATCCACCCGTGCAGCTCACCCGAGGCGGTCACGATCGCCCGGCAGCTCTCCTTGCCGGACGAGGGGCCTTGCCGCCAGACCACCGTGGCCAGCGCGAACGATTCGCCCCGGCGGGCCAGGTCGGCGCCGTGCTCCAGGAACGCCCAGCCGTCCATGACCATGTCCTCAGCCGTCCGTCCGGATCGGCGGGGCCCCGGACACGTCGTGGCGCTGGGTCACCGCTTCCCACACCCGGTCGGGCAGCAGCGGCATGTCGATGTTGCGCACCCCGGTGCCCTTGAGCGCGTCCATGACCGCGTTGACGAAGGCGGCCGGGCCGCCCACCGCGGCGCACTCGCCGACGCCCTTGGCCCCGATCGGGTGGTGCGGGCTGGGCGTCACCACCTCGCCGTGCAGCTCGAAGCCGGGGGTCTCCCAGGCGGTCGGGATCAGGTAGTCCATGTAGTTCGAGCCGATGCAGTTGCCGTCGGCGTCGTAGGTGATGAACTGCATGTTCGACATCGCGAAGGCCTCGGTCAGGCCGCCCATGATCTGGCCTTCGACGATCATCGGGTTGATCCGCACCCCGCAGTCGTCGACCGCGACCATGTTCAGCACGTCCCACACCCCGGTCTCCGGGTCGACCTCGACGGTCACGATGTAGCAGGCGAACGGCCAGGTCAGGTTGGGCGGGTCGTAGTAGGCGTTGTTCTCCAGGCCGGGCTCCAGGCCGTCCGGCATGTTGCTGTAGGCGGCCATCGCGCACTCCTGGATCGTCACCCCCCGGTCGGGCGCGCTGCGCACGTAGAACCGGCCCAGCTCCCACTCGATGTCCTCCTCGGACACCTCCAGCAGGTGGGCCGCCAGCTTGCGGGCCTTGGCCCGGACCTTGCGGCAGACCATGGCGATGGCGGCCCCCGCCACCGGGGTGCTGCGGGAGGCGTAGGTGCCCATGCCGAACGGGGCGGTGTCGGTGTCGCCCTCCTCGACGGTCACGTCGTCGGCCGGGATGCCGAGTTCGTGGGCGACGATCTGGCCCCAGGTCGTCTCGTGCCCCTGGCCTTGGCCGCGGGCCCCGGTCCGCAGCAGCGCTTTACCGGTCATGTGCACCCGCAGTTCGGCCGAGTCGAACATCTTGATGCCGAGGATGTCGTACTCGCGGCTGTTGCCCGCTCCCAGCGGCTCGCTCATCGTCGAGATGCCGATACCCAGCAGCCGCCCGCGCTTGGCCGCCTCGGCCTTCTGCCGGAGGAAGTCCTCGTAGCCGACCGCCTTCAGCCCCAGCTCCAGGCAGGCCCCGTACTGGCCGGAGTCGAGCAGGAACCCGAACGGGGTCCGGTGCGGGAACTGCTCGTCCCGGACCAGGTTGATGCGGCGGAACTCGGCCTGGTCCATGCCCAGGTCGTCGGCGGCCGCCTGCATCATCCGTTCCTGGAAGAACATCGCCTCGGTGACCCGGAACGAGCACCGGTAGGCGACCCCGCCCGGCGACTTGTTGGTGTACATGCCCCGGGCCGCCAGGTGCGCGAACGGCACGTTGTAGCAGCCGAAGGTGGAGTGCATCAGGCCGATCTTGAACTTGCTGGGCTGGGCGTCGGCGAAGAACGCGCCGTGGTCCGCCAGCGTCCGCATCCGCATCCCGAGGATCTTGCCGTCTCGGCTCAGGGCCAGCTCACCGTCCAGGTAGACGTCGCGGGCGAAGCCGGTCGAGATCAGGTTCCCGGTCTTGTCCTCGATCCACTTGACCGGCTGCTCGAGCAGGATCGAGGCCAGGATCGAGCACACGTAGCCCGGGTACACCGGCACCTTGTTGCCGAACCCGCCGCCGATGTCGGGGGAGATGATCCGGATCATGTGCTCGGGCAGCTCGGCGATCAGCGCCACCGCCGCCCGCACGATGTGCGGCGCCTGGGTCGTCATGTAGACGGTCAGCTTCTGGGTCGACCGGTTGAAGTCCGCGATCGACCCGCAGCACTCGATCGGGCTGGGGTGCGAGCGCGGGTAGTGCAGCTGCAGCCGGGAGATCACGTCGGCCTGCTCGAAGGCCCGGTCGGTGCCCTCGGCGTCGCCCACCTCCCAGTCGTAGATGACGTTGGTGGCCTGGCCTTCCTTGTCGTCGCGGATGACCGGGGCGTCGTCCTCCAGCGCCGCCTGCGGGCTCACCACCACCGGCAGCGGCTCGTAGTCGACCTCGATCGCCTCGCAGGCGTCCTTGGCGATGTAGGGGTCGTCGGCGATCACGCAGGCGACTTCCTGGCCCTGGAACCGCACCTTGTCGGTGGCCAGCACCGCCTGGGTGTCGTAGGACAGCGTCGGCATCCAGGCCAGGTTGCGGGTGGCCATCATCTCCCCGGTCAGCACCAGCCGGACCCCGGGCATGTCCCACGCCCGGCTGGCGTCGATCCTGGTGATCCGGGCGTGGGCGACCGGGCTGCGCAGGATCTCCATGTGCAGCATCCCGGGCAGCACCACGTCGTCGGTGTAGTTGCCCTTGCCGCGGATGAACCGGTTGTCTTCGACGCGCCGGCGGCTGGCGCCCATGCCGCCGATCTTGATCTCGTCAACGGCCTGGCTCACGACGCCTCCTCCGCCTGCCCGGACTCGGCCCGGAGCTTGTCCGCCGCCCACAGGACCGACTTCACGATGTTAT
>Ga0213875_10001940_pt1 | contig 12792 bp, 11 predicted proteins | sample BarmaccomBMRX_R8_FD_160105 | JGI IMG/M metagenome (GOLD analysis project Ga0213875, IMG submission 160105) | Root-associated microbial communities from Barbacenia macrantha in rupestrian grasslands, the National Park of Serra do Cipo, Brazil - RX_R8 | ecosystem: Host-associated > Plants > Roots... | reverse complement strand
TCCACATTCATCACGCTGACCGACAACACCCGGATCACTATCGTCGGCATCAGCAGTCTGGACGCGAGGCAGATCGTCAGCGCCTGACGCACCTCCCCTTCAGACCACGGCCGTCGGCGGTTGCCGACCGGCGAAGTGCTCGGCGAGGTTGCGCAGCACCAATTCGCCCATCGCCACCCGCGTCTCGATCGTCGCACTCGCCTGGTGCGGCTGCAGCACGACGCTGTCCAGCGCGAACAGCGCCTCCGGCACGTTGGGCTCGTTCATGAACACGTCGAGCCCGGCCCCGCCGAGCCGGCCTTCCTGCAGCGCCGCGACCAGCGCGGTCTCGTCCACCACGCTGCCGCGTGCGATGTTGACGAGGATGCCGTCCGGCCCCAGCGCGTCGAGCACCGCCGCATCGACGATGCCGCGCGACTGCGGGCCGCCGGACGCGGCGATCATCAGGATCTCCGACTCGGCCGCGAGCCGGCGCAGCTCCGGCACGTAGCGGTACGGCAGCTCCGGGTATGCGCGCAGGTCGCTGTAGGCGATCGCCATGCCGAAGCCCTCGGCGCGCCGCGCGATCGCGCGGCCGATGCGGCCCATGCCGAGGATGCCGAGCGCCTTGCCGCTGACCTTGCGCGCGAGCGGCAGGCCTTCCTTGCGCGCCCAGCGCCCCGCCCGGACGAAGCGGTCGCCGAGGCAGAGCCGGCGCGACGCCGCCAGCAGCAGCGCCATGCCGAGATCGGCCACGTCGTCGGTCAGCACGTCCGGCGTGGTGGTGACCCGGATCGAGCGGCTGCGCGCGTGCTCGAGATCGACCGCGTCGGTACCGATGCCGTTGATCGCGATGATCTCGAGTTTCGGCAGCGCGTCCACGATGGCGCGGCTGGCGCCGGCGCCGCCGCCGGTGACGATCGCCCGGACCGCGGCACCCGCCTCGGCTACGAACGCACCCCGATCCGCCGCCTCGAACAGCCGGTGCACGCGGTAGTGCTGGTCCAGCGCCGCTTCGATCTGCGGCATCATCTTCTCGATCAGCAGGATCTCCGGCTTCATGCGGCTGCCTCCCCGGTTCAGGCGACCTCGATCTCGACCCGGCCGACGCCCTCGAACACCGCGGCCAGGCGCGCCGGCGGATCGACGAACAGGATGCCGCTGCACGATCCCGTGGTGACGATCTGCCCGGCACGCAGGCCGCCGAGCGAGCGCGCGCCCTGGTTGGCCATCCAGACCAGCAGGCGGATGTTGTCGCCCGCCGTGTTGCCGCCGACGCCCTCATGGCGCAGCGCGCCGTCGATGGTCAGCCGCACCGGCTGGCGCAGCGGGTCGATGCCGCGCCACGCCGGCGCGGCAGCGCCGACCGCGAGCGCGCCGTTGTTGTTATGGTCGGCCCGGTGGCTAGGCGGGTCCGTCGCGCCCGGCGCCGTGAAGCGCGTGTCCACCAGTTCGATGACGGGGTGCAGCGTGTCGACGGCGGCCAGCACCTCCTCGCGCGTATAGGCGGCGTCGCGCGGCGGCAGGTCGCGGCCGAAGCGGTAGGCCAGCTCGGCCTCCACGCCGATGACGTGGAACAGCGAGGCCGGAACGCGGTCTGTGTTCTCGAAGATGGCGTCGGCCTGGATCGGCGCGCGAAACGGTTCGCTCTGCGGCGTCGCCGAGCCGACCTTCCAGCCGCCGACTGGCCCGAGACGCTTCGCGACCTCGTCCTGGATGGCGTACGCATCCCCGTCGTCCTGCGGGCGCGCCCCCTCCGGCAGGGCGGTCAGCCACTGACGGGTCCGGCGCGCCGCGAGCAATGCCTCCGCCGCTGCCGCAACATCGATCCTGGTCATGCGTTCCCCTGGCTGCCGGCAGCGCGCTTGGCTGCGGCAGCAGAGCACCGGCGGGCATCCGAGGTCCAGACCTCCCGGACCCCGCGGCCGGCGGCGCCCAACATGGGAGGCGAGAATGCCAGCCGGCGTGCAGGGCTACTCCAGCCGATGGGCCAGGCTGATGCCCATCGCCTTCATCACCTACAGCCTCGCCTATCTCGACCGCGCCAACTACAGCTTCGGCGCCGCCTCGGGCATGGCCGCCGACCTGAAGATCGACGCGGCCGCGTCTTCGCTGCTCGGGGCGCTGTTCTTCCTCGGCTACTTCTTCTTCCAGGTGCCGGCCGCCTACTACGCCGAGCAGCGCAGCGCGAAGAAGCTGATCTTCTGGAGCCTGCTGCTCTGGGGCGTGCTCGCCGGCGCAACCGGCCTGCTCAGCGACATCTCGCTGCTCTACATCGACCGCTTCCTGCTCGGCGTGATGGAGAGCGTGGTACTCCCTGGCATGCTGATCTTCCTCAGCCACTGGTTCACCCGGGCAGAGCGGTCGCGCGCCAACACCTTCCTCATCCTTGGCAACCCGATCACCGTGCTCTGGATGTCAGTGGTCTCGGGCTACCTGATCAAGTTCTTCGGCTGGCGCGGCATGTTCATCATCGAGGGCCTTCCGCCGATCATCTGGGCGTTCGTCTGGTGGAAGCTGGTGGAGGACCGGCCGATCCAGGCGCGCTGGCTGGACCCGGCCGAGCGCACCGAACTCGAGGCCACGCTCGCCGAGGAGCAGCGCGCGTTCCGGCCGGTGAAGAACTACGCGGCGGCATTCCGCACCCCGGCGGTGATCATCCTGGCCGCGCAGTATTTCACCTGGAGCATCGGCGTCTACGGCTTCGTCATCTGGCTTCCCTCGATGCTGAAGAGCGGCAGCACGCTCGGCATGGTCGCGATCGGCTGGCTCTCCGCCGCACCCTACCTCGCCGCGGCGGCGCTGATGGTGGTCACCTCGGTCTTCTCCGACGCCAGCCGGGAGCGCAAGGCGTTCGTCTGGCCCTACCTGCTGGTCGGCGCCGTCGCCTTCTACGCGTCGTACCTGCTGGGCAGCACGCACTACTGGCTGAGCTTCGTGCTGCTGGTGATCGCCGGCGGTGCGATGTACGCGCCGTACGGACCGTTCTTCGCGATGATCGCGGAACTGCTGCCGCGCAACGTCGCCGGCGGCGCGATGGCGCTGATCAACAGCTGCGGCGCGCTCGGGTCGTTCGTGGGGTCGTATTTCGTGGGCTGGCTGAACGGTGCGACCGGCGGCAACGGCGCCTCGTTCGTGTTCATGGCCGCCGCTTTGCTGGCCTCGGCGCTGCTGACGCTCTCGCTGCGCGCGCCCGCCCGCGCCTCGGCAACGGTGCTGGACGCACCGGCTCACTGACCCGGCGCCGCGCGTTCAGGGGCCGAGCGGGACCGCCAGGCCGCCGGCGCCGCCGACCGACGCGGCGATCTGCAGGCCGACGGCGATCCAGCCGTCGGCCGACGCCGCGAGCAGCGGCGCGCCGCTGGTGCCGCGCGTCGCACTGCAGTCGTGCCGGAGCAACGGCCGGCCTTCGCCGTCGCGCGCGAGGCCGGTGATCCGGCAGTGCAGGTCGGCATCGACTGCCTCCTCCCGGTCCTGGCCGTAGCCGCCGAGCGCCACCGCCGCCCCGACCGGCGCGGCCAATGTGAGCACGCGGTCCGGCGTGCCGAGCGGCACGGCCAGCACCAGCACGGCGCGGTCGGCACCGGCGGTCGCCGCCTCGCGCAACGGGTCGTAGCCCCGGGCGATCGTGTAGGACACCACGCGCGCATGCGCGGCGTAGCTGCCGAAGGCATAGCCGAGCAGGAAGTGGACCGAGCCGGGCTGCGCGTAGTGGCGCGGACCGGACAGGAACAGGCAGTGCGCCGCCGTCAACACTTCGCGCGGGCCGACGAGAAAGCCCGTGCAGCGCGTGCCGAGTTCGGTTTGCACGCGGCCGAGCGCACGCCAGGGCGGCTGCGCCGGGTCGACGACCACGCGGCGCTCGGCCGGGCCGACCCCGGGCAGACCGGCGCCGCCCAGCAGTGCGCCGGCGCCGATCACCAGGAGCCAAGGCCAGGGGCGCTCCCTCCGTGGGCAATTCCACCGGCTTCGCCGGTGGAACCTTGGCCCACTCCGCCCCTGGACCCCGGCAAAGGCAGAGCCTTCAATCCTTCGCTTCAAGTGATGGAGCCCCGCTAGGCAAGACGCCCCTTTGTCTCCGGGATGATGATCGCACCGATGAGATACAGCACGGAAATCGCCAGCAGGAAGGCGGCCAGCGAGACCGGCAAGCCGCGCGTGCTGCCGGCCAGCAGCGAGACGAAGGTCGGCATCATGCCGCCGATTGCGAAGCCGACGTTCCACGACAGCCCGGTCCCCGTCGATCGCAGCGCGGTCGGGAAGCGCTCATTGAGGAAGATCAGCAGCGGCGCGTAGCCGGCGTTGCCGAGGAAGGCGATGCCGAGCGCATACAGCGTGATGGTCGTGACGTCGCCGGCGCGCGCCATGAAGATGAACCCGGCCGGCATCAGCACGAGCCGTGCGAGGCCGAGGATCAGGAACGTCTTCTTCCGCCCGATCAGCTCGCTGACGTGACCGATCAGCGGCGAGACGACGATCGCCACGACGCTGGTGGCGATCAGGATCAGCGAGGTCGGCTGGTTCGGCAGCCGGTTCACCACTTTCAGGAACGTCGGCATGTAGCCGGAGGTCAGGTAGTAGCCGGCGCCGCCGCCGATCGTCATCATCAGGTTCACCAGGAAGATCGGCAGGTAGTCGCGCGAGAACAGGTCGCGCAGCGGCGCCCGGGGGATCGCCTGGCCGGAACGGGCCGCCTTCAGCCGCGCCCAGAGCGGCGATTCCTCCAGGCTGTTGAATACGAACAGCCCAAGCACCGAGCTGAAAATCCCGGAGAAGAACATGCACCGCCAGCCCCAGGTGGCAAACGCGTCCCCGGGAAATGCCGCGGAGGCGATGAGGAAGACCAGCGAGGCCAGCAGCGCCCCGACCCCGGACCCGCCGCCGCCGACCAGGCCGGACATCAGGCCGCGCCATCGCTCCGGCACCGATTCCGTGCCGATCGTATGCGTCGAAGCCACTACCCCGCCGACGAACACGCCCTGCACCAGGCGCAGGACGAGAAAGATCATCGGCGCGATCACCCCCACCTGGGCGATGGTCGGCAGCGCGCCGAACAGCGCGGTGCTGATCCCGACGCCGACCACCGCAACGATCATCGCCCCCTTGCGCCCGTGCCGGTCGGCGTACGAGCCGAACAGCGCCGAGCCGACCGGGCGCATCAGCAAGGTCACCGCGAACGATGCATACACCGCGGCGAGCGACAGGGTCGGACGGTCGGACGGGAAGAACAGCCGGCCGATCACCGGCGCCACGTAGAGCAGCAGGAACAGGTCGAACAGGTCGAGCGCCCAGCCGAGCGAGGAGGCGATCGCCGCAACGATGATCTGGCGGTTGCTGGCCCGCTCGGCCGCGTCCGGCGCGACGGCGTTCAGTGAAGTCATCGGGCGGCTCGCTCCTGCGTGGCGGGTTCGGCTGTACGGAAATCCACGAAGTGGCGCAGCAACGCGCGCGTGCTCTCGGCGCCGTCGGCGCCGAGCAGGCGCAGACACGCCGCGAGGTTTTGTTCCGCCGCTGTGTCGGGATCGGTTTCTGCGCAGGTCGGCGGCTCGCCGGCCAGCAGCGCCTGCTCCTGCCGCTCGGCCTCCAGTTCCAGGCGCTGTACTTCTCGACGCAGCGCCGAACCGGGATCGGCCGTCTTCAGCCAGCGGCGCACCGCCCGCAGTCTCTCCACGACCTCGCGCCGCCACGTCGCCACGCGCCCATCGAGGTGCCGCACCGCCTCGGGCTCCACCGCCTGGCCGCGCAACGCCAGGAACAGCATGTAGAGCAGCAGGTTCACATCGGCGCCGAGCCGGTCCTGCGCCGCCAGGCACGCGTCGCTGACCCCCGGCCGCGCGTAGAACGCCAGGGAGAATCGCCAGAACGCGTCGGCGTCGCTCTCCGCCATCCGCGTCAGGCCGACTGCGCGCGCCGCCAGTCGCCGGCGGCCGCCGCATCGATCACCTGCGCGGGATCGACGGCCTCTTCCCCCGGCACACGGATGCGCGTGAACTTTCCGGGCGGCGCGTCGTGCGGCACCGTCGCGTCGATGCCCATCTTCGCCCCGATCCCGTGGTCGGCCGAAGGATCGAGCTTCGATCCCTGCGTGTGCGACGCGACGATCAGGTCGCGGTCGGCCTGCGCGCGGGTCGTCACCGCCCACTCCACTTCACGCGGATCGTGGATATCGACATCATCGTCCACCACGATCACGTGCTTCACGTCGTAGTGCGCGGCGAATGCGCCAAAAATGACGTTGCGCGCCTCCCCGGGCTGCTGGTGGCGCAGCCGGACATACAGCACGTAGCGGCCGACGCCTCCCATCGACAGATGCACGTCCTGCACGCACGGAAAGCTGCGCTGCAGCAGGCCGCGTATGGTCGCCTCGCGCGGGATCGCGCCGAGCAGCAGATGCTCGTTGGCTCCGCCGACGATGGTATGGAAAATCGCGTCGCGCCGGTGGGTGATGCGGTCGATCTTCACGATGTGCCGGTCCGCTCGCTCGCCGTAGTATTGCGGGAATTCGCCAAACGGGCCTTCCGGCGCACGCCGGCCGGGCAGCACCCGGCCCTCCAGCACGATTTCCGCCTGCGCGGGCACGCGCACCTCGCTGGTGCCGCACTTCACGACCTCCAGCGGCGTGCCGTGCAGCGCGCCGGCGATCTCCAGCTCGTCATGATCGAGCGGCACGATCGCCTGCGAGGCCAGCATCGTCAGCGGGTCCATGCCGATGACGATGGCGACCGGCAGCGGCGCATTGTCGCGCTCGGCCATTTCGAAATAGGCGTTGGTATGGCGGGGCAGCAGCAGCACGCCGAACTCGTCCGGCCCGCTCACCTGGCAGCGGTGGATGGAGACGTTCTGCCGCCCGTTGCGCGGATTGCGCGAGATCATCAGGCCGGCGCTGACATAGGGGCCGCTGTCCAGCTCGTTGTGCGTGGGGATCGGCAACTGCTGCGCCAGGTCCACGTGCTCGTGCACCACGTCCTGCGCCGGGCCGGACGCAACCTCACGCCAGGGCAGCGGATTCGCCGCGGCCGCGCTGAAGTGCCGCAGCACGGCGTCGCCGGCGACACCCATCGCATCGGCGATCCAGCGCCGGTCGCCGAGCAGGCCGGAGACCACCGGCATCGGATGGCCGCCCGGCCGCGGGAAAAACGTCGCGTAGCGCCCGTCCAGCCGTTTCGAGATCGCCGCGAGTTCGTGCCGGAGCGCCACCTCGCGGCGGATGATCGCGAGCCGATCGTGCTGCGCCAGGTGATCGAGCCAGCCGCGCAGCGTGGTGACGGGTTGCATGGCGTCCCTCTACAGGCCGCGGAATTTCGCCGGCCGCTTTTCGTGGAACGCCGCGACCCCCTCGGCGAAATCCTCGGACGAGCGCAGCCGGCTGTAGCAATGCCCCTCCAGCTCGATGGCGATCGACAGGGTGGCGTCCTCGGTGTCGTTCAGCAGTTTTTTGGCCGTGCGCTGAGCCAGCGGCGAGAAGCCGATCAGCTCCTGCACCAGCTTGTCGGTCGCGGCTTCGAGCTGGTCGTCCGCCACCAGCTCGGTGGCGATGCCCCAGTCATACGCCTGCTCGGCGGAAATGCGCTTCGAGCGCATGACGATGTCCTTGGTCCGCGTGATGCCGACGATTTTTTGCAGCCTCGCCGAGCCGCCGGACCCCGGGATTTGCCCGAGCCGCTGCTCCGGCAGCGCGTACTGGCACGTCGCCGAGACGATCCGGAAGTCGCAGGCCAGCGAGACCTCGAACCCCACGCCGAAGCAAAAACCGCGGTTGGCGGCGATCACCGGCTTCGCGCAGCGTGCCGGTGCGGCGATGTTCCAGGCGAGTTTTGAGACATGCTCCGGCGTCGCCTCGACGAAGCCCTTGATGTAGCCGCCCGAGGAAAAATTCTCTCCGACCGCGCGCAGCACGATCACCCGCACCTCAGAGTTTTCGTCCAGCGCCTCGAACGCGCCGCGGAGTTGGTCGCGCTGCGGCATCATGATGACGTTGAACGGCGGCCGGTCGAGCACGATGTCGCCGCGCGATCGTGCCGCGTCGATTTCGACGCGGAATCCGTCGAGGTTCTCTAGCCGCGTATCGGAGTGGCTCATGCTTGCTGTTCCTGGCGGGAGGGCTGGTATTCGCCGGCGACGAGCTTGCGGCGCAGCAGTTTGCCGACCGGCGATTTCGGAATTTCCGCGACGAACACGAAGCGGCGCGGCCGCTTGAAATTCGCCAGCCCCGAGCCGCGGCAAAAGCGGTCGAGTTCGGCCGCGTCGACCGGCCCGGATGGCGTGATGAACGCGGTGACGATCTTGCCCCAGCGCTCGTCCGGCAGCCCGACCACCGCAACTTCCGAGACCGCGGGATGCAGCGACAGGCAGCTCTCGATTTCCACCGGCGAGACGTTCTCGCCGCCTGTGATGATCATATCGTCGACCCGACCGGTGACGAACAGCTCCCCGTCGGCGTCGAAGTAGCCGGTATCCCCGGTGAAATACCATCCGCCGCGCAGCGCCTTGGCGTCCGCATCCGGTCGTCGCCAGTAACCCTCGAACGCCTCGTCGCCGGCGAGCAGGGCGGCGATCTCGCCTTCCTCGTTCGTCGCGGCGAGTTCGTCGGCCGAAGCCGCGCCGAGCCGCACCACGCGGATCATCTGGTTGAGCCCGGCTTTCCCCGCGCAGCCCGGCTTGGCGGCGGCGTCCTGGTTGATCGTGCAGGTATAGACTTCCGAACTGCCGTAGTGATTGACGAACAGGTTCGGGCGGAACGCCGACGCGAGTTTTTGCAGCAGCGCGTCGGTCATCGGCGCGCCGGCAAAGCCGAGCTTGCGCACCGATCCGGTGTCGGTGGCGGCAAAGCGTTCGTGGTGCACGAGGTCATGGTAGAGCGTGGGCACCAGATAGAGATTGGTGATGCGCTCGCGCTCGATCGCCGCCAGCGCGCCCGGCACGTCGAAGCGCGGCAGGCAGACGAAGGCGCCGCCGATCAGCGACATCGCCAGCAGCGAGCGCACGCCCATGGTATGATAGAGCGGCATCACGCCGAGCGTGCGCTCGCCGCGGCGATAGACGTTCTGCGCGACGTGGGCGAGTGCGGCGGCGCGCTCGGCGCGGTGACGGCGCGGCACGCCCTTCGGCCGCGACGTGGTGCCCGAAGTGTAGAGCATGAGCGACCAGGATTCTGCATCGGCCCGCGGCCGGATTTCGCCGGATCGCGTTTCCAGCATCGCCGCGAAACCGGTCTCCCCGGCACCCGGCGCACCCAGGCGGATGCGCGGCAGCCCCGCCGTCCGCGCCGCCTGTCCGACCGCCTCGGCTGAGGCGTCCTCATAGGCGAGCGCGCGAGCCTCGGCGTCCGCCAGGCAGTAGTCGACGTCCTCGGCGGTGGCGCGCCAGTTCAGCGGCGTGATGATCAGGCCCGCGAGCTGGCAGGCCCAGTGCAGGGTCGCCGCCTCCCAGCGGTTCTGCAGCAGCGTCAGCAGATGATCGCCCGGCCGCAGCCCCAGCGCATCCAGGCCCGCGACGACCGAGCCGATCTTCTCCAGCCACGCAGCGTAGGTCAGCCGCACCTCGCCATCGACCACGGCGAGCGCATCCGGGTCGCGCGCGGCGCTGGCCAGAAAGCTCGTGCCGAGGTCAAGCATTGGGCTCCTCCCGCAGCCGGTCCCGGGCCGCCAGCGCCGCCCGCATGATCGGCACGTAGCCGGTGCAGCGGCACAGATGGCCGGACAGCATGTACCGCAGCTCTGCTTCCGAGGCGTCCGGCCGCTGACGCAAGAACGCATCGAGCGACATCAGGATGCCGGGGGTGCAGAATCCGCATTGCAGCGCGTGGTGCTCGCGAAAGCTTTCCTGCAGCACCGAAAGCCGACCTGGCGCCGGCGCCAGGCCCTCCACGGTGCGGATATCTGCCCCCTCGGCCTGCACGGCCAGCGTGAGGCAGGCGCGGGCGGGCACGCCGTCGATCTGCACGGTGCAGGCGCCGCAGACGCCATGCTCGCACCCCACATGCGTGCCGGTGGCCCCGAGCACGCCGCGCAAGAAATCGCTCAGCAGCAGCCGCGGCTCGGCCTCGCCCGCGACCGGTCGCCCGTTCAACGAGAAACTCACGCGATGGCGTTGCCCGGCGCTCAGGCGCGGCATCGCGCGGCCTCCTCGATCGTCGCGCGGCCGAGCCGGCGCACCAGCTCGCGCCGATAGCGTGCCGTCGCGTGCAGATCGTCCCGGGCCTCCAGCGCCCAGGCGAAGGCGTCGAGCGCTTCGTCGAGCGCCTCGTCGTCCGGTCCGGGCATGTCCTGTGCGACCGGCCGGTCCGCGACGCCGCCGATGCCGAGCCGTGCCCTGCCGTTCTCCACCACGGCGGCGCAGGCGACGATCGCGAAATCGCCGTGCCGCCGGCCGATTTCGCGGAACGCGTAACCGGCGCCGGGCCTGGCCGTCGGGATGCTCACCGCCTCGATCAGCTCGTCGTCGGCGCGGTCGGTCGCCATCATGCCCGTGAAGAAGGCGCCGGCCTCGACGGCGCGGTGCCGCCGGCGGGAGCGCAGATGCACGGTGCCGCCGAGCGCCACCAGCAGCAGCGGCAGCTCGGCGCTGGGATCGGCGTGCGCCACTGAGCCACACACCGTGCCGCGGCTGCGGGTCTGCGCATGACCGATCCACGGCAGCGCGGCGGCGAGCAGTTTTTGCCGGCGCGCGAGGTCGGGACGGGCTTCGAGTTCCGCCTGGCGCACGGCGGCGCCGATGCGTAGGGCCGTGCCGTCATCGGCAATGCTCTGCAGCGAAGGGACATGCATGATGTCGACGAGCACGGCCGGGCGCGCGAGCCGCATGTTCAGCATCGGCAGCAGCGACTGCCCGCCCGCAAGAATGCGGGCGTCGGCGCCCTGGCGGTGCAGGACATCCAGCACCTCGGCGCCGTCGCTGGCACGCACATAGTCGAACGGCGCCGGCTTCATGTCCGGTGCGGCTGCGCCCACGGCACGATCATCGTGCTCGGCGACTGCGCCGGCGCCGCGCAGACAGGATCACAATCAGGAGCGCCGTGCAGGCCCACGCACCTCACCCGCCCCACGGCAGCAAAGACCGCAACCACGCGAAAAATCCGCCCCGCCGCCCCCCGCCCGCCTGCGTCGCCAACGCCTGGAAGAACTGCCCGATCACCACGCGCGCGGCACCGTCCAGCAGTCGCCCGCCGATCGAGGCCACTTTTCCGCCGATCGCCGCCTCGTAGCAATACGCGACGACGGTCCGCCCCGGCGCCTCTTCCGTCAGCGTCACGTGCCCGGTGCCGCGGCCAAACCCGAGCCCGCCCTCCGCCCCGCCGGTCAACGTCACCGCTTTCGGCGGGCGCAGGTCCGACAGGCTGATCTCCGCCCGATAGCGTCCCTTCACCGGCCCGATGCCGAGCGTCACGTCGGCGCGGAAATTCGTTGGCGACAGTTTTTCGATGCCGTGCGCGCCGGGCACCACCGCCGCCAGCGTGTCGGGATCGAGCAGCATCGCCCAGATCTTTTCGCGCGGCGCCTCCACCGTGGCACTGCCCTCGCCGAACAGCTGCCGCTCGCCGGGCTTCGCCACCGGCCGCGCCGGCCGGTCCGGCGGCGATGTCTCCGCCGCGAAAAGATGTTCGGCAAGGCGCGCCGGCAGCAGCGGCAGCGTGACATCCGCCAGCCCCAGCGCATCCGCCACCGCATTCGCCACGCAAACCGGCGTGGACATGCAGTTGCCCTCGCCCACGCCCTTGGCCCCGAGCGGCGTGAACGGCGACACCGTCTCGTGGTGCAGGATGACGGGCTCCGGCACTTCCATCGCCGTCGGCACCAGATAGTCGGCGAGCGTGCCGGACAGAAAACTCCCATCCGGCCCGTACGCATGCTCCTCGTACAGCGCCGCCCCCAGCGCGTGCGCAAACCCGCCGGTCACCTGCCCGGCCACCATGCCGGGATGCAGCACCCGCCCGCAATCATGCATCGTCACGTAGCGGTCGATGCGCACCTCGGCGGTCACGCGATCCACTTCCACCGCGCAGATGTCGAAGATGAAGCCGTGACACAGCGAACTGTTCACTTCGTCCGCCTCGGTCGGCGCGGTGAGTTCCGGCGGCGTCCAGAACACGGTTTCGCGGATCACCGCCTCGGCGTCGGCCGGGAGCGTGCCCGGTGCCCAGTGGCTTGCCGCCGCGAGCCGCGCGAACGGCAGCGAATTGTCGGGGTTGTCGCGCGCCCGCACGCGCCGCTCGGCGAACACCACTTCGTCGGCCGGCACGTTCAACTGCGCGGCCGCGATGCGCGCCAGCCGCTCGCGCAGCCGCGTGGCCGCGAGATGCGCCGCACCCGCCACCGCCGGGGCGAACCGGCTGGAATAGTTTCCCGACGCGATCGACCACGCATCCCGCGCCGTGTCGATTTCGGTGATCACGCGGATGTCCTGCGGCCGAAGACCGAGCACGTCCGCCGCCACCTGCGCCAGCACGGTGCGGTGCCCCTGCCCCTGCGGCGCCGAGGCCACGTGCAGGCTCACCGACCCCAGCGGATCGAGCGCGATGGTCGCGGTCGCCTGCGCACCGTTCTTCGGGCCGGCACGCCGCCGCTCGGCCGGCGTGAGCACGGCGGTGATGTAGCCCATGTTGGAGACGCTGGGCTCCACCACCGCGGCGTAACCGATGCCGTAGAGCCGGCCCTCCGCCCGGGCCTGGGCGCGGCGGGCGACAAGCTCGGCGTGGCCGCCCTGGCGCAGCGCCGCATCCGTCGCCGCGCGGTAGTCGCCGGAATCCAGGATGGCGCCGGTGGCGGTGCGATACGGGAAGGCGTCGGCCGGCACCAGGTTGCGGCGGGTTCCCTC
>Ga0213875_10001939_pt1 | contig 12794 bp, 10 predicted proteins | sample BarmaccomBMRX_R8_FD_160105 | JGI IMG/M metagenome (GOLD analysis project Ga0213875, IMG submission 160105) | Root-associated microbial communities from Barbacenia macrantha in rupestrian grasslands, the National Park of Serra do Cipo, Brazil - RX_R8 | ecosystem: Host-associated > Plants > Roots... | reverse complement strand
TGACCTTGCATCTCCAGGCGGGCGATCTCGCGGCACCCGGCTATTACCCAATCAGCGTCTACAACGTGGGAAACAGCAGCTGCGGCGTGTCGTTTCAAAAGGATTACGATGTCCGCACCGCGCCTCCGACCCCAGCCTTCACCATCGCCAAAACGCACACCGGCAATTTCACCCAGGGTCAGAAAAACGCAATTTACACGATTACCGTCACTAACTCAGGTACCGGGGCAACGAACGGCAGCACCGTCACCCTAACCGACACGGTACCCTCCGGCCTGACGTTGATATCAATGGCGGGCGCCGGATGGACATGCCCGTCTGGTGGCGATACCTGTACGCGCACCGACGCATTGAACCTCGGTAACGCCTATCCCGCGATCACCGTGACTGTAAATGTTGCCGCAACCGCCGAGTCGCCGCAGGTGAACGACGCGAACGTATCGGGCGGCGGAGCGTCGGAAGCCTCGACTTCGAACTCAACCACTATCGTGCAAGTGCCCGCCTCCGTGACTGCAACAGGCGGCACGCCACAGAGGGGCCAGATTAGCAAGGTGTTTGCCACGAGCCTCCAGACAACGATAAAAGATGCCTCAGGCAAAGCGATTGGCGGCGTGACCGTCACTTTCGCGGCGCCGGCAAGTGGCGCGAGTGCGACGCTATCGAGCAAGACGGCTGTCACAAACGCTTCTGGAATGGCAAGCGTAACGGCGACCGCCAACACCACAGCCGGCGCCTACACCGTGACCGCTGCGGTGAGCGGAGTAACGACCGCTGCCAAATTCTCGCTCACCAACACCGTCGGACCACCCGCTTCTATCGCGGCCACCGCTGGAACGCCCCAAACCGCGAATACCAGCACGCTGTTCGCGACGGCACTGCAAGCGACAGTAAAGGATTCCGGCGGCAATCCGGTGAGCGGAGCCACGGTAACGTTTGCCGCGCCCGCCTCAGGCGCGAGCGCAACGCTATCGAGCAAGACAGCCGTTACAAACTCTTCCGGAATCGCGAGTATCAACGCGACAGCAAACGCAACAACCGGCAGTTACACCGTAACCGCCAGCGTAGGCGGAGTATCGACAGCGGCCGATTTCGCATTGACAAATACAAAGGGAGCCGCTGCCTCCATCACCGCAACAGCCGGAACGCCACAAAGCGCACAGGTCGGCAAAGCATTTGCGAAGGCATTACAGTCGACAGTGAAAGACTCGAGCGGAAAGCTGGTAGGTGGAGTAACGGTAACGTTTACCGTCCCCGCATCCGGCGCGAGTGCCACATTGTCCAGCAAGACAGCGGTCACGAACTCTTCGGGAATCGCAAGCGTAACTGCGACCGCGAACGCGACAGCGGGCGCCTACACCGTAACCGCCGCAGTGAGCGGCGTAAGCGCAACAGCCAAGTTCTCACTGACGAACACTAATTGAGAACCGCCACCAGCCGGGCGACACTCTCACGCTTGATGACGAGTTCCGAGTTTACCGTTGGGCAAAACCGCGCCTTCAGTCGCATCTTTCCGCTTTAGCGTTCATCGCGCCTCGAAATATGCACAGCCGCGTCAGCTATCGCGTCATGGCGGTCCAAGCTCTCTCGGTCCCATTTCGCCGCATTCGCGCACGCCGAATACGTCTCTTCCAGAAAATCTAATACCGTCTGGGCAGGATCGACAGACCGCCGAACATCTGAATAGTTCAGCAGAAACTCGCCCAGTTCCTGATTGAATGCTCCTTGGCTGCCGAGCTTACTATCTTTCAGCCCTTCAGGAACCGGAGCCGCGTAACAGTAGAAAGCCGCCTGCCCATATCCGCCGTTTCCTGGCCAAAAACCGGCGCTAATCACCTCGTGAGAATACGCTTCCGCTTGTACCTCATCTGCTCCCGGACGAGCAGGGGCTCTACGCCCACTAAAGCGAGTAACAGCCAGGTCCATGGCGCCCCAGAAAAAATGTACCGGACTAATTTTTCCGTAAAAGTTAGTTGAGAAGCGTTCAAACAGCGTATTGACGTTACACAGTATGTGCCAAAAACGCCCGACCGCATCGGGATCATAACTCTTATGGATGTTGTCTTCGTTGAACGGGATCGGCTCTTTCAACTCCGCAGGTCGAAGATCTATAGGAACGTCCAGGCCCAGATTGGAAAGCGTGGCCTGATACTTCGCGAAGAAAGCGGCGACAGTTTGCGCCACGAGCGGCACGCGTTCCACCCGCCCGCTACTAAGTAGAAACACAACCTCATGTGCTACAAAATCGAATTCGATATCGATCAATCCACCGTTCGACGTAGGCATCGCCGACGTAGTAAGTCCCCGAGCCGTGACATACAACGTCGCATTCCACCAGTGGTTTTGACGCGGCGTAAGTGCAATCCGTGTTTTACCGGCCATTTGAAGGAACATGTGCAGTGTATCGGCAGTTTCCTTCCATTGATCCCACTCAAGTTCCGGCCAGGAAAACTCGTCGCCCATAAGTGACGCCCCCTTTCGAGTACCATAGTAAGCGACCCTACGAACGATTAGGCGCGCGAACCGTAACGAGATAAATGGCCATCACCAATCCCGCCAAAACCAGAAACAACGCAATTCCGGCCGCGTAGAGTGAACTACGAGAAGATATCGCTTCTCCACGATCCAGCTCGCGGACTAGGCGGACATGCCGCCATGCCGCGAAGGCATTCACGATGATTCCGGCCGCGATCAGAGCCGTTCCCAACCATAACGACAGGCCGTATGACTTCTCGGGCGCACTGCTTTGTAACATCATGAGCCGTTGCAGAAACAGCCCGAAGCGCGCAACCACAAACCCGAAACCCATCAACGCTAGACCTGTGCGAATCCATGCAAGCGCAGTTCGCTCAGCAGCTAGATAGTCGCTAAGCCCGGCCTTCTTGCCGGAGTCGGGCAGGGCCGTCATAGAACCCGTCACTACCGCCGTACAACTAACTCACCGGCCGCCCGATGACCAGCACCGCCTAAGGATTCGAACCCGTCTGCGGATTCCCCGCCGAAGGCAGATCCGGCGCAAAGATGAAGTTCTTCACGAACGGAGTCCCAACCCCCAGCACCATGTTGTACCGATAGTGCGGAAGCGTGTTGTACGCGCCGTTGAAGCCGTTCTGTTCTTGATGAAACAGATCGTGTTCCGTGCCTCTGACGTTCGGCTCGTCCGCCGCGGCCGAGTAAATATCATAATTCACATTTCCAAGCCGTTGCCCGCCAAGGTGCTGCTCTTTCAGCGCCAGAACACCCGCGAAATCCGGCGCCGAAATGCTGGTTCCAACCACGCCATAAAAGTTACCCGCAAAGGCGGCGATCGCGTAGCTGTCGACTTTGTTGCAGAATCGCTCAAGCCCGTTCGCCGGACAGCCGCCCATCTGCATCGAAATGTCAGGCACCGCCCGTGTATCTGCGCCCGTATCGATGAACTTCTGATACGGCGGTTTGCCGAACAGAATGCTCTTTCCGCCACCTGATCCCCAGTAACCCCCATACGCCAAATTGCCGGTTGCGTAGGGATCGTACGCCACGTAAGGATCGCCGAACGCGTTCTCGTGAATGTATTCCGATTCCAAACTCGGCGGGTTGTAAGTCGTCCTAAGATTCGTGCCGCCAACCGATGTCACGTGCCAGCTCGAATTGAACGTCTCGACCGACGGAATGAACTTGAAATACTTCGGCGGGTTACTCGGCGCAGTCGTGAAATACTCGATCGGCGGCGCCGGATCGCCGCCATCGTCGCCCGAGGACTCGACGAACGTGATGCCTTCCGCATTCCCCTGCTTGAACACGTCGTCAAACGTTTGCACGATGCTCGTGAAATCGATGCCGCCGTTATATTGCGCCGTAAAGAACTGCTCGGGTCCAAAGGTGAACGAGCTGCTGACGATATCGGCGAAGTCATCCTCAACCACGGTCAAGTAGCCGTCGAGCAACGCCGCCTGGCTTGAGTCATACACGTTCACCAGCACCAGGTTCGCCGCCGGCGCCATTCCGCCCGCCTGCTCCAGATCCAGCTCCGCTTCGAGCGACAGAGAGCTGTTTGGATCGAACGCCGTGCCGCCCGCGACCGGAAAGCGAGAAATCGTCGGAATCGCAACCGGCGCGGCGGACGTCGATTCGTGAGCGAAGTACATTTTGATGTCCGCCTCCTGATAATCCGAAACCGCCATAATCGCGATCGTCCGCCCAGCCCCATTTAGCGCCTCGACCGACGGAAAATCGTACGCTTGCTTCAGATCGTCGAACCAGTAACCCCCGAATTGCGACTGCCGGTTGTCCGGCGAGACCGGACCCGAAGCAATTTGAACCTCTGGCTTCGCGCCTTGGAGCGGAGCGAAGTGGATGATCCTTGCGCCCGCTTTTTGCAGCGCGTCCGGCATCACCAGCCCATCTTCGGTCACCAAGCGTCGCGCCCCCAGTTTACTCGCCGCATTCCCAAGCGAGACTCCGAAGGCGTGCTGCACATTGTCCACGGTTCCCGCGACTCGAATGCCGTGACTATGCGTCTGAATCACCTTGAAACCGTAGTGTTCAAGCGTCTCTGAAACAGTCGCGACGTCCGCCGGATCGGGACCGAATCGCGTCCGAAATTCAGCCGGCGTCAGCCACTTATGATAATCGGGCGATCCGGGCGTTTGCAGCCGCTCGAGCAGCGCGTCCAGATCGTTCGTATGGCGAAGAGGCAGGAAAACGTTGAACTCGACCCGCTGCTTCCCATCAGCAGGTCCCGCAACGGCAGCATGGAATTGCGTACCAGGCGGTGGTGTACAAAGTGCTCCGCCCGCAAGCGCGGCAATAACGGAGCAGAAAGAGAGAGCTTTCTTCAAGTAAACCTCCTTAGGTCCACTTGCATATAAGGATAATTCAGTAACACCCCCCTAGGCCACACGTTTGGGCCTAGATCTAGTACGGGAACTACTGCAAAGCTAATCCTCAAGCTCCCTTGACAGCAGGGTTGCGGGGCGGGCGCAAGCCTGCAGGGGCTGCCAACCGCCGTTCTCCCCGTCACCGAACTGTCACACTTCCGACCGCCCTCACCTAGCTCGAAAACTCCCGTTACGCGTCACGGTCCCACTCGACGTCGTAACAGTCACCAACCCGCTGCTCGCGCCAGCCGGCACTGTCGCCACAATCTCAGACGTCTCGAGAAACGCCGAAAGCCCTCCCGTCAAGCTGAACACCGTACCCGCGTCGGCAGAGCTGTCCGGAAGGAACCGCTGCCCGCGCCCGGTGCATCGAAGGTCGTGAACTTTCCATTCGCCGAGCGCACGAACCCATGCGGCACGCCATTTGCGTCCGCGTACCATCCCGTGACCGCGCCCGCCGGGTTGATGCTCACGGCATACGTTCACGACGAGCCTGGAGCGTCGAAGGTAGTGATGGCGCCATCGACAGCTCGCAGGAACCCGTGATACACGCCAGTCGCATTGAAGTTCTGATCGCCGTAGTATCCGGCGATCTTCTCGGGTTTGAGAGTAATCTCGCATCGAGGGCGACGATGTGGCGGATAGTTACTGAAATGGTGGACTGAGCGACCAGGAAGATTTTGAAAGACTTGTGAACGGTGTACGCGCCGAGCAGCGTGAGCGCGGCGAGGATTTCGCTCTTACTGCACGTTCGCGGAGTCGGCGGGGAAACATACTCGCCGCCTTCCGGGCTCAGTAGTCTCGCCGGAACCGAGCCGTTTGCGCCGTAGCCGTTCCCCGGCCGGACTGTATCGGCAATTTTTGGGGGCGGCCGAAAAACGCTGGGGCCTTGCAGCGTCCCTACGTACGGCCATCCATCTCGCGCCTGACAGGGGGTCGGGCCGTGCAGTTTCGTAAACGTTTGTTTCCTGTCTGAGTTTGGCTTGCAGCAAGTCTCGGTTCCACTCGAATCCGGTGGGCAGTGTACCTTATGAGCGAAGTTATCGGATTCACCGTAGCCCGTTAGAGTTCAGCGCGATATTTGGGCGCGGGCGGTCGCGGTCCGGGCGGGACATTGGTCGGTAAAAACCCTGTCGAGGCGCCGACCCAATCCAAGGCTTTATTGAAATCGACGCCCATCATTTTGCCGCGGCCGGTGCGTAAGACCGTCGTTACGGCCCGCAGATCTTGGTCCCAGACGTACATGATCCGGATCTCGACTTTCGTCATTCCGGAAGGCGTGTCGATCGTCGGGACGAAGTCGAGCTTCGGCTGCAAGATATAGTTCGAGCGTTCGCTTTGGGGAATGCTGTTGATCTCCTCGCGCGTGGGCCCGATGACGACGCCTAGACCCGCGAAGGAATACAGCGGCTTCAACACGTACGCATCCAACTCGGCCGGCAGGTCTGCGATGTCGCTCAGAAATCGCGTTTCCGGCACGCTGACATGCCGGAACCACGGCAGCGAAAACTTACTCAAACGGAAAAACCAGTTCGGGTGACCGGCCCATTCGACATCCAGATCATCGCGGTAATCGAAATCGATTGGGATATGTCGGGCTTAATCGCGAAATAGCTGGTGATCAGCCGCGGAACATTGACCAAGTCCGAAGGTTCAGCCGGTTTTCCGGCGCGCGGATTGATGCTCACGTATGCAATTACAGCAGAGCAGGAGTTGGGAGCTAGGAGCTAGGAGTTACGAGTCAGAATTCAGGAGGTCTAGGCTGCGGCGGCTGATAATAGATTTGATTTTTTGGCGGAATTCTTCAGCTCTAGTGCTTCGGCTTTGGCAGCGGCGATGCGATTGCGGATTTGTTGAGCTTCGAGCTTCGCGTGTTGAAGTTTTTGGCGGGTCGCGTGCGTCTCTTCGCGACGGCGGTCGGCGGCCTGTTTGTGCTGCTGCGAAACAAACCCACGCTCGGCGCGCGCACGTTCGTTGCGGCGCTTCCGGAGTTCACCTAGATAGCGCGAGAAGGTGCGATCGTGCGCAGTCTGGTATCGCAAGTAAACCGGGAGGTGCTTGTGAGCAGCACGAACTTCTTCGGGCGTGCCGGATTCGAGAATGGCGAAGCAGTCGTTCTGCAGACGCATGGAGCGCCGCGAGAGCCAGAAGGCTTCGGCCATTTGGTGGACCATTTCGACTTCGTCGGCGGTGACCGGAGCTTCCGAGGATAGGAAGCCGGCGAGGAGTTGATCGAACTCGGATTGCGACTCGCTGGGGAGGACTTTGAATTTCCCGGTGAGGCCGTGTTTGGCAGCGTTTTGGGAGAGGACGGCTTTGCCCGCTTCGGTTATTGCGCCGGTGCTGAACTGGGCGTTAGCGCGATTCGCGGCGAGCTTGGCGTCGCTGACCGGGTTTGGTGATTGAGCGCTGGCAGGCTCCGCTTTGAGGGCGCGCTTGGCAGCTTTGCGGGCTAACTTCTGTTCGAAGCGGCGCTGTTGGCGTGCGGTCATGGAATTGGTCTCCTCGGCGTTGAGAGTAGCCTCCCGCCGGCCGCGATGGGCTGGATGAGCAGGCACGTTTGGCGTGATCTTATTGAAACGCTGGGCTGCAATGGGCTCGGCGATTTTTTATTAAACCTGTGATCGAGATTTTTGAGCGCCCCTGTCGTGTTTTGCCCGCCATCTCCGATTTCTTAAGTAGAAGGAGATATTCCAATGAAAAAGTCCATACATCGAATCGGTCTGGCGGTCTGGTTTTCGGGGTTGACATTGATCTTCGGCGCGCAGGAGATCAAGGCCGCGAGTGTCACCTATATCGTGGGAACCTGCACGAGTGGCACTCAGTTCAAGACCATTCAGTCTGCGCTCGATGCCTCTCCTGCTCCCAACACGGTCGAGGTCTGCCCCGGGCAATACGCCGCACAGGTCACCATTACCAAGCCGGTCACCCTCGAAGGCGTCACGGCGAAGAATGGAGCCCTCGCGCAAATCATTCTTCCAGATAACTACGGCGCCAACGCGACTGTTGACGCGGACGGCGATGTCGAGCCTGCAGTCGCTCAGGTTTACGTCCACAACGTCAGCGGCGGGGATGTTAATCTGACAAACCTGGATGTGGACGGTGAGGGCTTCGGGCAAAATGGATTTTTTATCGGAGTGCTATACGAGGACTCCTCGGGAACGATCAATCATGTGATCACCGCGCAACAGACCGGGACGGGCGTCGCGGGCTGGGGAATGTGGATACAGGGCGGCAGTTCGAAGCCGTCGGTTACGGTGGAGAACTCAAGCCTGCAGGACGCTGCTGGCGGCATTTTTGCCGTTGGCGAGACAGCGACTCCGGACCTCACCGTGACGATCAAGAACAATTTCTTCTCCTTGGATTCCGCAACCACAAATAACCTCGTGGTGTACGACGGCACGGACCCGACGGTCAGCGGCAATGTCATCAGCGGTGGTTTATACGGAATTATTATTGATGCGCCGACGGGATCGATCACGGGCAACACAGTCATCGGCAGTCAAATTGGAATCGAGCTGGATGTCGACGGGGCGGCAGTGGAATCAAACAATGTGGACGGCGCCGTATCTGCCGGTATAAATGTGGAGGCGAACAGTCTGAAAACTTCGGTAATCGAGAACAACACGATATCGAGCGTGGACATGGCTTCCGTCTACGACATAATTGACAGTTCAGGGACGGGAATCGAACTTAACTGCAACAAGATAAGTTCCAGCCAAGTGCATTCGAACACCGTTATCGCTTCGTACTACGGGTATGGCGACGCGCCTGCGGGATTTGCAGGCAGCAACACCTATGCCGGCGTGGTCTCCACGGTCGGGGCGTGCACGAGTAGTAGTGCGACCAGCAAAGCGGTTGCCGCGGCCCGGCAGAAGTTCCTGGGTCAGTTGCCGGGCAATAAGCGCTGATCTCTGTTGGGGCGCGGCGAGATGAAGCCGCGCCCTAACCCCGTCGAGAGCGTTACTTGAGAGAAGACAGCAATCGCTTGCTGGAGATCTTTTGGCGGTCTACATACTCGTTCGATCCGGGGAACTGCTGCCACAGGTTCAGTATTCGTTCGTAACAGGCGCGCGCTTCTAGAGTGCGATGCCGGTGAACATAAAACTTGCCGAGAGCTTCTTCGGCGGTCGCGAGCGGAATCAAGCTGGTGAGTTCCTCGGAGCGGGCGATTCCATGCGCCTGATCGCGGGCCTCGCGCAACAGGCTTTCGGCGGGCGCCGGATTGTGAGTGGAGGCGCTCGTCTCGCCCACTAGGATCAAGGTTTCCACCAAGTCTGCGCGATATCCCGGGTTCGGGTTTTCCGCCACAATCTCGCGAAAGGCTGCGAGCGCAGCGTCGCCAGAACCGCGTGCTTCCTGGAGCCGGCCGATCTTAAGTTGAGCCTCCCCGAGTAGTAGCAGTCCAAAGGCGCGGCCGGACACAGCCCTGCGCTGGTCGCCTTTCTTCAACGCGATCATGTGTTCGAACGTTTGTATCGAATCACGGGCCACGCGAATCGCGGCAAGCGGGTTAAATTCTTTGAGCGCGTATGAGACCTTGGATGCCGCCGTCGCGACACTGAACGCGGCGGCCGTGTTGTTGGGATCGCGGTCAAGCATCTGCTGCGCTGTCTGCAGGTACACCCTGAAATTCTCGAGCGCCCGCTTGGGATCACCATAGTTCGGCGAGCCGTCGACAAAGTAGGTGTTGCCGCGAAATTGATAGGTGAGCGCGAGAAACCGATGAAATCTCGGATTCAAGGGCTCGGCGGCGAGGAGTTCCCGTACAGCGGTTTCCTCTTCGTCGAATGCTTGAAGCCCCTCCCGAAGGTGGCCTAGCTCCTGTGCAGCGGTGCCAACACGCTCCGCCGATTGTGCGACCGTCTCCAGCGCCTGCCGGTCTCTTTTGCGGAGCAGTTGTGCGCGAGCAAGTTCGCTGCAGCGCGAAAATTCCGTCCACGCCTGGTGATAACTGCCCCAGTCCTCGTCGTAATCGCCGAGCCTGCACCACGCGATGCTATAGCTGTTCTCCAAATCACTGTCGAGTTGCTGGTGATCGCGAAGTCGATCGAATATCTGAATAGCTTTCTCAGTCAACTCCCTCGCGCGTTTCGGGTCATCACTGAAGCGGAGCAGCCCGGCATAGCTAAGGTAAAAGGTTGCCAGATCGGGCAGATAGGCACTGTTCTTCGCGGCAATTCGTTGGTAGATGCCGCCCGCTTTTCGGTAACTGGCGATCGCGTCGACCATGCGGCCTAAATTGGGCTGAGTGGGAAAACCCTGGGCAGCGCCGATCTTCACATAACCCGCTGCAATTTCTTTTTGCAGCTCCAAATCGCCGCCCGCGTTCGCGGCCAGATTATCCAAATACTGAAGACCTGTCTGCACGATCTTTTCGCGTGCCTTGGTGGACCCGTCCAGTTTGGCGACTTCGTCATGGACATCGAAGACAAATGTATGCGCCAGCTTGTGTACGTCCTGAAAACGCCGCTGCGCGACTCGAGCCTGATAAATGGCAACACCTGAACCGGCAAGGATCGCAGCCAGCGCTACGGACGCGAGCGCGACGGCCACGCGATTCCGGCGCACGAACTTCACGGCGCGATACGCGAATGTGTCCGGCCTCGCGCCGATCGTTTCATGCTTGAGATAGCGCCTAAGATCGTCTGCGAACGCGGTCACGGAGGCATATCGTTCCTGGGGATTCTTCTTGAGAGCTTTGCCGAGAATCGTATCGAGGTCTCCGCGAAGCTGGCGGCTGAGTTTCTCGGCGGTACTCGAGCGACTTTCGGCTGCACGCCCGGCGGCGGACGCGACTGCCGATGCTCGGGAGGCTTCATGCTCGACAATCGCTTTAAACAGCTGGGCCGGGGAATTCACGCTCGTGCCCGCGGGGTGCTCCCCGGTTAGCAGAAGATAGAGCATTACTCCGAGTGCGTACACGTCAGTCGCTGTGGTCACGGTTGCACCCGTCACTTGCTCCGGCGCCGCAAATCGCGGAGTCAGCGGCCCTCCGGCTTCGATGGTGAGCATGGTCTCGGCGGCGCTGCCGTCGCGGGCAAGCAGCTTAGCAATGCCAAAATCCAGCAATTTCACTTGGCCATCGTTGCGCACCAGCACGTTCGAAGGCTTGAGGTCGCGATGGACGATCAGATTGGCATGCGCCTCGGCCACGGCGCTTAAGACGTCGAGGAAAAGTTTGATACGCGAGTCGACCGCAAGCTTGTGTCTATCGCAATATTGATCGATGGCATCGCCGTCGACGTACTCAAGAATCAGATATGGCGTGCCGTCGGAACAGATGCCGGCATCGAGCAGTTCGGCAATATGAGGATGGATGAGGCGACCGAGAAAACTGGCTTCGCGTTTGAACCGTTCTTCCGTTGCCCGCCCGGTGAGCGCGATATTGACGAACTTGACAGCGGCTTTCCGCTCGAACCGGCCGTCGCTCCGTTGCGCCAGCCAGACGCTGCCCATTCCGCCTTGCCCGATTTGCGAGATCAGCGTATAGGATCCGACTTTTTGGCCCTCGAGCCCTCTGGCCGTTTGGAACGGCAATTGTTCCAGAAACCCTTCTCGTTCTGCCTGCCATTGCTCGTCCAGGAGGGTCTCGACCATGGACGCCAATTTTGCGTCCTTCTCGCTAAGCGAGAGCAGCCATGCGGTACGCTGCTCAGGAAGAAGGTCTAGCGCTTCGTCGAGATATGGACTTACTTGCTTCCATTGCTCAGGAGTAAGCGTGGACACACGATTTCTCACACCGGCAGATCTGCCCGCAGACTACGGTGCAGGTAAATCCGTGCTTTTTCCCATTTTCTCTGTGCAGTACGCTCGGAGATTCCCATTATTGCGGCGATCTCGCCAAAAGCGAACCCACAGAAAAACTTTAGGTCGACGATTTGAGATAGCGAGCTATCAACCCCGGCCAACTCATCGAGAGCCTCGCCGATATGTGCGAGTTCTTGGCCATTGCTAATCACATCTCCTACGTTAGTTGTGAGAGATGTAAGTTCGAATTGACCGCCTCTTTTGATTGCAAGCCGGTTCCGCACATGATCGATAATAAGTCCGCGCATAACTCGTGCGGCGTACGCCATGAAGCGAGCTTGATCCGGGAAACAGTGACCCGCTTGCGCGGCCATTTCAAGATACGCCTCATGGATGAGTGTCGTAGCACTGATGCTTACTTCACCCTTGCGCGCGAGTTGACGGTTCGCGAGTCGATGCAGTTCGCCATACAAAATAGAAAAAAGTTTGGCGGCCGAAACTTCATCTCCCCGTTCGGCCAAATCGATCAACGTGGAAATGTAGGGTTTTGTCGTCTCCATGGCGGAGCGGAGATGGCGAACAGCATCTCATGGCTCGAAACAATAGCCAAGATCAAAGACACCGTATCACAGATCGGAGTCAGGTAGGGGGATAGTATCGGCGTACGATGGCGATCGGCCCTAGCTCGTGGGCAAAAAGCCTGCCGAGGCGCCCACCCAATCAAGATCTTTGTTGAAATCGACGCCCGTGAATTTCCCGGTGAGGCCGTGTTTCGTGGCGTTTTGGGAGACGATGGCTTTGCCTTCGGGGGTGGTGGGGCCGGTGCTGAGTTGGGCGCTCGCACGATTGCGGCGAGCTTCGCTTCGGAGATCGGCTGCGCCGATGGGGCGTGAGTGGGCGGGAGCGCCAAAACCTCGGCTTGCTCTCGCGCGCGGTTCTGTTCCTTTTTCGCCGCTTTGCGGGCTAACTTCTGTTCGAAGCGGCGCTGTTGGCGTGCGGTCATTGGAATTGGTCTCCTCGGGTCTGAGAGTAGCCTCAAGTCGAGGGTGAGCATGTGGCGGAGATGATCTGCCCCCGTTCGCTCTACCAAGACTACATACTAACCGAGTAACTGGTTTCATCGTGTGTGAGTAAGTGTGGCCGGGCATCCTGGGGGGAGAGGGTGCCCGGCGCGAAATTCGGCCGGGG
>Ga0213875_10001938_pt1 | contig 12794 bp, 10 predicted proteins | sample BarmaccomBMRX_R8_FD_160105 | JGI IMG/M metagenome (GOLD analysis project Ga0213875, IMG submission 160105) | Root-associated microbial communities from Barbacenia macrantha in rupestrian grasslands, the National Park of Serra do Cipo, Brazil - RX_R8 | ecosystem: Host-associated > Plants > Roots... | reverse complement strand
CTGAGCTTGTCGAAGCCCGCATTTCTTCAAAGAACCGCCCTTCGACAGGCTCAGGGCGAACGGAGCAAGCGGGATGTCGGCCAATCTCTTCACCCGCCTTGCCGCAGCCGGCGATCCGGCCGCGCCGTTCATCGTCACGCCCGACGGTACGACGCTTTCCTATTCCTATGCCGGGATGCGCGCGCGCACCGCGCAGCTCGCCAACATGCTCGTCGCGGTGGGCGTCGCGCCCGGCGATCGCGTCGCGGCGCAGACGGAGAAGGGCGTCGATGCGTTGCTGCTCTATCTTGCGGCGGTTCGCGCGGGCGCGGTGTTCCTGCCGCTCAACACGGCCTACACGCCCGCCGAGCTCGATTATTTCCTGGGCGACGCCGAGCCCCGCCTGTTCGTCTGCGGCCGCGCCGCCGAAGCCGCGCTCGCGCCGGTCGCCCGCAAGGCCGGCGTCGCGGCGCTGCTGACGCTCGATGCCGATGGTGGCGGCACGGTCGCGGGGGCCGCTGCCGCGCAATCGCCCGAATTCGCCGACGTTCTGCGGTCCGGCGACGATCTCGCCGCGATCCTCTACACCTCGGGCACGACCGGTCGCTCCAAGGGCGCGATGCTGAGCCACGACAATCTCTGGTCGAACGCCGCGACGCTGAAGGACATCTGGCACTTCACCGCCGCCGACCGGCTGATCCACGCGCTGCCGATCTATCATGTCCATGGCCTGTTCGTGGCGACCAACACGGTGATGGCGGCAGGCGCCGCGATGCTGTTCCTGCCACGTTTCGACGCGCGCGGGATCGTCGCCGCGATGGGCGACGCGAACGTCTTGATGGGCGTGCCGACCTTCTACAGCCGCCTGCTCGACGAGCCGGCGCTGACCGAGGAGGCCGCGCGTGGCATGCGGCTGTTCGTCTCCGGATCGGCGCCGCTTTCGGCCGAAGTCCATCGCCGCTTCCGCGTGCGGACCGGCCACGCCGTGCTCGAGCGTTACGGCATGACCGAGACGGGCATGATCACCTCCAACCCCTATGATGGCGACCGTATCGCCGGCACCGTGGGCTTTCCGCTGCCGGACGTCTCGGTGCGGATCGCCGATCAGGCGACGGGCGCAATCTCGGCGCAGGGCGAGGTCGGGATGATCGAGGTCAAGGGCCCCAACGTTTTCAAGGGCTATTGGCGCAAGCCCGAGAAGACCGCCGAGGAGTTCCGCGCCGACGGCTATTTCGTCACCGGCGATCTCGGGCGGATCGACGATCGCGGCTATGTCCATATCGTCGGGCGGGCGAAGGATCTGGTGATCAGCGGCGGGCTCAACGTCTATCCCGCCGAGGTCGAGGACGCGCTCGACGCCTTGCCCGGCGTCGCCGAGAGCGCGGTGATCGGCGTGCCGCACGCCGATCTCGGCGAGGCAGTGGTCGCGGTCGTGCGGCGCGAGGGCGGCAGCGCGATCGACGAGGCCGCGATCGGCGCGGCGCTGCGCGACAGGCTCGCGCGCTTCAAGCAACCGAAGGCGGTCCGCTTCGTCGACGAGATGCCGCGCAACGCGATGGGCAAGATCCAGAAGAAGGCGCTGCGCGAGCGCTTTGCCGGCCTGTTCGCGGCGGCGGAGGTGGCATCCTGATCCGCAGCGTAGAAAAACCGCTCGTGCTGAGCTTGTCGAAGCACCGTTCTGCTTCGTCCGAAGAAAAGGACAGCCCTTCGACAGGCTCAGGGCGAGCGGGTTTTTGCTTGGCGCTGATCCTCCTGCTCGGCGCGCTTGCGGAAGCGTTCGCCTACTGGCCGGGGCTGATGACGTGGGACGCCATCCGCCAATATGGCCAGGCGCTCGATGGCGACTTCGACGATTGGCACCCGCCGGCGATGGAATGGCTGTGGCGGCAGCTGGTGTCGGTCCATCCCGGTCCGGCGCCGATGCTGATCCTCCAGCTCGCGCTCTATTGGGGCGGTTTCGCGCTGCTCGCCGGCTGGGCCCTCCGCGAGCGGCGGCGCGGCCTCGCGGTCGCTCTCGTCGCATGCGCGTTCCTGCCGGTGCCGTTCGCGCTGATGGGCGCGGTGCTCAAGGATTGCCTGATGGCGGGAGCGCTCCTGAGCGCGACGGGGCTGCTGGCCTGGAACCTGCGCGTGAACCGTTGGTCGCTGCGGATCCCGGCGCTACTGCTGCTGGTCTTCGCCGCGATGCTGCGCTTCAACGCGTTCACTGCCTGCCTGCCGCTGTTCGTCGCGTTGCTGCCGGCGGAATGGCGGCGCACCCGGCTGCGGCTGGCGATCGTCTCGATGCTGTCGCTCGTCCCGCTGCTCGCGGCGATGCCGGTCGCCAATCGCCTGATCGGCGTGCAGAAATCCGGCGTCGAGCTCTCGCTGGTGATGTTCGACATGGGCGGCATCACCTATCACAGCGGCGTCAGCGTGTTCCCGCCGATGGGGATCGCCGATCCGGTCGGCGTCAACCGCCGCTGCTATTCGCCGGTGAAATGGGATCCCTATAGCTGGTGGGTGGCCGAGCCCTGCCCGATCGGCTTCGAGAAGATGCATGCGCTGATCGGCGATCGCTCGGGCTACGGGCCGTGGCTGAAGGCGATCGCGGCGCATCCGATCGCCTATGCCGAGCATCGCCTCGCACATTTCAACATCAACAGCCGCTTCCTCGTTCATGACGAGATCGAGCGGCCGGTGCAGGACAGCCCGCCGCCCAATGACTGGCATTATCGCGTGCCGCCCAACCGGGTGCTGACCTGGATCGATCGCGCCGCGCGGCTCTCGGCGCACAGCCCGCTCGGCTGGCCGATCGTGTGGATCGCGATCGCGTTCGGCGTGCTGCTGCTCGTCCCGGCGCTGCCGTCGGCGTCGTTGATCCTGCCGCTGGCGCTGTCCTCGCTGCTCTACGGGCTGGGCTACGGCGTGTTCAGCGTCGCCGCCGAGCTGCGCTACCATTTCTGGACGATGAGCGCGGCGGCGATCGCGCTCGTGCTCACGATCGCGGACTTGAAGAGAGGTGCTGGCATTTCCTGTAGCAGAATTGCTACAGCGGCTTTGCCAGCGCTGATCGTCACCACGCTCTGCATCATCTGGCGGCTCGCTTAGCGCCCGAGGAGGCACGCATGGACCTGGATCGCCGACAGCTTCTTGTGGGGAGCGCGGCGATCGTCGCTGCTCGCAGCACGCGCCTTGCCGCCGCCGCCACGCCGGGGGGTGATCCCGCGCTCAAGGCACTGCTCGACGAGACCGCCGACGCGATCCTTGCCGAGTTCCCCGACAATGCGACCTTCTTCGGCGTCGACACCGGCGCGCGCGTTCGTTTGCGCAGCCAGCTCACCGATCGTTCGGCGGCGGCCGACCGGCGCCGTGCCGCCGCCTGCGATGCGCGGCTTGCCAAGCTCAGGGCATTCGACGCCTCGCGCCTGCAGGGCACCGATCTCGTCGATCTCTACTGCGCGATCTATGCACATGAGCGCGCCAGCGAAGGCTATCGCTTCCCTTATGGCGACGTGTTCGTGCTCGACACGCTGCTCGCCGAGTACAACTCGCCCTACGTCGTCAACCACAATGGCAGCGTCTTCAACCAGGTCCCCGACTTCCTCGACAACATCTTCAAGGTAGCCGGCGCTGCCGACGGCGAGGCCTATCTCGCGCGGCTGGCCGCCTTCGCGCAGGAGCTCGATGACGAGACCGCGCGAATGAATCACGACGCTGCCGGCGGCGTGATGCTCCCGGACTTCCTGATGGACACGGCGCTCAAGCAGGAGACGGCTTACGCCGCGGTGCCGATCGCGCACTGGGGTCTCGTCACCTCGCTCGTCCGGCGGATGCGCGAGCAGCAGGTCGCGGGCGACTGGGAGGCGCGCGCGATGCGCATCTGCGAGGCCCGGGTCGCGCCCGCGCTGCAGCGCCAGATCGACGCGCTGAAGGCGCTGCGGCCGAAGGCGACGGCGGATGCCGGCGTCTGGAAGCTGCCGCAAGGCGACGCTTATTATGCCTGGGCGCTCAAGCTCGGCACGACCACCGACATGAGTGCCGACGAGGTCCACCGGCTCGGCCTCGACCAAGTGCGCGTGATCAGCGCCGAGATGGACACGCTGCTGCGCAAGCAGGGGCTGAGCGAGGGCAGCGTCGGCGCACGCATGGCCGCGCTCGGCAAGGACCCGAGGTTCCTCTACCCGGACAGCGACGCCGGCCGCGCCGCGCTGCTCGCCTATCTGAACGGCCGGATCGCGGCCGTGCGCGCAAAGCTACCGCAGGCTTTCACGCGGCTCCACAAGGCCGATCTCGAGATCAAGCGCGTGCCGCCCTCGATCGAGGCGGGCGCGCCCGACGGCTACGAACTCGACGGCGCGATCGACGGCAGCCGCCCTGCGACTTACTACATCAACCTGCGCGACATGGGGAACTGGCCCAAATTCTCGCTGCCGACGCTCTGTTTCCACGAAGGGCTGCCGGGCCATGTCTGGCAGGGCAGCTTCGCGCACGATCTGCCGCTCATCCGCTCGATGCTGCAGTTCAACGCCTATGCCGAAGGCTGGGCGCTCTATTCCGAGCAGCTCGGCGACGAGCTCGGTATGTATGCCGACGATCCGTTCGGGCGGCTCGGCTACCTCCAGTCGATCCAGTTCCGCGCGGTGCGGCTGGTCGTCGACACCGGCCTGCATGCCAAACGCTGGACGCGGGATCAGGCGATCCGCTGGATGGTCGACAACAACGGCAACGCCTATGACGCCGCGCGCGGCGAGATCGATCGCTATTGCGCGTGGCCGGGGCAGGCCTGCGGCTACCAGATCGGCCATCTTCATATCGACGGCCTGCGTGAGCAAGCGCGGGCGAAGCTCGGGCCGCGCTTCGACGTGCGGCGGTTCAACGACGTCGTCGTGCAGGCGGGATCGGTGCCGCTGACCGAGCTCGATCGGATCGTGGACGGGTGGATGGCATAGCTCGGTCTCCCTCCCTGGAAGGGAGGAGCCGGGGGCCGAGGCGCTGTTGAAGCGAGCGCCTCGCCGCACATCCACCCACCCCAAAGCCCTCCCTTTCAGGGAGGGGCTTTAGTCAGGGCACCCGCTTCGCGGTCAGGATGGCGATGCGCTGCTTCAATATCTGGTCCGCCATCGCGCCCTGGCCGCCCTTCAGCGTCACCGCGTTGAGAATCTTGAGCACCACGTTCATGCCCTTGGTGACGTGGCCGAAGGCGGCGAAGCCGGGGTCCTTCCCGTGCGCATCCATGCCGGGCATCTTGCCGGTGGTGATGAAGAAGTCGCCCTCCGCCGTGCCGGGCTCCTGCCGCGCCATCGAGATCGTGCCGGCGACGTGGTGGATACCGGTCTTGCTCGTCGGCTCGTGCGCGACCGGCGGCAGCGTGCGCTGGCCCGATCCGCGAATGCCGCCCTGAATGAAGCCGTAGCCCGGCGCCGACTTGGCGACGCGGTAGAAGCTCGTCCCGTCGAACAGATGCTGGTCGACATATTTGAGGAAGTTGGTGGTGGAGAGCGGTGCGCGCTTCGCGTCGAGCTCGACGGTGATCGTGCCAAGCGAGGTCTGCAGCGCGACGTGGGGGTTGGCCGCTAGCGCAGGGCCCGAGGCGAGGGCGAGTAGAGCGAGGAAGGTCTTACGCATGTCGCTTCATATCATCTCCCTCTCCCATGGGGAGAGGGTCGGGGTGAGGGGTTCCTCGCTCTCGATAGCTCGGACACGCTCACCCTACCCTCTCCCTGAGGAGAGGGCTATAAGCTTAGAGATCGAGGATGTGCATCAGCATCGGCTTGCCGGCGAGGCTGGACGATCCTTCCAGCCGGGCGAGCGCGTCGGTGACGCAGCGTTCGGGGCCGACATGCGTCACCATCGCGAGCAGCACCGGGTCGTCGCCGCCGGCATCGCCGCTCTGGCCGCGCTGGATCATGCTCTCGATCGAGACATTGGCGTCGCGCATCGCTGCGGTAAGCTCGGCGAGCACGCCGGGGCGATCGGCGACGGTGAAGCGCAGATAGGCGCGGCCGCGGCGCTCGCCGGCGGGTGCGGGCGGCAGATGCGCGAGGCTCGCGACCGGCATCGCGAAGGCCGGGCCATATTCGCCGCGCGCGATGTCGATCAGGTCGGCGACGACGGCGGACGCGGTCGGCCCTTCGCCGGCGCCGCGCCCTTCGAACAGCAGCCGTCCGACATAATTGCCCTCGGCGACGACCGCGTTGAGCGAGCCCTGGACATGCGCGAGCGGGTGGTCGGCGGGCACCAGACACGGGTGGACGCGCTGGAACAGGCCCTTGCCGTTCGCCTCCGCCAACCCGACTAGCCGGACCTTGAAGCCGAGCGCGGCGGCCTCGGCGATGTCGCCCGCGACCAGCTCGCGGATGCCGGTGATCGCGACCGCGTCGAAATCGAGCGCGGTGCCGAAGGCGAGGCTGGCGAGGATCGAGAGCTTGTGCGCGGCGTCGATGCCGTCGATGTCGAAGCTGGGATCGGCCTCGGCATAGCCGAGCGCCTGGGCCTCGCTCAGAACCTCGGCGAAGTCGCGGCCCTCCCGCTCCATCGTCGTCAGGATGTAGTTGCAGGTGCCGTTGAGGATGCCGTAGACGCGGCCGATCTCGTTCGCCGCCGCGCCCTCGCGCAGTCCTTTGATGACTGGGATCCCGCCCGCGACCGCCGCCTCATATTTGAGCGCGAGGTTCGCCGCTTCCGCCGCGCCGGCGAGCTCGACGCCGTGATGCGCGATCATCGCCTTGTTGGCGGTGACGAAATGCTTCCCGCCGGCAATGGCGCGCCGCGCGAGGGAGAGCGCCGGCCCGTCCGATCCGCCGATCAGCTCGACGACGACGTCGACATCGTCGCGCATCGCGAGCTCGGCGGTGTCGTCATGCCAGGCGAAGCCGGCGATATCGATACCGCGATCGCGCGTGCGATCGCGCGCCGAGACGGCGGTGACCGCGATCGGTCTGCCGGCGCGACGCTCGATCAGCGCGCGATTCTCCTCGATGAGCTTGACGACGCCCGCGCCGACGGTGCCGAGCCCCGCCAGCGCCACCCGCAACGCATCGCCCATGCCTTCGCCCCGCTCCGTTCAATCCGAGCGCAGCGCGCTGGCATGGCGGAGCGGGGGAGGCAAGGGGTGGGCGCTTCTCGCGCCAGCATCCGTTCAGCCTGAGCGAAGTCGAAGGCCACGCGGAACGGCGGCTGCACTTCGACTTCGCTCAGTGCGAACGGTCGTTGTTCAGGCTACAGGATCAACGGCAGCTGATGTTGCCGCGATCGATCGAGCGGCCGAGGAGGCCGCCGCCGGCGGCGCCGAGCAGCGCACCCAGCGTGTTGCCGCCGACCGCGCCGCCGAGCACGCCGCCGCCGATCGCGCCGAGCACGAGGCCGGTGGTGCCGTCCGAACGGCGGCAATAATAGCGGCCGTCGCCGCCGCGATAGACATAGTCGTCGCGGCCGAGGCGGCGTGGCCGGTAATGATTGTCATAATGGTAGGAGCCGCGCGGATCCCAGCCATGTTGATCGCCGTGCCAACCACGATCGGGCCCACCCGGACCACCGGGGCCGCGATCGCCAGGGCCGCCATGCCAGTCGCCACCACCATTGTGATGCCAGTCCTGCGCGACCGCGGCGGTGGTGCCGAGCGGTGCCGCCAGCATCGCGGCCGCGAGAAGGGCGTTGGTGATCCGTTTCATTATGCTTCTCCTCCAGACTCGAGCGCGTGAACACGCCGCGCCCGTGACGGTTGCACGAGCGCGGGTGAATGCGTGCTGAGGCGGTCGTTAACCGGAGCGAAGGGTCAGGCCGCCGCGGGTGCGTTGACGCCCATGCTCTGGAGGTAGCGCTTGAGGTTGCGCGCGGCCTGGCGGATACGGTGCTCGTTCTCGACAAGCGCCAGGCGGACATAGCCTTCGCCCTCCTCGCCGAAGCCGGTGCCCGGCGCCACCGCGACGTTGGCGTGCTGGATCAACTGCTTGGCGAATTCCATCGAGCCGAGATGCTTCAGCGCGGGCGGGATCGGCGCCCAGCAGAACATCGACGCCTCGGGCGAGGGGATGTCCCAGCCGGCGCGGCCGAAGCTGTCGACCATCACGTCGCGGCGGCGCTTGTAGAGCTGGCGGTTCTGCTCGACGATGTCCTGCGGACCGTTGATCGCGGCGACCGCGGCCGCCTGGATCGGCGTGAAGGCGCCATAATCGAGATAGGATTTCACCCGCGTCAGCGCATCGACGAGCGTGCGATTGCCGACCGCGAAGCCAATCCGCCAGCCCGCCATCGAATAGGTCTTGGAGACCGAGGTGAACTCGATCGCGACGTCCTTCGCGCCGGGCACCTGCAGGATCGACGGCGTCGGCGTCTTGCCAAAATAGATCTCGGCATAAGCAAGGTCCGAAAGCACCCAGAGCTTGTGCTCCTTGGCGAACGCGACGACCTGCTCATAGAAGGCATAGTCGGCGACGTAGGCCGTCGGGTTCGAGGGGTAGCCGATCACCAGCACGGAGGGCTTCGGCACGGTATAGGCGACGGCATGCTCCAGCCGGCGGAAGAAGTCCGGCCCTGGCGTCGCCGGGATCGAGCGGATCGCCGCGCCCGCGATGATGAAGCCGAAGGTGTGGATCGGGTAGCTGGGATTGGGCGCGAGCACGACGTCGCCCGGCGCGGTGATCGCCTGCGCGAGGTTGGCGAGCCCTTCCTTCGACCCGAGCGTGACGACGACCTCGCTCTCGGGATCGACGTCGACGCCGAAGCGGCGCGCATAGTAAGCGGCTTGCGCCTTGCGGAGGCCCTTGATGCCTTTCGAGGCGGAGTAGCCGTGCGCGTCGGGCTTGCGCGCGACCTCGACCAGCTTCTCGATCACGTGCGGCGGCGGCGCGCCGTCCGGATTGCCCATGCCGAGATCGATGATGTCCTCACCCGCCGCCCGCGCGCGTGCCTTCATCGCGTTCACTTCGGCGAACACGTAAGGGGGCAAGCGCTTGATACGGTAGAATTCCTCGGTCATCATCCGGTCCCTGACTGATACTATCCCCTGACGAGAAGCGGGGCCGGCCCTTGTGGGCCGGTTGAGCGCTATACGCCCGAACCGGGACTCTTGTCAGGCGCTTTGGTCGCGGCGCGGAAAGGACGAGAGATGGCGGATACGCACGGGCAGGACCTCCCGCCGCAGGATGGCGAGGCGGGCGATGCCGCCGCCACGGCCTGGATGCCGAGCCTTGCCGACATGCAGCAATGGACCCGGCTGATCGGCCAGGCGCAGCAGCTCATCCTGGAGCATAGCGTCGCGCAGGAGGGGAGCGCGGCGCCGTTCGCGGGACTGGCGATGCCGGCCATGCCGCAGCTCGGGATGCCGCAGCTCGGCGTGCCGCAGCCGGATGTCGAGGCGATCGCCAAGGCCCAGGCCGAGCTCTTCGCGCAGGGGCTGTCGCTCTGGCAGCATTTCCTCACTCCCGGCAGCGTGCCGCCGCCGAAGACCGCCGCGCTCGCCGAGAAGGATCGGCGGTTCGCGGCGCCGCAATGGAGCCTGCCGATCTTCGATCTGATGCGGCAGACCTATCTGCTCGTCGCTGAGCATCTGCTCGCCTCGATCGACACGCTCGCGCTCGATGCCAAGCAGCGCGAGCAGCTGCGCTTCGCGACGCGCGCCTTCGTCGAGGCGGCATCCCCCTCCAACTTCCTGCTGACCAACCCGCAGGTGCTCGAGCGGATCGTCGAGACCAAGGGCGCGAGCCTGATCCGCGGCATGGAGCATCTGCTGCGCGATCTCCAGCGCGGCCAGCTCAGCCATGTTCCCGAAGGCGCGTTCGAACTCGGCCGTAACATCGCGACGACGCCGGGCAAGGTGATCCGCGAGACGCCGCTCTACCAGCTCATCCACTATGCGCCGACCACCGAGGAGGTGCTGGAGACGCCGCTGGTGATCTTCCCGGCCTGGATCAACCGCTTCTACGTGCTCGACCTCACGCCCGAGAAGAGCTTCGTGCGCTATGCGCTCGATCGCGGCATCAGCGTGTTCATCGTTTCGTGGAAGTCGGCCGACGACAGTCTCGCCGAGACGACGTTCGACGATTATGTCGTGCGCGGCCAGGTCGACGCGATCGACGCGGTTCGCGATCTGCTCGGCGTGCCTTCGGTACACGCGATCGGCTATTGCGTGGCGGGCACGACGCTCGCCGCGACGCTCGCCTATCTCGCCGCCACGGGCGAGCCCGAGAAGGTGGCGAGCGCGACCTTCTTCACCGCGCAGGTCGATTTCAGCCAGGCAGGCGAACTCAAGCTCTTCATCGACGATCCGCAGCTGGCGATGCTCGGCGCGGTTTCGGACGGCAGCTTTCTCGACGGCCGCTACATGGCCGCGACCTTCAACCTGTTGCGCGGGCGCGATCTTATCTGGAACTACGTCGTCGACAATTACCTGCTTGGCAACGACTATAAGGCGTTCGACCTGCTCCACTGGAACGGCGATACGACCAACCTGCCGTCACGCTGGCACGGCGCCTATCTCCGCGACTTCTATCGCGACAACAAGCTTGTCGTGCCGGGCGCGCTCAGCGTCGACGGCGTTCCGCTCGATCTCGGCAAGGTCGAGACGCCGGCCTATGTCCAAGCCGGTCGCGAGGATCACATCGCGCCGCCGGAAAGCGTGTGGAAGATCACCGATCACTTCGTCGGGCCGATCCGCTTCGTGCTCGCCGGCTCCGGGCATACCGCGGGCGTGGTCAATCCGCCGTCGAGCGGCAAATACCAGTATTGGACCAACGACCATCCTGCGCCCGATCTCGCCGGTTTCATCGCTGGCGCGCAGGAGACCAAGGGCAGCTGGTGGCCGGATTGGGCGCAATGGCTGACCACGCTGTCGAAGCAGCGGGTGCCGGCAAAGGGTGCGCGCATTCCCGGTGAGGGCAAGCTGCCGTCGCTGGAGGATGCGCCCGGCAGCTATGTCCGCACACGCTGAGCAGCTGCACATGACGCAACCGCCCCCGCGAAAAGATGCATGTTGCAACGCACAAAACACTTGAAATCGATCGCTGTTCCGGTATTGTGCGTCGCAGCAATCGATTGCGAGAGGCTGCGATGGCGGAAATACCCAGCGGAAAGACGTCGGCCAAGCCGGCTGAAAAGATCGCGTCCAGGATCAAGGCGAGCGAGCCCGCAAAGGCCGTTCCGCCGGTAAGCGTGCCGACCGCGGTGATTGCGGAAGCCGCGATGGCCGATCCGCTGCCCGCGCTCGATGTGGCGTTCACGCCGGAGCCGCAGGTCGTCGCTCAGCCCGTCGTCAACGAAGCGACCCAAACAACCGAAACGGCAGCGCCCGCACCCGCGGCGCCTGTCGATGTAGAGATGCTCAAGAAAGGATTGTCGATCATGACCGATACCAGCGCGTTCGCCGCGACGACCGAGAAGGCTCAGGCCGTGTTCGGTGAGTTCAATGCCCGTGCCAAGGCCGCTGCCGAGAAGAGCGCCAAGCTCGTCGAGGACGTCAGCGACCTGACCAAGGGCAATGTCGAGGCGATCGTCGCTTCCGGCAAGATCGCGATGAAGGGCGCCGAGGAGATCGGCGCGGAATATGCCGCTTATGGCAAGGCCAGCTTCGAGAAGGCCACCGGCGCGTTCAAGAGCTTCGCGTCCGTGAAGTCGCCGACCGAGCTGCTCCAGCTCCAGAACGACTATGCCAAGTCGTCGTTCGACGCGCTGGTCGCCGAGAGCTCGAAGCTCACCGAGGCGTTCGTGAAGCTCGCCGGTGACGTGATGCAGCCGCTGTCGAGCCGCTTCGCGGTTGCCGCCGAGAAAGTGAAGTCGGCTACTCTCTAAGCGAGAGCGTCGCGGCTTCGCGCCGCGACCATGGGGCAAGCGACGGCCGGGCGGAAACGCCCGGCCGTTCGCCGTTCCGGCCCCTTGCCTGCGAACCGCGCGATGCCATATTCTGCGCCTGCACATGACGAACCGAACGCGAGCGAAGATGGCGGAGCATTCCGCCGACCGGCACATGCCCGCCATGATGGCCGGCCAGAAGGATGAGGGCGACGGCGGCACCGGGCTCGGCGTCGCGACGCGGACGCGCACCCGCACCAAACAGCCTTCGCCCTACAAGGTGCTGATGCTCAACGACGACTACACGCCGATGGAATTCGTCGTGCTCTGCCTGCAGCGCTTCTTCCGGATGAGCATTGAGGATGCGACTCGCGTGATGCTCCACGTCCACCAGAAGGGCGTCGGCGTCTGCGGCATCTTCAGCTACGAGGTCGCCGAGACGAAGGTCAGCCAGGTCGTCGATTTCGCGCGCCAGAACCAGCATCCGCTGCAGTGCACGCTCGAAAAGGCCTGATCGCGCCGCGCGTTCTTTTCCCTCTTTTCATCAGCCCTTCGCACCTCCATCAATAATCATGCTGCGGTAGCGATGCCGCGCTGCATGATCTTGGCGGGAGCAGGCGATGGGCGGAAACCACAAGTTGCCGGTGCTGGTGACGGGCGGCGCGGGCTATATCGGCAGCCATGCCGTGCTCGCGCTTGCCGATGCGGGCTGGCCGGTCGTCGTGCTCGACAATCTCGTCACCGGGTTCCGCTGGGCGGTCGATCCGCGGGCGCGCTTCGTGGAAGGCGACGTCGCCGACATGGCGCTGGTCGGCCGCACGATCGCAGAGCACGGCATCGGCGCGATCATGCATTTCGCCGGCTCGGTGGTGGTGCCCGAATCGGTGAGCGACCCGCTCAAATATTATCGCAACAATACCGCAACCTCCCGCGCGCTGATCGAGGCGGCGGTGACGGGCGGCGTGAAGCACTTCATCTTCTCGTCGACTGCCGCGACCTACGGCACGCCGGCGACCAGCCCGGTCCGCGAGGACATGGCCACGGTGCCG
>Ga0213875_10001937_pt1 | contig 12799 bp, 10 predicted proteins | sample BarmaccomBMRX_R8_FD_160105 | JGI IMG/M metagenome (GOLD analysis project Ga0213875, IMG submission 160105) | Root-associated microbial communities from Barbacenia macrantha in rupestrian grasslands, the National Park of Serra do Cipo, Brazil - RX_R8 | ecosystem: Host-associated > Plants > Roots... | reverse complement strand
GCGGGGCGCGTTTCTCGGTCAGGCGAATGCGGCCGCGCTTGCTGGTGCCGGCGATCAGCGCGTCGGGCGACAGCGCCGGCTTTGGCCTTGGCCGGCGCGGCGCTCGCTTTGCCGCGTCGGTTACGGGCGGGCCGGCCATACCGGATCGTGATAGCCGAGCGGCACCGAGGGGCGTGCCCAGCGCGGTTGCGTCTCCGACAGCTGCAGCGTCGGCGCGAGATGGCGCAACTTGCCGGCTGGCGTGTTGCTCTCCATCGACCAGGCTTCGAGTTCCTGGGGGGTGAACTCGGCGGGAATGTCCTGGAGCTGGCTTTCCGGCACCTCGCCGCGATCAACCAGCCATTTGCCGGCTTGCGCCAGCGAGATGCGCACCAGCCAGCTGCCGCCCTCGCGCGCCCGCCGGCCGAGCGCGACCAGCGCGCCGAACGCCATCAGATAGCCGGTGAGATAGTCGATGGCCGACACTGGGTAGAATTGCGGGCCGGGCTCCTTACCGGGGAACACCTCGCCTTGCCGGGTGGTAATGCCGCTGACATTCTGCACCACCGTGTCAAAGCCACGCCGCGATGCCCATGGCCCGACATGGCTGAACGCGCACAGCGACACATAGATGAGGCCTGGACGCAGTTTGCTCAGCTCTTCCGGCGAAAGACCGCGGCCGCCGAGCGTGCCGGGGCGATATCCCTGGACAAACAGATCGGTTTCGCGCACCAGCCCCTTCAGCGTCTCGAGATCCTTCGGCTGCCGCAGGTCGAGGTGCGCCGACAGTTTGCCGTGGCCGGTATCGAATTCCTGATAGCCGAGATTGGGCAGATGCGGTGCGGTGATCTTCAGCACATCGGCGCCGTGCTCGGCCAATGTACGGGCTGAACTCGGACCCGCCAGCACTCGGGTCAGATCGAGTACGCGAATGCCGGATAGCGGCCGGTCGCCATCCGGCAGTTTCTCCGGGGGCGCCTCGCCAATCTTGATGACTTCGAGCAGCGGCAATGAGGCGATGGCGGCGGCCTGCGGGTGCCTGGCCCATTCCGCCATGCTGCGCACCATGCCACCAGCGCCCTTGGCGGCGATGATCGCCTCTTCAAGCTCCAGCGCGTCCCACTTCGCGACCGCCGCCCGCACCGCCTCGCGATCCTCCGGCACGCCCAGCACCTTCAGTGCGGCGGCGCGGTGGTTGGGGAAATTGGCGTGGATGTAGCTCCAGTGCCCGTCCCTGGCCGGGTACATGCCCATGACCGGATTGCGGTCATGCTTGACCTGAGCCTGCTCCATCTTGAGGTAATGACCGCTGCGCAGCGAGGCGGTCGCACGCCGCGCGTCGACACTGACCTGCTGCGGCTTGCCGCCCCGCAACTGCCAGAGGTCGGAGACGGCGAGACCGATCGCGGCGACCGTCGCGGCCGCCGTCTCGCTGATCTTGAACGGCGTGGGCAGGATCGGGTCTGTGCCACCGGTAAACTCGACCGAGCGCCCGAGATCGGGAGACCAGCCGACAACCGGCAGGATCGTGCGCAACGCGTCATGTGCAGCCATTGGATGGTACCTCCCTAAACCCGTAATGCGCCGATGATGCCGCTTAACCGCGGCGGGTCCAAATGCCGATTTGCGGCAGCTTGTCGCGCCGACGGAACGAAATCTGCATTCATCCCGAATAGGAGGGGTGGTACATATAGGCATCGTCTATAATAGACATGTTACATATGCTCGCTTGGCGGGAGGCGTTGGCATGAGGAAGGTCGCGATCGCTGTTTTAGCCGGCCTGGGTTTGATCGGCGTCGCCGCCTTTCCGCAGATCGCTGAACCGCCAGCGCATGCCGCCGACGAGGCCGCGCCGCCGCCCCCCGTACAGCCGGGTGTCCCGGTCACGGCGGGGACGGTCACCGCCGCGGATGTGCCGCTGTTCCTGCACGGCATCGGCTCGGTGCAGGCCTACAACATGGTCACCATCAAGAGCCGCGTTGATGGCCAGATCATGAAGGTCAACTTCACCGAAGGCCAGGAAGTCAGGGCCGGCGACCCGCTGTTCCAGATCGATCCGCGCACCTATCAGGCGGCACTCGACCAGGCACAGGCGGCGAAGGCGAAGGACGAAGTGCAGCTCGCCAATGCCCAGCTCGACCTGGATCGCTACAGCCAGCTGGTCGGCTCCGGCTATCAGACGCGGCAAAGTTATGACCAGCAGCGGGCGCAGGTCGCTACCCTGCAAGCCGCGCTGAAAGGCGATGACGCGGCAATCGAGAGCGCCAAGGTCAATCTTGGCTACACGGATATCCGGGCGCCGGTTGATGGACGTCTAAGCGCCCGACTCGTCGATATCGGCAACATCATCCATGCCAACGATACCAACGGACTGGTGACGATCGCTCAAATCAAGCCGATCTTTGTCAGCTTCACGCTATCGCAGAATTTTCTCGACCAGATCCGCGAGCAGCAGACCAAGGCGCCGCTGGTCGTGCGCGCCTATGGCGACGACGACAAGAAGATGCTGTCGGAAGGCAAGCTGACCTTGATCGACAACGCGATCGATCAGGCGACCGGCACGATCCACCTGAAAGCGAGCTTCGATAACCAGGATGAGCGCCTGTGGCCGGGCGCGTTCGTCAATCTACGGCTGATCCTCGATACCCGCTCGGGCGTGCCGACGGTGCCGTCGCAGACCGTGCAGGTCGGGCCCAAGGGCAGTTATGTGTACGTGATCGACGATCAGGAAAAAGCGCAGCGGCGACCGGTTGACGTAACCTCGGTGCAGGACGGGATCGCGGTCATCGGCAAGGGGCTCAAGCCCGGCGAGCGGGTCGTGGTTGATGGGCAATACCGTCTCACCGATGGCGCCCGAGTCAAAGTCGAGCAACCAGGACAGGCGGGAACGGCGGGTTAGCTCCTTCCAGCGCCTCTCCCACCCGCTGTCTCAAGATATCAGTCAAGGCCGTTCCCGATGAGCATTTCGGAACCGTTTATCCGTCGTCCTATCGCCACGTCGCTGTTGATGCTGGGCATTCTGGTCTTCGGCGTCGCCGCCTATGGCCTGTTGCCGGTCGCCGCACTGCCGAACGTCGATTTCCCGACGATCGTCGTATCGGTGAACTATCCTGGCGCCAGCCCCGACACGATGGCGTCGGCCGTCGCAACCCCGCTCGAACAGCAATTCGCGGCAATCCCGTCGCTGTCGCAGATGACTTCGACAAGCGGCATCGGCTCGCTTTCGATCACGCTGCAATTCGACCTTGAGCGCAATATCGACGCGGCCGCGCAGGATGTGCAGCAGGCGATCACCGCGGCCAGCGGCCTGTTGCCGAACGATCTGCCGTCGCCGCCGACCTATCGAAAAACCAACCCGGCCGATCGGCCGGTACTGATCTATGCGGCCTTTTCCGACGCCATGCCGATCTATCGCGTCGATGATTACGCCTACACCATCCTGGCGCAGAAACTCTCGACCGTGCCGGGTGTTTCGGAAGCGCGCATCTTTGGTCAGCAACCGTACTCGACGCATGTCCAGATCGACCCGCAGGCTCTGGCGTCGCACGGGCTCGGCTTCGAGGACGTGCGGACGGCCCTGACATCGCAGACAGTCGATCGGCCGAAAGGCGTGCTGGAAGGCAAGAACCAGACCTACACGCTCGACACCAACGACCAGCTGTTCAAGGCGGCGGATTACAACAACGTCATCGTGGCCTATCGCAATGGCGCCCCGGTCCGCATCAAGGATGTCGGGAACGCAATCGATGCCAAGCAGAACGCCCGCATTGGCGCCTGGTATTACAACCACGCCGCGGAAGGACTTTCGATCCAGCGGCAGGCCGGGGCCAACACCAACGAACTGGTCGACCGCATCCAGTCGATGATCCCGCACATCATGCAGTCCTTCCCGCCCTCGATTCATCTCGAACTCGTGTCAGACCGTTCGCTGGTGGTGCGCGCCGCGGTCAAGGACGTGCAGTTCACGATGATCCTGACGGTCGGCCTCGTGGTCATCGTGATCTTCGTCTTCCTGCGCACATTGTGGGCGACCGTGATCCCCAGCATCGCGGTGCCGCTGTCGCTGCTTGCCACCCTCGCGGTCATGTACGGGCTGCATTTCAACCTCGACAACATCTCGCTGATGGCATTGACGATCTCCATCGGTTTCGTCGTCGATGACGCGATCGTCATGATCGAGAACATCGTGCGCTATCTCGAAGAGGGCGACCGGCCCTTCGAAGCCGCGCTGAAGGGGGCCGGTCAGATCGGCTTTACGATCATCTCGATTACCTTCTCGCTGATCGCGGTGTTCATCCCGCTCCTGTTCATGAGCGGCATCATCGGCCGCCTGTTCCGCGAGTTTGCGGTCACCGTCTCGGTCGCGGTCGTCGCTTCGGCATGCATCTCGCTGACGCTGACGCCGGTGATGTGCTCGCTCTTCCTGAAGGGGCACGATCACGCAAAGCCGCCCGGCCGATTCAGCCGTATGGCCGAAGGCGCATTCGACGCTTTCCTGCGCCTCTATGATCGCGGTCTGCGTTTTGTGTTCCGCCACCAGTTTGTGACCTTGCTGTCAACCCTGATCCTGATTGGGGTAACGGGATACCTGTACGTCATTATCCCGAAGGGCTTCTTCCCCGAACAGGATACCGGCTTCATCTTCGGCCAGGCGGATGCACGCGAAGACATCTCCTTTGCGGCGATGGCCGAACTCGACCAGAAGATCGTCGATGTTGTCCGGAAGGATCCCGATGTCTCCGGCGTCTTCTCGTTCACTGGCGCCAGCGCGTACAATCCGACCGAGAACACCGCGCGCCTCTTCATCCAGCTGAAGCCGCATGAACAGCGTAATTTGAGCTCAAATCAGATCATTCAGCGCCTGCGGCCGCAGGTGGCGAAGGTCCAAGGCGTCAAGTTTTTCATGCAATCCGGCCAGGACATCAGTGTCGGTGGCCGACTCAGCCGCACCCTGTATCAATTCACCCTGACCGACACCGACAGCGACGAGCTCAACCACTGGTCGCCGTTGATGGAAGAGGGCCTGCGCAAGCTGCCCGAATTGCAGGATGTCGCGTCGGACCAGCAGGTAGCCTCGCCGCATCTCGGTATCGAGATCGATCGCGACGCGGCGTCGCGTGTCGGCATCTCGCCGTCACTGATCGACCAGACGCTGTATGACGCGTTCGGCCAGCGCCAGATCGCCAACATGTATACGTCGACGAACCAGTACAAAGTCATCCTCGAGGTCAAACCCGAGTTCCAGGATGACCCGACGGCGCTGTCGCGCGTCTATGTGGCCGGGCCCAACGGGGCGCAGATACCGCTCAGCACCTTCGCGCATTTTGTCCCAAAGGTCGAAGCGCTGTCGATCAACCACCAGGGGCAATTCCCCGCGGTGACGCTGTCGTTCAACCTGGCGCCGGGTTATGCGATCGGCCAGGCCGTTTCCCGCATCGAGCAATTGCAGCGCGACCTGCACCTGCCGCCGACCATCGACGGCGCCTTCCAGGGCACCGCGCAGGCGTTCCAGGCGTCGTTGTCATCGACACCGCTTCTTGTCGCGGCGGCGATCCTCGTTGTCTACATCGTGCTCGGCATTCTTTATGAGAGCTACATCCACCCGATCACGATCCTCTCGGCGTTGCCGTCGGCGGGCGTCGGCGCGCTGCTCGCGCTGATGATCCTGCACTACGATCTCAGCGTCATCGCGATCATCGGCGTCGTGCTGCTCGTCGGTATCGTCAAGAAGAACGCGATCATGATGATCGACTTCGCGCTTAACGCCGAGCGCAACGAAGGCAAGAGCCCGCAGGAGGCGATCCACGAAGCCTGCCTGCTGCGCTTCCGGCCGATCATGATGACCACCTTCGCGGCGCTGTTCGGCGCCCTGCCGATCGCGATGGGATCGGGCGCGGGTTCCGAGTTGCGGCGGCCGCTAGGCATCGCGATCATCGGTGGCCTGCTCGTATCGCAGTGGCTGACGCTGTACACGACACCGGTCATCTACCTCTATCTCGAGCGGTTTGCGCGTTGGGTCGGCGGCACCCACCGGCGGCAGTCCCGTCTGGCAGCAGCCCTCACCGATGCGTCGCCGCATCCCGGCCTGGCGGCGGAAGCCGCCGCCGGTGACGGGGAGTGAGCCGCGCGATGCTCGAAGCATCTGGCACGGGGTGGCGCCATGTCTCCGAATGACATGGGAGAGCCGGTGTCGCTGATCTCTGGCGCGGGCAGGGCAAAGCGGCTCGACGAGGCCACATTGCAACCAAGTATCGGTGCGCTGGTGCACGATGTGGCGCGCATGATCCGCCGCCGTTTCGAGCGGCGGGCGCGGCAGACGGGTCTGCCGATCACCCGGCAACAGGCGCGCACGCTCCTCTATATCGCGCGCAACGAGGGCCTGAGCCAGGCGGCGGTTGCGACGATGCTCGATATCGAGCCGATCGCGCTGGTGCGCATGCTCGATCGGCTGCACGAGGAAGGCTTGGTCGAACGCCACCCGCATCCGACCGACCGCCGCGTGCGGACACTATGGCTGACGCCGGTCGCATGGGATGTGATAGAGCGCATACTGGCGATCAACGCCGAGGTTCGCGAGGAGGCCTGCGCCGGGTTGACTCCGGAGCAGCGCGCCGCGATGGTCGGCGCCCTCAATCACATGAAAACCAACCTCGCACTTGGCGAGGACCCGGAAAGCGCCGCCGCCGAATAACCGGTCTGGCGCCGGCCGCGCGGCATCAGCCAGGGCCGGTCGTGACACTCTCGATGATTTGCGCCTCGCCGCGGGCGAGGTCGAATTTCAGCCGCGGCACTTTCTCGAGATCGGTGCCGGTAACCCGCACGAAGCGTGCGCCATCGGGGTAGTCGATGGCATGGATCGCCCTGACGTCGTAGACGCCGGCATGGCCGGGCATCAGGCGATAGCGACGGCTTTCCTCGAGACTGGCACGCCCCGGGCCGGCCGCGCCATCGGTGCGGCGCCACTCGGTCATGTCGGTATATTCGGTCGCCTGGCCATACACCGCCCACGAATCGCCGTGGTCGTGCGGCGGCGACTTGCCGCCCTTCTGATTGACGTGCGCCAGTACGACAAAGCCAAGCTGCGGGTCTTCATACAGCGTGTGCCGGCCCGGCGGCGCCGCCGTCACGGAAGCCGCGACGAATTCGGGATTGGCGAGCAGCTTCTCGAGAAGCTGGCGCACCGTCTGGCGACCACCAGGTCCTTTGTCGGCCTTCAGCGCATCGCGGCAATCATTGCAAAATGCATCCAGTGTGTAGGCCATGCGCCTCCTCCTTTGCTGATCACACGGCGAGAAAGCCGCCATCGACGTAAAGCTCGACCCCGGTGATGTAGGAGGCTTCGTCGGAAGCGAGGAACAGGGCGGCATTTGCCACCTCTTCGACCCGCCCGTCGCGGCGCAGCGGCACCCCGGCCAGCATCTTGGCGCGTACAACGGGATCCGCGGTGCGCCCTGAGGTGCGCATCGGCGGCATCAGCCCGGGATGCACCGAGTTCACCCGGATATTGTCGCGGCCGTGCTGTACCGCAGCCGCCTTCGATAGGGTTCGGATGGCGCCTTTCGAGGCGTTGTACGCGACATGAATGCCGCGCTGGCCGGTGACGCCGGAGATCGACGAAATATTGACGATCGAACCACCGCCCGCCTTCTGCATTTCGGGGATCGCGAATTTCATGCCGAGGAAGGTGCCGGTCGAGTTGACCGACATGATGCGCTCCCACGCCGCCGTCTCGAACAGATCGTCGACCGCGCTGCCGCTGATACCGGCGTCGTTCACCAGGATATCGAGCTTGCCATAGGCGGCGAGCGTCGCGGCGATTGCCGCCTGCCACTCGCTCTCGCTGCTGACATCGAGATGTTGGAACATCGCGGTGCCGTTGGCCTGGCCGATCTCAGCAGCGAGCTTCTGTCCCTCGCCGTCAAGCATATCGGCAATCACGACCGCGGCGCCCTCCTTTGCGAAGATCCGCGCCATGCTCGCACCCATTCCGGACGCGCCGCCGGTGATCAGCGCCACCTTGTTCTCCAGCCGCATGCGTCTCTCCTCTTCCGCTGTTATTTCTTAGCTCGAACTAGAGCCGATCGGGTGTAACCGACCTCACCCAGCATCGCGACGAATAGAAGATGCGCGACGCGGCCTAATTTACGCCCACCACTTCGCCGAGCGTGTCGCCGATCGATTCATGGACAACGAGGTCTGCCATGCTATCGAGCCCGGTCGGCTCGCGGTTGACGATCGCCAATGCCGCGCCGTTGCGCTTGGCCAGCTCCGGGAAACCCGCCGCCGGGTACACTACCAGCGACGAGCCCAGAACGATGCACAGATCGGCTGCCAGCGTCTCCAGCTCGGCCCGTCGCATCGCGACCGGCGGCATCGCCTGCCCGAACGACACCGTCGCGGTTTTGACATAGCCCAGGCACCGCGTACACACTGGCGCCACCCCTTTCTGCTCCCCCTCGCCTTCAAAGGCGGCGCGTAGATCGGCGATCTCGTAGCGGCTGCCGCAATCGAGGCAGGTCGCGTACATCGTGTTGCCGTGCAATTCGATGACCTGCTTATCGGGTATGCCCGATGCCTGGTGCAGTCCGTCGATATTCTGGGTGATGACGGTCGAAACCTTGCCGCGCCGCACCAGCGCATCGACTGCGCGGTGGCCGCGGTTGGGTTCGGCCGCGCGGAAGATGTCTTCCATTGCGAAGCGACGGCGCCAGGTTTCCGCGCGCGCCTCCTCCGATGCGAGAAAATCGTCGAAATAGATCGGTGCCATCTGAGTCCAGATGCCGCCCGGGCTGCGGAAATCGGGGATGCCGGACTCGGTACTGATCCCGGCGCCGGTAAACACGACCGCCCGTTTCGCCTGATCGATCAAGCGGGCAAGCCCCGCCATGCCCTCGGTATGCGTCATGCGTACAGTTTGGCAAATGCGCCGCACTGCGCCAAGCCCAGTGCCGTGGGTAAGGGGCTCGCCGGGTTTGGACGAGCGTGGAGAAGGTGCTAGGCTCCCTCTCGCAAATAAAGTCGCGGCAGACAATGGCGCGGCAAAAGGACAGGAGGAAGCCCATGTCTGCGGCTGATGTCGCCACACCTGCGATTTCGGACAGCGAGCATCGCGCACAATTGCGCCGCGCGGTCATCGCCAGTACCGTCGGCACGACGATCGAATGGTACGATTTTCTGATGTACAGCATCGTCACCGGGCTGGTGTTCGGACATCTGTACTTTCCCGGAGCCGACCCGCTGGTCAGCACATTGCAGGCCTTTGGCGTGTTCTTTATCGGGTTTGTCGCGCGCCCGATCGGCGCGGCGATCTTCGGCCATTACGGCGACCGTATCGGACGCAAGGCGACGCTGATCGTTACCCTCTTGATGACCGGCATTGCGACGGCCGCAGTCGGGCTCGTGCCGGGATACGATACGATCGGTATCTGGGGCGGCGTCATTCTGACCCTGCTGCGCCTGATCCAGGGGATCGGGGTGGGCGGCGAGTGGGGCGGCTCGGTATTGCTGGCGATGGAATGGTCGCGCACCAACAAGAACCGCGGCTTTATCGCCTCCTGGCCGCAATTCGGCGCACCCGCCGGGCTGTGCATCGCCAATCTGATGGTCTTGACCTTTAGCGAGATCTCGGGCGACCAGTTCCTTGTCTGGGGCTGGCGCATCCCGTTTCTGCTGAGCCTTGTGATGGTGGCGGTCGGGTTATGGATCCGGCTCGGCATTCTAGAGACGCCGGTATTCCGCCAGCTCGTCGCCGAGAACAAGGTCGAGCGCGCCCCAACCCTCGAGGTGCTACGGCGTCAGCCGAAGCAGGTAGTGCTGACCGCGGTGCTGCGGCTGGCCGAGCAATCCCCCGGCTATATCTTCAACGCGTTTGTCTTCACCTATGGCACGACAGTACTTGGAGCGTCGCGCAACCTGCTGCTGTTTGCGCTGATGGTCAGCACCTTCCTCGGCTTCCTGTGGGTGCCGGTGGCGGGCGCGCTGTCGGACAAGATCGGCCGGCGGCAGATGTACATCATCGGCTGCATCTTTGTTGCCGCCTTCACCTTCGTCTATTTCATGATGCTCGACACCAAGGTGCCGCTGATGATCTTTATCGCGGTGGCGCTGTCGTTCATTCCGGTTATGACGATGTATGGTCCCGAAGCAGCGCTGATCGCCGAGGCGTTCACACCCCGCCTGCGGTATAGCGGCGCCTCGCTCGGCTATCAGCTCGCCTCGATCATCGCGGGCGGGCCGGCGCCGTTCATCTCGACCTGGCTGTTTTCGACCTATCATTCGACGATCCCGATCGGGATCTACGTGGTGCTCTGTGCCGTCATCAGTATCGGCGCAACGATGATGCTGCCCGATTACACCAACAAGGATATCTCGGAGACCGCAGAGGAATATGCCGGCGCCTGACGCCGCCCCTATTCCGCGCGAAACCGATAAGGGCCGGGCCAGTCGCCGAACACGGCGGTGTGGGTGACCACGCCGCCGTCATCCTGGCACAGATGCAGCTGGTAGCCGGCGGGCTCGAACATGAACCGGAGCGGTCCTTCCGGGTTCAGGTTGAGGTTGATCTGATGCGCCGTGCTGGGCGCGGTTCCTGCCACCGTGCCGGCAAAGCGCCGGTCGATCGCGCGATGCAGATGCCCCGCGAGAATGCGTTCGACCTGGGGATGGCGAGCAATCACCTCGGCAAACCCGGCCGCGTTATCCAGCCCGAAGCGATCCATGAAATCGATGCCGGTAACAAAGGGCGGATGATGCATCAGCACCATTGTCGGCACCTGCGGCCGCGCTGCCAGGGTGCGATCGAGCCAGGCGAGCCGCTCGGCGCACAGCGAACCGCGATGGTCGCCTGGTATCGTCGTGTCGAGGCCGATCAGCCGCATCGGAAACTGCTCGACCGCGAACTGCAGAAAGCCGACCTCGGGCAGGTAGCCGTCGCCGCCAAATGCCGCGCGCAAGGCGGTGCGGTCATCGTGGTTGCCGGGGATCACATAGACCGGCATGCGCAGCGGCGCCACAAGCTCGCGCAGATTGGCGTATTCGGCCGGCGCGCCGGTATCGACGAGGTCGCCGGTCACCACGGTCACGTCCGGCAGCGGCTCCAAACGGTTGATCTCGGCAACGGCCCGCGCCAGGAAATCGGCGGTGTCGATACGGTTGTAGAGGCGTTCACCGGGGCGCACGATGTGGGTGTCGGTGATCTGTGCGACGATCATGGTCCCTCGCCGCCAGGCTCGCGGCCCGACATCACAAAAACGCCCTGCTCGCCGAGCAGGTTGGCGAGACCGCCGCGTGGATCGAGCGAAAAGGGCTGGCCGTGCCGATCCAGCGTCCAGCTCCGCTCGATGCGGGTGCCGAGCCTGTCGCAGAGATCGACAAAGTCGCGGATCGTGCAGAGATGGATGTTGGGCGTGTCATACCAGGGGTTCTGCAACACCTCCGTCACCGGCATGCGGCCACGGAACAGGAGCCGGAGACGGATGCGCCAGAAGCCGAAATTGGGAAACGACACGATCGCGCGGCGGCCGATGCGCAACAGCGCCTCCAGCACATGCAGCGGGTGCCTTGTCGCCTGCAAGGTCTGGCTCAGCACCACAACATCAAAGGCGCCATCCGGAAACGCATCGAGATCGCTATCAGCGTCGCCCTGGATGACCGACAGCCCGTGCCGCACGCAGGCATTGACCCCGGACTGGCTAAGCTCGATGCCGCGCGCGTCGACGTTCTTCTCGCGCGCCAGATAGGCCAGCAACGCCCCATCGCCGCAGCCGATATCGAGCACCCGGGTACCGGGTTCGATCATGTCGGCGATCAGCCGCAGATCGTTGCGCAACTCGGATGGCGCGGCAAGGTCGGGGGTTGTCGGCGCCACGATACGCAAGGCCAGCGCGGTCCCGCGACTCACGCGGTCTTGCTCCACAAGCGCGTCAGGCCGCGATGTTCGGCACAGCCGGTCAGGAAGCCGCGCAGTGTCGCGAACAATTCCGGCTCATGCAGCAGGAAGGCGTCATGCCCCTTATCGGTCTCGACCTCGACGAAGCTGACATTCGCCGCAACGGCGTTAAGCGCATGCACGACGGCCCGGCTTTCCGACGTCGGAAACAGCCAGTCGCTAGTGAACGAGATGATGCAGAAGCGCGGCTGCGCGCCGGCAAAGGCGGCCGGCAACGAGCCACCATGCTCCGCGGCGAGGTCGAAATAATCCATCGCGCGCGTGATGTAGAGGTAGGAGTTGGCGTCGAACCGGTCGACAAAGGTGCTGCCCTGGTGGCGCAGGTAGCTCTCGACCTGAAAGTCCGCGTCGAACCCATAGGTCACGGCCTTGCGATCCTGCAGGTTGCGGCCGAATTTACGATGCAGCGCCGCTTCCGACAGGTAGGTGATGTGCGCCGCCATGCGGGCCACCGCGAGGCCGCGCGACGGGCTGCGCTCTGCCCGCAGATAGCGCCCGCCGCACCATTCCGGATCGGCCATGATCGCCTGCCGACCGACCTCGTGAAACGCGATGTTCTGTGCCGAATGCCGCGCCGCGCTGGCGATCGGCACCGCCGCGAACACGGCCTCGGGATAAGTCGCGGCCCACTGCAATACCTGCATGCCGCCCATCGAGCCGCCGATGACGCAAAACAGCTGCTCGATACCGAGATGCTCGACCAGCAGTTTCTGCGCCCGCACCATGTCGCGGATCGTGATGACCGGAAAATCGAGCGCCCAGGCCTCGCCAGTCGCCGGGTTGATGTCGCGCGGCCCGGTCGTGCCCATGCAGCCGCCGAGCACATTGGCGCATATCAGGAAGTATTTCTCGGTATCGAGAACCCCCCCGGGA
>Ga0213875_10001936_pt1 | contig 12803 bp, 7 predicted proteins | sample BarmaccomBMRX_R8_FD_160105 | JGI IMG/M metagenome (GOLD analysis project Ga0213875, IMG submission 160105) | Root-associated microbial communities from Barbacenia macrantha in rupestrian grasslands, the National Park of Serra do Cipo, Brazil - RX_R8 | ecosystem: Host-associated > Plants > Roots... | reverse complement strand
ACTGGGCGGGAGTCGAGGGTGGCGAGAGTCTGGCCGGTCTGGCGGCCGGTGGCCACGTCCCAGAGCCGCGCACCGAACGGCCCGCCGGTGGCCAGCGTCCTGCCATCCGGGCTGAACGCCACCGAACTGGCCCCGATTGGGCCGACGTCGAGGGTGTCGAGGGTCTCGCCGGTCTGGCGGCCGGTGGCCACGTCCCAGAGCCGCGCACCGAACGGCCCGCCGGTGGCCAGCGTCCTGCCATCCGGGCTGAACGCCACCGAGGTGACACCGGCGGGGTCGGCGGTGATGGTGGCGGTCTGCGGATTGGCAGCGGCGGTCAGCATGGCGTCCCGGGCCTGGGGGGTGGAGTTGAGCGCCCAGGCGGCGATGCTGTCCACGCGGGACGCGGTGGCGTTGGTGCCGGCGAGGGCTTGGCTTTGGCTGATCAGCAGGCCTGAGACGGCGATATCCCGCTGGGTTGTGGCTGCCTGGTCGGCGCGCACGGCTATGATCCACACCGTGGTCAGGGCGGCGACCAGGGCCAGCAGCACCGCGGTGAGCTGCTGCCGGGCCCGGATGCGGCGCCGCGCGGCGCGGCGGCTGGCATGCAGGAAGTCTTTGTCGGCCCGGCTGAGCGGCATCTGGCGCGGGTCGCTGTCGATCCGGGCGGCGGCCGCCGCGGCGGTGTCCAGCCGGCTGCCTCGGTACAGGTAGGAGGGATCCCGGGAGTCCTGGGCCCATTCGGTGGCGGCGGCGTGCAGCCGGGTGCGGATGACGCGATCGGCGCGGGCATCAGCGAGCCAGTCATCACGCAGCAGCGGCCAGGCGGTCAGCAGCACCTCGTGGCTCATCGCCACGGTGTCGGCGTCCAGTGTGAGCAGCCGTTCGGCGGCGAACTTCTCCAGCACCACCTCCACGGCCCGCGCCCGGCCACCGTCGGTGCCCGCGGTCAGCTCGGCACGGGTGGCGGGCACGGCCACGTCGGTGCCATCGCCGCTGATGGCGGTCAGCCGGGTGAACACCTGCCGCGCCACCTCCTGCTGGGCGGGATTCAGCGCCTGGTAGGCGCGTTGCGCGCTGGCCGCGACGGCGCCTTCGATGCCGCCGGTACGCTCGTAGTCAGCCAGCGTGAGCACCTGCCCGGCGCGGGTCCGCCACGTCTGATCCAGGGCATGAGAAAGCAACGGCAGCACTCCAGCCTCGCCGGGCGCGGGCGGTCCGGCCGCCTGGACGCCTGCCTCCTCCAGCAGCACCCGCACCAGGTTCTCCTCGACGGCCGAGCCCGCCGCGGCGGCCGGCTGGGTGATGGCCAGCCGCAGCTGCCGCCGGGTCATCGCGGTCAGCAGGTAGCGCTCCTGCACCGCCGCGGCCGACTGCGGGAAGTCGGCCAGCCGGGCCTCGAAATCCGAGCGCACCACCAGCACCACCAACGCCGCCGGACGCGGCCCGCCAGCGGCGGCGTGCAGCGCGGTGAGGAACGCCTGCCGCTCTGGCTGAGACTCACACGCAGTGAACAGCTGCTCGCACTGGTCCACCACCAGTATCACCCGCTGCCCCGCATTCGCCGGGCTCACGCCCGCGGGCCCGGCGGCCAGCGCGGCCTGCCGGGCGGTCAGGGCGAAGCCGGCCGGGTCGGCGGCGAACTGCTGCCGCAAGGCGGCGGCGTCCGCGCGGGCCAGCGGCGCGATCCGGACCGCCAGTTCCTCCACCGGGCTGTGTCCGGGGGTGAACACCACGCACGGCCACCACGCCGCCTCGGGCACGGCAGTCAGCCCGGCCTCCCGCAGCCGGGGCAGCACCCCAGCGTGCAGCAGCGAGGACTTGCCCGCCCCCGACACCCCCGACACCACGATCAGCCCGGTACCGTCCAGGCACGCCGACATTAGCTCCAGCACCCGCGCCGTGGCATCCTCACGGCCGAAGAACAGCCCGGCGTCATGCTCCCCAAACGCGTTCAGCCCCCGGTACGGAACGGTAACCCGCTCAGGCTCAGCGGCGACCCGCTCAGGCTCAGAGCCGACGGCAACCGGCCGCCGTGCCAGGGCAAGAAGGTCTGCCCGCTCCCGGCCCGTTAAACCCAATGCGTCAGCCAGACGGTGAACAGAATCACGGTAAGGCCAGCGGGTCCGGCCGCGCTCGATGTCACCAATCGCGCGCACACTCACTCCCGAGCGTTCGCCAAGCTCCTCCTGAGACAGCCGGGCTGCGGCCCGGTACGCGCGCAGACGTTCCCCAAATGCTCCAGTCTGGTTCGTCATTGTCCTCGCCCCTGCCAGCCGGCGCGCACTCCAGCCACGGCCGCAGTTGCCCGCGCTAACCGCCGCCCCATGCCGGGTCCTGCCGCGACCCGGCAGATCGCGGGAGCCGGCAAGCCCGTCGCATAATTCACCTGGCCGCAGCCCGCAAGTCGCTGAATGATCACTGTGATCCGGTGTATGGACACTATCAGTGATCAACTGATGCTGCCACCGGGCCTGTTCACGTCCACAGGAGTGGTGTATGGAGTGACCGGGCCAATTGCGCGGCGAATGGAGGGTGTATTGCACACGCGGCCGAGGTATTCGCGGTCGGTACCAGCCGGATAGGCACCGCGGTCAGCTATTACGGGACTACCGGTCCAGGAAGAATCCGGGTCCGCTCACCCAGGCGCTGCACACGTGGCTAACTACTGGCCCTCCTGTCCCTCCGGTCACCGAGGCCTGGCTTCCCGCACCGGCGGAATCCGCGTGAGCAGAGTCGGGTAGCCGTCGGGCTCAGCCACCGCTCGTTCGGAAATTCTACAGAGCCGGGGTGGCGCGGGCGATGATCGCGGCGGTGCCGGTGCCGGCGGGGAGGGTGCCGTAGGCGTGGCCGCGGTCGCCGGCCAGCCGGGTGGCGGCGAAGGCGTCGGCCACGGCGGGGTGGCCGTGGCGGATGAGGAGGGCGCCCTGGAGGGTGACCGCCATGGCTTCGGCCACGCGGCGGGCCTTGGCCTCGGCGGGGTCGGCCAGGTCCTTGCGGAGGCGGGCGACCGCCTCGTCCAGGCGGCTGTCGGTGCCCTGCGCCCCGGCGAGCTCGGCGAAGAACGCCTCGGCTGTCTCGGGCTGCTTCGTCAGGGCGCGGAGGGCGTCGAGGGCGGCGACGTTGCCGGAGCCCTCCCAGATCGAGCCGAGCGGGGCCTCGCGGTACAGGCGCGGCATCCCCGATTCCTCGACGTAGCCGTTGCCGCCCAGGCATTCGAGGGCCTCGGCGGCGTGCGCGGGAGCCTGCTTGCACGCCCAGTACTTGGTGACCGCGAGCGCGAGGCGGCGGAACGCGGCCTCCTGCTCGTCACCGCGGGCGGCGCGGTCGGTCGCCCCGGCCAGCCGGAACGCGACCATGGTCGTCGCCTCGGACTCGACGGCGAGGTCGGCGAGCACGCTGGCCATCAGCGGCTGGTCGGCGAGCCGGCGGCCGAACGCCGTCCGGTGGGCGGCGTGGTGCGCGGCCTGGGTGACGCCGGCCCGCATGCCGGTGGCGGCGCCGAGCACGCAGTCCAGCCTGGTCGAGTTCACCATCTCGATGATCGTGCGGACGCCGCGGCCCTCCTCCCCCACCAGCCACGCCACGGCCCCGTCGTACTCGACCTCCGCGGACGCGTTCGACCGGTTGCCGAGCTTGTCCTTCAGGCGCTGCAGGCGCATGCCGTTGCGGGTGCCGTCGGGCAGCACGCGCGGCAGCAGGAAGCAGGACAGCCCGCCGGGCGCCTGGGCGAGCACCATGAACAGGTCGCCCATCGGCGCGGACGTGAACCACTTGTGGCCGGTCAGCACGTACGTGCTGTCGCCGGCGTGCACCGGGACGGCGCGGGTGGTGTTCGCGCGTACGTCGGAGCCGCCCTGCTTCTCGGTCATCGACATGCCGGCCAGCAGGCCATTCTTCGACGCCGGCGGGCGCAGGCCGAAGTCGTACTCCCGCGCGGCCAGCAGCGGCTCGAACTGCAGCGCGAGCGCCGGCGCGTGGCGCAGTGCGGGGACGATCGCGTAGGTCATGGATATCGGGCAGGTGTGCCCGGCTTCGGTCCTCGCCCACACGTAGAATCCCGCCGCCCGGGCGACGTGCGCGCCGGGCCTGCCGTCCCGCCACGGCGCGGCGTGCAGGCCGGCGCGGACCGCCACCGTCATCAGCTCGTGCCACGCGGGGTGGAACTCCACCTCGTCGACGCGGTGGCCGTACCTGTCATGGGTGCGCAGCGCCGGCGGGTTCTCGTTGGCCAGCCGGCCCCACTCCTGCGCCCGCTCGGCGCCGGCCAGGCGGCCCAGCTCCCGGACGTTCTCCTCGGCCCAGCCGGCGCCCTCGCGGCGCAGCGCGCCGAGCATGGCCTCGTCGTCGGCGGCGTTGAAGCCGGCCAGCGGGGGCGGCTGGTTGAAGACGTCGTGAGTGGACGGCATCGTTACCGCCTTTCGCCGTGGCCGGCGGAGTGGCCGGCCGCCGGGCTCGCGAGGTGGCCGGCGAGCCAGTCGGCCATCCGGGACCTGGACTCGAACGCGTGGTTGGTCACCCCGTGGCTGCCGTCGGGGTACATCAGAAGCTCCGCGCCGGGCGCCTCGCGGGCGAGCCGCTCGGCGTGGTACGGCGGCACCAGCCGGTCCTGGCCGCCGTGCACCACCAGCAGCGGGCCGGTGATGCGGGCGGCCATGTCCTCGAGCGTCAGCGCCCCGGCCCGCTTGCGGGCCTCGTCGGGACCCGCGGAACCCGAGCGGCGGGCGAACGTCGCCCGGGTCTGCGGCGGCAGTGAGTCCCAGTCCAGGTCGAACCGGTACGGGCCGGCCAGCGCGACGGTCGCCTTGATCCGCGGCTCGGCGGCCGCCGACCTGGCCGCGTAGTACCCGCCGAGGCTGACGCCGAACACCCCGATCCGGCCGGGATCCACGTCGTCACGGCTGCCCAGGTAGTCGGCGGCCGCCGCCGTCACCCGCTCATACGCGGGCTCGATCGGCAGGTCGTACTCGGCCTCGCCCTGGCCTGGCCCGTCTACGGCGATCGTCGCGAGGCCGCGCTGAAGGAAGTACTCCGCCGTCGCCTGCAGCTCTTCCTTCACCGAGTCCAGGCCGGGCAGCATGATCACGACGGGTGGGTTCCCGGCGCTCGCGGGGACCCGGAGGTACGCCGCCAGCGCGGTGCCGTCGTACGGGATCACGACGGGCTCGGCCGGCGGGGACAGCGTGCCGGCGCCGCGCCGGAAACACGCCACGGTGCGTTCGTGCGCCGCCCGCTGCTCGTCTGGGTGATCGGTGAAGACGAACTTCCCCCAGTGCCAGCACAGCGCCGCGCGGCGCCACGCCCCGCCGGCGGTGACGTGCTGGCCGGCGCCCCAGGCGTGCTCGGCGATGCGCTCGTATTCCTGCGCGGTGCGGCCCCATTCGCGGCACCAGTCGTCCCAGCGGGTGATCCGCCGCATGGTCGCCTGGAAGTCGGGGTAGTCGGTCCCGTTCGCCATGAACCGCGCGGCCCAGTGGGCGGTGGCGGCGGCGATCCGCTCGTCTGCGGGCTGCTCTGCCATGCAGGTGATTGTGCGCCACCTGCGGCGCGGCGGCAACGGCGCATCCCGGTTTCAGGTCTGGACGGGGCTCAAGCCTCCGTACAGTTCGGGGCGGCGGTCGGCGAGGAGGTCGTTGTTCGCGTTGAGGGTTTTGTCGCGGGCGCGGGGCAGGTCGCAGTCGGCGGTAAGCAGCGCGGGATGGTCGGCGAGGACCGGGCCGGCCAGCGGGAAGCCGCCGGGGCCGACGATGACGGAGCCGCTGATCCAGCCGACACCGCGCTCGGTGCGGCAGCGGTCCGCGACGGCGACGAAGACGCCGTTGGCGGCGGCGGCCGCCTGGGCCTTGACCACCTCGGGCGGGCGCTCGTGCGCCGGGCGCGGGGCGGCCGGCCAGTTCACCGGGGCGGCGATCAGGTCGGCGCCAGCCAGGGCCGCCAGCCGCGTCCATTCGGGGAACTCCAGGTCGTAGCAGATCATCAGGCCTACCCTGCCGAAGGGCAGATCGACCACGGCGGGCGGCGCGTCGCCCGGGGTGAAGACGAGCTTCTCGGCGTCCCACAGGTGTGCCTTGCGGTAGACGGCGAGGGTGCCGCCTTCGGCGACCACGGCCGCGCTGTTGTACAGCCGGCCGTCGTCACCGAGCTCGCAGAAGCCGCCGGCGATCACGAGCTGGTGCGCGGCCGCGAGCTCGCGCCAGCGGGTGAGCGTGCGGCCGCTGGCGGGCGTGGCGAGCGAGCGGGCCTCTGTTTCGCCGGTGAACACGTAGCCGGAATCGGACAGCTCGGGCAGGATCACCAGCCGCGCGCCGGACGCGGCGGCACTGGCGACCGCGGCGGCGGCCGCCTCCAGGTTCGCGACCGGATCAGCCATGGTGATCGGGAGCTGGGCGGCGGCGATGCGCGTGGCCATGTGTGTCATGCGGGTTTGTCCTTCGCGAGCGCGAACAGGGCGAGGAACTCATACGCGACGTTGGCGGCGGCGAGCGCGGTCAGCTCGGCGTGGTCGTAGGCGGGCGCCACCTCGACCACGTCGGCGCCGGCCAGCGGCAAACCCTCCAGGCCGCGCAGGATCAGCTGGAGCTCCCTGGTGGTGAGCCCGCCGGGCTCGGGCGTGCCGGTGCCGGGCGCGTGCGCCGGGTCGAGCACGTCGATGTCCACGCTCACGTAGACGGGCCGGTCGCCGACGCGCGAGCGCAGCCGGTCGATCACGTGGTCCACGCCGTGCCGGGCCACGTCCGCGGTGGTCACCGTCGCGAACCCGAGGCCGCGGTCGTCGGCGAAGTCGCCGGTGCCGTACACCGGCCCGCGGATGCCCACGTGCGCCGAGTGGCCGAGCGCGAGCAGGCCCTCCTCCGCCGCGCGGCGGAACGGCGTGCCGTGGGTGTACGGCGCGCCGAAGTACGTGTCCCACGTGTCCAGGTGCGCGTCGAAGTGGATCAGGGCGACCGGGCCGTGGCGGCCGGCGGCCGCCCGCAGCAGCGGGAGCGCGATCGTGTGGTCGCCGCCGATCGCCACCAGGCGATCCGCCGATTCGAGGATCGCGCGGGCGGCGGTGTCTATCTGAGCGATGGCTTCGGCGATGTCGAACGGGTTGACCGGTATGTCACCGGCGTCGGCGACCTGGTGGGCGAACCAGGGCTGCACGTCGAGCCCCGGATGGTAGGGGCGCAGCAGCTTGGAGCCCGCCCGGACGGCAGCCGGGCCGAACCGGGCACCCGGCCGGTACGAGACGCCGGAGTCGAACGGTACGCCGGCGATCGCCACCGCCGCGGAGCCGACACCGGGGTCGCCGAGACGGGGCAGCCGGGCGAACGTGTCCGGCCCGGCGAACCGCGGCACCTGCCGCCCATCCGGCGGCCCGGCCGGGACGCCGTCACCGGGCGGGAGATCACCGGCTGTTTGGCCACCGGCCGTGGGGCCACGGGTGCGGCTGAGCGGATCCGTCATGTGCCTGTCCCTACCCCATCGCCAGACGTCGGGTTCCGTGAAGGTTAACCACCTGTCGTTCGGTACAAATATCTCACTTCAGCATGGAGGGGCGGCCGACCGCGTCCGGCGGCAAGGGGCACGGTGTCTTGTGATGGCAGCTCTGGGCCTGCGCGGGCGTCTATGACGAGGCTTCCACCGTCTTGGTGACGACCCAGCGGTGCTTGCCGATCCTGCGATCCCGGGTGAATCCCAGCTTCTCGTATGTCGATAGTGCCCCGTGGAAGAGAAAGGCCGCCGGCACCGACCCGGCGTCCTCTGGATAGCCCTCAACCCGGCCCCCGCCCAGACCAGCGATCAGGCCGAGCGCGCCAGCCAGGGCCGCCGCATGGACACCCCGCCGGCGGTGCCCCTTGCCCACATAGCAGCACGCGATCCGCCAGTCCGGCGCTCTGGCCTGTCCCTTCTCGGCCGCGGCGCGGTTCTTGATCCGCGGTACCTCCTCCGGCGCGCCGAACTGGCACCAGCCGGCGCAATCGTCTCCGTCAAAGACGAGCGCCGCATGCGCGGTTCCGGCGCGGACGCGGTTCAGCTTGCGCTCCCGGTTGAGGGCTGCCGCGGCGGGACCCTGGCCGGCGTCGCCGGGATGGAAACCCATGCACCAGCAGCCGCCGAAGATTCCGTTGTTGCGCTCCACGAGCGCCGCGAAAGCCTGCCACGTCGTCTCGTCAAGAGCTTTGACCGTGTACGCCGGAGCCTTCACGGGGTGCAGTCTTACAGGAGCCGAGGACCCTCGCAACTGCGCACGGCCGGCGCCGCAGCAGGCTACGGCGGGAACCGCGGCGGGCGGGGGTCCGGGGAGAATTTCCCGGACCAACAAGGGAGAATTCGGGGCATGACTGAAGATCAGCCCGCTGCCTCCCGCTTCTCGGGGACCACCGCGTGGGCGCGGCACCTGGAGACGCCGCTGCGGCAGTTCCTGCGCACCGAGACCGGCAGCGCCGCCATCCTGGCTGGTGCCACGGCGGCGGCGCTGGTCTGGGCGAACATCAGCGAGTCGTCGTACGGGCGGCTGTGGTCCACCAAGCTGCTTGCCGCCTTCGGCGGCGCCAGCCTGTCGATCGACCTGCGGACGTTCGTGAACTCCGGCCTGATGGCGTTCTTCTTCATGGTCGTCGGGCTGGAGGCGCGCCGCGAGTTCGACGTCGGCGAGCTCCGGATCCGCAGCAGGCTCGCGCTGCCGCTCCTCGCCGGGCTCGGCGGCATGATCCTGCCGGTCAGCATCTACCTGATCATGAACGCCGGGCGGCCGTCGGTGCACGGCTGGGGGACGGCGATGTCGACGGACACGGCGTTCGCGCTCGGCGCGCTCGCGCTGGTCGGCCGGAGGCTGCCGGATCGCGTGCGCACGTACCTGCTCACGTTCTCGGTCGTGGACGACCTGGCCGGGATCGCGGTCATCGCGTTCGCCTACAGCGGCCACATCCGCTGGGTGCCGCTCGCCGCCGGGGTGGCGTTCCTCGCGGTCGTGCTGCTGATCCGGTCCCGCGGCGTCCGCTACGGCCCCGCCTACCTGCTGGTCGGGATCGCGGCCTGGGTCGCGTTCTACAAGTCCGGGGTGGACCCGGTCGTGGTGGGCCTGCTGGCCGGGCTGCTGTCGTACGCGTACCCGGCGACGCGCACCGACCTGGAGCAGGCCACCGACGCGTTCCGGCTGTTCCGCGAGCAGCCCACGGCGGAATACGCCCAGACGGCACGGGATGTGGTGCGCACCGCGATCTCGCCCAACGACCGGCTGCAGCAGATCTGGCATCCGTGGACCAGCTACGTCATCGTGCCGCTGTTCGCCCTGGCCAACTCCGGCATCGCGATCAGCGGCTCGTTCCTCGCCCGGGCGTACACGTCGCCGGTGACGCTCGGCATCCTCATCGGCTACCTGGCCGGCAAGCCGGCCGGGACGGCGGGCGTCGCCTGGGTTGTCACCCGGCTTACCCGCGGCCGGATCAGCCCGCCCGTCGGCTGGGGCGCGGTGTGCGGCGTCGGCGCGGTCGCGGGGATCGGCTTCACCGTGTCCCTGCTGATCGCCTCGCTCGCGTTCGGCGGCACCGAGCTGGAGGAGGCGAAGCTCGGCATCCTCACGGTCGCGCTGTGCGCCACGGTCCTGAGCTGGGGCGTGTTCCGGGCGCTGACCCTGCTGCCGCTGCGGCTCCGGCTGCGGGCGCTGCTCGGCACCTCGGAGGTCATCACCGACCTCGTGGTGCCCGTCGACCCCGGCCGGGACCACATCCGCGGGCCGAAGGACTCGCATGTCACCGTCGTCGAGTACGGCGACTTCGAGTGCCCCTACTGCGGGCAGGCCGAACCCGCCGTCCGGGAGCTGCTCAGGGACTACGGCGAGGTCCGGTACGTGTGGCGGCACCTGCCGCTCAGCGACGTGCACCCGCACGCCCAGCTCGCCGCCGAGGCGGCCGAGGCGGCCGCGAAGCAGGGCAAGTTCTGGGAGATGCACGACAGGCTGTTCGAGCACCAGGACGCGCTGACCGCGCGGGACCTGATCCGGTACGGGCGGGAGGTCGGCCTCGACGCCGAGCGCTTCGCCAGCGACCTGCGCAAGCACGCCGGCGGCGCGCGGGTTGCCGAGGACGTGGACTCGGCCGACCTCGCGAACGTCGCGGGCACTCCCACGTTCTTCGTCAACGGCAGCCGGTACTACGGCGCCTACGACATCGCCAGCCTCAAGGCGGCGGTCAAGACCGCGAGCGCACGCGCCAAGATCGCCCCCGAGGCACGCGTGCCGCGGTGACGGGGACGGAAGGCGCCGGAGCTCCCGCGGGTCCCGGGAGGCTGGGCAGGAACTGCCCATGAGAGGCTGACCGGGGAACGACTTTGCCGGTGACGACGAGGAGGAGCAGTACATGAACGCCCAGCCGACCGCCGAGGCCGCCGGGACCATCGACATCGGCGGTGACATCACCGTCAGCCGGCTCGGGTTCGGCGCGATGCGGATCACCGGGCAGGGAATATGGGGCGAGCCACCGGATCACGAGCAGGCGATCGCGACGCTGCGGCGCGCGGTGGAGCTCGGCGTCAACTTCATCGACACGGCCGACTCCTACGGTCCCGAGGTCAGCGAGAGGCTGATCGCCGAGGCGCTGTACCCCTACCCCGGCGAGCTCTGCATCGCCACCAAGGGTGGCCTGCTCCGCCCCGGACCGGGCCGCTGGCCGGCCGACGGCCGTCCGGCGCACCTGCGGGAGGCGTGCGAGGGCAGCCTCCGGCGGCTGCGGCTGGACCAGATCCCGCTCTACCAGTTCCACCGCCCGGACCCGAAGGTGCCGCTGGCCGAGTCCATCGGGGCACTCGCGGAGCTGAAAGACGAGGGGAAGATCCGGCATATCGGCGTCTCCAACTTCACCGAGGAGCAGCTCAGGGAGGCGGAGCGGATCGTACCGGTCGTGTCCGTACAGAACCGGTACAACGCGGCCGACCGCTCCTCGGAGTCGCTGGTCGACCTCTGCGAGCAGGAGTCGCTGGCGTTCCTGCCGTGGGCGCCGGTGCAGCAGGGCGGCGAGAACCCCGCGGTCGCCGCGGCCGCCGAGCGGCACGGGGTCAGCCAGCACCAGGTGGTCCTCGCCTGGCTGCTCGCCCGCTCGCCGGCGATACTGCCCATCCCCGGCACCGGCTCGCCAGGGCACCTCGAGGAGAACGTCGCGGCGGCGTCCATCGAGCTCAGCCCGGATGAGGTGGCCGCTATCGGCAAGGGCGCCTGACCGGCGGCACCCCGCGGGGGCTTGGCAGCCGGGCGCTCCGGGTTATCCAGCGCTCGTTTGGCATAAAAATAATGGCCCAATTGCCGCAGCGGCCCGCGAGCCCCCGCCCCGCTCCGGGCTGCCTAGGATGACAGCGGAGCGGTGACGATCACGGGAGGGCGTGCGTGGCCGAAAAGAGTATCGCGATCGTGGGCGGCCGGGTGGTGCCCATCGAGGGCGAGCCGATCGACGGCGGGACGGTCCTGTTCGAGGGGGACAAGATCGCGGCGGTCGAGGGCCCGGGCTTCAGCCCTCCGGCGGGCGCCACCGTCGTGGACGCGTCCGGCAAGTGGGTGCTGCCCGGGTTCATCGACGCGCACGCGCACCTCGGCGTCCACGAGGAGGCCGAGGGCTGGGCCGGGCAGGACACCAACGAGATGACCGGGCCGGTGATGGCGCAGGTCCGGGCGCTGGACGCGATCAACCCGGCCGAGCAGGGCTTCCGCGACGCGATCAGCGGCGGCGTGCTCGCGGTCAACATCAACCCGGGGTCCGGCAACCCGATCGGCGGCCAGACGGTGGCCGTCAGGTGCTGGGGGCGCAGCGTGGACGAGATGGTGCTGCGGGAGCCCGCGGGCCTGAAGTCCGCGCTCGGCGAGAACCCCAAGCGCGTCTACGGCGAGCGGAAGGAGACCCCGTCGACCCGGCTCGGCACCGCGGCGGTCATCCGCGAGGCTTTCGTCCAGGCCGGCAACTATCTCGCCAGGCTGGCCGCCGCCGGAGAAAATAAGTCTTCCGAACGAGCGGTGGTCGACCGTGATCTCAAACTCGAGGCCCTCGGCCGGGTGCTCCGCCGCGAGATCCCCTGGCGCCAGCACTGCCACCGGGCGGACGACATCGCGACCGCCATGCGGATCGCCCGGGAGTTCGGCTACGACCTGGTGATCGATCACGGTACGGAGGCACACCTGCTCGCGGACCAGCTCGCCGCCGCGTCGATCCCGGTGGTGATCGGGCCGCTGTTCACCAGCCGGTCCAAGGTGGAGCTGCGCAACCGGTCGCTGGCCAACCCCGGCAAGCTCGCGGCGGCCGGGGTCACGATCGCGATCACCACCGACCATCCGGTGGTGCCGATCCACTTCCTGATCCACCAGGCCACGCTCGCCGTCAAGGAGGGCCTGGACCCGGTCGCCGCGCTGCGCGCGGTGACGATCAACCCGGCGCGGATCATCGGCTGCGCCGGCCGGCTCGGCTCGCTCTCGGTGGGCAAGGACGCCAGCACGGTGATCTGGTCCGGCGACCCGCTGGACGTGATGAGCCGCGCGGAACGCGCGTTCATCGACGGCCGGGAGATCTACGCCTACGACTACGAGCGCCACGAAGGCGTGTTTGCTGTGTTAGCCCGGGGGCGCTCAGAGGGCGACCCCCGGGCCCCGGGCCGGTGCCCGGCCGCGCTAGCGCCCGGCCCCGGGCCTGCTTGCTCCGGTCGCCCGGCCCCGGGCCTGCTTGCGTCCGGTCGCCCGGGCCCTGGGCCCGCTAGCGTCCGGTCGCGCGGCCCCGCCAGCGCCCGGCCCCGGCCCCGGCCCCCGCCAGCGCCCGGTCGCCCGGCCCCGCCAGCGACCGGCCCCGGCCCCGGCCCCCGCCAGCGCC
>Ga0213875_10001935_pt1 | contig 12807 bp, 13 predicted proteins | sample BarmaccomBMRX_R8_FD_160105 | JGI IMG/M metagenome (GOLD analysis project Ga0213875, IMG submission 160105) | Root-associated microbial communities from Barbacenia macrantha in rupestrian grasslands, the National Park of Serra do Cipo, Brazil - RX_R8 | ecosystem: Host-associated > Plants > Roots... | reverse complement strand
TCCCGTCGCCGCTCGCTGAAGCACGACCCGGTCCGGCGCATGAACGACCTCGTGCTCTCCCAGGGTTTCCCCGCCGGGTTCTGGCCGGATTCCGAACTCGCCAAGCTCGCCGACGACGACAACCTCGGCTGGTGGATCGGGCGCCTGCGCGAGGCCGAGGCGTCCATCCGGCGGCACCGGAAACGGCTAGAAGCGTTGCGGGACGGCGCTCCGCCCCGGGCGTGCCCCGGCTGCGGCGGCCCGGTCGCTGGCCGCGCTGATGCCGTCTACTGCGGTTCCGCCTGCCGGGTCCGCGCTCACCGGGAACGCTCGCAGGCCCGCGCCGGGAAGTTACGGGAAAGCGCCGGCGGCCGGCTTGACAATCCGCGACGAGCAGAGCGTGGATGCTTGGCAGGGTCCCGGGCGGCAGGCCAGCCCGGTCTGCCGCGCCAGCTCGCCCGTGCGCTCACTCCCGGGGGCACTGCGGCAGGCCAGCGGGCCGCCGGTCACTGCCCGGGACCGCGCGCCTTCCAGCCTGGCCCGCCAGCGCCGCCCATCCTGGTCATCTGCTTGCCGTGCCGTGTCCCGGCCGGGAGGCTGGTATCAGCACGCGGGTGGAAAGGGGTGGCGCCGTGGACGAGGAGCGTCCGCCGGGCGGCCAGGTCGCGGTCTTCATCGATTTCGAGAACCTGGTCCTGGGCGCGGGCAAGGGGCTGCCCGGTCAGGCCAACCCGGTGCCGTACGCCGCGCTGACCCGGCTGTGCCGGGACTACGGCAACGCTTCGGTGCGGCGCGCGTACGCGGACTGGGCCGACCCCCGGTTCGGCCGCTACCAGCACGACCTGGCTCTCAACGGGGTGGACATGACCCAGGTCGGCCGGTTCGGCGCGCAGGCCAAGAACGCCGCCGACATCCAGATGGCCGTCGACGCGATGGAAACGCTGATCGCGCACCCGGACGTGATGGTGTTCGTCCTGGTCACCGGGGACAGCGACTACACCCCGCTGGTGCGCCGGCTGCGCGAGTTCGGCAAGTGGGTGGTCGGCGTCGGCACCGAGGCCACCGCCAGCCACCGGCTGGCCTCGGTCTGCTCGGAATACAAGTACTGGGGCACCCTGGTCGCGGAGGTCGATCCGGCGGCCCGCGCGGCCGTCGACGCCGCGTTCGACATCACGGCGGCGGAGCACCTGCTGGTCCGGGCCTTCGAGGAGACCGCCAGGGCCACGCTGACCGCATCGGCGATCAAGAGCAAGATGGTCGCCCTGGACTCCTCCTTCGACGAGCGTAACTACGGCTGCCGCAGCTTCCGCGAGTTCCTGGACCGCTTCCCCAAGCTCGTCCGCCGCGCCGGCCGGTCTGGCGGCGACATCACGCTGGAGCTGATCAGCGACCGGTGAGGGACGCGGGGACCGCGCATCTCGCGGGCGGTGCCATGCCACGGGCCGGCCGGCGCGGGGACCGTCAGCTCCGCGGCCGGCACGGAAAGCGCGCCAGTTTCCCCTTCTGGTCTCCGTCCTGTCCACTTACTGCCTGGTGACATTTTCCTTACCAGGGATTCCGTTAGGGGTACCGGTGTCTTGACAGGACGCGGTGTGCGGAGCGTCCATGGAAGATGCGCGTGACGCCTGGCGCGGCGCGGCCATAGAGAGGGCCGGCCTGGGGACGGCGCGCGTGGCCGATGGCTGGCGTATGGACCCTGTGGCGGGGCGGCGTGCGGCATGGCGGGCCTGGGTGCCGGGTGACCTGGCACCGGGGAGGAGACGCCGGCGCACGCGCTGGCCCGGTCTGCTGATGTGGTCGTGGCCGGCGTGGCGGCAGTGCGAGCACCAGCCCGCCCGGCAACCGCCCGGCACGCGGCTGAGGGCCAGCAGTCACCAGGCTGACAGCGCAGCTCAGGTACGGTGCACGGCCGTTTCTCAGAAGATTTTCCGCCTGCCCTGTGAATGACCGGGGCCAGGCGGCACGGGCCTGCGCGGGTGCGGCGCACCGCACCCGGCCGCGCGGGCTCGGTGACCGGCACGAGAAGAAGGAGAGCAACGGACATGACATGGCTTGTCAGCCGGCGTTCGGGACGGCAACCCGGGCGGACGGCAGCTCGGCAGGTGCCCCGGCCGCCTAGACCGTCCGGGGCATCTGCCGGCCCTGACCTGGCCGGGTGCGCTGGTCAGCGGCGAAATGTACCTGCGGGGGTGAACCGGGACTGATGACAACAGCATCACATTCTCATCCGCGCGGGGCGGGCACGGGGGCACGCACCAAGGACGAGGCCGCGCTGCTGGCCGCGCCCGCGCACCTGACCGACCGGGACCGGGAACTGGTCCGGCTGGTGGCTGTCCACCGGGTGCTGACCACCGGCCAGCTCGCCGCGCTCGCGTTCGGCAGCGTCATCACGGCGCGGCACCGGCTGGCCGTGCTGGTGCGGATCGGGCTGCTGCGCCGGTTCCGGCCGCACCCGCCCGAAGGCTCGGCACCGTGGCACTACGTGCTCGGCGCGGTAGGCGCGGCCATGCTCGGCGTGGAGGACCGCGACGAGCGCCGGTGGGCGCCGCAGGCCCGCGCTGACCGGCAGCTCGGCCTGGAACGCTCCCCGCGCCTGTCCCATATGACCGGCCGGAACTGGTTCTTCGCTGCGCTGGCCCGCCATGCCCGCGAGCACGGCGGGGAGCTGGCCGAGTGGCTGAACGAGGCCGACACGGCCGCCAGATGCCAGCAGGCGGCCGTGCGGGGCGATGACCGGGCAAGGCTGCCCCGGCCGGACGGTGCGGGCACCTGGGCCGAGGACGGCCGTACGGTCAGCTTCTGGCTGGAGTACGACGCGGGCACCGAGCATCTGCCGGTGCTGGCGGGCAAGCTGGACGGCTACGCCGTGCTGGCGGCGGGGCTGGCCTGGCACGAACTGCCCTGCCCGGTGCTGCTGTTCTGCTTCGGCTCCCCGCGCCGGGAGCAGGCCGCCCGCCGCGCCCTGGCCGCGACCCGCGAGGCGGCCGGGCTGCGGATCGCCACGGCGGCGCTCGACCCGCGCGTTACCAGCCCGGCCGGGCCGGTCTGGCTGCCCCTGCACGGGGCGGACGGCGGTCAGGTGCGGCTGATCGACCTGGAACAGGCGCTGCCCGACCCGTGGCAGGATTACCGCCAGCAACGGGCGCGCGAACGCCGCGAGGCCGCCGAACGCGAGCGGGCACTGCGCCGCGCCGCTGACGATGACTACGACGACGACACGGCGTGGGCTGCCACCGGAGAAGAGGGAACCTGGTGAGCGGGCAGCCTGCCAGGCGTCTTCAGGCCGGGCTACCCGCCGCCCCGGTCACGTTTCCCCTGGCATCTCAGCCGGCGTCCCAGCCGGCGTCTGGGCGGGCGTCCTTGGACACGCCGGCGAAACGCCACCCCGGGACCGCTGCCAGCGCAGGTCAGCGCCTAAATCGACCTGGGCCGGGCGGACCTGGCTCATGGCTGAAACCATGACCCCCGCGCACCGGCACCCGCTACCCGACCGAGCACGGAAAGGAGGTGAACGCCCCACGCGCCGCACAGCCCGACCCCAGCCGCCCGATCACCACTCACCCAGCCACGACGACGCCACGCCCCGCGACGAGGACGACGACATGGACCAGTGGGTCAAGGAGGTGGCCGATGCCCTGCCCCCGCTGACCGACCGGCAGCGCGACCGCCTTACCCGGCTGCTGCGCCCGCCCCGCAACCGGGCCGCCTGACAGACTAGATGCCCCCGCCGGCCACGGCCGGCGGGGGCATCGTCCTGCTTGCCGGCGCCGTGTCAGGCCGCCCGCGCGGCCGGGGTAGTGCCCGATATCTGGATCAGGTCACGATTGAAGCTGTGCCCGCGTCCCAGCGGCGGAAGCGTGACGGTCAGCAGGATGCGGACGATTTCCCGCTTGCGGCCGATCGGCAGCTCCTCCCAGGTGCGGCGGGCGTCGTCGGTCATGGCGAACGCCGACAGCGGGCTGTGCGAGGTGGCCGAGTTCAAGTCCGCGCGGATCTCGGTCATCCGGTGGTCCAATTCGGCGGTGATCGTCTCCAGTTGCGCCTCGTCGATCCCGCCCCGTGCGTATGACTGCGCCGCGCCGCGCTTGCGGTTGTCGCACACCACCAGCTCATCGCGCAGCGCGGCCACGTCCACCTCGGCCTCGTGCGGGATCAGCCCGGCCACATCATCGCGCGACAGGCGGGCCACGATCACGTTCTCCACGTACTTATCGGTCCGCTCGGCCGGCCAGCAGCAGTGACCGGTCTTGCGGCACCGGTAGACTGGGGTACCGGACTTGTTGCGGCGCACCGTCATCGTGGTGCCGTCATCGCACTTGCCGCACCGGTAGATCAGCGACCCCAGCCACTTGGGCGTGTTCCCCGGCGAGGTCCTGCGCGCCGGGTCACCGAACAGCGTGATCAGCGCCTGGCGCACATCCTCGTGCAGGATCGGCTCATAGGCGTTGCGGAGCACGATCTCCCCCTTGTAGACCGCGTGCCCCGACGTGCGCGGGTGGGTCAGGATCTGCTGCACCGTCCGGGAGTTCCACCCGCCGTGCTCGGCCGCCTTCCCGTTGCGCCGCACCCGCCGGTCATCGGACATCGCTACCGTGGCCACCTTGCGGGCGGCCAGGTCACGCAGCACGTGGTTCATCGACACCCCGGACAGCAGGTCATCGGCCCACCGGCTGATCTCCTCCGCCTCGGCCGGGCTGTGGCGGGTCATGTCCAGCACCGGGCGGTCCTCATACCGGCGTTCCATCGCCGGGGCCTTCGGGTTGACGCACACTGAGCGGACCCGCCCGGTGTCCACGCCCCACCCGTACGGGCGCACCCCGCCGCCGTACACGCCCTGGCGGGCCTGCCGCTTGCGGGCTATCGCGACCCGCTCGCCCCGGTGCTCGGACTCATACTCCGCCTCGCTGGTGTCATCACGCAGTTCCTTACGGCCCGAGGCTTTGTCCAGGTTGTAGAACGCGCCCTTGGTCGTGGAGTACAGCCGCAGCTTGTGCGCGCGGGCCAGCTTGATGAACGCGTTCACCTCCTCGGTCGAGCGGTGCAGCCGGTTGGCGTGCCAGATGATCAGCGTGCCGATCTTGCCCGCCGCGACATCGGCCAGCAGCCGCTCATACTCCGGGCGCTCCACCCCGGCGTAGGCCGACAGGTCGTTGTCCACGTAGCTGGCACCGATGGTCAGGCCCAGCTCGTCGGCGGCGTCGGCGTTCTCGCCCTGCTGGGTCTCCACGCCCTCGGCCGCGCCGCGCTTGTCCCGCGAGATCCTGGCGTATTCTGCGTCGATCGGCACTGGCCTGCCCCTTCCTGTCGCTGCGTCCATCTATCATCCATGATAGGCGATATGAATGTCCCAAACCATTAGACGGGAAGTCGACGCTGCTCGGCATCCTCGCCGGGACCGTACCGCCGTCCTCCGGGCAGGTCATCTACGACGGTCACGACGTGACCGGGATTCCCGCCTACCGGCGCGCCAGGCTCGGCCTGGCCCGGACGTTCCAGCTGGCCAGCGAGTTCCGGCGGCTGACCGTCATGGAGAACCTGCTCAGCGCCGTGCCCGGGCACCGCGGCGACTCGCTGCGCGGCGCGCTCGCCGGGCCGCGGTACTGGCGGCGGGACGAGGACGCCGCGATCGCGCGCGCCCGGGTGCTGCTGGACCAGTTCGGCCTCGCCCAGCACGCGGACACGTACGCCGGCGACCTCAGCGGCGGCCAGCGCCGCCTGGTGGAGATCATGCGCGCGCTGATGATGGAGCCGAAGGTCCTGCTGCTCGACGAGCCGATGGCAGGCGTGCACCCGGTGCTCGCCCGCCGGATCGGAGACCAGCTCACCGCCCTGTGCGCGGCGGGCATGACGATCCTGATGGTGGAGCACGAGCTTGCCATCATGGACGAGTTCTGCGATCCGGTGATCGTGATGGCGGAGGGAAGGGTGCTCGCCGAGGGGACGATGAGCGCGCTGCGGGACCGCCCGGAGGTCGTGGAGGCCTACCTTGTCGGCTGACGGAGCGGCTTCCCCCGACGGGGCGCCGCGCGCCGCCCTCCAGGCCGAGGATATCCGCGCCGGGTACGGGGCCGGCGACATCATCCACGGCGTCTCGGTGCTGGCCGCCTCCGGCCAGGTCGCCGCCATCGTCGGCCCGAACGGCTCGGGCAAGTCGACGCTGCTGAAGGCGCTCGCCGGCGTGCTGCGGCCGTCCTCGGGGCGGGTGCTGGCCGGCGGCAGGGACATTACCGGCATGCCGCCCGAGGAGATCGCCCGGGCCGGCGTCGGGTACGTGCCGCAGGTCGATGACGTATTCGGGCCGCTCACCGTCAGGGAGAACCTTGAGATGGGCGGATACCTGCTGTCCGCGCGCGAGGTTGGGCCGCGGGTCGAGCGGGTGCTCCGCGTGTTCCCCCGGCTCGGCCAGATGCTGACCCGGCGGGCCGCCCGGCTGAGCGGCGGCGAGCGGAAGATGCTGGCGATGGGCCGCGTGCTGATGCTGGAGCCGGCCGTGTTCCTGCTCGACGAGCCGACCGCGAACCTCGCGCCGAAGCTCGCCGCCGAGCTGCTGTCGGAGCACGTCCGGGCGCTCGCCGAGAACGGCGCCGCGGTGCTCATCGTGGAGCAGCGGGCCCGCGCGGCGCTCGGCATCGCCGATCACGCGTACGTGCTCGGCGGCGGCCAGGTGCTGATGGCGGGAACTCCGGCGGAGCTGTCAGCCAGCTCGGGGTTTACCGAGTCGTTCCTGGGAGGCGGCCGCGACCGCTCCCGCGGTTAGCGGACGCGCCTAACCCGGCTCGGCCGACAGCGTGTGCCGTCGGCCCAGCGCGATGGCCAGCCCTATGCCGAGCGCGGCTGTGACCTCCAGGAACGCCGAGCCCCCGTGGTAGCGGTCGGCGAGCGGGCCGGCGATCGCCGCGCCGACGGCGCCGCCGACCTGGCCGATCGTGGTCAGCCAGCCGTACAGCTCCCCGCTGCGCCGTTCTCCCACCGATGCCATCACGAGCTGGTCGCTGACCGCCAGCCACGGCGCCAGCGCGAGACCGAACGCGCCGACCGCGACCGCCATCGCCGCCGCCGTGGTCGGCAGGGCGAGCGGCAGGGACGTGACGGCGAGCACGGTCAGCAGCCAAAGGTAGCTGTTGCGCAGCGGCGCCCGCAGCGGCCGGGCGGTGACGGTCAGACCGCCGAGGAGGCTGCCCGCCGACCAGACCGCGACCAGAAGTCCGGCCCGTCCCGGCCCGCCGGCGCGGTCGGCGAACGCCGGCAGCAGCACCCACATCGCGCCCATGCAGATCCAGTAGGCCAGGTAGGTACCTCCCAGCGTGTAGAACGCGGGTACGGCGAGCCGGGAAGATCCGTCGCGGCGGGCCGGCCCCCGGACGCGGGTGGTGAGCGTGATGCCGGCGGCCAGCGCGACCGTGCCGGCCACCGTGCTGGCGGCCAGCGCGGCGGCGGGCCCGGCAAGGGTTACCCAGGCCATCACCCACAGCGGGCCGCCGATGTAAATGATCTCCTGCGCGACCGAGTTGACCGCATACGCCCTCGTCAGGCCGCCAGAGGTCAGCCGGGGCACCATGGCGCGCAGGCTGCTGGCGACCGGCGGCGTGCACAGCCCCGCCACCGCCGCGACGCCGGCGAAGAGCGCCGGCCCGTGGCTTGCGGCGAGTGCCAGCTGGACTCCGGCGAACAGCGCGCCGGAGACCAGGAGGACCCGGGCATCCCCGTAGCGGAGCAGCGCACGCGACCACCAGGGTGCCGTGAGTGCCATTCCCGCCGCCGCCGCGCCCCCCGCCAGACCCGCCCCCGCGAAGCCTCCGGTGCGCTGCGCACCCACAAGCGTGATGAGCAGTGGTCTCATGGCGATGGGCAGTGCGGCGAGGTTGAGGCAGACAATGAGCCCGAGAGAGCGTACATTCATAAGTTATGAATTACTCGCAAACGGAGGCGGCAAACCTGCTCGGCGCGACCGCTCTCCTGGTAACCGGGGCCGTCCGCAAGGCGGTGACAACGACTGTCGGCGCGGGCGGTGCGCTCGGCGAGGCGCTGATCGCCATCAAGGACCAGCCGGACCGTACGGCGGACTGGCTGGCGGAGGTCCTGCACATCTCCCAGCCGGGCACCGCCCACCTCGTGCGGCGGCTGACCGGTCTGGGCTGGGTCACCCGGGACAGCAGGGGCCGCGCCCGCCCGCTCCGGCTCACCCCCGAGGGTGAGCGTGCCGCGGCCGCGGCGCTTGCCGCGCGCCAGGCCGTACTGGAGGAGTTCGTCGACCGGTTGTCGGCTGAACAGCGCGAGCAGATCGAGGCCATCGCATGGGCGCTGCTGAGCCCCGAGGCGCGCAGCGAAGAGCAGCTTGCGGAGCTGTGCCGCCTGTGTGACCGGGCAAGCTGCCCCCGCTGCCCGGTCCACGAGGGCTACCAGCGTGCCTGCGCGCGGCGTTGATGTGCGGTGTGCCTCAGGCGAGGGCAGGTGCCATGTGCCCTCAGGCGGGACAGGTCCAGTCTTCGGGGCTGCGGATGCCCTGCTGGCTGGCGCCGTCCGGTGGCGGGAAGTGCACCCGAAGCGTGAACGCGCGGGCCGTTGGCCCGTGCCTGCGCAGGTACCGGACCCGCTCCTCGGCCTCGCGCGTGGTCGGGACGTGCCCGCGCGGCACCCACCACAGCGCCATGGAAGCCTCGGCCATTCGCTCGAACCACTCGCGGCGGCGCCGCAGCACCCGCCGGTGCGCCTCGGAGTAGACGTATCCGGCCAGCGCCTCGACGGACTCCCACACCGACATGTTCACCAGGACGCCCGCGCTCCCGGCGCCGTCCCATTCGAACGCCCGCACCGCGGTCGCGTTGCCGTCCTCGGTCTGCAGCCGCCAGACGAACCCGGGCGCCGCATCCGCCGCCGCATTCACCGGGCCGAGCGCCGCCACGAAATCCGCCAGCAGCGGGCTGTCCAGCGGCTCCCGCATCCGCGCCACGTTCACCTGGGCCAGTACGTAATCCACCGCTTCATGCTGGCAGCCGCTCCCCGCCCGCGGCAACGCCTTTACCGCCAGAGCCCACGTCCGTCCCCGTTCGGCGGCCACCCCTCCCAGGGCTCATGAGGGCGCGTCGCAGAGCGACAGCAGCTTGGTCACCGTCGCCCAGTTGCGCGCGGTTCCGGTCATCCCCGCCTTGGGCGAGCCGACGATGCGCATCAGCTGCTCCGCGAGCTCGCTGCGCCCGAACCCGTCCGGTGTGTACAGGTACAGCGCCCTGCCCACCGACTGGACGGAATCCCGGCTGCCCTGCTGCGCGACCTTGCGGCCAGCATCCGCGATGCGGTCGAGCAGTTCCGGCGACAGCGTGCCGCGCCGCAGCACCGCGTGCAGGCACTTGGGGTTGGGCACGTCCGGGTACGGGTTGTCGCGGATCACCTGCGCCAGCTCCTCGCGGGACAGCACCACGACGCGAGCGCCGACGCCCAGCTCCGCCGCGATCGCCTGCTCGAGGACGTCCGCCAGCTTGTCCGTGTCGGTCTCCGTCGCGGTGAACAGGACGTTCCCGCTCTGGATGTACGTCGTGACGCCCGTGTGCCCGAGCGAGGCGACCAGGGCGCGCAGGTCCGCCATCGCGACCTTGTTGCGCCCGCCCACGTTGATACCGCGCAGCAGGGCGACATGAGTAGCCATGCGGCCATTCTGCCGCTTCACAGGCCTGCTCGGTTCACAGGCCGGACGACGCGGGCACCACGTCGGCGACGACACAGGCGATGTTGTCCGGGCCGCCGGCCTCGTTGGCCAGCTCGATGAGCCCGCGCACCGCCTGCTCGGGCGATTGCGCCGCCCGGAGCGCGTCCCCGATGGCCGCCGGGGGAACCACCGCGGTCAAGCCGTCGGAGCACAGCAGGTAGCGGTCACCCGCCTTGGCGTCGTGCAGCGAAAGGTCCAGGTCGGCGGGGCGGTCGGCGCTGATCGCCCGCAGCAGCAGCGCGCGCTGCGGGTGGGAAACCGCCTCCTCCGGGGTGATCCTGCCCTCGTCGATCAGCGACTGCACGACCGAATGATCGTGGGTGATCTGGAACAGCTCGCCATCCCGCAGCAGGTACGCACGCGTGTCGCCGACGTGCACCAGCGCGAGCTGCGATCCAGACCACAGCATGGCGGTCAGCGTGGTGCCGGTGCCCGTGCCCGTGCCGGTGCCGGTGCCCGTGCCGGTGCCGGGGGCGGTTCCGGTGACGGTCTCGCTGCCGGAGGCGTCCGCCCCGGCCAGGTCGCGCACCGCGGATTCCGCCTGGCGCACCGCGTCCGACAGGGCGTTGAGCAGGTTACCGGCGGGCAGCCCCGCCTCCAGCGGCTTGAGGGCTTCGATCGCCGCGGCGCTGGCCCGGTCCCCCCCGCTGCCACACCCGTCCGCGACGGCGAGCAGCCGGGCGCCGGCGTACGCGGTGTCCTGGTTTCTCTCCCGGCAGCGCCCGATATCGGACTGTGCGGCGTAGCGAATCGCGAGCTGCGTGCCTGGCTGAGTACCTGACATGGCGGTTTCCTCTCCGTACAGGTAGCTGATCAGGAAGGCGGCCAGGTCCCGCCTGCTGGCGAGCTCGGCCTCGGTCTCCGCCCAGTAGGCGGCGACCGCCTCGGCCGCCCGATCCGGCGCCAGGTCACACAGGTCGCACACGTCCCGTATCCGCGCAAGGGGCATGCCGAGTCGCCGCAGCCAGGCCACCAGCCGCGCCCGCTCCAGCTGCTCCGGCGAGTAGAACCGGTAGCCGGACACCTCGTCGACGTGCACCGGCGGGAGCAGGCCGAGCTCGTCGTACAGGCGGAGCGCCTTGGGTGTCAGCCGGGAGGCCCGGGCGAACGCGCCGATCGTCAGCAGCTCCACGCCGGTTCCTCCTCTGCGGTCTCCGGGCTGACACAACGGGCCGATGCGCCCAGCGTGGGCCCTGCCCCAGGGGAAAGGTCAAACCGCTACTGGCGGTAGCCCGCGAGAAACTCCGCCAGCCGCCCGATCGCGTCGTCCAGCGTGTCGACCGGGGCGAGAAAGACAAGGCGCAGATGGTCGGTGGACGGCAGGTTGAACCCAGTGCCGTGCGTGAGCAGCAGGTGCTGCTGCTCCAGCAGGTCGATGACCAGTCGCTGGTCATCCACGATCTTGTAAACCTCCGGGTCCAGCCGCGGGAACAGGTACAGCGCGCCGGCCGGCTTGACGCAGTCCACGCCGGGAATCGCGGTCAGCGCCCGCCACGCGTGATCCCGCTGGTCGCGCAGCCTGCCGCCGGGCCGAAGCAGCGGTGTGATATCCACCCCGCCGCACAGCGCCGCCGGGATGGCGTGCTGCGCCGGGACGTTCGGGCACAGCCGCATGTTGGCCAGCAGCTCCAGCCCTTCCAGGTAGTCGCCGATGTGGCCGCGAGGGCCGGACACGACGAGCCAGCCGGACCGGAACCCGGCGAGCCGGTACGTCTTCGACAGCCCGCCCAGCGTGAGAACCGGCAGGTCAGGAGCGAGCGCGGCGGCGCACAGGTGGCTGGCGTCCTCGTAGAGGATCTGGTCGTAGATCTCGTCGGTGAGCACGAGCAGCCGGTGCCGGCGGGCGAGATCCAGCAGCCCTTTCAGCGTCCGCTCGGAGTAGACGGCGCCGGTCGGGTTGTTCGGGTTGATGATCACCAGCGCCCGTGTCCGCTCGGTGACCTGCGCCGCGAGGTGCTCGAGGTCAGGCGCCCAGCCTTCGTCCTCGGCGCACCGGTAGTGCACCGCGTGCCCGCCGCACAGGTTCACCGCGCCGGTCCACAGCGGGTAGTCCGGGCTGGGCACGAGCACCTCGTCGCCGGGGTTGAGCAGCGCCTGCAGCGCCATGACGATCAGCTCGGATACCCCGTTGCCGAGGAACACGTCGTCCGGACCGCTCACAGCCACGCCGCGTTCGGAATAATATTCCGCCACCGCCAGCCGGGCAGGCGCGATGCCGCGTGCGTCGCTGTACCCCTGCGCACCGCCGATGCTCCTCGTTACCTCCTCCAGCACCGCATCCGGCGCGACCAGGCCAAACGGCGCCGGGTTACCCAGGTTCAGCTTGAGGATCTCGTGCCCCTCGGCCTCGAGCTCGCGGGCTCGCCGCAGTACCGGGCCGCGTATGTCGTACTGGACCTCCGCCAGCCTGCTCGCCTGCGACAGCACCGCGCGCACCTCCGGTTGTGACCGCCCTCGAGAACGTTCCCGCCGACCGAATGGTATCGGTCAAGCGCCGAAGACCGGGCGCCGAAGGCAGGCGCCGCGGGACTCGCCGTACGGCTGCTTCTGTCAGACCCCGCTGAGATCATTCATCTGACTGAACGGGAGGTGGTTAAACGAGACGGCCGGCCAGCACCAGTTCCGCTCGCACCAGCTCCAGGAGGCGGCCTGTCCAGTTCTGCCCACCGATGTCCCAGAATTCGCTGGCGTTGATCACGTAACCCGCAAGGATGCTGTCGCCGGTCATCACGAGCTTGGCGGCGAGGGCGGGATGCTGCTCGAACTTGAGCCGCAGCAGGCGGGCCATCACGGCGAGCCGGATCTCCGGCCAGCGTTCACGGCGCGGTGCGTTCCGCACCAGCCGCAGTGCCTCCCTGGCCGTGCCGCACGCCCGGACGCGGTCCGCGAGTTCCCGGTCCGGGACGGATGCCGCGCAGTAGGCATGCAACACGGTGGGCCACTGGACGCCATCGGCGGTTACCGGGTGCGGGCTGTCCGGGGAGAGCCACCCCTCCGCGGGACCAGCGCCTACGACGCGGGTTTCCGACGCGAACCTGATGACATCGCGCTGAACGGGCGGCCGCTCCGGATCGGCATACCGCGCCCGCTCCTCTGGGTCCTGCCCGCGGACCCACTCGGTCAGG
>Ga0213875_10001934_pt1 | contig 12821 bp, 8 predicted proteins | sample BarmaccomBMRX_R8_FD_160105 | JGI IMG/M metagenome (GOLD analysis project Ga0213875, IMG submission 160105) | Root-associated microbial communities from Barbacenia macrantha in rupestrian grasslands, the National Park of Serra do Cipo, Brazil - RX_R8 | ecosystem: Host-associated > Plants > Roots... | reverse complement strand
TAGTCAGGGCCGTGAGTACGGGTGTGCCGGCCTTCTGCGGGTTGTCCTCAATGCGGATGTCCCGCAGGGGAACGGCGCGCGGCGTCAGCACGGCCAGATACGCCCCGTCGCCCCCCGCGCCGGTGGGATACAGGTGCAGCGACTGGGCCAGAATGCGCCGGGCGGCGGGGTCCGACCGGAACGGCTCCGGCGCGTTCTGGATCGGGCGGAGCCACCAGGCGCTGTAGCCGTAGATCAAGGGATAACGGTCGGCACGGCCGTCCGCGTAGTCTAGAACAAGGGTCCCCAGCCGGTCGCCGAGAAAAATCTGACGGGAGTGGTCGGCGGGGTCGCCCCAGCCGGGGCAGCCCTGGTCGTAGGTCCCGGTGAGGCCGCACAGGTAGAGGCGACGCGCCCGCAGGTTCAGCGGGACGACGTATCGGCCTCCGCTCCGCACCACGGCGCCGCCCCCGTTGGAGAGGAAGGGAATGCCGGCAGCCTCGTGATAGTTGGCCGTCACCTCTTCCGGCTGCCAGCCCGCCAGCCCTTTGGCAGTCTCAAAGTGGACGGAGTAGGACGGGGCGGCGTCCACTGAGCCGAGGCCGATCCAGGCGAAGGCGGAGTTAGAGTCATGATCCACCAGCCGGATGCGGACCCGCCGCCCTTGCAGGTCGCCCACGTCCCAGGCTAGGGGCTTCAGGTCGTCGGAGAGGGGCGGCGGCGACTCCCGCAGGACCTGCCCGGAGGCCGCGTCAAGAAGCTGGACAAAGTTGGCGTACCGCTCCCCCTGCGGCCCCGTCCAGCCGCGCAGGGTCAGGCGGACCGTCGGCCCGGCGATCACGAACGCGGGCGACACGACGGCCCCGGTCCCCTCTTCGCCCAATCCCAGCGAGGACAGATAGGGCGGGACGGCCTGGCCGGCGCCGTTGCGGCGCAGTATCTGCCAGGTGTTCAAGGAGGCGACGGGGACGGCGCACAAATGACTGTCCGCCCCGGCAACATCGGTTCGCAACAGCCGAACCCGGTCCAGGCCCAGCCAGGCGAAGGCGCTGCCCGTGTCCTCATCCACGGCCTCAAAATACGCCTTTCGTCCCTGCAGGTCGGAGACCATCCAGGTCACGGTCTGAAAGCCGTCCTGATGCGGCGGCGACGTCCGGCGCAGCACCGTGCCGTCGGCGGCGTCCCGCAGCAGGTAGGCGTTCACCCCCTTGCCGCCCTCCCGTCCATCCCAGCCGTTGGCCCGGAACTGAAGCAGGTCGCCGTCAACGGTGAAGTCCGGCGACCGCAGAGTCCCCGTCGCGACCTCGCCGCCCGCCAGCGACTCGGCGTGGGGGCTGGAGCCTCCAGCGCGCTTTGTCCCCACAACCCCCCAGGCCGTTCCGGTGGCCGTCCAGCCGCCCAGCCCCTGGCGGAAGTCGCTGAGTTCCCGCAAAAGCCGCGCCGCATGGGCGGGAGGAGACATCAGGGTGGCGGCCAGCGCCAGCCAAAGAAGGAGTCGGAGGGTTCGTGTCATTGTGTTCTCCAGGAGCGGGGCGTTGTTGCCTCAACCTTCCGGCCAGTTTCACGGGGCTGGTCTCACGGGGCTGAAGCCCCGTTCTTGAGAGGCCGAATGCCCGCCTGCGCGGGCAGAGGAGGGGGTCTCTTTGCCCGCGCAGGCGGGCATTCGGCCTGGGAAGCCCGGCCCTTCAGGGCCGGCAGGGATGAATGCAACAACGCCCGGAAGCAGTATCAGGTGCCGAAAGGTTCTCGGCAGACCGCATAATTTCCTGCCGGAATGGGAACAAACCCGTAGCGATTCCTGTTAAGAACCTTGACAACGATACGCTCAATAGATATAATAGCAATCGGGAAAGATTTCAGAAAACGAAACAGGAGACAGACACAGATATGGGAAAGACAGTAGGGATTGACCTGGGCACGACCAACTCCGTCGTGGCCGTGCTGGAGGGCGGGGAGCCCACCGTCATCGCCAACGCCGAGGGCAGCCGCACCACCCCCAGCGTCGTCGGGTTCACCAAGACGGGCGAGCGCCTGGTCGGCAGCGCCGCCAAGCGGCAGGCGGTCGTCAACCCCGAACGCACCGTCATCAGCATCAAGCGCGACATGGGCACCAGCAAGCGCGTCACCATTGACGGCACGCAGTACTCGCCGGAGCAGATCTCGGCGATGATCCTGCAGAAGCTCAAGACCGACGCCGAGGCCTATCTGGGCGATAAGGTGGACAAGGCGGTCATCACCGTCCCCGCCTACTTCAACGACGCCCAGCGCAACGCCACCAAGGACGCCGGCAGGATCGCCGGGCTGGAGGTGCTGCGCATCATCAACGAGCCGACCGCCGCCAGCCTGGCCTACGGCCTGGACAAGAAGAAGAACGAGACCATCCTGGTCTATGACCTGGGCGGCGGCACGTTCGACGTCAGCGTCCTGGACGTGGGCGATGGCGTCTTTGAGGTCCGCTCCACGGCGGGCGACACCCGCCTGGGCGGCGACGACTGGGACGAGCGCATCGTCACCTACGTCGCCGACGAGTTCCGCAAGAGCCAGGGCATTGACCTGCGCAAAGACAAGCAGGCCATGCAGCGCATGCGCGAGGCCGCCGAGAAGGCCAAGATCGAGCTGTCCAACGTGACGCAGACCTCGATCAACCTGCCGTTCATCACCGCCGACGCCGAGGGCCCCAAGCACCTGGACGTCACCCTGACCCGCGCCCGCTTCGAGGAGATGACCCGCGACCTGCTGGACCGCACGGTCGAGCCGTTCAACCGCGCCCTGAAAGACGCCGACATCGAGGCCAAGGACGTGGACGAGATCATCCTGGTCGGCGGCTCGACGCGCATGCCGGCGGTGCAGGAGCTGGTCAAGAAGCTGGGCGGCGGCAAGGAGCCGAACCGCAGCGTCAACCCGGATGAGGTCGTCGCCGTCGGCGCGGCCATCCAGGCGGGCGTTCTGGGCGGCGAGGTCAAGGACGTGGTGCTGCTGGACGTGACGCCTTTGAGCCTGGGCATCCAGACGCTGGGCGACATGTTCACCAAGCTGATCGAGCGCAACACGACCATCCCGACCCGCAAGTCCGAGACGTTCTCCACGGCGGCGGACGGGCAGACGGCGGTGGACGTGGTGGTCTACCAGGGCGAGCGCCCGATGGCCTCGCAGAACAAGCTGCTGGGCCGCTTCCAGCTGACGGGCATCCCGCCCGCCCCGCGCGGCGTCCCGCAGATCGAGGTCACGTTCGACATTGACGCCAACGGCATCGTCAACGTCTCGGCCAAGGACAAGGCGACGAGCAAGGAGCAACGCATCACCATCTCCGGCCAGGGCACCCTGGACAAGAGCGAGGTGGAGCGCATGGTGCGCGACGCCGAGTCGCACGCCGCCGAGGACCAGGCCTTCCGCGACCGCGCCGAGGCGCGCAACGAGGCCGACCGCGCGGTTCTCGGGGCGGAGCGCCTGCTGAAGGACCTGGAGGACAAGGTCCCGTCCGACCTGCGCGCGCAGATCGAGACGGCCATCGGCAACGTCAAGTCCGCGATGGAGGGCGACGACACCAACCGCATCAAGTCGGCCACCGAGGAGTTGACCCAGGCCCAGTACAAGCTGAGCGACGTCCTGTACCAGCAGGCCGGCAGCGCGGGCGGCAACGGCGCGAGCGGCGACGGCTATCATCCCGGCGAGACGCCCGGGGGCGCGCAGCAGACCGGCCGCCCGTCCGATGACGTGATTGACGCCGAGTTCAAGAGCGAGTAACCCTGTGGAGGGGCGACCGCCGGGTCGCCCCTTCCCCAACACACCACACCATAACATCTACGGAGGAAAGACAACCATGGCCAACATCGTTCGCTTCGATCCGTTTGAGGATTTCTCCCACCTGTCCCGCCTCCAGCGGGAGGTCAACCGGCTGTTCGAGGACAACACCCGGTCGGGGCGCAACGCCGAGCCGGCGTCCAGCCGCACCTGGGCGCCGCCGGTGGACATCCTCGAGGACGGCAACGAGATCATCGTCCGGGCCGAGCTACCCGGACTGAAGCAGGAAGACATTGACATCGAGCTGACCGGCGACACCCTGACCCTCAAGGGCGAGCGCAAGTTCGATGACACGCAGCGCAAGGACAACTACGTCCGCGTCGAGCGCGCCTACGGCCAGTTCCAGCGCTCCTTCACCATCGGCGTCCCCGTCCAGAACGACGCCGTGACGGCCTCCTACAAGGACGGCCTGCTGGAAGTCCACCTGCCCAAGTCCGAGGCGACCAAGCCCAAGAAGGTCAAGGTCTCGGCCAGCTAAAGCAGAACAGCAACGCCGCCGGATTTCCGGCGGCGTTTTCTTTTCAGGCTTGAGGCCCGGCGTTGAGGACCCGGCACTCCCATGCCGGGCGCTTCTTCGTCCTGGTCCCGTGATGTCAGGTCCACTCACTGCCGGCTGACTGTTGACAGCCCTCCCTTTTGGTGGTATCCTAGAGCAGCGGAGGTTTTTTGAGGATACCGGCTGCGAATATGGCGGCTCCTTGTCAGAATACCCCCTACTGTCCGACAATGCCCATCCGACTCAACAACGACTCCTGTGTTGTTCACCAACTCTTTTGCCACCGCTTCTCCCTCCTTTCGCTTGCTGCTTCAGCACGTCGAGGGGCGTGTCGCCGAGGGCAACGCTTCCCGAAGATGAAGCGGCCACCTGTGGTCTGAGGAGGCCCATGAGTATATCCGCGTCTACCCGACGCTATCAATTTGGCGGATGTGAGATGGAACTGGAGACCAGCGAAGACGTCTTCCAGCCCACGCTCACCAGCCGGGTCCTCGCCAGGGCCGTGACGATCCCCCGCGAGGCGCAGGTGCTGGACCTGGGCTGCGGCGTCGGCGTCCTCGCCATCATGGCGGCACTCAAAGGGGCCGCGCATGTGGACGCGGTAGACGTCATGCCGCAGGCCTGCGCCCTCACGGCGGCGAATGCGCGGCGCAATGGGGTGTCAGATCGCGTGGACGCCTCCCACGGCGATCTCTTTGAGATGGTCGGCTCACGGCGCTATGACGTAATCATCAGCGACGTGTCGGGCGTCGTGGACGAGGTCGCCCGCTTCTCCCCTTGGTACCCGGAATCCATCCCGACCGGGGGCCATGACGGCGCGGACCACATCGTCCGCCTCATCCACGGGGCGGCGGACCACCTGCGGCCCGGCGGGACGCTGTATTTTGCGACGGGAAGCATCTCCAACGTCCAGCGGACGCTGGACGCGGCGCGGAGCACATTCGGAAACCGGGTGGCGCTGGTGGAACAGGTCGAGGTGCCCTTCTGCCAGGAGTTCAACGACAACATGGCGGCCATGACCCGTCTGCGCGATGAAGGGCTGGTTGACTTCACCGTCCGCCGCTCCCGCCACCTGTGGACGCTGCAAATCTACCGTGCGTGGCTCTGAAATTCTTGTCATATTGCCTTCGGGCACACGGTACTCCTCCCACGCCCAGACGTGATCCGTCGGGCGCAGTCCCATCGCGGGCAGCGCCCCCCTGGAACGCCTTGACAAATCTTCCCGCGTTTGCTATCCTACTGCTGTCGGCCGCCGGAAAGTCCCAGCGAAAATAGGCCCTTTCCAGCCTCCCACTGGGCCTTTCGGCTCAGGCGCGAAAGCGTCCGGAGGTCTATAATCCGTGTGTCAGATAAAGACTGGCAAACGTGGAGGATTGGACCGATGGATATCTTCAATAATGCGGCGGGCGATCCGCTGTTTTCTGCCCTCGTGCATGCCGGCGCCTGGATGGCGGTGGGGTCCGCCGCCCTGCTCATCCTCCTTTCCCTGGGCGGGCGGCAGGAGAGCCGCCGCTAAGACGACCCCGCATGATCCCGCCGAGGAGGCACACCGCCATGTCGCAGCCACTGAACATACCTGACCTCAACACCGTCAACCGCCGCTTCGCCGACGCCGCGCGCCGCCACGCCGCCCGGCCCGCGCTCTCCGAGAGGGAAGGCAAGGGGTGGCACACGCTCACCTACGCCGAGGTCGAGTTGCGCGTGCGCCGCTTCGCGCTCGGGCTGCGCGCCCTGGGCGTCGGGCCGGGCGACCGCGTGGCGCTGCTCTCCGAGAACCGGTCCGAGTGGACGATCACCGACCTGGCGGCGCAGGCCGCCGGGGCCGTCTCCGTGCCCATCTACCCCACCCTGCCGCCGTCGCAGGTGGCCCACATCCTCGCCGACAGCGGCGCCCGCGCTATCGTGGTGTCTGACGCCAAACAACTACAGAAGGTCACCAAGGCGCGCGGCCAGGCCCCGGGCCTGTCGATCCTGGTGGCAATGGAGGAGTCGGCGGCCCAGGGGGACGTACACTCGTTCGAGGCCGTCATGCAGGAGGGCGACGCCGCGCGCGTGGACGACTTCGCGGTGGTGCGCGACTCCGTCGGGCCGGACGACCTGATGAGCATCATCTACACGTCGGGCACGACCGGCAATCCCAAGGGGGTCATGCTTACCCACGACTGCCTGTGCGCCTTCCTGGACGGCGCGCGCATCGAGTTCACCCAGTTCGACCCGCCCGACGAGGTCTTCCTGTCGTTTCTGCCGCTCTGCCACATCTACGAGCGCGTCGTCTCCACCCTGGCCCTCGCCAACGGGGCGCACACCTACTATAACGACAGCATCTTCCGGCTGGTGGACAACATGGCCGAGACGCGCCCCAGCGTGATGACCAACGTGCCGCGCGTCTACGAGAGCATCCACGAGCGGATTCTGGCCGAGGCCGCCAAGCTGCCGCCCAAGCGGCAGGCCGCGTTCCGCTGGGCCGCCGAGGTCGGCGAGCGCGTCGCCCTGCGCCGCAACGCCGGCAAGAGCCTCGGGCCGCTCTGGCCCTTGCAATACCAGATGGCCGACAAATTGGTACTGTCCAAGCTGCGCGCCAAGTTCGGCGGCCGGCTGAAGTTCTTCGTCACCGGCGGCGCGCCGCTGAACCCGAAGACCGGGGCGTTCTTTCAGGCCCTCGGCGCGCCGATTCTGGAAGGCTGGGGCCTGACCGAGACCACCGGCCCGGCGACCGTCAACCCCTATGGGCGCGTCAAGCTGGGCACGGTCGGCACCGCCTTCCCCGCCTGCGAGGTCAGGATCGCCGACGACGGCGAGATGCTGGTCCGGGGCCGCACCGTGATGCGCGGCTACTGGAACAACCCGGAGGCGACGGCGGAGGCGCTGGACTCGGAGGGCTGGTTCCACTCGGGCGACATCGGCCAGGTGGACACCGAGGGCTACTTCCAGATCACCGACCGCAAGAAGGACCTGCTGGTGCTCGCCAACGGCAAAAAAGTGGCCCCCCAGCCGATTGAGACGCGCCTGAAGCACTCCCCCTACATCGCCGACGTGGTGCTGCTGGGCGACCAGGCCGGCTCCGTCAGCGCGCTGGTCCTGCCCGCCTTCGACAAATTGCGGGACTGGGCCAAGGAGCAGGGCAAAGACCCCAAGGACATGGCCGCCCTCGCCGCCGACCCCGCCGTCCGCAAGCTCTTCAAACAGGAGATTGACGCCCATGCGGGCGAGCTGGCCGACTTCGAGAAGATCAAGCGCCATGCCCTGCTCCCCGCCCCCCTCTCCATCGAGAGCGGCGAGCTGACCCCGACCCTGAAGATCAAGCGCAAAGTCGTCGCCGAGAAGTACGGCAACCTGCTGGAAAAGGAGTAAGCCAATGACCACAGCCATGGAAGGCATCTTCGCACACATCGAGCAGATGCGCCGGGAGACGAGCCGGGACATGGCCGCAGAGCACAAGGCGGAACTGGGGCAGTTTTTCACGCCCGCGCCCATTGCGCAGGCGATGGCGGCGATGCTGGAGTGCCGGGAGCCAGTCGTCTCCCTTCTGGACGCCGGGGCCGGGGCGGGCGCGCTGTTCGCCGCCGCCGTGACCGCGCTCTGCCGCCGCCCGGAGTCGCCCCGCGCCATCCATGTCACCGCCTATGAGGTTGACCCCGGCCTGATGGACTGCCTGTTCCAGACCGCCGCGCTCTGCCGGGCCGAGTGCGAGCGGGCCGGCGTCACCTTCACGGCGGAAATTTCTTGCGCCGACTTCCTCGAAAGCGCCGCCAGCCTGCTGGGCGGCAGCCTGTTCGGGCCGCCTGCGTCACGTCTGTACCACTGTGCCATCCTGAACCCGCCATACCGCAAGATACACACCGCCTCGCGGCACCGAAAGTGGCTGCGGCGCATCGGCGTCGAGACCAGCAACCTCTACACCGGCTTCCTGGCGGCAGCGATGCGGCTGCTCGCGCCGGGCGGGGAGATGGTCGCCATCACGCCGCGCTCCTTCTGCAACGGCCCCTACTTCAAGACGTTCCGCCAGGAGCTGTTGCAGACGATGACGCTGCGCCGCCTGCACGTCTATGACTCCCGTCAGGAGGCGTTCTCCAAGGACGACGTGCTGCAGGAGAACATCATCTTCCGCGCCGTCAAGGGTGTGCAGGACGCGGGAAATGTCGTCCTCAGCCGCAGTGACGGCCCGCGCGCCCCGCAGGTTTCCGTGCGGGAAGCGCCCTACGCGCAGGTCGTCCGGCCAGGCGACCCGGAGGCGTTCATCCACATCGCGCCGGAGGAACAGGATCGGGAGACGGCGCGGCGGATCATGCGCCTCCCGTGCGCGCTGTCCGACCTCGGACTGGAGGTCTCCACGGGGCGCGTGGTGGACTTCCGGGCGCGCGAGTGGCTGCGTCCCCAGCCGGAACTAGGCGCTGCGCCGCTGCTTTACCCGACGCACCTGCGGGATGGCGGCATCCGCTGGCCGAAGGCGAACTTCAAGAAGCCGAACGCCCTGATGGTCTCCGAAGCGACGCAGGCATTGCTGGTCCCGAACGAGAACTACGTCCTGGTCAAGCGGTTTTCCAGCAAGGAGCAGGCGCGGCGCGTCTCGGCAACGGTGTACGAGGCCGGGGCCGCGCCCGGCCCTGCCGTCGGCTTCGAGAACCATCTGAATTACTTCCACGCGCACGGGTGTGGCCTGGACCTGCCGCTGGCGCGCGGGCTGGCCGCATTCCTGAACTCCACGCGGGTGGACGCCTACTTTCGCCAATTCAGCGGCCACACCCAGGTCAACGCGACCGACCTCCGCAGCCTCAAGTACCCGACGGCCCGGCAATTGCGCGTACTTGGTCAGCAAGCGCCCCGCCCTCTGCCGCAGGAGGAATTGGACGTGCTGATTGAGGTTGAACTACGGGACACGGAAGTCCCGGTCGCCGAAGCGCCAAGCCACTTGATCCACTTCAACGGCGACCAGTTTCTCAGCCCTCATCAAACGAAGTCTCACACCTGAAAGCAGATTACTCTATGGACACTACCTGGCCCCCGCCGCCGGAGCGCGATGTTTCTGCGGGCGTTGCCTCCGCCGCGCTGACGGAGCCGCCGCGGGAGCCGCTGTCGCCGGGGCGCATTCTGGGCTACGGCCTGGCGAACCTGGGCTACGGCGCGTTCTACGCCCTCAACAACGCCGCCCTGCCGCTCTGGATGGGGCACTACACCTCCAATGCCCTGCTGATCGGCCTGATGGCGAGCACGCACTCCTTTGAGGGGGCGATCATCCAGCCCCTGGTCGGCACGGCCAGCGACCGTCTGCGCACGCCGCTGGGGCGGCGGCGGCCCTTTCTGCTCGCCGCCGTGCCGGTCAGCGTCCTCTTCCTGCTGCTCGCGCCGCTCGCGGCCCACCTGCCCGCGCCCGTCCGTCTGGCGGCCATCGTCGCCTGCGTGTTCCTCTTCACCGTCGCATTCAACGTGGCGATGGACCCGTACCAGGCCCTGCTGCCCGACATCACGCCCCCCACGCAGCGCGGGCGCGTCACTGGCATATGGATGTTCCTGGGCGCGCTCGGCCAGGTCCTGCTGCTGCTGCTGCACCTCCCGCTGCCCGCCAAGTTCGTCCTCGCCGCCCTGCTGATGCTGGCGACCACCCTGCTCACCTGCCTCTGGACCCCGGAGCCGCCGCGCCACGCCCAGTCCGGCCCGGCGCCCTCGCGCCGGGCCGAGGTGCGCGAGGCCCTGCGCGGGCTGCGGACGCTGCGCCAGGCCCGCACCTATCTGCTGATGTTCTTCTGCTACGGCGCGGGCACCGATGCCGTGCTGCCGTTCCTGACCCTGTTCATCCGCAAGATCACCCACTGCGGCGAGCAGACCGCGCAGACCATGTTCGTCGTGCTGATGGCCGCCACCGCCCTAGGGATGCTGGTCTTCGGCTGGGTCTCCGACCGGATCGGCCCGCACAAGCTGCTGCTGGTCAGCCTCCTGCTCATCGCGGCCGCCGCCGCGAACGGCCTGTGGGTGACGACTCTGCCCCAGGTCGCCGCCGTGCTCGGACTGGCGGGCCTGGGCATCGCCGCGCAAAACGCCTCCGCCTACCCGCTGCTGACGCGCCTGGTCCCGGGCGAGGAGATCGGGTTCTACACCGGCCTGCAGACCGCCGCCGTCGCCATCGCCGGCCCGGCGGCCCTGGCGCTGACCGGCGCGCTCATCAACCACAGCGGCTACCGCGTCATCTTCGCCGTCTGCGCCGTCGGCATCGTCGCCGGCCTACTCATCCTGCTGCGCCTGCGCCCGCACGACGCGGCGGGCGAGATCGCCGCGCGCAATCGGGAGCAGGGCCGCGCCCCCTCCCCGGAAGCCGCCGTGACGGCGTGATCCCATGGAACCGCAAGGGCGACCCGGCGGATCAAGTAGGGGCGACCCGGCGGGTCGCCCCTACCCCAGCAGGATTGGTGGCCGAAGGGCAGACCGCGCCAAAGCCTGCGTCGCGCCCGGTGTCCAGGCCGGCCGTCGAGCCTGCGCCGAGGGCCCCGACGCCCCCGGCCCTGCCGCGCATCACCGTGATACGCGGGACGGAGGCAACCACGGTGACGGTGGGTGAGTGAGAAATGCGCCTGCACTGCACAATCTGCCTCTGGCTGACGCTGATGACCTTGCCGGCCCCCCCAGGATTGGGGGAGGGGGGGGCTGAGGGGGCGACCCTCCTCACCCGGACCCTGCATGTCGGCGACGCGGACGTGCTGGGCTTTGACGGCATGACGACGGCGGCCACGGGCGACCCGGCAGTGGCCGATGTCGTCCCGCTCTCCACGCGCCGCCTGCTGGTCAACGCCAAGGGCGAGGGCCGGACGACCCTGCTGGTCCTCGACCGGCACGGCAGGCACCGGGTGCAGATCGTCGTCACGGCGGCGGATGGGGGGCTGAACACCGCCGCCGCGCAGATACAGGTGGACATCGGCTTGGCGTCGGTGTCGGTGCGGGCGATCCGGGGCGTGATCTTTCTGGAAGGCACCGTGCCGACCGAGGAGGCGTCCCGGCGGGCCGAGGCCATCGCCGGCGTCTACGCGGCGAAGGTGAAGAACCTGCTGACGGTCGCCCCGGACAGGCCGCAAAAGTCGCTGGCGGAGACCTATGCGGCGCTGATCAACGAGACCTGGGGCGGCAAGGGCATCGCGGCGCGCGTGATGGACACGCAGACGGTCGCCCTGACGGGCACGTATACGCCGCCCCCCATAGAAGCCGCCGAGGCGGCCCCGCCGGAGCCGGCCGAGACGGACGATCTGACCGGCCCGGGCGATGCGCCGCCCCGACGCCGCCGCGCGCGAACCGAGCCGGCGGGGCCGAACGCGCTGGACCGCATGCTGGCTACCCTGCCCGCCGCGCTGAGCGTGGTCAACCTGGTGCAGACCGGCGGCCGGCCCGTGCAGCAGATTCTGGTCCGGGCCAAGGTCATTGACATCCAGCGTGACGCTGTCAAAGAGCTGGGCGTCCACTGGGGCACACTGGCCTTCAACACGTCGCGCGGCGGCGACGCTTACGTCCTGCAATCGCAGCCGATCCTGTTCGGGCAGTCGCCGGGCGACCTCTACAACAACCCGTTCAGCGGCGGCGGTCCGCTGAAGCGCCTCGCCCCGCTGGCGGCGTCGCTGACCGCGCTGATCACGGAGAACAAGGCGCGCGTGCTGTCGGAGCCATCGCTTCTCGTTTGCAGGGTTTCCGTCCCGCCCAAAACTCCCGGCAGGAAGAACACGTCGGTGATGACTCGCTCGCCCTCCCGGCGCGGGACGACCTTCTCCACCACCGTCGCCACGATGTCCCGCTTGACGGCCCCCGGCACTTTGGGCGAGGTCAGCACCTGCCAGGCGTCCTCCAGCGCCTGCCGCGTCAGGGCCGCCCCGTCCGGCGCCGCCGCCTTCCCCCGCCCCGCCTCCCGCACGGACCGGGACAGCGCTCCCCGGCGCCCCTCCATGTCCTTGCGGCGGGCGGCCAGGTCCGCGAACACCGCCGCGTAGGCGTCCGGCGATGCCCCGGCGCGGATGCCCGCGATCTGGGCCTGGACCGCCGCCGCCTCCTGCGAGGCGAGGTCTTGCAGGGCCTTGTCCACGGCGGCCAGTTCGCGTCGCGCCTGCTCGGGCGGGGCCGGCGGCTCCGGGGCGTAGACGGCCAGGACTTCGGCGATGGATTCCGGGTGGTGCGCGGCGTCCCCCACGGCGGTGGCCGTGTCCCGCTCCACGATCTCCCCTGCGTAGGCGGTCGGGACGCAGGCGGGGGTGAGGACGCCGCCGGGCCGGGCGTCGCGCCGGAGCGAGTTCATGTAGGCGTAGCAGACGTAGTTCTGCGGCTTCCCCACGATGTTCCCCCGGCGGTCGCGCCGCTTGGTGGTGCCGAGGGTCAGGGTGGCGCCGCAGTGGGGGCAGAACACGCGCCCCGTCAGCATCCGCACCCGCTGCGGGTTGCCGCCCTTCCTGGCCTTGTTCTCGCGCAGCCGGACCTGCACGGCCTCCCAGACGGCCTCCCCCACCAGCGCCGGGCAGGGCATGGTGATCCACGTCTCCGGGGCGGCGGGCCGCCGCCGCCGGGGTCCCTTCAACAATTC
>Ga0213875_10001933_pt1 | contig 12825 bp, 12 predicted proteins | sample BarmaccomBMRX_R8_FD_160105 | JGI IMG/M metagenome (GOLD analysis project Ga0213875, IMG submission 160105) | Root-associated microbial communities from Barbacenia macrantha in rupestrian grasslands, the National Park of Serra do Cipo, Brazil - RX_R8 | ecosystem: Host-associated > Plants > Roots... | reverse complement strand
ACCGGGGGTTGGGGTCGACGCCCTCCCCCATCGGGTGGTGGCCCATGTGCTCGACGCCGCCGGCGATGGCGATGTCGGTGGCGCCGAACGCGATGCTGCCGGCCGTGGTGGTGGCGGCGGTCAGCGCGCCCGCGCACATCCGGTCGATCGCGTAGCCGGGCACCGAGCGGGGCAGCCCGGCCAGCACCGCGGCCGACCGGCCGATGGTGAGGCCCTGGTCACCGATCTGGGTGGTGGCGGCGATGGCGACGTCGCCGATGCGCTCCGGCGGCAGGTCCGGATGGCGCCGCAGCAGCTCGCGGATGACCCGGACGACCATGTCGTCGGCGCGGGTCTCCGCGTACAGGCCCTTGGGGCCCGCCTTGCCGAATGGGGTCCGGACGCCGTCCACAAAGACCACGTCGCGTGCGGTACGGGGCACCTCTGCCTCCCTCGCGATGAAAGCTCTCAGGCTCTATGTTACTCACCGGTAACTGAATCGCCAACTGGGGTGGTCAGGAGCGGTGCGGGCGGGCGGGGCGCCGGGGCGGGGTCGGCCTGGGCGGTTCGGGGCAGGCGGGGGCAGTTTCAGAAATTCGGACAGTAAGCTGCGGCGTCGGGTAAAACACACAGGAGTGAACGTGAGCAGACCGTGCTGGCCGCTGGGCCGCAGGCGCGGAGGGCGCCGGTGCCCGGCGTGGCTGGCGGCGGTGACGGTCGTGGTCACGGCGGTGCTGGCGGCGGGCTGCGCGAGCGGCGCGGCCGGGACCCCGGGCCCGGTCGGGTCGGCCTACTGGAGCCGGTCCCGGCTGCTGGGGGCGCTCCCGCTGGGCGGCAACGGGCGGTCGGCGCCGACCCCGGGTGCCTCGGCCGAGTCCTACGCGGTGCCGGTCGGGTCGGGGCTGCGAGTCGGGGCGCTGTTCGAGCACAGCGACACCGGCAACCACTTCTGCACGGCCAGCGTGGTCGACAGCCCCGGCCAGGACCTGCTGATCACGGCGGCCCACTGCATCTACGGCGGCTCCAGCAACGGGTACCACAGCGACATCGTGTTCATCCCCGACTACCGGGACGGGCAGGAGCCGTACGGGGTCTGGACGGTGTCGCGGCTGCTGGTCCCGCCACAGTGGATCGCCTCGGCCGACCCCGACTACGACTTCGGGTTCGTGGTCCTGCAGCCGCACGCGGGGACCAACATCGAGCAGATCCTCGGGGCCAACAAGCTCGGGGTCGACACCGGCTACCAGTACCTGGTGCACGTGACCGGCTACCCGAACAGCGCCAACGCCCCGATCAGCTGCATCAACTGGACGACCGAGCAGAGCGCCACCCAGCTCCGGTTCGAGTGCGGCGGCTACACCGGCGGCACCAGCGGCAGCCCGTGGGTGACGCACTTCAGCGCCAAGTCCCGGACCGGCACGATCATCGGCGTGATCGGCGGTTACGAGGAGGGCGGGGACACCCCCTCGGTCTCCTACAGCGTCCGGTTCGGGGAAGCCGTTCAGGGCCTGTACGCGCAGGCGACCGCCGCCCCGACCGCGTCGGCGGTCGCGACGCCGTCGGGGTCGGCGAGCGGGTCGGCGGCGTCGCCGTCGCCTTCTTCGTCAGCGTCGCCCTCGGCCAGCCCCAGCTCTTGACAGTTCTCGCCTCATCCGCACACAGTCGTACCTGGTGTCACAAAGTCACCTAAACCCCCTTTATTCAATAAAAAGGGAGCGCGGCATGCGGGTAACGGCAAGCGTACGGGCGGCGCGGGGCGGAGCGATCGCGCTGGTCGTGGCGGCCGGGCTGGCCGTCGGTAGTAGCGCCGGGGCGGCGGTGAGCAGCGGGAGCAGCGGGGCGGCAGTAACTGGCGGGACGCCGGATGTGCAAGCCGTGGCGCACGGGGTGAGCAGTGGGGCGCAGGCGGCGGCGCGGGGGTTCTGGACGGCGGCGCGGATGAAGAGCGCGACGGCGGTGGGCGTCAGCGGCGGGGCGAGCGGGTCGCCGGCCGCGGCCGCCAGCCCGGCGGCCACGCCCACGCCACCGCCGGGCACGCCGAACCCCGTGTACTTCAACGGGGTGCCGACGGTCGGGGCGCTGTTCTTCACGACCGGGACACAGGCGCACTTCTGCACGGCCAGCGTGGTCGACAGCGTCACCTTGAACCTGGTGCTGACCGCGGCCCACTGTGTCTACGGCAGCACCGGGCCGGCCACCAACGTGGTCTACGTGCCGCAGTGGCACCAGGGGGTCAGCCCGTTCGGGGCGTGGCCGGTCTCCGACATCACGGTCGCCCGCGGGTGGCAGCAGTCGCAGGACCCGGACGTGGACTTCGCGTTCCTGGCGGTCAGCCCGCCGGCTAGGACCAGCCGGCCGATTCAGCTGGTCACCGGCGGGCTGCGGCTGGGCATCGACACCCCCTACGCGCAGCCGATCACCCCGGTCGGCTACAACAACACCGACAACGAGCCGATCAGGTGCGCCACCGTCAGCCAGAAGTTCGAGCCGACCCAGATCGAGTTCTACTGCAACAACTACCAGGACGGCACCAGCGGCGGCCCCTGGATCACGCACTTCAACCCGGTGACCGGCACCGGGACCGTGGTCGGGGACATCGGCGGCTACGAGCAGGGCGGCAACTACGCCTGGCAGTCATTCAGCCCGTACTACAGCTGGCCGATCCTGCGACTGTTCTTGCAGGCTCAGTTGGGGCAAGCTCACATTAAGCGAGGATGAGCAGGCTGCTTCGAGGAGGAAGCGAATGAAGACCAGAGCCGCGGTGCTGCGCGACGCGCACAAGCCATTCGAGGTCATCGAGCTGGACCTGGACGGGCCGCGCGAGAACGAGGTCCTGATCAGGTACGTCGCTGCCGGGCTGTGCCACTCCGACCTGCACCTGATCGACGGGGACCTGGTGCCGCGGTTCCCGATCGTGGGCGGGCACGAGGGCGCCGGGATCATCGAGGAGGTCGGCCCCGGGGTGACCAAGGTCAAGCCGGGCGACCACGTGGTGTGCAGCTTCATCCCCAACTGCGGGGTCTGCCGGTACTGCTCGACCGGGCGGCAGAACCTGTGCGACATGGGCGCCACGATCTTGCAGGGCCACCTGCCGGACGGGACGTTCCGGTTCCACTCCGGCGGTGAGGACATCGGCGGCATGTGCATGCTGGGCACGTTCTCCGAGCGGGCCACGATCTCCGAGCATTCGGTGGTCAAGGTCGACGACTGGCTCCCGCTGGAGACCGCGGTGCTGGTCGGCTGCGGGGTACCGACCGGCTGGGCGACCGCCAACTACGCGGGCGGCGTGCGGGCGGGCGACACCACCGTCATCTACGGCATCGGCGGCATCGGCATCAACGCCGTGCAGGGCGCGGCCGCGGCCGGGGCCAAGAACGTGATCGTGGTCGACCCGCTGGAGTTCAAGCGGGAGGCCGCCCTCAAGTTCGGCGCCACCCACGCGTTCGCCTCGGCCGACGAGGCGGCGGCCAAGGTCAGCGAGCTGACCTGGGGCCAGATGGCCGACCAGGCGCTGGTCACGGTCGGCACGGTCGAAGAGGACGTGGTCACCAGCGCGTTCAACGTCATCGGCAAGGGCGGCATCGTGGTCATCACCGGGCTGGCCAACCCGGAGAAGCTGACGGTGCACGTGTCCGGCGGCATCCTCACCCTGTTCGAGAAGACGATCAAGGGCACCCTGTTCGGCTCGGCCAACCCGCAGTACGACATCGTCAAGCTGCTCCGGCTGTACGAGGCGGGCCAGCTCAAGCTGGACGAGCTGGTCACCACCCGCTACACGCTGGACCAGGTCAACGAGGGTTACCAGGACCTGCGGGACGGCAAGAACATCCGCGGGGTGATCAACTTCTGAGCCTGCTCGGGCTGGGGGGGGCCAACGGCGCCCCCAGCCCGGCTCGGCTGAGCTCAGCTGGCGTCGGCGAACGGCTTGGCCACGTCGGCGATCGTGGTCAGCGCGCTCAGGTGCTCGTCGACGGTGTCCAGGCGGGTGCCCATCGTGTTGACGGCGACATGGCTGGCCCCGGCCCGCTGCCACTGACGGAGCCGGTCGGCCAGCAGGTCGATGTCGCCGCGCCAGGTGACCCGGCCTTCCATGGCGATGGCGGCCGGGTCCCGGCCGGCCGCGGTGGCCGCCTCGGCGATGATCGACTGCGCCTCGGTCAGGTCGGGGCCGGGCGAGATCTGCGGGAACCACCCATCGGCGACCCGGCCGACCCGGCGATAGGCGGCCGCGGACTGGGCGCCGAGCCACAGCGGGATCGGGCGCTGGATCGGCAGCGGGGCCAGACCGGCCCCTTTGATGTGGTCGAACTGGCCGTCGTAGGTCACCGCCGGCTCGGTCCACAGCCGCCGCAGCAGCTCGACCTGCTCGTCCAGGCGGCGGCCGCGCTTGCTGAAGTCCTGGCCCAGGGTCTCGTACTCGACCCGGTTCCAGCCGATGCCGAGGCCGAGCCGGAACCGCCCGCCGGCCAGCAGGTCGACCTCGGCCGCCTGCTTGGCCAGCAGCGCGGTCTGCCGCTGGGGGGCGATGATGATGCCGGTCACCAGCTCCAGCGAGGTGATCGCGGCCAGGTAGCCGAACATCACGAACGGCTCGTGGAACGTGGTGTGCACGTCGTAGGGGCCGTCCCAGCCCGGGTAGACGGCCGGGTCAGCCCCGACCACGTGGTCGTAGGCCAGCAGGTGCCGGAACCCGAGGGCGTCGGCCCCCTGGCCGTAGGCCCGGACGGCGCCCACGTCACCGCCCAGCTCGGTCTGAGGGAACACGACTCCGATCCGCATAGGGTAACGGTATCGAACCGGGCCGTGGCCGACGAAGGCGCTAGCGGAGCAGGTTCAGGTTGATCGCGTCGGCCATGGCCTCGTAGCCGGCGTCGCTCGGGTGCAGGCCGTCGCCGCTGTCGTAGGCGGGGTCGAGGTAGTTCGGGTTCCCGGGCACCCCGACCACCCGGGCGAAGTCGACCACGCCGTCGAAGGCGTGGCTGGTCAGGATCCAGCGGTTGACCGCCGCCCACTTGGCCTGGCCCTCGACCGTCCAGAACCAGGAGCTTTCGAACGGGGTGAGGGTGGCGCCGATGACCTTGATCCCGTGCGCGTGGGCCATCGCGATCATCTTCTGGTAACCGCCGATGATCTGGGCGGCGCTGACGTTGGCGGTGGGGGCCACGCAGCCGACGTCGGCGTCCTCGCTGTAGCCGATGTCGTTGATGCCCTCGAGCACGATCACCGCCTTGACCCCGGGCTGGTCGAGCACGTCGGAGTTGAACCGGGCCACCCCGCTGGGCCCGTAGCAGGCCGAGGGGTTCAGCACCCGGTTGCCGCCGATACCCTCGTCGAGCACGCCCGGCGCCTGGTCGCCGTAGGCGGCGTCCAGGCGGCGGGCCAGGAAGTCCGGCCAGCGGTCGTTGGCGCCGTCGGTGGAGCCGATGCCGTCGGTGATCGAGTCACCGAACGCGACCACGGTGCCCGCCCGCTTGTCGGCCCCCAGCACTTCGACCCCGTCCAGGAAGTACCAGGAGGTGTCGCGGGTGGGGAAGGCCTGGCCGCTGCCGTCGGCGACGTGGTCACCGGCGGCCAGGTAGTTGTTCTGCTGGCCGAAAAAGTGGAAGGTGGCGGGGCCGGTCGCCTGCGGCACGTAGACGCTGACGGCCAGGTCCTCGAGCGGGGCGACCGCCAGCGCGACCGGGTCGCTGACGACCTCCTCACCGACCGGGACGGTCACCGACGGGCGGCCGTCGAACGTGACCGGGTAGGCCGGGCCGCTGAGGCTGCCGTCGCTGCCCGCCTCGCCCACGCTGGCCGCGCCGATGTGCAGCGGCCGGTCGCCGTCGGCGTTGCTGAGCCGGATCCGCACCTGCTGGCCGCCGACGCTGGTGAAGATGACGTTGCGGATCGTCTCGTTCTGGAACCCGTGGTTGCCGCGGTTGGCCACGATGCCGGTCGGCTTGGTCATGGCCGCCGCCCAGGTCTCGACCCAGCCCGAGCTGCTGGCCGACGCGGCCGTGGGCGCCTTCGGGGTCAGGCCCACCACCGCCCCGGCGATCAGCGCCGCCGCCGCCAGCGCGAACGCCACACGCCGGAGCAGGCGGGGGGTCGGGAACATGCGGTCGGGTCCTCCTGGCGGGGCGGGCAGCACCGCGGAGATGGGTGAGCAGCATCTGGGCAACGTGGCCGCCGGCCCGGCGGTTCCCGCCGAGATTACCGGGTCAGGGGCGCAGGTAGGAGGCGCCGTTGAGGTCGACGATGGTGCCGCTGGCCCACTCGGCCGCGGGCGAGGCCAGGTAGACCACGGCCGCCGCGATCTCCTCGGGCTGCGCGATCCGGTCGAACGGGCTCTGCGCGCGGACCGCGGCGCCGTCCGGGCCGTGCACCCGCTCGGTCGCCATCTCGGTGTCGACGAAGCCGGGCGCGACCGCGGTGATGGCGATGCCGTAGGAGCCGAGCGCGAGCGCCAGCGACTGGCCGAAGGCGTTCAGGGCGGCCTTGCTGGCGCCGTAGGCGGGCTGGCCGGGCTCGCCCCGGAACGCGCCGCGGGAGGACACGTTGATGATCCGGCCGGCGCCGCGCGGGATCATGTGCTGGACCGCGCACCAGGTCACGTTGGCCGGGCCCTGCAGGTTGACGGCCAGCGTCTGCTGCCAGGCGGCCTGCCAGTCCTCGTAGCTGACCTCGGTGATCGGGTGGGTGCGGAAGATGCCGGCGTTGTTGACGAGCACGTCGAGGCCGCCGAGGCCGATCGCCGCCTCGTCCACCATCCGCCGGACGGCGGCCGGGTCGGTGAGGTCGGCCTGAACGACCATGTGGCCGTCGCCGGGCAGTTCGGCCAGGACGGCGGCGGCCCGGTCGGCCGAGTCGCGGTGGTGGACGGCCACGTGGTCACCCTCGGCCGCGAAGGCCAGCGCGATGGCCCGGCCGATACCCCGTGACGCCCCGGTGATCAGCACTGCTCTCCCAGTCACCGGACCAAGCCTAAGGGAGCCGCGGGCCGCTGGGTGGCTGGTGGGTCAGGCGCCGGGGAGCAGGCGGGTGTCCAGGCGCTCCTCGCGGACCTCGCCGTCGTCCAGGCTGACCTGGTAGGCGGCCTGGCCGGGGATCTCGGCGACCGCCTCGGCCAGCTCGGTGCCCCGGTACACGAGGCCGGCGCCGTCGTCGGTGGCGTAACCGCCGGGCAGGATCCCCTCGGCCACGAACTGGTGGAACTTGGGGCGGCGCTGCTCCTCGCCGTCGTAGTGGACGCCGTTGGCGTAGGGCAGGAACCCCAGGCCGTTGGTGACCGGCCGCAGGTCGGGGCCGAACGAGTCGGTGGTGCCGCCCAGGTGCCAGCAGATCGACCCGGCCGAGACCCCGGCCAGCACCACCCCGCTCTCCCAGGCCTGCCGGAACACCTCGTCGAGGCCGTGCAGCCGCCACAGCGCGAGCAGGTTGGCCACGCTGCCGCCGTTCACCCAGACCACGTCCTGGTCCAGCACCAGCGCGGCCAGGTCGTCGGCGTTGGGCATCGGGAACACCTTGATCAGCGACACGTCGACCCCGGCCGCCTGGCCCGCCTCGGTGAACAGGGCCGACCAGGAGTCCTGGTCGCCGAGGGCGGTGCCGGCGAAGCCGACCCGGGGCGCGCGGCCGGTCACGCCGGACAGCTCGATCGCGTAGTGCAGCAGCGGCCCGAAGCCGAGCTGGGTCCGGCGGCCGCGGGTGAAGCCGCCCGAGGTGGCCAGGATGGTGGGGGTGTCGGCGCTCATGGGGTGACGTTAGAGCACTTGCGGGGTGGCGCGCTTGACGATGGCGGCGGTGTCGACCCCGGCCGGCAGCGTGCCGAAGGCGTGGCCCCAGTCGCCGCCCAGCCGGGAGGCGGTGAAGGCGTCGGCCACGGCCGGGTCGCCGTAGCGGACCAGCAGCGCGCCCTGCAGGACGGTGGCCATCAGCTCGACGATCCGCCGGGCGCGGGTCTCGGCCTGGGCCGGGTCGGCCAGCTCGCCCTGCAGCGCGGTCACCGCCCGGTCCAGCCGCGGGTCGGCCCCGCCGGCCTGGCCGACCTCGGCGAAGTAAGCCTCGGCCACCTCCGCCCCGTGGGCGGTACCGCGGACCAGCGCGCGCAGCGCGTCGAGGGCGGCCACGTTGCCGGAGCCCTCCCAGATCGACTGGAGCGGCGCCTCCCGGTACAGCCGGGGCAGCCCGGATTCCTCCACGTAGCCGTTGCCGCCCAGGCATTCGAGCGCCTCGCCCGCGTGGACCGGGACCCGTTTGCAGACCCAGTACTTGGTCACCGCCAGCGCGATCCGCCGGAACGCGGCCTCCTGCTCATCCCCGCGGGTGGCCCGGTCGGTCGCACCGGCCAGCCGCAGCAGAACGGTGCTGGCCGCCTCGGCTTCGACCGCCAGGTCGGCCAGCACGTTGGCCATCAGCGGCTGATCGGCCAGGTAGGCGCCGAACGCCTGCCGGTGAGCGGTGTGGAAGGTGGCCTGGCGGACGCCGGCCCGCATCTGCCGGGCGGCCGCGTTCACGCAGTCCAGCCGGGTCAGGTTGACCATCTCCATGATGGTGGGGACGCCGCGGCCCTCCTCCCCCACCAGCCAGGCCACCGCGTCGTCGTACTCGATCTCGGCCGACGCGTTGGACTTGTTGCCGAGCTTGTCCTTGAGCCGCTGCAGCCGCATCCCGTTGCGGGTGCCGTCGGGCAGCACCCGGGGCAGCAGGAAGCAGGACAATCCGCCCGGAGCCTGGGCGAGGACCAGGAACAGGTCGTTCATGGGGGCTGAGGTGAACCACTTGTGGCCGGTCAGCCGATAGCTGCCGTCGGAGGTTGGCTGGGCCCGGGTGGTGTTGGCGCGCACGTCGGAGCCGCCCTGCTTTTCGGTCATCGACATGCCGGCCAGCAGGCCGCGCTTGGTTTCCGGTGGCCGCAGCCCCGGGTCGTAGACCGGCGCGGTCAGCAGCGGCTCGTACCGGCGGGCCAGCTCCGGATGGCGCCGCAGCGCGGGCACCACCGCGTAGGTCATGGTGATCGGGCAGGTGTGGCCCTCGTCGGTGCTGCCCCAGACGTAGAACTTGGCCGCCCGGGCCACGTGCGCACCGGGCCGCGGGTCGGCCCAGGGCGCCGCGTGCAGGCCGGAACCGACCGCGACTCCCATCAGCTCGTGCCAAGCCGGGTGGAACTCGACCTCGTCGATGCGCTGCCCGAACCGGTCGTGGGTACGCAGCACCGGCGGGTGCTCGTTGGCCAGCCGTCCCCACTCCTGGGCCTGCGCCGAACCGGCCTGGGCGCCCAGCTCGTGCAGCTCCGGCTCGGACCAGCCGCCACCTTCCCGGCGCAGTCCGTCCAGCAGGGCCGGGTCGTCGGCCACGTCGTATCCGGTCAGCGGCGGGGCCTGGTTGAAGACCTCGTGGGTAGGCGGCATCGTTCCATCATCGCGCAGCGGGCGAAACCGTGCATTAGCCGACTCCCGTACCAGATCGGCGGCCAGGTCTTGCGCTGAGCAGCGGCTTGAGGTTGCCTGGACGGCACCTGGGGTTTCGTTCAAGGGCGAGCACCCTCAGGAAGGGGGGCTTCACCATGCGGATTTCACACAAATTAGGAGCGGTGGCCGCAGCCGCACTGTCGATCGTCTTCGTCGCCGCCGGACCCGCGCTGGCGGGCACCACCGGCCACACCAGATCGATCAGCGGGAACGAGTACCTCTACGGCGCGGTGTACGGCCGGGCCGCCATCGCGCCGACCACCACGCTGCCGACCCGGCTACGCGGCCTGGTCAACACCTATTCGAATTTCACCCTGCCCAACGGGAACGCGCCGGCCATCATCCCCACACCCAAGGGGACGCTGCACGCCATTCAGGTCAGCCAGGGGACCAACAGTGGCACGGTCGGCAAGAACTGCTACGCGGTCTTCGACTCGTACTTCCCGGTCAAGGTCACCGGCGGTACGGGTGTGTTCTGGCACGCCTCCGGCTCGGGCCGCGCCCACCTGCACGGCAGCGGTTACGTGCCCAGGTACACCTCCGGGCCCCACAAGGGCCAGTGCAACGAAAACGGCAACCCGACGACCGCCAGGGGCGCCGAAACGGCGCTGTACGTGCAGATCACCCCGCTGACGATCGTCGTCCGCGGGCACCACCACTGACCACCAGACCGCTCGCCTGAGTTCTGGAATCCCAGGTCAGGAGCCCCGCCCGGCCACGGCTGGGCGGGGCTCTGTTGTCTGGCGGGGCTCTGCCGTCGCTCAGCGCTGGGGGTACAGGTCCGGGCGGCGGTCGCCGAACAGGTCGTTGTGCTCGGTGATCCGCTTGTCGCGGGTGGCGGGCAGGTCGCAGTCGGCGGTCAGCACGGCCGGGCGGTCGGCCAGCACCGGGCCGGCCAGCGGGTAGCCGTCCGGGCCGGCGATGAGCGAGCCGCTGATCCAGTCCACCCCGCGCTCGGTCCGGCAGCGGTCCGCGACCACCACGTAGACGCCGTTCACCGAGGCGGCCGCCTGGACCTTGACCACCTCGGCGGGCCGTTCCCCGGCCGGGCAGGGGGCGGCCGGCCAGTTCACCGGGGCGGCGATCAGGTCGGCCCCGTCCAGGGCGGCCAGCCGGGTCCACTCCGGGAACTCCAGGTCGTAGCAGATCATCACCGCGACCCGGCCGAACGGCAGGCTGACGACCGGCGGGCCGTCGGACCCGGGGGTGAAGACCAGCTTCTCCCGGTCCCACAGGTGGGTCTTGCGGTAGACGGCCCGGGTACCGGACCCGTCGACCAGGGCGGCGCTGTTGTAGAGCAGGCCGTCCTCACCCAGCTCGCAGAATCCGCCGACCACGGCACAGTCCGCGACCGTGGCCAGCTTTTGCCACTGGCGCAGGGTGGGATGGCTGGCGGCCGGGCTGGCCAGGCCGCGGGCCTCGTCGGCGCTGGTGAACACGTAGCCGGTGTCGCACAGTTCGGGCAGCACTATCAGGGAGGCACCGTGCGCCGCGGCGTCCTCGATGGCCTGGGCGGCGGCCGCCCGGTTGGCGTCCAGGTCGCCGAGGACCGGGCCAAGCTGAACGGCGGCGATGTGGGTCATTTATCCGCTCCCGCCTGCAGGGCGAACAGGCCGAGCAGCTCGTAGGCCGCGTTGGCGGCGGCCAGCGAGGTCAGCTCGGCGTGGTCGTAGGCGGGCGCGACCTCGACCACGTCGGCGCCCGCCAGCCGCAGGCCGTCCAGCCCGCGCAGGATCAGCTGCAGCTCGCGGGTGGTCAGCCCGCCCGGCTCGGGGGTGCCGGTGCCGGGCGCGTGGGCCGGGTCGAGCACGTCGATGTCGATGCTGACGTAGACGGGCCGGTCGCCGACCCGTTCGCGGATCCGGTCGATGGCGTCGTCCACCCCCCGGCGGGCCACGTCGACGGTCGACACGATCGCGAAGCCCAGCTCGCGGTCCTCGCTGAGGTCGGTCCGGGCGTAGAGGCTGCCGCGGATGCCCACGTGGGCCGAGCAGTCCAGCGCCAGCACGCCCTCCTCGGCCGCCCGCCGGAACGGGGTGCCGTGGGTGTAGGGGGCACCGAAGTAGGTGTCCCAGGTGTCCAGGTGGGCGTCGAAGTGGACGAGGGCGACCGGGCCGTGCCGGGCGGCGGTCGCCCGCAGCAGCGGCAGCGCCACCGTGTGGTCGCCGCCGATCGCGACCAGGTAGTCGGCGCTGGCCAGCACGTGGCCAGCGCCGTCTTGGACGTCGGTGATGGCCTGCTGGAGGTCGAACGGGTTGGCGGGCAGGTCACCGGCGTCGGCCACCTGGTGCCCGGACCAGGGGTGGACGTCGAGGCCCGGGTGGTAGGGCCGCAGCAGCTTGGACCCGGCCCGCACCGACCCGGGCCCGAACCGGGCGCCGGGCCGGTAGGAGACCCCGGAGTCGAACGGGATGCCCGCGATCGCCACCGCGGCCGAGCCCACGTCGGACAGCCGGGGCAGCCGGGCGAACGTGTCGGGACCCGCGTAGCGCGGAACGACCAAGGCGTTCGGCGGCCCGACGGGCGGGCCGGCGGGAGCCGCGGGGCCGGCGGGCTCCGGGGTGTCGCTCACTAGCTGTTCTCGACGATCCCGCGGATGAACATGGCCTGGCCGGCGTGCTGCAGGTCATCGGAGATCACGCTCATCAGCCGGACGGCCAGGGTGACCGGCGGGTTCCAGGAGTTGTCGACCACGCGGGCGTAGTCGTCCTCCTTGAGGTTCTTGACGAACCGGGTGGCCTCCTCGATCACCTCGTCGAAGTAGCCGATCAGGATCTCGCCCGACCTGGGCTTGACCGCGGCCACGTCGTCGCCGCCGAACCCGTAGCCGGTGGCGTCGGCCGGGAACGGCAGCGCGAACTTCTCCGCCCAGCCGTTGCCGGTCCAGACCTGCTGCTTGCTGGCCGCCTCGGACAGGTGGTCGTCGGTGATCCGGCTCAGGTGCCAGACCAGCCAGGCGATCGAGTTCGTGTTGCCGTTGACCCGGAACGCCAGCTCGTCGGGGGTCAGGTTGTCCACCGCCTGGTGGACCACGCCGTGCACCCGGCTGAAGGCGTCGGTCAGCAGGTCATTGCTCGTCATCAAAGGCCCCTTGGGTTTCAGCTAGCACTGTCCGTGTCGTTGCCGGTCATTTTTCCGGGCGGCCGATGGCTACGTCCACCCCTGGTGAATAGTGCACCAGGGGCTCCCCCACCGGTGCGGGCAACCCCGCCGCGGTGATCAGCTGGTCGTCGACCAGCCGGGCGGTGGCCCGCTGGAGCGGCCAGCGCGGGTGACAGGCGCGGGCGGCGGTCCGGCGGCCACCGGTGACGCTGAACAGCATCCAGCGGGCGGTGAGGAAGTGCTCGAAGCCGGTGACCTGCTCGGCCGGGATCGGCTCGCCCACCGCCACCCG
>Ga0213875_10001932_pt1 | contig 12830 bp, 5 predicted proteins | sample BarmaccomBMRX_R8_FD_160105 | JGI IMG/M metagenome (GOLD analysis project Ga0213875, IMG submission 160105) | Root-associated microbial communities from Barbacenia macrantha in rupestrian grasslands, the National Park of Serra do Cipo, Brazil - RX_R8 | ecosystem: Host-associated > Plants > Roots... | reverse complement strand
GTCGCCCGACGCAAGCATAATTCGTACCGTGTACGACGATGCCGGCGAGCTCGATCAAGTAAGCGCGAACCTGCGCGGCGCGGGGGCGATAACGCAATTCGTCACAAACATCGACTACAACGCCAAAGGCCAGCGAACGTCGATTGATTACGGAAACGGCGCCGAGGCCAGTTACACTTACGATCCCGAAACCTTCCGCTTGACTGAGCTGAAAACAACCCGGGCTTTGGATGGCGCCATTCTGCAAGACCTGACCTATTCGTACGACCCGGTCGGGAACATTACCTCTATTGGCGATGCAGCGCAGCAGACTATCTATTTCAACAATCAGGTCGTCACGCCCAGCGCGAACTACACCTATGATGCGCTCTATCACCTGATAAGTGCCGCAGGACGCGAGCACATTGGCCAGCTGTCTCGACCGCAGGTCGATTGGGATGACACACCACGCATGAATCAGCCTCTGCCGACCGATGGCCAGGCCATGCGCAACTATGTCGAGAATTATTCCTACGATGCAGTGGGCAACATTCTGCAGATCGCCCATCATTCGGCGAATGCGAACTGGACGCGCACCTACGCTTACGACGAGGGAAACGCGAGCCCAACCAACAATCGGTTGACGAGCACGACCGTCGCGGGACTGAAAGAAGCCTATACTTACGATTCGCACGGCAACATGGCGCAGATGCCACACCTGCCGCAGATGATGTGGGACTTCAATGACCAGCTCGCCAGCACGCAGCAGCAAGTGGCAAATAGCGTCCCGGTAGAGACGACCTACTACGTGTACGATGCATCCGGCCAGCGCGTGCGTAAAGTGACGCAGTCAAGCAGCGGCGCGAGAACCAAGGAACGCATCTATCTCGGAGGCTATGAGGTTTATCGCGAGTACGCCGGCGATGGCAATACGGTCACGCTGGAACGCCAGACCCTGCACGTAACGGACGACAAACGCCGGGTCGCAATGGCCGAGACAACTACGACCAGCAGCGCAGCGACCCTGCCTCGTTATCAGTTGGGTAACCACCTCGATTCGGCATTGCTGGAACTCGATGAGAGGGCGGCAATTATTTCGTACGAGGAGTATTACCCTTACGGCAGCACGTCCTTCCAGGCCGTGCCCCGTGCCGTTCAAGTCAGCCTCAAGCGCTATCGGTATACCGGGAAGGAGCGGGACCAGGAGACTGGTTTTGGCTATCACGACGCCCGGTATTACGCGCCGTGGCTGGGAAGGTGGACGAGTTGTGATCCTATCGAAGAAGAGGGGGGGATGAGCCTGTACAGCTACGGTGCGGACAGCCCTATTGGCTTCCTAGACACGTCCGGTAAAGCTGCCAAAAAGTATGAAGATCAACGAGGCAAGGACACTGCAGCCAAACGCAAAGGCATGCTAAACAATCTTTCGGACGCAAAGGACAAAGGTTACATTCCGGATCCCATGCAAAAGCGGGCAGCGGACTTTGCCTCGAAAAGAGGGAAAACTCCAATCGAACATCACCACCACCGAGGAGTTAAGGAGTCAGCGAAAGTAAAATTGGATCCGAAGAAGATGGGCAAGCCCATGTCCTCATTATGGTCCACTAAGCGTGATCCTGGTGTTACGGCCAATATCGGCGATAAACCGGCAACCCATCACAACGTTGCGAAGCACCTAGACCTGGATGAACAAGCGAAGGTGCCTCGCACCGCTGCCGGTTTAGAACAAGCGAGTACGGTCAGCAAAGAGCGGCTCCCTGCAACGGCGGACTTGACGGAGAGAGCAAAAATGAACTGGCAGAGGACTAATCCAAAGGGACCCCAGGTTGACCCGAGTGGAAAGGTGGTGGCGAAGACAGCCGGTCCGACCGAGCCAAAGCCTACGGAGCGTTTACCCGGACGGGATGTAGAGGGAGCAAAATTACGGATGCGGGCACGAGGTTCTGCTGGCGGCTCAGTAACTGTCGAGTCCGCCGCCGGTGCCGTGGGAGTAGGTTTGCTTGCGTACGACCTTTACAAAGCAAAAAGCAACATGGAACGCGTAGACATCGCAGCAGATGCAGTAATCGGGGCCAAGGTTTTGGAAGGAGTCGCAGAGGTTCCGGTAGTCGGGCCATACCTAGTTGCAGGCGCAACTGGACTTGCTTTAGGTGCCGGGGTTGGAAGGGTCTTATCGAACGAAGTCATTCCCGACTCGGCGCAGGTCGCATACGGAAAGGTCTTAGCAGAAAAGGGGTTTGGGGCCTCGGCTGGCGACCTTGAGCTGCTCGAGAATTTTTCGGTGGGAGGATGGCAGCCATTCAAGTCGAAGTAGCCAAAGACGCCGAACAGCAACCCACCTTTTGTATGCGATATGATTCGATTCCGAAACCTGGCGGCATGATGGGTGGCGTGACGAGTATCATAAGCGATTCCCTTCCCGGCCGGAGTCCAAACCTGACCCGCTTGGATCTCAAAGCCGTCGGCCCTGCAAAGCGATTGAACGTCCGAAGATCTGGATCGATCTGGAAAAGCAAGTGCACAGTTAGAGATTGACAAAAGCAGTCATGCTGTAGCCCATTATGGTCTACTAGTCAGTCGCCGGGGGGGGACGAACGGAGCACAAAGACCCTGATCGAATGGAGCGACGACAGTGCCTGACCTAGATTCCACAATAAACACGATGCGCCTGGCGGGCTATTTCCCCGCCGGGGCGAGCAAACTCAACTACAGCGTCGCCGACATCCCCGCCGATCGGCTCACGCACGCCATCTATGCTTTCGCAGTTATTTCAATGGATGGCGAGTGCACCTCCAACACTCCCGCTGACTACCGAATCAACTTTCCGGCGCTGCTCCAGCTGAAGCAGGAGCATCCAGACCTGATGACCTTAATTTCAGTAGGTGGCGCCGACAACTCGACCCGCTTCTCCAACGCCACCAGCACCCCTGCCGGCATCACCAAGCTGGCGCAGTCCTGTGTCGAGTACATGAAGGAAAACGGGTTCGATGGGATTGACATCGATTGGGAGTTTCCGACCGCCGAACAGAAGCAGACTTATACGGCGCTGCTGGTTGAGCTTCGCGGACAGCTCGACGCACAAGGGAGCGCCGATGACCGAAGCTATCTGCTTACAATTGCCGCGCCCGCAGGTCCGAGTAATTACAACAATATCGATTTAGCCAAGATCCATCCGCAACTGGATTGGATCAACCTTGAGACTTATGACTTTACCGCGGTTTGGAGCAAAGTAACTAACTTTGACGCGCCGCTCTTTCCTACCGGAGATAAGAACGACCCGGCGCCACTTACTCACAACGTGGATGCCGCGGTAAAGGCTTACCTGGCGGCTGGCGTGCCCGCCGATAAGCTGGTCGTCGGAGTGCGCTTCATAGGCAACGGTTGGCAAGGCGTTGCCAACGTAAACAACGGGCTTTACCAGAGCAACACAGGCCCTGCGAAAGGAACGTGGGACACGCCCCGAAGCGCGCCAAGCGGAAGCTTCTTCTACCAGGACATCGAGGATAACTACACCGGCAATTATTCGAAATTCTGGCATCCGCACGCAAAGGTGCCGTGGCTGTATAACCCCACCACCGGGATCATGATCAGTTATGAAGGCCCACGATCGGTGGGCGACAAAGCAGAGTACGTGGTCGCGAACAACCTCGGCGGGATCATGGTTTGGGAATTGGCCGCCGATGACCAGCAACACTCACTCATTGACACGATTGCGGTCAAATTCGCTCGCATGGAATCCGCACCGCCAGATTTCTTGCCACAGCAGTTGGCATAGGAGGCCGAGTCCATCATCAACAACCTGGAGCAGACGGATTATCAGCACCACGACAATATCGAGGTCGACGAGGGCATCTACGACTGCGATTGCAACGGCTTTGTAGGTTTTGTTCTGAAGGGCGTATCGCCCGAACGTTACGCGATGGTTCCCAAGAAAACGGATCAGCCGAGACCCCGCGCCTTCGAATACTACCTGTTTTTCACTTCTCCCGCCGTGGAAGCGGGCGGTGGGTGGCGCATGGTCCCCTCTCTGCAGGAAGCGAAGAGGCGACATCATGGCGTGGCAGTTCACGGGCTTCGAGCCGGGAGACAATACCGGCCACGTTTTCTTTGTGGCCGAAACACCGAGGCTCCTTGACTCCGGCGTTTTCGCGGTTCGTGTCTACGATTCTGCCGCCGAGCCGCACTTCGAGGATACGCGGGGGATGGAGAGGACCAATTTCCAATCGGAGTCGGCTCCGGCTTTATCAACTTCCAAGTGGACGCCACGGGCGCGCCGACGCCTTTCAATTCGGACCGTCAGACAGTTTTCATACCTATCCCATCGCCATCGGCCGGGTTGAACCGCTATAGGCTGCGTGGTTCAGGACCGTTGCGGTACGGACACGTTCATGAATGTGTCGAACCCGCGCCCGGAATATCCGTCGGTGTTCAGCCGCTCATAGGGCGTGGAGCCTTTCGGATAAAGAGCAACAATCATCGAAAAAAATTCTCTAAAATTTCAGCTAGCAAGCCGTCGCAATCTGATATATACTTCCAGAACCTGGATACTCACAGAGGTTTAGAGAAACGATACGGTTTTTTGGTCATAAGGGAGTATTAACGGAGCTTTTGGCCCAAAAGCTGCAACGCTCACCTATGGACTCATAACCCTGGAGAACAGGCAATCGTCATTCTCGAATCAGCAAAGGAGATTTATGGCAACAGCAGCAACGGGTCCGGCGGCAACGTCCGCAACGGGCAAGAGCAATCGTGGAAAGGATCAACTGAACTGGCCTGCGGATCGCTGGACAGCTGTCGATGCAGCAGTGACCGAAGAGATGGCGCGAACGAGAGTCGCCGCGAAATTCCTGAAGGTCGTTCACGTTCCGAAGAACTTGAAGACCGTTCCAGCGGATGTGGTAGTTACTCCAACTTCCTCCACACCAGTAGCGGGGGCGGCGGGCTCTCCTTTCGATCCCGCGCTGAGCGTCAGCGAGACTGTAACCGTAATGGTCCAGCAGCCATCGGTCGAGTACTACCTGACTTCAGCCCAAAATGACGACGAAGCTAGTGAAGAGGTGGCGATGAGCCACGGGCAAGGGGCCAGCACATTCTTCAGCCTATCCCTCAGGGCCGCTAACATTCTTGCCCAAGTGGAAGATCTGTTGATACATAACGGCCGAAATGCCTTCTGGCATCCCCTGCTTACGCCACCATATTCCCTCGTTCAGTTCCGGGACAAGACGGTTGGCCAAGATCTTGATTTAGGGCTGGCGCAAATTGCACCGACTACGGCTATGGTAGGAGCGTCGCCGCCGAAAGGACCCAACGTGATCATGTTGCCTGTAACGCAGGTTGTTCAGGTGCCGCCGTCGCCTAATACGCCGCCCGGGTCTGGTCCAGCCTACTTAGACCAGGTATCCGACGCGTTTGTGAAGTGTATTTCTGTCTTAAATCTCAACGGCTACTACGAAAATTACTTTGCAGTGGTGCATCAGTACATTAAGGCCGATATGTCCAGATCGCTCACGAACACATTCGTGACAGCACTTGAGCCACTAGAACGTCTCTTTACGGCGGGCATTTATGGAGGGATTATGCCTCCTTTCGTCGTGCCAGCGGGGGAAGGTCAATACGGTTTACCGACACAGATCTCGGGCACCCCATCAAACATTCCAATTGATGGGACCGTTCTTTACACGGGCGTTGTCGGGTCCCTGAGTGGGAACAGTATGGACCTCGTCAGGGGCAATTTGGCCGAGGACTGCGACGCCACTCCACTTGACGCAGCAGCCAACTTCCTATCAGTTGACAGCATCGGGAATTATCGCTTCGGAATGTACGAGCGGTTTGCCTTTAGATTGAAAGATCCTAACGCCCTGGTCCTGCTTTTGTTCATGGACTTCCCCGCAGAGCAGCTCGTCTTTACCGTGCAGCCGGGAAACACGACGGCCGGTTCGACAATTCCGACGTTTACCGTCCAAGTGCAAGACGGGAACGGGCACGTCGTGACATCGTCAACCCTGCCGGTAACAATCAAGATTGGGACCAATCCTGCTGGGGGAACCCTTTCCCCCGCACCCGGCAGCTCGCTGACGGTCGACGCTGTGGCGGGTGTTGCGACGCTTAGCGGCCTGTCGATTAATGACACCGGGGACGGCTACACGTTAGTCGCGACGAGCACCGACCCCCAGGCCCCTAGCTCGGGCACTTCCGCGAGTTTCAATATCGGGTAGTAGCACGCGCCGAAGGGAAGAGAGCAGAGCAGGTATTACGTCCAAGGACGCCGCTAGATGACGTGAAGAGGCGCTGCTCTTCGCCCTAACGAACGCGAATTTGGAAGAGAGAGACAACGGCCGTGCAATACGAGCAAAACGGCACGTCTATTCGGTACGACACGCCGGAAGGTGACATTCGCGCGTCCACTGCCGGACGGCTTACGGGAATCAAGCTCTCCTTTGCAGTGCATCCCATTGGGGCGCACAATCGGGTCGAACTCCGTTACCGCCTGAATGGCGTTGTTCAGCCCCCTCGTCCGGCGTCGCTGAAGAAAACGGACGCTCATACGAATACGCAGCATTTCGTGGCAGCTGTCCCAGACTTGCGGGTCGGGGACAGATTCGAATATGTAGGCGTGGTTACGTGGCCCGGCGGGCAGGCGCCTTCCGCTGCCGAGGCGTCGACCTTTCCGTCGTCGTTCAAAGTCGTTGCTGCGGGAGCCAAGTCTGGAGACAAATCGGCGGTCAAGTCCTCAAGCGGCGAGACGCCGCCCAACAAACCTTCAGCGTCATCCAGCGCGGCTGCCTCGCGTACCGCGAGCGGCGCAACGACGGACAAAAGCTCCTCAAGCTCGGATTCCCAATCTTCCTCCGCTGCCCACTCGGGAACCGGCGCCTCGGATTCGGAACTTACTGCACTGCTCGCCGCTTCGCCCGCGATCACCGGCGCAGTGCGGACTCGATTTATATCTCTTTACAACGCGAACCATCGCTTCATGGCCGAATTCTGGGAGCAGCTCACGAAAGACCCGGAACTGGGGCCAGCCGTGCCGCAGTTGCAACTCGTTTTGCAACTCGGAACACTGACGCTGAACAACCCGCAGCTGGTTGCCAAGCTCCTGGGGCAGTTTCACCCGTCGAGCTTGCGGGATTTGACCAAGCTCGATAGCGCTCAACTGATCAAGATCATTACCGATGGAAAAATTCAGGTTCCCGCGAAGATAGGTGCGGCCACTACGCCCGAGACGATCGCTAAGTACGCAGATTCGATCCACAGTGCGTTGCAGGAAGCCTTTCCTACGGATTCTGTTGCGAAGGCGCTGGGCGCATCGACGGACACCAAGCATCAGGCGATTGCCGGCTTCCTTGCGAAGTCGGCCGATTTCGACCTCGAAAAGGAGAAAATCGATACCTATTTAGCGGCTCATCCCTCGGCGCTGAAGGAGCTGAAGAAGGATGAGGCTTCTGATTTCACGGATCGCCTGAAGGCTACGCAGCGGCTTTCTCGCGTGACAAAAGACGGAGAAGCGATTCGCAAGTTAATGGAGCATGGTCTCGATTCTGCGTACAAAATCGCCGCCACTCCGCGCGGCGCTTTCCTGGATCAGCACGCGGACGCTCTTGGCGGCCAGGATGCTGCTGCGCAGATTCACGCGAACGCCACCAGCATTTCCGCGGTGACATCCCACATCATCCACCAGGCGCGGGAGAATGCGGCGCCAGGGACGCCGCGGATGATCGCGAGTGGAAACGGAGACGCCTCGAAAACGCTGGATGCGAACATTCCCAATTGGCAAACCCTGTTCGGCTCCTCCAGCACTTGTCAATGTACGGAATGCCGCGCCATCGACGGCCCGGCCGCATATTTCGTCAGCCTGCTCCAGTTTCTGGAGAAAATCGGCAGGAACACGGAGCACCCGCCGCTCGATGTCTTGTTGGACCGCCGGCCGGATCTTGCGAACTTGAAGCTGAACTGCGCCAATGCTGACACCGCGCTCCCCTATGTCGATCTCGTCAACGAGATCCTGGAAAGCTACGTCGCGCATCACAAGCTGAGCTCGTCGACGGCGCATGACACGCCCGCGGACGCAACACCGCAAGCGCTCAGCGTTAACCCAGAATACCTTCAGACGCCGGATGCGATTAAGGCGTATGAAACGCTCAACAGCAGCTCGGCGGTGTACCCGTTTACATTGCCGTTCGATCGCGATCTGGAGACGATGCGGACCTATCTCAGCTTCCTCGGGGTCAGCCGGCATCAGCTCCTGAAAGAATTTGGACTTCCCCGTCCTGAAAATGACGCTGCATCACCTCGCTTAGCAGCCGAATACCTGGAGATCAGCGAAGCCGAATACGTTCTGATCACCAATCACGATTTCTCCGGCAGCTCCAATTTGCCGAAGAACGTCCTGTTCAAGTACTTCGGCTACTCCGCGAATGATGCTACCTGGCAAAAAAAGAGCTTGATCGAGCAGGTGCCGGAGTTCCTCAGCCGCACCGGCTTGGTTTATACCGAGCTGCTTGAGCTGCTCGAAACGCACTATCTCAATCCCGGGCAGACGATCGCTCTCGAATTGGCGAACTGCACAGACGTCTGCGACATCACAGCGATGCGGATTGGCAATGTTGCGGATCTCCTTCCGCCTTTGCCGGCATTCCTCCGACTTAGAAAGAAGTTGGGCTGGAAGATTGCGGAGCTGGATTACGCGCTGCGCGCGTTCGGCGTGACGTCGGGGCCAGTCAAAGCGGACGATCCGCGTCCCATTCCGGCTGATTTCCTACTCATTGCCGCGCAACTGAAGCAGTTGCAAAAGACTCTTAATCTCTCCGTCGACCAGACCGTCAGTCTGTGGCACGACATCAATACGGATGGCCGCGGTTCGCACTACAATTCGCTCTTTCAGAACAAGGCGGTGATCAATCCGCCCGATCCAGCGTTCGGGTTGCTTTACCAGGCGCCGTTAGCCTCACTGCCAACTGCTCTTCCGGAGCATTGGTCGGACGGCGCGGCTCAGAACCTACCCGTTTACGACACGGACACGAACCAACTGCAGCTCTTCGGCAGTATGGCCGACAAGCAGCGCGATGATCTTCTGAAATGGGCTGGCGACAGTGAAGACGCTATCGCGGCGGTTCAGTCCCTTTACAGCCAAAGGTGGTACGAGGGGATTGAGATCGGTGGATATCAGAATTCAGCGTCACTTTCGCCTGCTTCGAAACTAACCTCAGCGCCCCCTGCCACGCCCGTGAGCCGACCGACATCCTCTGTGGCCGCGGCGACCGGGGGCGGTGGTTCGGTTATTTCTATGCCGCGGCGTGAGTTGCCAGCCTCTCGGGCGCATACGGTAACCGCCGCCCCGAAACCGAGTTCGACAGCGCCCCCACTCGCCGCCGACTCGATCGCGAACCACATCCACGCTATCCTCGCGGCCCTGCGGATCAGCTCTGCCGATCTCGTGGCGATCCTGGAGGATGCCGGATATTGTGACCCGCAATCCGGTGTATGGGTGCCGGCTCCGCTCACTCTCAGCACGTTGTCGATGGTGCACCGCTACGCCCTCCTTGCCCGGTCGTCGGGTCTCTCTCTCCCGGATCTGATCGCGCTCAAGAACTTGACCGGACTGCAGCCCTTTACCACGGCTTTAAGTGCTGCCGGTCCGGAAACGGATCCGATGGTCCAATTCGTGGCCGCCGCCCGTCAAGTTCAAGGCTCGCAATTCACGATCGCCCAACTCGCTTACCTGTACGGGTCCGATACCGGCTTTGCAGAGAGCTTGGCGCCCTTGCTGTCTGCAATGGACTCCGTTGTTTCAACGATGCTCACCGGGCTACAGAACATCGCCGCAGCCAACGCCTTTGCTCCCGACTCGACAGGCGCCGCTGTGCGGAAGAAGCTGGGTGCGCTGCTCCCGTCCGCGTCGCAATTGAACGCGATCATGAGCCTCATCGGCGGCAGCACGATCTATATCAGCCCCCTTGCGGCTCTGCCGAGTGGCCTCGTACTGCCGGCGGGCCAAGTCTCTTTCGTTACCGCGGCGACGATCGGTGGAACCATAAGCGCTCAGGATTCGCTAACTCTCACCGTAGTCGCGAGCGCACTCACGGGCTCGCCGATCGCGGTGAGTTACACAGTCCAGGCCACCGATACTCCGAGCACCATCGCCGCGGGTTTAGCGGCTCAGATCAACAGTAATACGGCGCTCGTGGCCGCCGGGATCTCGGCGATCGTTTCGGGCGCCGTCGTCGGCCTGTCGGCTTCGCCAAGTCTGAGTCCTTCGCCCGTTTGGACAGCGAGCGAGAGCGCCGGCGCATCCGAGACAGTAACACTCGCGGGAAGCCTTTTTTGCACGGGACCGATGAGCGATGCTACAGCAATCGCGCTCATCAATCTGACAAGCGACCTAGGTTTTAACACCGCTATCCGCGACCTCTACAACCAGGCGCAAGATCTCTTAATCCAGAATCTGGGAATTCCTGCCTACTTCGCCGCCCTGCCTGCCTGGCCGGCAGGCCTCTCGCTGCCGCCGGGACAGGTCTCGTTCGTCCCCGCGGCAATCATCGGCGGCATGGTCACGGCGAACGACTCATTATCGCTAACCATGACCTCGAGTGCCGTGACGGGCTCTCCACTGACCGTGAGTTACGCAGTGCAGCCAGCCGACACGGCGAACACGATTGCCGCCGCTCTTGCGTCTCAGATCAACAGCAATCCCGCGCTTGTTGCGGCAGGTATCTCCGCGATGGCGTTCGGCGCCGCAATCGGCCTGTCGAGTCCGCCGGTGTTGAAGCCGCCGCCAGTATGGACAGCGGGCACAAGCCCCTCCGCCTCCGAAACCGTGAATATGGGCGCCGGCCTCGTGTGCTACGGGGCGATGTCGAAGTCAACGAAGGCAGCGCTCCTCTCACTATCGAATAATTCCGGTTTTTCCGCCGCCGTCGATACTCTCTACGAACAGGCGGGGGGATCGAATCAGGACGTGGGATCTGTCATCGCGAGTCTGATTCGCACCCTACCAGGCTCTACCCCGGCTGATCGTTACAATTCTTTCCTCCAGCAGTTCCTCTCCTACCTGACAAACACCCAGAGCCGGAACCTTGTTAAACAGAGCCTGGCCGAAGCTTTGAATCTTGACGCGGGGATTGTTCAACTCCTGGTGGATGGAAACGCCGGGTTAGGTCTGCCGCGCGGTCTGCTCAGATCGAGCGCCGACCCGGAGGAGACCGCTATCAACGATTTTCTCGGCGGGCTGAGCGCCGCCTATTACAATTCCGCGGCGCCCGACCCTGCGCAAGTCCCAACAGTGCGGATCGATCCCGGCGTCAATCTCGACGGCACCCAGTCCACGTTCGGCAGCGCCGAGTGGACCGGGAAACTGCTGGCGCCAACCACAGGCAGTTATACCTTCAGCGTGCCAGTGAGCAGTCCGTCACAGAGCGGTGGCGCCGCTCCGCAAATCGCACTCACCATCGACGGCCAAACGGTGAATCTCGTCTCACCGGGAGGTGGGTCGGGTAGCGCGAACGCAATCAATCTGACCGCCGGCCAGCTTTACACGATCTCCCTCGTCGTTTCAGGCGTGCCGGCCTCGGCCACCGTCCAATTACAGTGGTGCGTCTCGCCGGCTCCCGCGGGCACATTTGTCACGATCCCGGCTCTGGCCTTCACGCCTTGCGCCACGGACGGAAGCTATCCCACCCTTGCGCTTCTTTACAGAATCGGCGTACTAATCACAGGGTTCTCCATGAAACCGGCGGAACTCGCGTCTCTCTCGACGCACCCGAGCGATTTCGCGGGAGTAGATCCGGAAACTGGAAACTCAGTTCCGTTTTCGCTGGCTGGACTCGTTTCTGCGTCCGATCCACCAGCGCTCTTCAACCAATGGCAGAGACTTAACGCTCTCTACAGCCTTAAGGCGATCCTGCCCGCCGGAAACATCTCTCTTTTCGACATTTTTGCTGCAGCCTTGGCGTCCCCGTTAACGGCAACAGTCCCATCGCCCGCAGGTTCGTTCAACTCGGGCCAGGCAGCGGCTTACTGTCTCGGATCGGCGACCCCAACATCTGTCACTCCCGCCAGTCCAATCCGCCCTCTCGTCCAGATGATCGCGACAGCAACAGGGTGGAATCAATCGGATATTCTGGCGCTAACTGGGTCAGGCGGCTTTAACCTCCCGGATTCGGACTTCCGCAATGAGCTTCCCCTGATCCAACTGTCCTCCTGTTTAGCGATTTGTTTCCGCATCGGCGTCTCCGCCCAAAAACTGCTCGAATGGGCGAATCCTGCGAACTCGTCCCTTTCCACGCATAGCATCGCACAGGACATTCAGCACACCACCAAGGCCAAGTATGATGACGCCGGTTGGCTGACGGTCGGCAAGCCCTTGAATGACAAGCTGCGCGAAAGCTCTAAAGAGGCCCTAATTACCTACGTTTTACAAATGCCGCACATGCGCAGGTTCATAGACGGCAATGATCTCTATGGATATTTTCTGATCGACGTCGAAATGTGTAGTTGCATGGAAACGTCGCGTATCGTCCAGGCGAGCGCGGCCGTGCAGCTCTTCGTCCAGCGCTGTCTGCTTAATCTCGAGAACGACGTCAAGCCCTCGGCGTTTACGCCTGAGGATGTAAGTGAATGGAATCAGTGGCGCAAGGAATACCGCCTTTGGCAAGCCGCGGTCGAAGTGCTACTCTACCCGGAAAATTGGATCGTTCCTGAGCTCCGCCCCGACAAGACGCCCTTCTTCAGCGATCTCGAAACCAAGCTTTTGCAAAGTGACGTGAACGCGGGCAATGTAGAAACCGCCTATCTAGCCTACCTGGAGTCCCTGCAACAAGTCGCTCGCCTCGAAATTGCAGGCGTGTACTCAGACT
>Ga0213875_10001931_pt1 | contig 12831 bp, 13 predicted proteins | sample BarmaccomBMRX_R8_FD_160105 | JGI IMG/M metagenome (GOLD analysis project Ga0213875, IMG submission 160105) | Root-associated microbial communities from Barbacenia macrantha in rupestrian grasslands, the National Park of Serra do Cipo, Brazil - RX_R8 | ecosystem: Host-associated > Plants > Roots... | reverse complement strand
GCCGCCCGCGGACCCGCCCGACGCGCCCGCGCCGCCGGCGGTGGCGCCGCCGGCTCCGCCGGACGCGCCGCCCGACGCGCCGCCGGCACCGGCGCCGCCGGACGAAGCGGTCCCGCCGCCCGTCGGCGACGCGCTGCTCGTGCCCGCGTACGCGACGTGGATCGGAAGGCTCGCGACCGCCTGCGGGTCCGGAAGGTCGCCGCGCACGTCGAGCTGCGTCTCGTGTCCCGGCTGGTACACGAAGCCGCCCGGCGCGCGCACGTTGTTCGGCGAGATCGCGCCGACGACGTCCGTCACGGTGAGGTTGTTCGCCGCCAGCATGTTCGGATCGACGGTGACCATGAACGCCGGCTGCGTCGTGCCGGTGACGTTGACGTTCGAGACGCCGTTCAGCTGCTCGATCACCGGAACGATCGAGTTGTTCGCGATCGCGGCGAGCGTCGACTCCGGGTACTTCGACGACACGAGCGCGAGCGAGACGACGACCGGCTCGCTGGGATCCGCGACGCGCAACGTCGGCGGCGTGATCGTCGAGGGCAGCTGCCGCTGCGCCTGCTGCACGGCCTTCTCGACGTTCGCGATGTTCTCGGTGTCCGTCGACTGCGTCGAGAACGCGGCCGTGATGTTGACCTGCCCCGTCTGAATCGTCGTGTCGAGGTGATCGAGATACGGCGTGCCGGCGAGCTGGTCTTCGACCGGCTCCGCGACTTCGGTGATGAGCTCCGTCGTCGACGCGCCCGAGTACGGGATGCTGATGCTGATCGACGGCAGCCCGGAGTTCGGCGACTGCTGCACGACGAGCGTCTTGAGCGCCATGATCGCGGCGAGCAGCGTCAGCGCGATCAGCACGAAGACGAGCGTCGGGCGCTCGAGGAAGACCCGCGTCAGCCGCATCGCGGTGCGCTCACGGCGAGCCCTCGGGAGAAGGAGAAGAAGACGCTTCGCGCTGCTCGCCGGGCGTAACGGCACGCACGCGATCGCCGTTGCCGACCGCGGCTCCCGACGCGTCCGCCACGACGGACGCGCCGGCCGGGATGCCGGTCACGACGGCGTTGCGCCCGTCGTCGATCACCTCGCGCACGGTTTGCATGCGCACGACGCCGTTGCTGACGAGGTAGGCGCTCGTGCGCGTGTCGTCCACGAACGCCGTGACCGGGATGACGATCCCGCGCGCGGCCGGCTCGCTCACCGTTCCGGTGACGGGCATGCCCGCGTGCAGGTGGTAGTCGGGATTCGGCACGAGCACCTTGACGGTGAAGTTCGTCGTGCCCGGCTGAACTTGATCCAGCACGGCGGCGACCGTGCCGCGGTCGCTGCGCGCGCCGTTCCCCGACGAGATCGTCGCCGGCGCGCCCTGCCGAATCTGCAGCACCTGCGCGCTCGACGCGGGCAGGTTCGCGTAGACGCGATCGATCGCTTCGATCGTGAAGAGCTGGCGTCCCGACGGATACTCGCCGGGGTTCGCGTTCACCGCGTCGACGATGCCGTCGACGGGCGACGTGATCGTCGCGCGCGCGATCTGCCGTTTGAGCTGCTCGACGCTGGCCTGCGCGGCGTCCGCGGCGGCGCGTGCCGCCGCGAGGTTCGCCTGCTGCGCGCCGGCGTTCGCGCCGGTGCCGTTCGCCTGCGCGTTCGCGACCGCCTGATTCAGCGTCGCGCGCGCCGCGTTGACGGCGGCCGCGTCGCTCGCCACCGTCGTCCGCTGCTCGTCGACGGTCTGCTGCGGCACGTATCCTTGCGCGAACAGCGACTGGTACCGGCGGAGGTCGGTCTGCGCGCCGCTGAGGTTGACGGCCGCCTGGTGCAGCGCGGCCTGCGCGGAGTTGATCGCCGCTTGATCCTGCGCGCTGATCGCGCCCGTCTGGTACGCGGACTGCTGGTAGCGCGCGACGTTCTCGCTCACCACGCGCTCCGCCGAGGCGAGCTGTGCCTCGAGGTCGTCGACGAGCAGTTTCGCGAGCACCTGGCCCGCGCGCACGCGGTCGCCTTCCTGCACCAGCACCTGATCGATCGGCTCCGAAAGGTTCGCGGCGACGCCGACCTGCCGGAACGGGACGATCACGCCCGCGATCTGCAGTGTCGGCAGAACGACGCCTTGCGCCGCGCGCACGACCGTGACGCGCGGCTCCGGCGACGCGGAAGCGCCGGGCTTCGGATCGCCGGACGCGTGGCCACAGCCAACGCAGGCGGCGCAGAGCAGCAGCGCTGCGAGCGACGACGGTCGTTCCACGGAAGTGGCTACGTCCTAACCCCGGGGACGCAAAGCTAAACGCCTTCCAAGCGTCGTCCCAGGCGCGGGACGCGCTAGACGGCGACCCCGAACGCCGTCCGGGGCAGCGCGCGCATCAGCAGCGCGATCGCGCGCAGGACGCCGTTCGCGCGCGCCGGATCGGCAAGCGCGGCGAGCGGCGCGCGCAGCGTTGCGACGAAGGGCGCCGTCGCGAGCGCGTCCAGCGAGCGGGTTGCGTCGAGCGCCGCCTGCGAACGCGCGCGGCTGTCGATCTGCGCGTCCTCGAGCCGCTGCAGCTCGCGCCGCACCGCCTCGTTCGCGATCTGGCATTCGCGCACGCGGCGGTGCAGCTCCGGAAGCTGCTCGCGGAACGCGGCGAGCCGTTCGCGCATGCACGCGTCGAACCGCGCCTGCCGCGTGCGCACGATCGCGGTCTCGCGCTCGAACGCGCGGCGCTGTTCGGCATACGAGCCCGCGAGGCGCGCGAATCGCACCGCGTCGAGCTCCGCCTGCTCCTCGCCGGTGAACGCGGTGTCGCGCTCGGCGTCACGGCGCAGCGCGGCGACGCGGTCGCGCACGAGATCGTCGCTCCCGCGCGGCTCGGCGTGCGGCGGAAGGCGCCGTCGCCGTGCTGCGATCCCTTCGCGCCGCACGGCCTCCGCGGCGCGGATCGACGCGAGCGCGTCGCGTAGCGCGGCGACCCACGACGTGTCCGCGCCGGCGCCCGGCATGCGGTCGAAGCGCACGTCCAGCACCGCCGGAAACGGTTCGTCGACGATGAGGCGCCACGCCGCCTTGCGCGCGGTCGGCGTCGCCGACAACCGAACCGCGCTGCCGGGCCGCGGCGGCGCCGAGACGGTCGCGACGGCACCGACGAGCCGATCCGCCGTGTCGACGACGACGAGCGCGCGTGCCGCATCGATGACGTGCGCGTACACGAGAACGCCCGCCTCGTCACCGTCGAGCGACGGCCGCGCGCGCTCGACGTCGACGTGGCCGCGCGTGTACACGAGCCGCCAGAGATCGTCGGCGAGCCCGGGCTGGGCTCCCGTCGCGACCTCCTCCATGAGCTTCGCGAGTCCGGGCGTCACGTCGGGGAGGTTCCCGCCCAAGCGAGCGGTCCATCGCGACGGCCGTCACAGGTGCGGTACGATTAAAACGCCCGCCGCCCGGGCAAGCAAGGCGACATGGCTGGACTCATTTGGGCAATCATCGTCGTGCTGTTCGTGATCTGGCTGATCGGGCTCGTCGTGCACTTGGGCGGCGGGCTCATTCACCTGCTCATCGTCATCGCGGTGATCCTCCTGATCTACAACCTGCTGACGGGCCGCGGGGCGCGCGTCTGAACGAAAAGAGCCGGGCGTCGCGCCCGGCTCTTTTCACAACGCGAGAATCGCCGCGTCGTCCATCGACGCGAGCTTCGTCACGATGTCGCGCAACTGCGCGCGCGCGTCGGCGTCGGTTTGCGGCGGCAGCGACGCGAGCGCGAGCGCATACGCCGTCGCCAGCGCGCGATCGGCGGCGACGTCGCGATCCGGCTTGACGCCAACGCCTTCCCAGTTGGTTCCGGTGATCGGGTTGCGCGCGCGCTTCGTCGGCACGAACACCTCGAAGTGATCGTCGATGCGACGAAAGCCGCCGGGATTCGCCGCGCCGCCGGTCGTCTCGCCGACGACGACGCCGCGGTGCAAGGCCTGCACGTCGTACGCGCATTCTTCGGCGCCTGAGAACGTGCGCGACGACGTGAGCACGTACAGCGGCACGCCGATGCGCGGGCCGGGCACGGCCGTGGTGTACGTGGACTCCTCGACCTTCGCGTCGCGGTCGCCGCGGCCGACGAAGTCGTTCACGTGCGTTCCCGGCGGAAGAAAATGGCTGAGGACACGCGCGACCATCTCGGCCGACCCGCCGCCGTTGCGCCGCAGATCGAGGATGACGACATCCGAGTACGCGACGGCGTCGACGAACCCGTCGACCACGGTGTCGGCGGCGGGTCCGGGATCGGCGAACATGCTCAGGTCGAGGTAGGCGACGTTGCCGGGGAGATGCGCGATGCGCCGCGCGCCGTAGCCGCGCTCGCGCATGAAGCGGTCGAACTCCGCGGCCTGCGCCGCGCTCGGCGTTGCGTCGTCCGGACCTTCCGGCGGAAGAACCGTCTCCGAGTAGCTCACGCGCACGTGCTTGTCGTGCAGAATCGGCGCGAGGTCCGCGGTGAGGCGCTGCGCGAGCGCCTTCTGCGTCAAGCCCGCGTACGTGCCCGCCGCCGCGTTCGCGCGTAGGACGTCGGCGGCGCGGCGTCCCGCCGCCGGCAAGACGTAGCGCGTCTCCAGCAGCGACGCGACGCCGCGCGCCACGGCCGCGGGTGCATCGGCGGGACCGTTCGCGGCGGCGCTCGGAACGGCGAGGGCGGTCAGAGCGACGGCGAGCACGCACGCGCAGAGGCGGTTCATGACCGTATGCTAGCGCGGTTCTCGCTGCGCTTCACACCGTTTTTCGGCAGGATCGGCGCGGCCGACGCCGTTTTTCGTCGCCATGGACGACATCGACCGCGCGATCCTCGCGGCGCTGCGCAACGATGCGCGCCTGAGCTATCGCGACCTCGGCGACGCGGTCGGGCTCAGCGCGAACGCGGCGGCGGAGCGCGTCCGGCGGCTCGTCGCATCGCGGACGATCCGGCGGTTTCGCGCGGACGTCGATCCGCTCGCCGGCGGTTCGCGCCTCGCCGCGTTCGTCGACCTGCGCCTCGGCAACGGAACCCCCGCGGACCGCTTCGAGGGGATGCTGCGCGACCTGCCCGGCGTCGTGTCGGCGGCGCTGACGACGGGGCACTTCGACTACACGCTGCGCGTCGCCGTCGCCGACGAGCCCGCACTCGTCGCGCTGATCGAGCGGCTGCGCGCGAACGGCGCGGCCGAGACGCACAGCCGGATCATCCTGCGCGAGACGCCGCTCGACTGACGACGCTCAGACGTCGTCGCGCGGGTGGAAGCGGTCGAACTCCGTGCGCAGGCGGTCGTGCGCGAGCTTCGTGTAGATCTCCGTCGTCGCGGTCGACTCGTGCCCGAGAAACTCTTTGAGGAACACGACGTCGGCGCCGCGCTCGCGCATCAGCGTCGCCACGGTGTGGCGCCAGGTATGCGGCGAGGCGTACTCCGTGATGCCGGCGAGCTGCATGTACGTGCGGACGATCTTGTACACGCCCGGCGCGGAGATGCGGCGCTCGCCCCGGCCGAGGAAGAACGCCGGCACGCTCGACCGCGGCCGGACCGCGAGGTAGTCCCGCATCGCGCCGGCGGCCTCCGGCGTCATCGGCACGTAGCGGTCCTTGTTGCCCTTGCCCTTGACGACGCGCAGCTGCCGTCCGTCGAGATCCACGTCGTTCAGGTCGAGCCCGACGAGCTCGGCGCGGCGCACGCCGCACGACCACAGGCACTGCAGGATCGCGCGGTCGCGCCGGCGCTGCAGCTCGGACAGCCCGGCAATCCGCACCTCGAAGACCTTCGCGACCTCGTCGCCCCGCATCGCCTTCGGGAGCGGCCGGCCGATCTTCGGGAGGATCGCATCGGATGCGGGGTTGTCGTCGCGCCGCCCCGCGTGGCGAAGGTGCTTGTAGAACGTCCGCAGCGAAGCGATCTTGCGGCGGACGGAGCGCGGCGCGTAACGCCGCGAGCGCGCAAGGTGCGTCTGGTATGCGAGGATGTCCGCGTACTGCGCGCCGGGCAGCGCCTCGTACGGCGGCGGAACCTTGTCGTCGGGCGACGCACCGGCCGCGCGCGCCTTCAAGAACGCGCCGAAGTGCTCGAGGTCGCGCTGGTACGCCTCGCACGTACGCGGCGTCGCGCCGCGCAGCGCGAGGTACTGGTCGGCGAAGCGCGCGATGTCCGGGTCGTCCGATCGGTATTCCGGCGCCTCGTACACCGCGCCGCGGTTCTTCCGCATCTGCGTCCTCCGTAACGATAATCGCTATTTCAGTTACTGAGCGGAAGCGCGAAATTCCTTCCGTTGGGCCGAACGACCCTGAGGCGGGCGGCCTGGTATGCCGACATTGTGTACGATGGGTCTGCTCGGGCGTCTGTTCACGCAGCCTGAACCGCTCTGGATCGAGCGCGTCATCGGACGCCCCGGGCTCTTCGAGGGCGTCGCCATCGCGGGCGGCCGCCGCATTCCGGTCGTCGGCACGCGGCTCGCCGCCGAAGGCATCGTGTTCGACTCGCCGATCCGCGTGCGCGGCTCGGAGTTCGCGCTGACGTTCTTCGTGCGCCGGCGCAGCATCCGCAGCAAGGTGCGCGTGCTGCGCGAGGAGCTGGTCACGAAGGCGTCGCGCGCGGTGCACAGCTACGTGTGCTCGTTCATCGCGATGGCCGACGACGACCGTGTCGCGCTGGCGCGGTACGTCGACGGCCTGCCGGACCTCAAGATCGAGGACCCGCGGGTGCTGTCGTCGCGCGCGCTCGCGGCGCTGACGGGGCAGCTGGTGCGCATGGGGCGCTTGGCGCCGCCGTCGGCACAGGCGCCGCTCATCAAGCTGCAGACGCTGGGCTGGAGCACCGGCGACGACGGACGCACCGTGCGCGAGGTCACCGTCAACAGCCGCATCCGGTCGGAATCGGGCGCGCGGACGTACGAGACGCAGTTCCGCGTGTACAGCGACGGCGAGGTCGTCGTCGTCTCACCGCCCCGCGCCGGCTGAACCCGTCCGCTCGCCGCGCACCGCGCGCTCGAGGAGGTCACGCACCGTCGCCTCGTCGGGCTCGACGGGGTTGTTCTTCAGCAGCGGCTGCTCCATCACGCGCGGCAGCGCGCGCTCGACGAGGTCGGCGGGCGCGCCGAGCTCGGCGAACGTCGTCGGCAGCGCGTAGGCCGCGGCGATCGCTTCGGCTTCGGTCGCAAGGTCGGCGATGCCGAACGTGCGCGCGACGGCGGCGACGGCGTCCGGCGCGAGGCGTGCGTTCGCGCGAACGGCGTGCGGCAGCACGACCGCGTTGACGATGCCGTGCGGGAATCCGGTCAGCCCGCCGATCACGTGGCACACGGCATGGTGCAGCCCCATCGAGCGCGTGTCGAGCGCGAAGCCCGCGAGGTGCGCGGACTCGAAGAGCGCGGCGTGAAGCGCCGCGTCGCGCTGCGCGGCGCCGCGCTTCAGCAACGCCGGCAGCCGGTGCCCCGCGTGGATCGCCGCCGCCGTGCCGAGCACGTGCTGCGTGCGCGCGTACGCGGCCTCGATGCAGTGCGCCCACGCGTTGATGCCGATCGATCCGAGCTCGCGTCCGTGCAGCGTCTCCAGCAGCGTCGCGTCGTACACGACGTTCGGCGCGGGCGAGCGGAGCCGCCCGCCGGCCTTGCGGTCGCCGTCGAGCACGCCGTAGCCGCGGGACATCTCCGCGCCGCCGAGCGCGGTGGGAATCAACGCGAGCACGACATCGCGCCCGTCGCTCGCGGCTTTGCCGAGATCCATCGCGGCGGAGCTGCCGATCGCGACGACGGAGCGGCAACGCTGCGCGTCGACGAGCGCGCCCGCCGCTTCGACCGTCGCGCGCGGGTTATGTTGCCCGACGTGCGGGAAGCGGTGCACGCGTTCGCCGACGTCGGCGTCGTCGACGAGCGCGGTCGAACGCGCCGTGCCGAGCAGCGCGACCGGCGCCGGCAGCGCGAGCGCGCGCAGCGCGTCGCGCCGCGGTCCGAACAGGATGCGCCGCTCGGCGATGCGCTGCTCGCTCGGATCCGCGCTCATCGCTGCGCCGGTTCCGCGCCGCGGCCGGTGAGCCTGCGCAGCCGTCCCGCCGCGACGTCGGCGGCGCGCGCCCACGTCCACTGCGTGCGCGCGCGGTGCGCGCCGCGCAGCGCCTTCGCACGCGCCTCGTCGCGGTGCGCGACGACGTGGCGCATGATCTCCGCGAGCGCGCCGGCGTCCGGTTCCAGCCACCAGCCCTCGCCCGCGAGCGTTTCGCCGCGCATCGCGCCGCGCAGCGCCGTGCGCGCGGCGGGGATGCGGAACGCGACGTCGTCGTCGAGGAACGCGTCCGCCGCGCCGCCCGCGGTCGCGATGACGGGCAGGCCGCACGCGAGCGCCTCGAGCATCGGCAGGCCGAAGCCTTCGCCGCGATACGGGAATGCGAGCGCATCGCACGCGCGGTACAGCCGCACGACGTCCGCGTCGGTCAGCTCGTCGTCGATCACGATCAGCTCGGGCGCCGACGGATCGCTCGCGAACGCGCGCAGCGACGCGCCGCCGTCGTCCAACTGATAGAACGTGCGCGTTCCGAAGAGCTTCAGCACGAGCGCCACGTCGTCGCCGCGCGCAAACGCGCGGCGGTACGCGGCGAGCAGCACGTCGACGCCCTTGCGCGGCAGCATGCCGCCGACGAACAGGAACCGGAACGTCGCGCGGCTCGCGATCGGATACGCGTCGACGTCCCGATCCGGCGAGAACCGCTCGGGATCGACGCCGTTCGGCACGACGGCCACGCGATCGGCATCGATTCCCGCCTCGAGGAACATCGTGCGGCAGTATTCGGACGGCGTCCAAATCTCGTCGGCACCGCCGGCGCGGATGCCGTCGACCCACGACCGCGGCAACGTTCCGTACTCCCACGGCAGGATCTGCACGATCGCGTTCGCGCCGTCGACACGACGAAAGTCCGCTGCGCCGTTCGACTGCCGGATCAGCACGTCGCACGGCGGGACGCCGCGCCGCGTGCGAGCCCGCAGCGGCGCGAAGCGCGCGTCGGCGAGCACGGACGGTTCGGGCGCCGGCTCGTCGGGGACGACGACGAGGCCGGCGCGTTGCGCGCCGTTCGCATCGTCGTGCGCGAGAAGCGCGCGCGCGAGCTCGCGGTTCACGAGCGCCATCGAGTTGTACGCGAAGAACTCGCCCTGGAACGCGGTCGCGACGCGCTCGGCGCCGTGCGACGCCGTCGCCGGCGCGCGCGCGACGACGTACGTGTGCTGCCATCCCTCGGGCTCGTTGCCTGCGCCGACGATGCGCAGGCCGAGGTCCGTGAGCGCGACGTGCAGCGTCTCGAGCGGCCACGCGCGCTTCGTCCACGGCTCGAGCCACAAGCCGCCGTCGCGCACGGACGCGTTGCGCGGGTTCAGCGTGCGCACGACGAGCAGCCCGTCCGGCTTCAGCAGCGACGCGCAGTCGCGCAGCGCGACGATGCCGTCGTCACCGTCCATCGTCTCGATGACGAACGCGAGGTGCACGCCGTCGAAGCGTTCGCGGATCGACGACAGCTGCGTGCGCGCGTCCATCACGCGCGCGTCGTGCCCGCGCGCACGCGTCTCGTCCACCATGTCCGGATCGCGGTCGACGCCGAGCGTGCGCGCGACGCCGCGCTCGCGCACCATGTCGAGGAAGATGCCGGTGCCGCAGCCGATGTCGAGCACCGAGCCGAACCCGCGGAAGACGTCGGCGTACGCGTGGTGCGCGCCGCGCCGTCCGGCTTCGTCGTCGGCCGAGCGCTGGAACACGGAGAACCGTTGGTGCCCGCGCGGCCGTTCGTTCACGGGCTAGACGTGATGGGCGAGCACGGCTAGACGTCGTCGACGGGCGGGTTCTCGCTCGGGCCGGGACCCGTGTCCTCGACCGATGCGAACTCGCCGTCGTCGGTGCCGAGCTCGTCGGCGCCGACCGCGTTGTCGACGCGGCTGCGGTCCTGATCGCGCCGCCCGTGGTCCTCGATCGTTTCGCGTTCCATGATGCGCTCGTTCCCGGTTCTACGACGCGAACGCTTCGCGTAGGCGCCTCGCGCGCCGCGGCGAACGGTCGCCCGCATGACCTGTCCGAGCTGTCAGAGTCCGATCGCGGACGGCGCGCGGTTCTGCGCGTCGTGCGGGGCTCCCGCGCCGCAGCCCATTGCCGCCGGCACGTACACGGAGCCTGTCCCGGAAGCCGACAACCCGAAGGCGCCGATCCTCATCGGCGACACGACGGTGCGCATCGAAGGCGAGCTCGTTCCGGCCGTCGACGTCGAGCTCGGGCCGCGCACGTCGATCTACTTCGAGCACCACATCTTGCTGTGGAAGCAGCCGCAGGTGCGCCTCGGCTTCATGGGACTGCAGAACGCCGGGAAGCGGTTCTTCGCGGGCTTGCAGATCTTCATCTCGACGGCGCAGGGTCCGGGCAACATCGCGATGTCGCGCGAAGCGCCGGGACAGATCGTCTCGCTGCGGCTGCGTCCCGGTGAAGCGGTCGACGTGCGCGAGCACCAGTTCTTGCTCGCGACGCAGCAAATCGCGTACGACTTCTACTGGCAGCAAGGTCTCGCGAACGTGCTCTTCGCGCGCACGGGTTTGTTCATCGACCGCTTCACGGCGCAGCAAGCCGAAGGTCTTCTTCTGCTGCACGGGTACGGCAACGTGTTCGAGAAGACGCTTGCACCCGGCGAACAGCTCGACGTGGAGCCCGGCGCGTGGCTCTGGAAGGATGCCTCCGTGCGCATGGACACCGTCACGGTGCTGCAGTCGGGCGGCGGCGGCGGATTGATGGGCGCGCTCGGCGCGTTCGTCGGCGGCGCGTCGCTCATCATGAACCGCTTCACGGGCCCGGGACGGCTCGGGCTCCAGTCGATGACGTATCACGAGCCGCAGGCCGAAGGCGCATCGCAGCAAGGCGGCACGAGCAACATCGGCGGCGTGCTCGGCTCGCTGTTCAACCCGCGGCAATGACGGCTTCGCCGTCGGCGAAGCCGTGAAGGCGTACTGAATCGTTCCGCTGACGAGGACGCGGAACGACGCCGGATCGTGTTCCGCGGACCTCCACCCCTGCTCGGCATGTTGCGCAGCGGGCTTCCCGAGACGATGCGTCGTCATCGCGCGCTCGGTCGACGCGACCGCGGGCGCCGCGACGGCGGTCGACGACGCGATCGCAAGCAGCGTCGCGACCATGGCTGCATCCGAACGCGGCCGAATCGCGCATCACTCCGCGGAGCCTCTCGACACGCCGCACGCTTCGTTGTCCAACAGGACAAGCGCGCGGGCGAATCGCTCAGGTCACGTAGCTGACGTTCACGCTGAAGCCGCCGGCTTCGGCTTGCTGCAGCACGTGGAGCACCGACTCGATCTCGGTGTCGACGGCGACGATGTCGGTCGCGCTGATGCCGACGGGGCCGGCGTTCGTCCACAGCAGCCGCCGCGCGGTTTGAAACGCGGCGCGCAGGCGCTGCGGCGTCGCTTCGAGCACGGGCCAGTCTTCGTACGACATCGCGGGCACGATGCGCCAGCCGTCGCCCGAGCACTCGTCTTCATCCGCGTACGCGTGCGGCACGTTCGCGAGGACGTCGAGCTGCGCACGGTCCGCCGGCGTCGCGCGCATCGGTGCTTCCGCCAGCCGCAGGACGTAGCGGAAGAAGGCCGGGTTTGCAACCGTGCACATGCCGGCCGGCGAGCCGACGCTGACGCTGATCATTCAAAAAGACCTTCTCGCGCCCGGGTTCCGCCCCTCTCGCCTGCTCGCTAACGCGTGACGGTGACGCCGGTGAACGCGAGCGCGGGATTCAACACGGCGCTGCGCACGCCGTGACGCGCGAAGATCGCCGCGATCGTGCGGCCGACGCGGTCGGGCTCGTCGCGAACCAGCGCGAGCACCGACGGGCCCGCGCCGGACAGCGCGACCGCGACGATCGCCGGGTCGTCGAGGTCGAGCATCTCCGTCAGTCCGGGCACGGCCGCGGCGCGGTACGGCTGGTGGAGACGGTCGCGCACGGCGGCGCGCAACAGCTCCGGACGGCCGCTGCCGAGCGCCGCGCCGAGTAGCGCCGCGCGCTGCACCGCGTGCACCGCGTCCGCGCGCGAATAGCGTTCGGGGACGAGCGCGCGCGCTTCCGCGGTCGGCAGCGCGATCTCGGGCACGACGACCACCGCGAACACCGGCGGCGGCGCGAACCGCGCCGACGCGAGGCCGTCCTCGTCCATCGCGCCGATGACGGCGCCGCCGTACCACGCGGCGAGCGCGTTGTCGGGGTGACCTTCGAGCTCGGCGACGGTGCGAACGAGATCGTCGTCGTGCGGCGCACGTTCGACGAGCCGTGCGCCGATCGCGACGCCGATCGCGTACGCGGCCGCGCTGCTCCCGAGACCCGCACCGAGCGGGATCGCGTTGTGCACGTCGACGTGCAGCGGCGGCGCCGACGGCGCGACGCGCGCGATCGCCGTTTCGATGCACGCGCGCACGCCCCCATGCGTCGGCGCATGCGCGCCCGAGGCCGTCCAGGTCGACGCCTCGCCGGCGTTCGCCGCGCGGACGCGCGCCGACATGCGGATCTCGAGCGCGATCGCCACGGCGTCGAATCCCGCCCCGACGTTCGCGCTCGACGCCGGCGCGGAGACGGTGAAGGTCACACGCGCGACAACAGCAGCAGGTTCAGGTAGTCCGCGACGTCGACGCCGCGCACGATCGCGTTCGCCTGCGGCGCGCCGGACGCGTGATACGCGGACGCGTACGCCGTGTCTTTGAGTACGTGTCCCGTCAGCACGCACACGATGTCGGCGTCGCGCGAAATCATACGGCTCGCGACGAGGTTTCGCAGCCCCGCCAGCGACGCGGCGGACGCGGGCTCGCAGCCGACGCCGTCGCGGCCGATCGCGGCGCGTGCCTCCGCGAC
>Ga0213875_10001930_pt1 | contig 12834 bp, 12 predicted proteins | sample BarmaccomBMRX_R8_FD_160105 | JGI IMG/M metagenome (GOLD analysis project Ga0213875, IMG submission 160105) | Root-associated microbial communities from Barbacenia macrantha in rupestrian grasslands, the National Park of Serra do Cipo, Brazil - RX_R8 | ecosystem: Host-associated > Plants > Roots... | reverse complement strand
AGCCGTAGCCGAGGAACAGCTTCAGTACCTCGTCCACTCCGTCGGCGGCCAGGTCGTCCGCCGCCGGGCTCACCGTGATCCCGGCGGCGAGCTGAGCGTCCATCCGGTGGATCACCGTCTCCTGCGCCATCCTGCGGATCCAGAACCCGGCCGTCTGGTCGGGCTCGTGCCAGGTGAGCGACGGCTCGCCGGGGTCACGGCTGGTGAGCTCGGCGGTCAGCTCCCCGTAGGCGCGGGCGAGCATCGCCAGCGGCCGCTCGGCGGAGTAATCCGGCGGCCACGGATCCGGCCACCGCATGGTGCGCATGACGGCGACCTTGTGCAGGTACACCTCGCCGGTATGGGTGACCAGATCGGCGACCGTCCAGCCGGGGCAGCTCGGCACCGGCGCGGCCAGGCCCGCCGCGGAGGCGGCCGCGTACAGCGCGGCGTAGTCCGTGCCGAGACACTCGAGGTATCGCGAGGCTTCCATGGGGGAAGCCTCGCACACCCCACCGACATTCACGCCCTGCGGGCCAGGTATTCACCCAGGAGGGCCAGGTCGGCCCGGCCGAGGCGGTCGGCGGCGGTGTTGAGCTGGTGCCAGTGCGGGTAGATGAGCGGCAGCTCGCTGACCACGTCCAGCGCGGTGCGCTCCCCGGCGGTGAGGCTTAGATTCGCCGCCGCGAGGTTGCCGGCGAGTTGCTCCTCGGTGCGCGCCCCTATCACCAGTGAGGTCACCGCGGGGCGCCCCAGCAGCCAGGCGAGCGCGACCTGCGCGGGCGAGACGTCGTGCGCCCCGGCGACGTCCGTCAGCACGTCGACGGTGTCATACAGCCTGTCCTCGTCGCGCACCGGCGGCTCGTTCCAGTCCCCGGACAGCAGCCGCGATCCCTCAGGAGCGCCGGCTCCTCGCCGGTACTTGCCGGTCAGCAGGCCGCCGGCCAGCGGCGACCAGACCAGGACGCCAAGGCCCTGGTCCACGGAGAGCGGGATCAGCTCGTATTCGGCGTCGCGCGCCTCGAGCGAGTAATAGATCTGCTGCGAGACGAACCGCTGGTAACCGTGGATGTCCGCGACGGACAGCGCCTTCATCAGCTGCCATCCCGTGTAGTTCGACGCCGCCAGGTAGCGCACCTTCCCGGCGGCCACGAGCGCGTCGAGCGCGGAAAGGGTCTCCTCCAGCGGCGTCTGCCCGTCCCATTCGTGCACGTGGTAGACGTCGATGTGATCGGTGCCGAGCCTGCGCAGGCTCGCCTCGCAGCCGGAGATGATGTGGTGCCGGGAGAGGCCCGCGTCGTTCGGCCCCTTTCCCATCGGCATCCGTACCTTGGTGGAGAGCAGCAGCTCGTCCCGCCTGCCCTTGATCACCTCCCCGGTGATCTCCTCGGACAGCCCGTCCGAGTACACGTCGGCCGTGTCGATGAGGTTGACCCCGGCGTCCAGGCACATGTCCACCTGCCGTCGCGCACCGTCCAGGTCGGTCGCCCCCACGGCGCGGAACCCGCCGCGGCCCCCGAACGTCATCGTGCCCATCGTCAGCACCGAGATCCGCAACCCGCTACGGCCCAGCTGGCGGTACTCCATCGTTCAGCATCCTCCCGGAACGTCCATCCTGGTCGGAAACCAACTTATGCCGTGCGAACCGCGGGCCCTACCCGGCCACCCCCCATCACGCGGTTTCGGCATCCCGTGCGGCCGGTTCCGCGCGACCGTCAGGCCGTCTCGGCCTGCAGGACGGGCGCGACGCTCGCGCGCGCGGCGACCCGCGACGGCACCAGCGCGAGGGCGCCGACGACGAGCGGAGTCGCCACCACGACGCTGGCCAGCCACCAGGCCGGCGGGTACGTCATCGAGCGGCCGTTTTTGAGCGACCCGTACAGCAGCATGCCCGCCGGGATGCCGACGATGGCGGCGGCCAGCGCGGGCAGCATCTGCGCAACGGCCAGCCCGGCGCTCACCTGGCTCGGGGTCGAGCCGAGGGCGCGCGCAAGCGCCGACGAGCGCCGGGCGTCGAGAACCGTCGCCCAGGTGATGAGGAGCGCGTTGACGGCCGCCATCACGATCAGCGCGACCGTTATGACGGTCATCACCTGGCCGACCCGGTTCACTTGCGGGTTACCGAGCTGGCCGTATGCGCTCGGGTTGGCGTCGAACCTGGCGTGCACCATGAGCACGGCGACGACACCGGTGACCGTGACCGCCACGCTGGCCGCGCTGAGCAAGGCGCGGCGCGGCCGCCGGGCAGCCAGCCGCATTCCGAGCAGCAGCGGTACCGGCATCCGGGCCGAGAGCCTGGTGACGATGGCCCGGCGTTTCGGCGGCCTGGCGGCTCCCGCCAGCGCGCCGACCGTGCTGGTGCGCGCGCCGCGTATCGCGGGGACGAGCGTCGCCGCCACGGCCACGCCGAGCGCGACCGCGACGACGAGCCCGGCGACGGACGGGGTGAGCGACGGCGGCCCCGCGCTGCCGAGCAGCCCGGCGCCGGGGTTCGTGAGCAGCGGCGCGGCAAGCCAGCCGACCGCCAGGCCGAGCGCGGCGGCGGTCAGCGCGAGCACGAGGTGCTCGGCCAGCAGCACCAGCGCCACCAGTCCGGGGGTGGCGCCCACGGCCTTGAGCAGCCCGACACGGCGAAGCTGGTCGGCCATCCTGCCCCCGGCGAGCACCGCCACGCTGGCCACGGCGAGCAGGCCGAGCAGCCAGCTGCCGACGAGCAGGACGGTCTCCTCGGTCGACACCTGCCTGCCGTCGGCCGCGGCGATGTCCTGCCAGGAGTTGAGGTATGGCGCGGTCGCCGCTGTGCTGGTGCTGTCGTATGTGGCGGCATAGGTGGCGGCGCTGGCCGGGCTGGCCAGCCGGAGGTTGAGGAACCACACCAGCGGCTCGCCCGGCGTGGCCAGGCTCCGGGCGACCGCCCTGGTCGTCCAGGCAAGGCCGGGATGGCCGGGCGGAAGGGACGGAGAATCAAGGATGCACCCGACGGCGCAGACGGACGGATAGGACGGGATCGCCGCGGAAACAGCGATTCCCGCGACGGTGAACCACCGCCCGTTCAGTGTGACCCTGTCGCCGACCCCAACGCCGAGCGCCTGAGCGAAGCCGCGCTCCAGCACCACGGCCCCCGGGCGAATCCAGCTTCCCTGTGTCAGCTCGGGCCGGTCGACCGGCGGCTGTGCCTGGTCGCGCCCCTCGACCATCGCCGGGGTGAGATAGCCGCCGCCGCGCAGCGAGGCCCAGGTCGCCGGGTAAGGGCCGCTGGAGGCGGCGACGCCGCGCGCCTTCTCCAGCGACGTCAGCCCGGCGAGGTCCGCGGGCTGGCTGGCGTTCGGCCCCGGGAAGGCGGTGGCGACGATGTCCGGCCCCGCGGTCGCCGCACGGGTGCGCTGGTAGGGGCGGACGGTCGTGCCGTGCAGCACGAGGCCGAGGCTGAGCATGGTCGCGGCGGCCGTGATCGCGAGCAGCAGCAGCGCGGCCTCGGAGGGGCGGTGCCGCAGGTCACGCGCCGCGAGGCGCCCGATCAGGAGTGCGCGGCTGAGCATGGGGCGCGCCATCTCCTCAGCCCTCCAGCCCGGCGAAGGCCCCGAGGCCGCCCCCGGCGGCGCCGGCGTCGCCCGTGCTTCCGGAAAGACCCGTGCTCCCGGAAAGACCCGTGCTTCTGGAAAGACCGGTGCCGCCGGTCAGCCGGGTCTCGTCGACGAAAGCGCCGTCGCGCATCGAGATCAGCCGGTCCGCGGTGGCCGCGATCCGCGAGTCATGGGTGACGATGACCAGCGTCTGCCCGGCGGCGTGCAGGCTGTCGAACAGCCGCAGGACCTCCACCGTCGCGGCGCTGTCCAGGTTGCCGGTCGGCTCGTCGGCGAGCACGACCAGCGGGTCGTTCGCCAGCGCCCGGGCGATCGCCACCCGCTGACGCTGGCCACCGGACAGGGCCGAGGGCAGGAACCCGGCGCGGTCGGCGAGCCCAACCTGCTCCAGCAGGCTCGTGGCCCGCCGCCGCGCGGCCCGCGGCGACCGCCCGGCCAGCAGCGCGGGCAGCTCGACGTTCTCGATCGTGGTCAGCTCGTCAAGCAGGTGGAACGCCTGGAACACGAAGCCGACGGCGTCGCGCCGCAGCCTGGCGACGGCCCGCTCCCCCACGTTGTCGACGCGGCGCCCGGCGAGCCGTACCTCTCCGGCCGTGGGGCGCTCGAGCCCGCCGAGCAGGTGCAGCAGCGTCGACTTCCCGCAGCCGCTCGGCCCCATCACGGCGACCGTTTCCCCCGCGGCGACCTCCAGGTCCACGCCGTCGACCGCGCGCAGGTGCGCGTTCGCCTTTCCGTAGTCCTTGCGCAGCCCGCGGGCACGCAGCAGCGACGTATCCCCCGTGTTCGTCATGACCTGTCCTTATCTACGGCCCAGTGCCGTTCGCACGCCTCCAGCCAGCGCAGGTCCGCCTGCAGCCGGAGCACGATTCCCTCGAGCAGCAGCGCGGCGCGTGAGTCGTCCGGCTCGGCCATCGCAGCCCGCTGCGCCTCCCGGAGCCTGCGCAGCAATTCGCGACGCTGCGCGTCCACGATGGTCAGCGGGTCGGCTAGCCGCGCCGTGGCGGCCGCGATCAGCTTGAGGTGGAACTCGGCCAGGTCGGGCCGCGGCCAGCTCACCTCCGCAAGCCACCCCGCCACCCGCTGCTGCCCGCCCGCGGTCAGCGCGTACACCTTCCGGTCCGGCCGGTCCGGCAGCCCCGCCGACTGCCCGGACTCCACCAGGCCGGCCTTCTCCAGCCGCGCCAGGGTCACGTAGACCTGCCCGGCGTTCAGGTCTTCGCCTGCCGGGCCAAGCGCCTGCCGCAGCCGCGCACGAAGCTCGTAGCCGTGCGACGGCTCCTTCGCCAGCATCGCCAGCACCACTTCCTGCTGCACGATCAGCTCCTCGTTATCCTCTAACGGTTAGCCTTATAGATAGCGGTTACCTGCCTGGATGTCAAGGTGAGGGACGCGACGAGGCGCTCAAGCCGGTGACGGAGGCCGCGCGGCAGGTCCTCGCCGTGGTGGCGTCCCGCTGAGCTGGGCGGAGTACCACGGCCCGTTCGGTAAAAAAATGGCTGCCTCCGCCGGGCACGGACGGCAAGCGCCGCTACGGCCGCTGGAGGCGGACGTCCAGGGAGTCGCGGATCGCGTCGCCTATCAGGTTGAACGCCACCACCGTGATGATCAGGATGATCGCGGGCGGGTAGACGAGCCACCAGTAGCCGTCGAACAGGTAGTTCAGGCCGTTGGAGAGCATCGTGCCCCAGTCGGCGTGCGGCGGGGGCAGCCCCAGGCCCAGAAAGCTGAGCGCCGAGTAGGTGAGGATGGCGTCGGCGATCGTGAACGTCGCGTTCACGACGATGACGCCGATGGCGTTGGGCACCATATGACGGAACATGATCCGGCTGCGCCGGCCGCCCATCATGCGCGCCGCCTGCACGAACTCCCGGGTCCGCAGCGACAGCACCTCGCCGCGCACCAGCCGGGAGGTCGCCAGCCAGGACAGCATCGTCAGCAGGGCGATGATGATCCACAGGTTCGGCGTGAACAGGTTCACCAGGATGAGCAGCAGCACCAGGCTCGGGATGGCAAGGAACGTGTCGACCACGCGCATCATGACCGCGTCGACGAACCCCCCGGCCAGGCCGGCGATCGCGCCGTAGAGCGTGCCGACGACGGTGGTCGCGAGCGACACCCCGAAGCCGAGCTCCAGCGAGGACTGGCCGCCGAGCATCAGCCGCCCGAGGACGTCGTACCCGGAGGCGTCGGTGCCCAGCGGGTGGCCGCCGCCCGGCGGCAGGGTTCCCGAGCCGAGCTCGACCGTGACCTGATTGGTGTGGTAGAAGAACGGGCCGAGGAAGCAGAACGCGGCGATCCCGGCGATGACCCCGGCGCCGATCCTGGCCTGCCGGCTGCGGGCGAACGCCGCCAGCGCGAGCCGCCCGGAGCCGCGCCTCGCGGCGAGCGCCCCGGCCTCCGGCGGCGCGCCGAGGCCGGCCCCCGCCTCAAGCGCCGCCATGGCGGATCCGCGGGTCGAGCATCCCGTAGGCGACGTCGGCAGCCAGGTTCCCGGCCACCGCGGCGACGCCGACGATCAGCGTGCAGCCCAGCAGGATCGGGAAGTCGTGGCTGGTGGAGGCCTGGTAGAAGAGCAGGCCCATGCCGGGGTAGTTGAACACCTCTTCGGTGACCACGGCGCCGGCGACGACCTGGGGCAGGGTGAGGCCGACGATCGTGACGATCGGAAGCACCGAGTTGCGCAGCACGTGCCGGAACAGGACCAGGCGTTCCGGCAGCCCCTTGGCGCGCACCACGCGCAGGTAGTCCTGGGCCAGGGTGTCGATCGCCGATGACCGCATGTACCGGCTGTAGGTGGCCACGTTGATCAGGGCCAGGGTCAGCACCGGGAGGACCAGGGCGCGCGGGTCGGCCAGCATCCCGCCCACCGACGTGGCCTGCGGCGCCTCCGGCGGGAGGATGTGCAGCTGCACGGAGAACACCGCGACCAGCATGATGCCGAAGAAGAAGCTCGGCATCGAGTACAGCGTGAAGGACACGCCGCTGAGCAGGTAGTCACCGACACCGTTGCGCCGCACCGCCTGGTAGATGCCCAGCGGCAGCCCGATCAGCAGCGCCAGCGCGGTCGAGAGCCCCAGCAGCAGCGCGTCCCGCGGCAGCCGCTGCGCGATCAGCGACGACACCGGCTGCTGGAGGATGTACGACGTGCCGAGGTCGCCGTGCAGCACCTGGTCCAGGTAGCTGCCGAACTGCCTCCAGAGCGGCTGGTCGAGCCCGTAGGTGGCGTTGAAGATGGCGATCCTGCTCGCCGTGGCCCGCAGGCCGAGCACCGACCTGGCGGCGGTGCCGGGGACCATGTGGATCATGATGAACGTCAGGATCAGGACGCCGATCACGACCGCCAGGGCCTGCCCGGCCCGCCGGATGAGGTACCAGGTCACTTCGTGAAGTACCACACCTCGGGGTTCAGCCCGCCCGAGATCGGGTTGAGCGGGGTGAAGCCCTGCAGGCTGCTCTTGTACACGAAGATGTCCGACTCGAGCGGCAGCCACAGCCAGGGAAGCTGCTCGGCCGCGTAGTCCTCGTACCGGTAGAACGCGGACGCGCTGGAGCCGTACTCGGTGGCGTTGATGAGGCTGTCCATCATCGCCGACGAGTAGCCGCCCTGGTTGTTGTAGCCGCCGGTGTTGAAGAACCCGGTGCCCGAGGGGTAGAGCTGGTAGGGGTCATAGCCGAAGTCCACAAGCTGCCAGCCGCACGTCGAGGCCGGGTGGCTGCTCGCGGTGCACGTGCCCGCCGTGCCGGTCAGCGTGTTGAACGGCTCCGACTTGAGGGCGATCCTGACGCCCGCCTGCTCCTCCGACGACTGGATGGCGGCCTCCTGCTCGTCCACGCTGGCCTTGCCGGAGGCGTACGTGAGCTGGAAGCTGAGCGGCTCGCCCCCGGCGACGCCGGCCCCGCAGTCGGACGCGGCGGTGCCCGGGCGCTGGCAGGTGGACGTGCCGCCGGGCACGACCTTCCAGCCGTGCGACTTCAGCAGGCCGATGGCGGCGGACGGGCTGTACGGGTAGGGGCCGCCGGATTTCTCCAGCGGCGACGCCCACTGGGTGAACGCCTGCACCGGCACCGGCCCGTTGCCCGGGTCGGCGTAGCCGTGATAGACCTTCGAGACGATCTGCGGGCGGTCGATCAGGTCCTCCAGCGCCTGCCGGACGTAAAGCTGCCGCAGGAGCGGTCCCGCCTGGGCGTTGTAAAGGTTGGGGATGATCTCCGCCACGCCGGGGAACGGCTCGGCGGCGATCGAGTAGCCCTCCGACTTCAGCACGCCGGCCTGCTGGATGTCGTTGAGCGGCAGCGTGCCCACATCGATGGAGCCGCCGGCGCGGAGCGTGTCGAGCTCGGCGGTGTCGGTGGTGAACGTGGTGTTCACCCACTTCGACACGATCGGCTTGTCGGGGCCCGAGTAGTGCGTGTTCGGCAGGTAGCTGTAGTCGCCGTTGCTCTGGAAGGAGTTCAGCGTCCACGGGCCGTCGACCACCTTCCACAGCGGGTTGGTCGTGAAGGTGGCCATGTCGCTGCCCTCCTTCTGCAGGAAGGCGTACACCGCCCTGGCGCCCGCGGCGGTCTCGTCGTAGTTCCCCACCTTGCCGGTCATGGACGTCTTGTCCCAGGCGTGCTGGGGAAGCAGCGGGACGTAGGAGAGCACGTCCTCGGTGTAGAACGCCGGGTTGTAGGAACGGGTGAGGTTGAGCACCACCGTGTGCGCGGTCGGCGTGGACACGCCCGCGACGTCGGCCGGGAACAGCCCGGGCACGTAGTAGTTCCAGTTCGGGACGTCGGCCTTCAGCATGTTGTAGACGAACGTGAAGTCCCGGCTCGTGATGGGGGTTCCGTCCGACCAGTTCCAGGGTTTGAGGTTGATGGTGACGGTTTTGTCGTTGCTGGTCCAGGTCATGGAGGAGTACAGGCTTTCGGCCGGGTTGACGGTCGATTGGCCGCCGTCCCCGCCGTAGACCAGCACCGGCCACATCGGGTTGACGAGGTTCACGTTGTAGCCGTCCGTGTTCGTCACCGGGGCGAGCGGGAAGATGAAGTTCGGGGATGCGCCGGTCCATGCCATGGTGACCGTTCCGCCGCGTTCCATCTGGCCCTTCGGCGCGGCGCCGCCGCCGTTCCCGATTGCCGGCCCGCTGCCGCTGCACGCCGCGACCGCCAGGGTGAGCGTCACGGCGGCCGCTGTGGCGGCTGTGGCCGCCGGCCCACGAGTAAAGCGCATGCGAGGTTCTCCTCCGTATCCTGTCCCAATTCCGGCCGGGTCGGCCGGGGCGGCGGGGGCCGGCCGGGGCGGTCGGCGTGTCCCTCGCCGGAGTTGCCGGCAAATCCCTACTAAATCAATCGGTTAACACGATATTGCACTTTACAGGAAACGGTGCGCCTGGACCATCTCGGCTGGCTTACGTTGTCAACTCGTCGCAGCCAGTATCGGCCTGGTCACGGTGGCCTGTCGATGGCAACCAGGTTACAAGCCGGGGCCAATTTCAGGGAAGGAGTGACATGCGCGCGCCCGCGCGCGGCCGCCGCGCGGGACGCTGGGCTGGGCCGCGGAACGCTGGGCTAGGCCGCGGAACGCTGGGCTGGGCGGAGAGCGGCTACACTCTCGTGGTGCGCGGGCTGTAGCGCAGTTTGGGAGCGTGCTGGCTTTGGGTGCCAGAGGTCGCGGGTTCGAATCCCGCCAGCCCGACCAGATGCAGTACGTTGGAACCCTTGTCCCCTTCACCGGGGGCAAGGGTTCTTTCGTTCTGTCCCTGTGGATCTTCGAGACCGTCCACGGGGAGCGGTCCGTAGGGTCGCTCAGCTTGGAGCCGTGCCCAGCTTGTGCCTAGGTCCGTGAGTGGGCCTGTGAGGCTCGTCTCAGTTCGGTGGTAGGTGTCCGGCTCTTCCTCGTGCTGTTCGTTCCACGCGATGCGGGCTTCCATGGTCAGCAGTTCCCCGAACGCGCTGGTGAGGTCGGCTCCGGCAACGCCTTCGTCCACGATCCACAGCTTCTCGAACACGGCTTGGGTAAGTAGCAGCTTCAGCCCATCGGGCATCGCCTCGTACAGCCGTTGCGGGTCTTCCACCAGGAGCAGCGCCTCGTCCAGCGACCGGGTGATGCCGTCCAGTTCGACGCTCAGCTTGTCAATGACGCTCCGTGCTGCCACGATCTCGCCCCGGAACCGGGCCTGGTCGGCCTTGAATTCCTCCAGCCCGATGGCGTCGGCGTAGTAGGCATCCTTGTTCTTCTGCTGTTGTCTCTCGGCGGTACGGATACGGGCTTCTTGCCGGGTGATCTCCTGCTGGCCCTCGGCGTGCTTGCCAGCGAAGTCGGCGATCACCAGTTGGCGGAGCGCCTGGATGCGCTCGGTGGGGATGTGGACTTGTCGCCAGTAGTCGTGGACGGCGTCTTCGACAACCCCGACCGGGACGTAGGCTTGCGGGCAACCGTTCTTATCCTTCTGGTGGCCCAGGCAGTAGAAGTAGATGTACTGCGTGCCGTGGCGGTTCGTTGGCGCGGTGATGCCGAGCCGCCGACCGCAGCGTCCACAGAAGATGTTGCCCTTCAGATGGTGCGGGCGCTTCTTGCTCTTGTCCTTGTTCAAGTTGCGGGCGGTGAGCAACGCTTGGACTCGCTCGAAGGTGGCTTCATCGATGAGCGGCGTGTGCTCGCCTTTGTACTCGACGCCGTTATAGGTGACCCATCCGGCGTAGTAGCGATTGCGGAGAATGCGCTGAACGGTCTGGATCTGTACCGGTCGTTCCGGCAGATTCTTGGTTGCCGGGAGTCGCAGCCCTTCCCGGTTGGCTTCGTCGGTGACGTCCGAGAGGGTGTAGGTGCCGCTGTCGTACCAGTGGAACATCTGGGTGATGATCGGCCCGTTGGCCTCGTTGACGGCCACGACGCCGATGTCCTTGCCCTGCTCCTTGATCTTGAGCCGGACGTTGTCGTAGCCGAGTGGTGCCTTACCGGGCGTGCCGCCGACCTCCACCTTCTTGCGGAGCCCCTTCTTGGCCTCCTCGCTGAGGTTAGCGGAGTACCACTCAGCGATGTCGCTCATGATGCCGCGTACCAGTCGCCCCGAAGGTGTCTCGTCGATGTTCTCAGTGGCCGAGATGAGCCGGACGCCGCACTTGGCGAACAACAGACCGAGAGTCACGTCGTCTTCGCGGTTGCGGGCGAGACGGTCCAGCTTATGAACGATCACGTACTGGATGTCCGGATCTTCCTTGATGCGCTTCAGTAGCTCTTGCAGTCGTGGCCGATCAGTGGTGCGGGCGCTCTTGCCACGTTCGACGTACTCGTCCACGACGGTTGCCCCGATATCGGACGCCTTGCGCAAGGAGGCTTCACGCTGCGCCTGAATGGAGAACCCATCCTCGTCAAAGCTGGTGTTGGCCTGCTCGCTCGTGGAGACACGGTAATAGGCAAGGGCTTGGGCGAGGCCATCGATCAGGGCAGCCTCGTCACGGAGCGGTGCCTTGATTTTCCGGGTATTACTCATGCGCGTACCACCCTTCCGTCGTCGTACGGACCGGCGAGCCCGTACATTGCTTCGGTGGCGTCCTTGAAGCTCTGGGCTGCATCGGCCATGATCAGGGTGACGTTCGCGGCTTCCAACTCCAGTCGTATTGCCGCCCAGTCGGCTCGGCTCCGGGCTAGGCGGTCAAGGCTGGCGACAATCAGGTAGTCGATTGTCGGATCGGTGCGCAGCCGATCCAGTAGTCGCATGAGTACCGGGCGATGGGCGATCTTGCCGGTACCGCCGTATTCGACATACTCATCCACGACCGCGGCCCCGAGTTGCTCGGCGAGCTTCTTACAGGCGTCGCCCTGGGCCTCAACCTGCATAGCTTCGATTGCGGGGTGTCGTCCGCTGCTGCCGAGGTGACGAGCGCGAATAAAGGTCACCGCCCGTTTCTGGTTTGCGCTATCCATGTCTTCTCCTTTCTATGATTTCTTAGTTACCTATACGCCACATATGACCGAAGTAGCTTCGCCGGGCAGCAACAGCAGTTCTCGCCGGAAGTAGGTCGTGATGTCGCGCTTTGGTCCTTGCTCGATGAGTCCCACCTGTTTCAGCCGGACTTCCATGGCCGTGAGCGAGACTTGGAACAGGCCGCTCAGGGCATCGATATTCTGGATGCCGCTGCCCCATGCCCGCTTGAGCAATGTTTTCGGCACCAGATAGCAGGCGGCGAAGTGCTGGCAGATGTTCTCGATATGCGTCTTGCGGCGTTCTTCGTCGCCATAGGCGAATCCCGAGTAGATCAGCGGGGCAAGCTGGTGATCGATAACGTGCTTCAGCTCGTGCGCGAGGGTGAAGCGGCGTCGCCCATGGACCGTGTTCTCATCCACCAGAATCAGCCAATGACCGTCCTTGAAGCGGCTCATCCCTGCGATGTGGTCCATGAGTCGATAGTTGGGCACGGTTTTCACCGTGATATTGTCGAGCTTCAAAATGGCATCGAACCGCGCTCGTGGTTCGGTGTCGTTATCGGTATATTCGCGTAGCTTCGTTGCTTGCAGCTCGCTCAGTCGATACGCCTCATTGAGCGTCAACGGTCTTCGCGGCGTCAACCGTCTTACTTTCTCGATGACCGATAGTTCTTTTGTCCCCAGTTCGCTCAGTGTCATTTCCAAGTTCCTCCTCATTAGTTAGTTGTCTTCCAACGTAGAACGTATCGGTCGTCGCTAAGAATCTGCTGGTTTCTTCGCTTAGCCGGTGCGTTCTGATCTATCGTCGTAGCGATCCAAAATTTCTCGAATCCGTGTGTCAGCTTCGGCCGCCGCATCCGGCGGAAGCTTGTACTTAGCTCGCAAGTACGGCGCGAGGCTCGGTAGTTCTTGGCTCGGCGTCATACCGATGAATGCCAGCAGATCGGCCACCTTCAGCTCCAGCGCATTGGCCAGTGTGCCGAGCATTCTGGCATCTGGCTTGTCAATCTCGTCCACCTCTAGCCGGTGGAGCGTATTTCGCGGAATACCCGTAACCTGCTCAACGTTTCGCAGGCTGAAATTCGCTCGTTCCCGCCCTGCCCGTATATAGGCACCCAGGGTGACCGGCTGGTCATTGTCCGTGTCTTTCATTGGTTCCCCCTTCCACTAATAAATATACCAGGAAAGTCCCGAAATAGGGACGTGGAATAAACAACGTTGCCGTTATTACCTCATTCATAAAGGCTCTGGATCAAATGATGTGCCGTACTTTCCGAAGTGCTCACGAGAAATAGCTCACTTGCCGGGTGCGGCAAATGCGCGAGCATTGATGAGACTGCTGCCGCGCGATCCTTATCT